>Ga0114931_10008310_pt1 | contig 12587 bp, 12 predicted proteins | sample 2SBtaG_FD_89579 | JGI IMG/M metagenome (GOLD analysis project Ga0114931, IMG submission 89579) | Deep subsurface microbial communities from Kolumbo volcano to uncover new lineages of life (NeLLi) - 2SBTROV14_V59a metaG | ecosystem: Environmental > Aquatic > Marine > Volcanic | place: Kolumbo...
CCCGAGCCCACCGCCGCGGCGGCCCCAGCACCCGAGCCCACCGCCGCGGCGGCCCCAGCACCCGAGCCCACCGCCGCGGCGGCCCCGGCACCCGAGCCCACCGCCGCGCCCGCGCCCGCTCCGACCACGGAGCCCGCGCCCACCGATACATCGGCCGCGCCCGAGCCCACTGCCGCTCCGGAGCCCGCGCCCGCACCGAGTTCTGCTGCGCCAGAACCCGCCCCCGCGGCGGCTCCTGACGCAGCGGCCGCGGAGCCCGCGCCCGCAGCCAACGACTCCTCGCCGTAAGCTCCTCAAGGTCGCCAGGAGTCACGCGTGCGCATCGTCTGCGAAAAGTGCGGGGCAGAGCACGCCCTGGAGCCCCCTGATTGGGTGATCTCCTCGGGGCGCCCCTTCCGCTTCCGGTGCGCGAGCTGCGGGCACACCCAGATGGTCCCGGCGCCCACCAACATCGCGCTGCCATCGGACGTCCTCCCGCCCGGCAGCAACAGCAACACCGCCGTGCCGCTCGGCAGCCGGACCGATCCGGAGCCACCTCCCCGATCCGAGGGCAGCCTGTACCTGAAACAGGAAGGCAAGGTCTACCTCGTACGCGACCGGGAGACCCTGGGCCGGTGGATCCAGGAGTCCCGCGTGGGCGCGGAGGATCTGGTCAGCGAGGGGGGCGTCCGCTGGGAGCCGATCTCGGCGCGGGCCGAGCTCCGGGGGTCCTTCGCCGCCGAGGAGTCGGCCAAGACGCCGCTCAACCCGGAGCCGCCGCCCATCGCCGTGCCCTCGCCCTTCCCCTTCGGGGGCGAGACGCCCTTCGCCGACCCGAACGGCGGCGCGCCCGGCCGGGAGCTGCGCGATGCGCTCGACCTCGAGGGGATCCCGGTGGGCCTCCCGCCGCTGCCCACCATCGACGTGGTGAAGACCGGCGCGACCGCGAGCAGCGCCACGGAGGCCCCCACCGAGCGCTGGGTCAGCGAGCCGGCGGCCGCATCCTCGCAGCCAGGCTCCGCTCCGGGCACCTCCTCGAAGCCGGATGCATCCCTGGGCACCTCGGGAGCGCCTTCGGGCGACGATCTACACCTCGCCTCCGACCTGTTCGGGGAGCTGCCGACCGAGGAGAACCTGTACACCGGGGGCGACACCTGGGAGGTCCCGAACACGTCGCGCGGCCCGCTCGTGGTCGCCTTCGTCGCGACGCTCCTCATCGTGGTCGCGATCATCGCCTACCTGCTGTGGCCCCCGTCCACACCGCAGAAGTCGGAGCCCGATCTGGGCAGCATCCTGCCCTCCGAGCCGGTGGAGCAACCCGCTCCCGTGGCCCCGGAGCCGGGCGCCGAGCCCGCGGGCACCGAGGCCGCGGCGGCAGCGGAGACCCCGGCGGACGAAGCGGCGGCGGAGCCCGAGCCGAGCGCCGAGCCCGAGCCCGGAGGCACCGCGAGCGCCGAGCCCGCACCGGCACCTGAGCCCGAGGGCGCCGCGAGCGCCGAGCCGGTCCCGAGCTCGGCGCCCCCACCGAGCCCCGAGCCGGCCCCGAGCCCCGCCCCGGCGCCCACGCGCAGCGTCGCGGAGCTGGTCGACGCCGGGTGGTCCCAGGGGGACGCAGGCGACTATGCCGCCGCCGCGCGCACCTTCCGCCAAGCGGTCGCGCAGGATCCGTCCAGCGCGGACGCGCACTACGGCCTCGGCTACGCCCTCGTCGAGACCGGCCACGCGTCGGACGCCATCCCGCACCTGTGCGAGGCCCGGGCCAAGGGCGATCTGGAGACCCGGCGCGAGGCCGGCGGGATCCTCGAGAAGAACCACCTGACCTGCCCGTGATTCGCTCGATGATCCCCTGCCTGAGGGGCCGCCACCGGGTTAGTCGAGATGGGCCCCGTGGAGGTCCCCTTGTCCGAACGCCGCCAAGAAGAAGAGTACTTCGAGCGCATCGATCGCGAGAAGAAGGAAAAGCTCAAGGCGAAGCTCGACGAACAGAACCAATCGGACCGGGTCGAGATGGAGAAGGAGCTGCACTGGCACAAGTGCGGCAAGTGCGGCGCCGACATGGAGACCAAGCTGTTCCGCGGCATCGAGATCGAGGTGTGCCCGCGGTGCGGCGCGGTCCTGATGGACGCGGGCGAGCTCGAGAAGCTCGCCGGCGAGGACCGCTCGGGGTTCATCAACGGCATCCGGGCGATGTTCAGCGGCCCCTCGGGGAGCTGAGTGCGGGTCTCCCGCGACACCGTGCGCCACCTGGCGCGCCTCGCCCGGGTGGCCGTCGCCGAGGAGGATCTGTCCGCCCTGACCGCCGACCTGCAGGGGATCCTCGGCGCAGCCGAGCGGCTTCTCGCCGCCGAGCTCCCCGAGGTGCCGCCGCGAACCGCGCCGGTGACCCTTGCCGCGGACGTGGCGCGTCGGGTCGATCCCGAGCCCCTGCTGGCCACCGCGCCGAGCCTGCGCGAGAGCTTGTTTGCCCTGCCTCCCGCGGTGCCCCAGGGTGATCGCGACCGCTGAGAGCGCGCGCGCCCTGGCCGACGCGGTCCGCTCCGGCCGCGCCTCGGCTCGGGCCACGACCGAGACGGCCCGGGACCGGCTGCGCGCCGCCCACACGACCACCGGCGCTCTCGCCAATCTGGACGACTCCGGCGCCTTGGAGGCGGCCGAGAGCGTGGACGCCGCCGTGGCGCGCGGCGAGGATCCAGGGCCCCTCGCCGGGGTCCCCGTGGTCCTCAAGGACAACCTGTGCCAGCGGGGGCGACCCTGCACCTGCGGCTCGCGGCTGCTCGAGGGCTACCGCGCGCCCTACGACGCCCACGTCGTGAGCCGGCTGCGCGCCGCGGGGGCGGTGCTCCTCGGGCGGGCCCACATGGACGAGTTCGCGATGGGCTCCTCCACCGAGACCTGCGCCTGGGGCCCGGTCCGCAACCCCTGGGACCCGAGCCGGGTGCCCGGCGGCTCTTCCGGGGGCTCGGCCGCGCTGGTCGCGGCGGGCGCAGTCCCGGTGGCGCTCGGCTCGGACACCGGCGGATCCTTGCGCCTGCCCGCCGCCTTCTGCGGCCTGGTGGGGCTGAACCCCACCTGGGGTCGCGTGAGCCGGCGCGGGCTGGTCGCCTTCGCCTCCTCGACGGACCGGATCGGGCCGCTGGTCCGCGAGGTGCGCGACTGCGCACGGGTCGCCGGGGTCCTCGCGGGCCCCGATCCTCTGGACGCGACCTGCGCCGATCGACCCGTTCCGGACTGGGAGGCCGCCTGCGAGCAAGGCGTGAGGGGGCTGTCCATCGGCGTGCCCCGCGCGTGGCTCGGAGATGCCGAGACCGCGGTGACCGACGCCCTCGAGCAGGCGCTCTCGGCCCTCGCCGCGGCCGGCGCCACCGTCCGCGACGTCCCGCTGCCCGCGCCCGACCTGGCGCTGGCGGCCTACTACGTCCTCGCTCCGGCGGAGGCCTCGGCCAACCTCGCCCGCTTCGACGGCATCCGCTACGGCCACCGGGAGACGGACGGGGACCTCGAGGGCCTGTACACCACGACCCGCGGGAGAGGCTTCGGCCCGGAGGTGCGGCGCCGGGTGCTGATCGGCACCTGGGTGCTCTCCGCGGGCTACGGCGAGGCCCTGTACGCGCAGGCACGGCGCGCCCGGGAGGCGGTCGCCCGGGGGCTCGGCGAGGCCCTGGAGCAGGTCGACGTGCTGCTCACCCCCCCGGCGCCGACCCGCGCCTTCCCGCTCGGAACGCGCCGCGATCCGCTCGCTATGTACAACACCGATCGGTGCACCGTCCCGGCCAGCCTCGCCGGGCTCCCGGAGCTCGCGGTCCCCTGGGGCCTCGCCGACGGACTGCCGGTGGGCGTCCAGGTGATGGCGCGCGCCTTCGACGAGGCGAGCTGCTTTCGCGTTGCTGCCGCGATCGAGGCGGCCGCCGCGCCGCTCTCCCCGCCACGCCTGTGGACGGCGCCGGGTACCGCGTGATGCATTAGCCCACCCGTCTGTCCGACTCTCGCCCGCGTCAAGAGGGTTCCATGGCTCCCTGGTCCGTGTCCGACAGCACCGAGCTGTACAACATCGCCAACGGGGGCCTCGGCTACTTCCGGGTCATCGAGAAGGGCCACGTGGCGATGAATCCGCCCGGGAACCTCCCCCTCGAGATCGATCTGAAGCAGCTCGTGGACGACCTCGTGGCCCGCGGCATCGAGCTGCCCGTGCTGCTGCGGTTCACCGACCTGGTGCGAGCGCGGGTCGAGACCATGGTCGACGCCTTCCGCCGCGCGGTCGCCGAGTACGAGTACCAGGGCGCCTACCGCGGCGTGTACCCGATCTAGGTCAACCAGCAGCGGCACATCGTCGAGGACCTCGTGCGCTTCTCCCAGCCCCACCACCTCGGGCTGAAGGCGGGCTCCAAGCCCGAGCTGCTCGTGGTCCTCGCGCTCCTCGACGACCCGGACGCGCTGATCGTCTGCAACGGCTACAAGGACCGCGACTACATCGAGCCCGCGATGCTCGCCCACAAGCTCGGGCGGCGGGTGATCGTGGTGGTCGAGAAGATCGGGGATCTCGATCTGATCCTCGAGCTGGCGCGGCAGCACGGGGTCACCCCGATCATCGGGGTGCGGGCGAAGCTGTCGAGCCGGGGCAGCGGCCGGTGGCAGGACTCCGCCGGGGACTACGCCAAGTTCGGCCTGAACATCCGCGAGATCGCGCAGCTCGTCACCCGCCTTCGCGAAGCCGAGATGCTGGACGCGCTGCAGCTGCTACACTTCCACATCGGCAGCCAGGTCTCCGCGATCCGCGCCTTCAAGAACGCGATGCGCGAGGCCACGCGGATCTTCACCGAGCTGACCCGGATGGGCGCGCCGATGCGCTACTTCGACGTCGGAGGCGACCTCGGCGTCGACTACGACGGAAGCCGCACCAACTTCAGCTCGTCGATGAACTACGACGTGTACGAGTACGCGCTCGACATCGTCGCGAGCCTCGCGAACGCCTGCGACGAGGCCGACATCGAGCACCCGACGATCATCACCGAGGCGGGCCGGTCGATGGTCGCCTACAACTCGGTGCTCGTCTTCGACGTGCTGGGAACCCACCGGATCATCCCCGCGGAAAAGGTCACCCCGCCCGCCGAGGACGCGGACGACCTGATCCAGCAGCTGTGGGAGGTCTATGGCGAGGTCACCGCGAAGAACCTCCAGGGCCCGTACCACGATGCGCTGGAGCTCGAGGAGGAGACCCTCACCCGGTTCAACCTCGGGCTGATCGACCTCGAGACCCGGGCCGCCGCCGAGACGATCTACCGGCGCATCGTCGAGCGCCTGGCCCGGGGCATGCGTGGCCAGAAGTACCTCCCCGAGGAGCTCGAGCAGCTCGGGCGATCCCTGGCCGACATCTACTACTGCAACTTCTCGGTCTTCCAGTCCGCCCCCGATTCCTGGGCGATCGACCAGCTCTTTCCCGTGCTGCCCATCCACCGCCTCGACGAGAAGCCGACGGTCGCCGGGGTGCTGGCCGACATCACCTGCGACTCGGACGGCAAGGTCGAGCGGTTCATCGACCTGCGCGACGTGAAGCACGCGCTGGAGCTGCACCAGCGCAACGGCGAGCCCTACTACCTCGGGATGTTCCTGCTCGGGGCCTACCAGGAGCTCCTCGGCGACCTGCACAACCTGTTCGGCGACACGAACGCCGTGCACGTGCGCGCGGTCGAAGGCGGCGCCGGCTACCGCATCGAGCACGTGGTCGAGGGCGACATGGTGACCGAGGTGCTCCGCTACGTGCAGTACGACCGCGAGCAGCTCCTGTCCAAGCTCCGCCGGGCCATCGAGGACAGCATCGCCGCCGACCGGCTCACCCCCGAGGAGGGCCGCCTGCTCGTGGCCAACTACGTCCGCGGGCTCGACGCCTACACCTACCTCGCGAACCGCGACTGAAGGAGATCCCGTGTACGCTCCGCAACCCACCTGGGACCTCGAGAGCCTGCTGCCGGGCGGCGTGGACGGCCCCGCGTTCCCCGAGCGGCTGGACGACCTCCGGAGCCGGATCGCCGCCCTGAGCACGCGCTCCACGGCCCTGGGCGACCTCGACCCGGCGGACGCCGCGTGGTCCAAGGTCCCGCTCGCGCTGATCGCGGTCGGCGTCGAGCTCGGGGAGCTCGGCTCCCTCGCGCACTGCACCCTGTCCGCCGACACCCGCTCGGTGTCCGCACGCCGAGCCGCAGCCGCGGTCGACGAGGTCGAGAGCGCGGCACAGCGGGCGTGGGTACCCAACGAGCAGGGCCTGGCCGCGGCGCCCGAAGCGCGGCGCGAGGCCTACGTCGCCCTGCACGCGCTCCAGGAGGCCGCCCCCTTCCTGCGACAGCTCGCACGGGACGCGCGGCTCCAGCTCGAGCGCCCCCTGCAGGAGCTGATGGTGGAGCTCGACCGCGAGGCGCTGCACGGCTGGGGCCAGCTGTACGACCTCGTCTCCGGCGACCTGCAGGCGACCGTCGAGCTCCCGGGCGAGGCGCCGCGAACCGTGGGGATCTCCGAGGCTACCCTGCTCCGCAGCGACCCGGACGAGGCGACCCGCCGCGCGGGCTTTCGCGCCGCCAACGCCGCCTGGCACGGGGCCCGGGACGTGTGCGCTCTGGCGCTCACCCACCTGACCGGGGCCCGACAGACCCGCTACGACCGCCTGGGGATCGACGAGCTGGAGCCGTCCCTGGTCTCGAACCGCGTCTCCCGCGGCCTGCTCGAGGCCCTGTGGACCGCCGCCGACACCGCACGGCCAGCGCTGAAGCGCTACCTCGCGCGCAAGGCGACGCTCCTCGGCAAGGAGCGCCTCGACTGGTCCGACCTGTACGCGCCGCTGCCCGTGCCCGACCAGGCGCCGATCCGCTGGGAGCAGGCCCAGGGGATGGTCGTGGAGAGCTTCGGCGAGGTGAACCCCGAGCTGGGCGACTTCGCGCGCCACGCCCTCGCCTGGCGATGGGTCGAGGCCGAGACCCGCGACGGCAAGCGGCAGGGCGCGTTCTGCACCCCGTTCCCGGTGAGCGAGCAGAGCCGGGTCTTTCTCACCTGGGCCGACACCGTGGACGCCACACTCACCCTGGCCCACGAGCTGGGGCATGCGTACCACAACGTGGTCCTCTTCGAGGCGCCGCGCGCCCGCCGGTTCCTCACGAGGGCGCTCGCCGAGACCGCGTCGACCTTCGCCGAGACGGTCCTCCGCGACGCCGCCCTGCGCCACGCCGAGTCCGACGCCCTTCGCCTGTTCGTGCTCGACCAGCAGCTCCAGGTGGGGGTGGTCTTCCTGATGAACATCCGCGCCCGCTTCGAGTTCGAGCGGCGCCTGTTCGCGCTCCGCCGGGAGGGGCAGTTCGACCCGGACGTGCTGTCCGAGGCGATAGTCGCCTGCGAGAAGGCGGCCTACGGCGACGTGCTCGGCTCCTACGACCCGCTGTTCTGGGCGAGCAAGCTGCACTTCTACATCAGCCACTTCGGCTTCTACAACTGGCCCTACACCTTCGGCTACCTGTTCTCGGGCGCGGTCTACTCGCGCGCGATGCAGGAAGGCCCGAGCTTCTGGCCCACCTACCGGGAGCTGCTCCGGCGGACCGGGTACGAGGACACCGCGGTCATCGGCCGCGAGGTGCTCGGCGAGGACCTCGCCGACCCGGCCTTCTGGCAGCGGGCCATCTCGCCGCTGCTCGCCGACGTCGAGCAGTTCCTCGCCGCGACCGACCGAGCGTGATCAGAGGCCGCCGTAGTTCGTGGCCTCGAGCTGGGCCTCGGCGATCGCGAGCCCCGGCTTGCTGCCCGGGTAGGTGTCGATCACCGTGACCTTGACCGTGCCGAAGCCCGAGCCGGTGTACCCGATGATCGGGGGTACCACGAACCACTGCAGGTCGGTGTCGTCCTGCATCGTGTAGGTGCGGGACAGGTCGTTCGCCTCGATCTTGATCGTCTTCGGGTGCGCGTAGCCCTTGGGCCCGGCCTGCAGCCCGATCTTGTCGACGCCGAACCCGTCCGCCTTGACCGTGAAGGTGCTCCCCGCGCCGTCGCCGTCCGACAGCCAGTAGGTGCTGGCCTCGCCGTCGATCAGGTTGTCGCCCGGGTGGCCGTCGGCCGTCGTGGTGGGAGGGGTCTCGAGCTTGGCCGGCGCGTCGAAGTCGGCGAGCCCGAGCAGGATCTCGGACATCGCGAGGTTCGGGTAGTCTTTGCCCGGGTAGATCGCGGTGATCGTGAGCCGGACCTTGCCGCCGAAGACCTCGTTGCCGACCTTGGTCTCGGGCAGGTCGACGGATTGCCAGCCCCGCTTGTCCTCGAAGGTGACCGTGTGCTCGAGGACCTTCTTGTCGTCCTGGGCCTCGTCGAAGACCTCGACCTTGATCGTCTTGGCGCGTGGGTAGTCGTAGAAGGTCTTGTCGTCCTTGTCCCATCCCAGATCGACCGACAGCTTGTTCAGGGCGCTCTTCGGGATGTCGATCTCGAACCACGAGCCCTCGTTGGGCTGCTCGGGATCGACCATCCAGCAGGTGGTCGGGTCGCTGTCCAGCGCCGCGGCCGCATTCCACGTGTTCGCGGACAGGTGGTTCTCCTTCTTGAAGGAGGACACCCGGAACCCGGCGAAGGCGACGGACGGGAGCAGGCTCATGAACACGAGGGGGAGCAGGCGTCGCAAGCGGACCTCCGAACGGGGGCGCAGTCTAACCGAGGGGGTCCCCGGGCCGGGCCCCACTGACGAACGCCTGACGGGCCGCCCGGCTTCCCCGCCTACTTCAGCCGCTTGACGATCAGGAACTCCACGCGCCGGTTGGCCGCGCGGCCCTCCTCGGTGTCGTTGCTCGCGATCGGGTCCTGCTCGCCGAAGCCCTTGGCGGTGAGCCGAGCGGGCTCGACGCCCTTGTTGACGAGGTAGTGCATCACCGACTCGGCGCGCCGCTGGGACAGGTCGAGGTTGTAGGCGTCTTCGCCCACGCTGTCGGTGTGGCCGTCGATCTCGATCAGCGCCAGCTCCGGGTGGTCGAGGATCACCGACGCGATCTCGTCCAGGAGCGAGTAGGACACCGGCTTGATCACGTCGCTGTCGAACTCGAAGTAGATCTTGTCCGTGATCACGATGTGCGTCTTCTCGACGCGCACCCGGCTCGGGGGCTTCACGTCGGGGCAGCCGTCGTCGTCCTTGTAGCCGTTCTTCGTCTCGGGCTGGTCGGGGCACTGGTCGATGGCGTCGTCGATGCCGTCCCCGTCGCGGTCCGGATCGGGGCAGCCGTCGTCGTCCTGGAACCCGTCGAAGTCCTCGGCCTGGTACGGGCACTGGTCGTTGACGTCGAGGATCCCGTCGCCGTCGTTGTCAGGATCGGGGCACCCGTCCTCGTCCTGGTAGCCGTCGAAGTCCTCGGCCTGGTCGGGGCACTTGTCGACATCGTCGCGGTACCCATCGCGGTCGCGGTCGCTTACTGGCGCCTCGTCGGGGCAGCCGTCGTCGTCCTGGAAGTCGTTGAAGGTCTCGGCCTGGTTCGGGCACCGGTCGGCCGCGTCGAGGATCCCGTCGCCGTCGTTGTCGGGATCGGGACACCCGTCCTCGTCCTGGAAGTTGTCGAAGTCTTCGGCCTGGTTCGGGCACTGGTCGTCGCCGTCGAGGATCCCGTCGCCGTCGTTGTCGGGATCGGGGCACCCGTCCTCGTCCTGGAAGCCGTCGAGATCCTCCGGGACGTTCGGACAGGCGTCGATGTCGTTGTGGATCCCGTCCTTGTCGCGGTCGAGATCGCGCGGGTTGAAGGAGGGCGACAGGGTGCCGCCGAGCACGATGCGGAGGTCGGGCGCGCCGACTCCGGGCACCACCCCGAAGCCCGCCGCCGCGTGCAGCTGCACGTAGTCGGCCGGCCACAGCTTGATGTAGGGCGAGACCTCGAGCGGCTTGCTCGCCAGCAGGCTCCCGCCGGTCCACCCGCCGTAGACCTCGCCACCGATCTCCACGTAGGGGCCCGGGGACAGGCCGATCGCCGCGCGGTACTCGAGCTCGTTGCCGACGACGAGATCCTTGTAGGAGGCCTGCTTCGTGCGGATCTTGTACCCGACGTTCACCGCGGCGCGGAACAGGTTCTCGTGGTGCATCACCGGCTTGTCGGCGACCTCGAACACCGCCATCGGCATCGCGGTCACGTCCCCCTCGCCGAGGAAGCTCACCCCGTCGGTGACCGGCACGCTGAGCTCGCCGAGCAGGGCGATGCCCAGGCGGGACTCGTCGAGTCCGAGCAGCGAGAACTTGGGCACGATCCGGATGTCCCCGAAGCCCGCGCTGACCAGATCGCGCGAGGCGATCGGGTCCCAGGCGGCCCGCGGCTCGAAGCCCGTCTGCCACAGCACGACGGGCGCGTCGACGGACAGGTCGAAGAACTTGCCGATCCCCATGCCGATCTGCAGATCGGCCGTGCTCCGCTTGTCGATCACGCCGTCGTGGTCGTCCCGGGGGGGCTGGTCCTGGCCGAGGTAGTAGCGCTGCCCGTCCGGCGCGATGAGCAGCAGGCTGTCCTCGGAGTAGTTGCCCCACAGGCCGACGCCGACCTGCAGGTGGCGTAGCACCGTGGAGCCGTAGGTGACTCCGAAGCCGTAGATGTCGGTCTGCGGCTTGAACAGCTCCGGATCGAAGCTGTAGTCGAGGTTGGACGACGTCCCCTGGGCAAGGGAGGTGCCCATCCCCAGCACCAGCCAGGCCCACATCACCGGCGACGCCGCCTGAACCAGATGGGTGGCAGGAACAGCACGAAGGCCCAGCCGCTGCTGTTCCCCTCGCAGGAGGACCCACCCTCGAGGGTGCCGTCCTGGAAGCGCTCGTAGCAGTCCGAGTCGACGATCCCATCGCAGTCGTCGTCGATGTCGTTGTTGCAGATCTCGGTGGCGCCGGGGTGGACGGCGGCGTTGTTGTCGTTGCAGTCCTCGGGCGGCGCGTACCCGTCCCCGTCACAGTCGGGGGTGCCCGTGTCGAGGCAGGACTGCGCGAGGGCCGGGCGCGCGAAGGCGACCCCGAGCAGGAGCAGCGGCAGCCCGTGGCGCAGGCGCCTCATGCCTGATCCAGCGCTTTGGCCGGCCTGCCGATGGAGTCGAGCAGCGGGTAGCCGTCCCAGCTCCCGTTGTAGGCCTGCACCCCCAGGTAGATCGAGCCGAGGAAGGGCACGAGGCCGAGCGGCGCGCCGAAGCCGCAGGTGACCGAGGAGATCACCGAGATCCCCACGAGGCACGCGGCCTGGAACACCAGCGCCTGGGTGGCGTGGTACTTGACGAAGGGCGAGTCCTGCTTGAGCACCAGCGCGACGATCGGACCGATGAACGCGAGACACGCGAAGGGCGAAAGGTGCGCGAGCATCGCCCACAGCTTCTCGTCGTCCGCCAGCTCGGGGGGGCCGCCGGGGGTGTCGAGCTCGTCCACGCCTGCCTCCTACTGGCCATGGTACTCGATCGACGTGTGGTGTTCGATCGTGCCAACGACACGGTACTTGTTGTCGAACCAGGTGTCGTCGTTGATCTGCACCTCGATGGTGCCATGCTCGGGCGCCGTGAACACGTGGTCGATGCCCACCGGGTAGATCTGCTGGGCGCCACTGTCCCCGGTGAACCGCATGATCAGCATGCCCTTGTAGCAGCCCTTGAAGTGGCACGGCAGCTTCGTGCCCAGGGTCGGCGTGTCCTTGTCGCCGTCGGCGTTGATCCACGGACCCCTGGGCGAGAGCTGGTACTGGTCCATGGTGGAAGCCTTGATCTCGACCTTGTCTCCCTGGCACACCTTCGCTGGGATCTGCCACCCGCGCGTGATGTCGAGGTAGTCGAAGAGCTGGTAGTCCATGGGGCGGTACTTGCACTGGCCCGCGGTGAGCCGGTCGGGCTCGTCGCGCAGCCACTTGCCCCAGGAGATCGTCTGGCCCCCCGAGACCATCGCGCCCTTGCACCGCTCGAGGTTGTCGACGGCGACCGTCTCGATCAGGTCGGGCTCACCGAGAAGCACGGTCTCGAGGTTCTCCACCTGGTCGGCGGGGAAGCTCACGCCGTCGTCGCGCTCGCCGCGCCACTGGGAGGTCATCGCCTCCAGCGTCTTCTGACGCGCGAGCTTGCGGTCACCCGCCCCCATCGTGTCGAAGTTGGGGGGGTAGTAGCAGGCGCCGGGCCACCCCTCCTCCGCGTGCCAGCCCACGATGGGGCCGGCGTTCTTCACCTTCTTCCCGCCGCAGGCGGCGAGCAGGGACAAGCCGATCAGGGTCCATGCCGTGCGAGCCATGGGTCTCCTCGGGACGGACGGCCCCCACCGTAGCCGATTGGCTTCCGAAACGCACACGGCGCCCGGAGGCTTCCACCTCCGAGCGCCGCGGACTGGCCTTCGAGCCGCGGCTGGGGGGCGTGCCTCAGGCGATCTTCGCCTGCAGCATGTAGGCGATGATCAGGCCGAAGATGACGAGAGACTCGACGAAGGCGAGGCCCGCGAACAGGGGCACCGTGATCCGGCCGGAGGCATGCGGGTTGCGCGAGATGCCCTCGACCGCACCCTTGATCGCGTTGCCCTGGGCGACGCCGCCGCCCATGACGCCCAGGCCCATGAGCAGGCCGACGCCCACGAAGGCGAGCCCGTTGCCACCGCCGCCGTCCTGGGCGAAAGC
>Ga0114931_10008311_pt1 | contig 12587 bp, 9 predicted proteins | sample 2SBtaG_FD_89579 | JGI IMG/M metagenome (GOLD analysis project Ga0114931, IMG submission 89579) | Deep subsurface microbial communities from Kolumbo volcano to uncover new lineages of life (NeLLi) - 2SBTROV14_V59a metaG | ecosystem: Environmental > Aquatic > Marine > Volcanic | place: Kolumbo...
CTCGAGCGCCTCCTGCGCGGAGTGGCGGAGGCGGCGTGCGAGCCCGCAGCCGTCGAGGTCGCCCTCGCCGGGGCCGCCGCGACGCCGGAGCTTCCCGCAGAGCTCGAAGCCCGGCTGCCGCTCCTCTTCTCCCGCGCCGAGGCGTCCTTCGGCGAACGTCTGGCGCGCGCCGGGGCCGATGCGGGCGGAGCGCTGCTGGCGCTCTCCGCGGACTCGGTCGTCGATCCGCGACTGATCGCGCAGCTGTCGCGGGCGGCGGGAAGCCTGGTCTTCCTGGCCGACGAAGAAGGTGGGCGCGCCGCGGCCCTGCGCCTCGAGCCCGAGGCCGGGGCACCCGATCGGCAGGCCAAGGATCTCCGCGATGCGGCCGAGCGGGCCCTGGCCGAGGGCGCCGTGAAGGCGCTTCCCGAGACCGAGTTCGACGGCTACGTTGAGAAGCTTCGCCGCCGGGTGGGCCCTTACCTGTTCCGGGTGGACGACGCCGAAGCCGTCTCCCGCGTGGAGCGCTTCCTCTTCTGGTCGAACTACAAGGGCTCGACCGATTTCATGACACGCTACGTCTACCCCCCTCTCGTGTGGGCCCTGCTCCGGCCCCTGGCGCGCCGGCGCGTCCATCCCAACTGGGTCACGGCTTTCAACTGGCTGGCCACCATCGCCTGCATCCCCCTGTTTACGCGCGGTGAATGGCTTCCCGGCCTGGCCCTGGCCTTCCTGATGAGCGTCCTCGACTCCGTGGACGGCAAGCTCGCGCGGCTGACCTACACGTCCTCACGGATCGGCGACGTGCTGGACCACGGGCTCGACATCGTGCACCCGCCCTTCTGGTATCTGGCGTGGGGATATGCGCTGGGTGGGGCCAGCACGGCCTCGCGGCCCTACCAGGCCGCACTCGCGCTCTTTGCCGTCTACGTCCTCGATCGGATCGTGGCAGCGGTCTTCCGCGAGCGGACGGGAACCTCGATCCACGCGGCGACGCCCCTCGACGAACGGGTGCGGACCTTCATCTCGAGGCGCAACGTGAACCTCCCGGTCTTCACCGCCGGGCTGCTACTGGATGCCCTGGTCGGAACGCGGGTGGTGGCCCCGGCCGCCTTCTACTTCATCGTCGGCTGGCAGGCGCTCTCGTTCGCCTGGCACGCGCAGCGCCTGGGCGCCTTCTGGAGCACCCGCCTGCGATAAGGCCGGCGCCGCATCCCCGAGGATGCCGGGCCGCGCCCTGGCCGTGGGGCCCGGCGTCGAACGGGAGGCGTGAGGGTCGATGACGTTCAGCTCGGTCCCGTTCCTGTTCTACTTCCTCCCGATCTTCCTCGGCATCTACCTCGTGGTGCCGTTCAGGAATGCGGCGTTGCTCGCCGGCAGCCTGATCTTCTACGCGTGGGGCGAACCGGTCCTCGTGCTGCTCCTGCTGGCATCGCTCGTGGCCAACCATGGATTCGGCCGCTGGGTGGCGGCAAGCCGCGACCGACGTGTGCTGGCGCTCGGTGTCTCCCTGAACCTGCTGGCCCTCGGGTTCTTCAAGTACGCCGGATGGATCGTCGGACTGCTGGCACCGGCCCTGGAGCTCCTGGGGCTCCCGCACCTGGCAGACCCGGACATCCGGCTTCCGGTCGGCATCTCCTTCTACACCTTCCAGGCGATCAGTCTGCTCATCGATCTGCATCGCCGGGATGCGCCGCCCCCGCGCGGCCTGATGGACACTGCCCTCTACATCTCCATGTTCCCCCAGCTGATCGCGGGACCGATCGTGCGCTACAAGACGATCGCGGACCAGCTGCGCGAACGGCAGCACAGCCTGGAGAAGTTCGCCGACGGCGCGCGGGTCTTCATCCTCGGGTTGGCGCAGAAGGTCCTGCTCGCCAACACGGTTGCGGAGGTGGCAGACGAGGCGTTTCGCGGGAACGCGCTCGACCCGGCGGGCGGCGCTTTGAGCGTGGCAGCCGCGTGGGTGGGGCTGCTGGCCTACAGCCTCCAGGTCTACTTCGATTTCGCCGGCTACTCGAACATGGCGATCGGGATGGGGCGGATGTTCGCCTTCGAGCTGCCGCAGAACTTCAACTTTCCCTACGTCGCTCAATCCGTCACCGAGTTCTGGCGACGCTGGCACATCACGTTGTCCCAGTGGTTTCGCGATTATCTCTACATTCCCCTCGGCGGGAATCGCGGCTCCTCGACCCGGACGTACCGGAACCTCTGGATCGTCTTCCTGCTCTGCGGGCTGTGGCACGGCGCTTCGCTGACCTTCGTCTTCTGGGGTGCCTTCCACGGCACATTCCTCGTGATGGAGCGGGCCTTCCTCGGGGAACGGCTGAAGGCGGCTCCACGCTTGCTGCGCCACCTCTACCTCCCCCTGGTGGCCGCGCTCGGATGGGTCCCGTTCCGGACCGAGAACTTCAGCGACATGTCGTCCTATTACGCCGCGCTGGCCGGTCTTGGCCCGAGGGAGGTGGTGCGAACGGCTTCCGACCTGATGCCGGACGGCATGCCCCTGTTCCTGGTGATCGCATCGATCGTCGCCCTCTGGCCGCTGGTCGCCGAGCTCGCGGACAAGGTCCGTCGGTCCCTTCCCGAGATGGGAGATCTCGCCGGCGTATCGCAGCTGCGGTTCTGGGCACTCCAGGCGTCGTTGGCGATCTTGTTCGTGACCTGCGCAGCGGCGTTGGTGGGCGGCGCATACAACCCCTTCATCTACTTCCGGTTCTAACGCCATGGCGACTTCCACATCGAGACTTCGCACCGGCCTGACCAGCGCTCTGTTCCTCGTGCTGCTCGCGGCACCGCTGCTGATGCAGACGTTCGGGGGAAGCGACGGCCCGACGAGCGAGCTCGAAAGGCGGACACTGGCATCGGCGCCGTCGGCCCGGGCCGCCTTCGAAGATTGGCGGCACTTCTCCGCCCGCCTGGACGACTGGATGAATGACCACGTCGGCTTTCGAAAGTCGCTCATCCTCCTCTATCTGGGGTTGCGGCGTTCCCTGGACATCGAAGACCGCACGAATGGCGTTCGCGGCACGGACGGCTGGCTGTTCGGAGCCGAGGATGGTGCGCTCTCGATGCACCGCGGCCTGGATCCGTTCACGCCGGGCGAAGCGAAGGCCTGGATCCGCGCCGTCTCCGAGCTCCAGCGACGGGCCGAGGCCCGCGGCGCACGATTCGCCGTCCTCATCGCTCCGAACAAGCACACGGTCTACCCCGAGCATCTCTCGCACCAACCCCGCCGCCTGGGTGGCTTGAGCCGCCTGGAGACCCTGGAGGCGCTCGCCCCCGCGAACGGCATCCGCTTCGTCAGCCCGCGGCGCCGGTTGCTCGAGGCCAAGCAACGGCGACAGATGTACTACAAGACCGACACGCACTGGACGTCCGCGGGTGCGTTCGTCGCGTATCGTCAACTGATGGAGAGCCTGGAGGACGCGGGCATGGCCTTGAGGACCGTTGCCGAGGGCCAGCTCGAGAGCCGTGAGGTCGAGCACGAGGGCGATCTCTATGGCCTGCTCGGCATCGAGCACGGAGAGCCTGAGACCGTCGAGCTTCGGTCCGTCCGCCGGCCGAGGGCGGTGGCCGAGGTGACGAACCTCACCGCACTCGACTGGGAGGACTTTCCGGCGAAATCGTGGCGGATGGAGGGACCGGAAGAGCCGTCGCTGCTGGTGATCGGCGACTCCTACTTCTATGTGATGGCGCCGTTCCTTCGCGAGTCGTTCGGAAGGGTGACCTTCGTGCACCACCGTCTGGGCCACCCGCCGGTGGCCGCCCTTCGCACGGGCGACTACGACGTCGTCCTCCTGCTCATGGTCGAGCGATTCCTCACCTATCCGCTAGAGGTCCCGCGCGAAGCCCGGCGGCTCCCGGCGGACGGGGGTGAGCACGACGCGCGGTTTCGTCCGTCGTCTCAGGCCGGGCCGACCGCGCTCGCCAGCTTCGAGCCCGACGCATCGCGGCTCGAGACCAGGCTCGCGCGGCCGTGGTCGATCCGATACACGCGGTCGGCTGCACGAGTCAGGGCCGGCTGGTGGGACACCGCCAGGACGGTCGCCTTCCCGCGCAGGCCCTCGATGGCCTCCAGCACGGCCGCCTCGCTGACGGGATCGAGGCCCGTGGTCGCCTCGTCGAGGATCAGAAGCCGCGGGCGATGCACCAGCGCGCGGGCGATGGCGATCCGCTGCCGTTGACCGCCCGAGAGCGCCAACCCGCGCTCCCCCACCATCGCGTCGGCCCCCTCCGGCAGGGCTTCCACGAACTCCCAGGCATGGGCGTCCCGTAGCACGCGTTCGACATCCGCCTCCGAGAAGCTCGGATCGCCGAGGGTCACGTTTCGCGCGATGGTGTCGTGGAACAGGAAGGTCTCCTGTGGGACGTAGCCCACCGAACGACGCCAGGCTCCCAGGTCGAGCGTCTCGAGATCGTGGCCATCGATCCGGATCGCCCCCGCGTCCGGCCGCAGCAGCGCGGTGACGAGATCCACGAGGCTCGTCTTCCCGGCTCCGGAGGGCCCGATCAATGCCGTCACCTCGCCCGCAGGCGCGAACAGCGAGAGGCCGCGAAGGACCTCGCTCTCCCCGAGACGCAGCTCGATCCCTTCCAGCTCGATGCCGCGACGAAGCTCGGGCACGGGCCCGGCTCCCGAGCGGTCGGCTTGCGACTCCGCCTCTTTCGTCGCCTTGGACAGGGCCCAATAGGCGCTCTCGTTGGCGACGACCTTCTGGAAGCGCTGCTGCGCCTTGCTCATGGAGCTGTAGGCACGCTCGAGCAGCAGCGCCAGCAGGAGAACGCTCGGAAGCTCCATCCCGGCGACCTCGACCAGGAAGAAGAAGCCCCCGCCGATCACGCCGACCACCAGGGGCTCCTGGATAGCCGACAACGCCTCCTTGGCGAAGACCTGCTTCAGGCGCGCACTCTGGAGCCGCATCGTGTCCTTCTCGAGAAGCGGCGTCACCGACTCGGCCCGGCCCATGGACTTCAGCGGCTTCACGCCTTGCAGGAAGTCGGCGAAGCGGCTGAGCAGCGACTTGAGGATCCGGGTCTGGCGGTTGCCAGCGTGGCGGCTCTTGCGGACCAGCGGCGAGAGCCCGGAGCCGAGGCCCACCGCAACCACCAGCCCCACGAGGGTCACGCGCCACGACGTCGCGAGGGCGATGCTCGTGTAGATCACGATCTGCAGGGCGCGGAAGGCAACCCACGTGGCGTCCGAGTAGGCCGCCCCGACGCGATCGGCCTCCGTGATCAGGGCATTGACGAAGCCGCCGATGGGCCGCCGAACGAAGAATCCCCAATCGGCGCGCAGCAGGGCGCGCAGGAAGCGCAGACGCATCTCGGTCACGACGCGGACCACCAGGTAGCCCACCTGGCGTCGGACCAGCAGGACGAGCCCCGCCTTGAAGACGAAGGCGGTGGTGAGCGTCGAGAGCAGGACACCGAGAGTGGGCTCCAACCCGACGCCGCGAATCACGCCCAGCAGCCGCGCCTCGACGCCCGAAGGGTGGGCCGAGACGCTGCCGTCCACGGCCACCTTCACCAGCGGCAGAACCGAGGAGACTCCGAGGCCCTCGGCGAATCCGGCCAAGGCGAGACACGCGAGCAGGCCCAGGCTCGCCAGCGGCCGGGCTCGCGAGAACTCGATCAGGATCCTCACGGGGTGCCGGAGCGGGGGTCGCTCACGCGGCCCGCACGGCGGGCACCCGGGCGCCCGCACGGGCGTCGGCGACGAGGCCACGGACCACGCTCAAGAAGGTCGGATGGAGCGTTTTCCGGTAGGCGGCGTCGGGCCCGAGCCGCTCGAGCAGCCGGCGATGGGCGCGGCCGAGGTTGTGGTAGGGGATCGTGGCCAGGACATGGTGCAGCGAGTGGTAGCGGAGGCCGACCGGAAACAGCAGCTCCGTCGACGGGCCACCGGTGATCGTCACCGTATCCAGGAGCTGCTCGCGCATGCTCACCGGCCTCGAGCGCTCGTAGTAGCGGTGGGCGACCAGATTCCGGGTCCAGTTCAGGCCGATCGTGAAGACGACCAGCAGATACAGCCGGCCCAGGAAGTAGAGGGGCAGTGCGCCCGTGGCGACCGCAGCAGCCACGCCGAGGACGTAGGCGCCGCATGCGAGATCCCGAGCGGCGTAGAGCGCCTGGGAGGACTGACGCGGCGGCCGCAGCTCGTAGCTCGAGTTGATGCCGTAGGAGGAGGCGCGCCGGATCACCCAGCTCCGCAGGCGCGGGTGGAGCAGCGAGAGCGGACCGAGCAGCGCAAAGCGGAGCACGGCCAGGATCGGCAACAAGGGAACCTGGAGGTAGTACGTCAGGATACGGTAGGGCGGCCCCGAGCCGAGCGAGACGTACTCGCCGTCCTCGGGCGTCCCGTAGGTGCGGGCGCTGTGGTGATCCGCGTGGTTGTCGTAGGTGTTCGAGGTCATCAGGAGCGGCACGCCGCACAGCAGGTTCCACACGAGCTTGAAACCCTTCATCTCGTCGCGGCGCATGTGCTGGATCTCGTGGATGAAGCTTGCCAGCCGGAAGATGGCGAAGCCGCCGACGAAGTACGCCGCCACATGCGCCACGCCGAAGCCCGGCGCCAGCAGGAAGTATAACGCTGCAGGGTAGGCCACGGCCGCGCACACCAGGAGATCGGCCCAGTAGACCGCCGGCCGGCGCTCGAAGCAATCGGCGAGGAGGTCGCGCATCTCACGAACCGTGGGGTCAGCCGCCGGAGACTGTTGTTTTTTCACTACGATTCTCCCGGGGTGTAGTGCGGAGTCGGGCGCGAATGTTACCCGAAGCCCCCCGATTTAGAATACACATGACGGAATTCTCATGGGGCGGCTGGGGCACTTGGAGTAGATTTCCTCTCCCCTGGGCTCCTCTAGCCGGGGGCTTCTTGGCTTCTTGGAGGCGCGGTTGGAGGAGACGCTCACTCTCAGCGGGACCGATCCGTCCGCGGGTAGCTTGGAGCTGCGCCTGGCCGCCCTGCGGAGACGTTTTGCCGACCTGCAGCGTCCCCGCCCGGCCATCTTCTGGTCGGACCTGGCGGCCTCCTCTGCGATCGGCTGGCTGGCCTTCGCATGGGCGGGAAGGGCTGCGCCAGGCTCTCTCCTCTCGTGGGTGGCCTTGGCCGTGGCAATCCTGGCCCTCTACCGGGCGGTGCTCTTCATCCACGAGATCGCCCACATGAAGCGAGGCCGTCTGCCGGGCTTCGAGGTCGTCTGGAATCTGGTGGCGGGGCTGCCGCTCATGGTGCCGAGCTTGATGTACGTGGGCTCCCATCGCGAGCACCACGACATCCAGATCTACGGAACCGACCGCGACCCCGAGTATGCTCCCATGGCCGGCTGGCAGCGCCTGCGGATCCTCGCCTCGTTCCTGGCGATGCCATTGCTCCCGCCGCTCCTGGCCATTCGCTGGGGCGTGCTCGGCCCGCTCTCCCACCTCGTATCGGCCCTGCGCCCGTTCGTCGTCGGCCACCTCTCCACGCTGGTCATCAACCCGAGCTACCGACGGCCCATGCCGGGGCGGCTCGAGCGGCGCCGGTGGGCCCTCGAGGAGGCCGGCGGTGCAATCTATTTCTGGGCCGGCGTCGCAGCCCTCACCTCGGGGGCCATCGCGCCCCACTGGTTGTGGACCTGGTACGTGACCGGCAGCGGCATCCTGCTTCTGAACCATGCGAGGACCCTGGCTGCACACCGCTACGAGAACGAAGGCGAGCGGCTCGATTGGCACGGGCAGCTGGTCGATTCCATCAACATGACGGGCGTGCGGGGCCTGACGGTGCTCGCAGCGCCCGTGGGCCTGCGCTTCCACGGCCTCCACCACATGCTCCCGGGCCTGCCCTACCACAGCCTCGGTGCCGTGAATCGTGCGCTGCTGGCGGAGCTGCCCGAGGACTCGCCCTACCGTGCGACCCAGACCTCCGGGATCTTCGACACGCTCGCACAGCTGATGAAGCGTCCCGGCGACCACGCGGGCTCGGCGTAGCCCAGGCCGCCTCGGCCGCGGCGGCCTGGCGGTAGAGCCCCTTCCGCAGCTAGCGGTAGAGCCCCTTCCGCAAGATACGCAGCACGACCGGCCAGCCGAAGATCAGCGGGTGGCGCCGCTGGCGCTCCGTCACCTCGATCTTCACCGCGGTATGTCGCTCCATCTTCCAGAGCACGTAGGGCACCCAATCGCCGAAGGTGAAGGACGTCTTGAGCAGGCCGGCGATCGCCAAGGCCTTGGCCAGAGGCTTTCGCAAGCGCCAGGCGAGCCGCGCGCGCCGGAGGGCGCCAGGCCGAGAGCGCACCTCGAAGCCGTCGTCGGTCTCGCGCAGGTGGATTCGGCTGCGGGCCGCGAACGTGGCGAGTGCGGCGCCAGCGACAGCCACGTGACGCTCGGCAAAGGCATCGTAGAGCTGGCGCACGGCCGCCGGCCGTTCGCTGCGGAGCTCGGCGCGGTAGGTCTCGCGGAATCCCGCCCGGAAGAGATCTTCCGCGGAGAAGCGCTGTCGGCCGGCTTCGTCGGAGAGCATCGGTAGCGCGCGGGCCACGAAGGTCACGCACGAGCGGGCGGCCACGCCGGCCAGGCGGAGTCGGGCCGCCTCGTCGCGCGCAAAGGCCAGCGCGGTCGGCTGGCAGAAGCGCGCCCAGATGCGACCATCGAGCCGCCGGGTCGAGGCGCCGCGTTCGAGATCCTGCATCGAGATGACGGCGTACTTGGTCCGCAGGACCTCGCCCTGGACGGGCCATTCGCAGTAGAAGACGTTGGGAGGCAGGATCGCGTTGGCGGCCGCCATCGCCCACGAGCCGTACGCGGTGCGGTAGTCGTCGACGACCACGTAGAAGTCCAGCACGCCCTCGCTCGTGCGCTTCCTCAGACACGAGCCATAGAAGACCACTGCGGCCACCGCGGATCCATGGCGGCGGCGCAGCTCGGCGGCCAGCGACGTGACCGTGGAGGGCAGCGGCGCCCGCTGCTCGCGGGCCAGCAGCCCGAGGAGCCGTTGCCGGGCGGTCCCGGTCGTGGGGCCCCTCACGGCCGGGCCACCGGCGCCGGACCGGGAGTCAGGCACGGAAGAACCGCAACCGCCGGTCGGCGGCTCAGGCACGGAAGAACCGCAAGCGCCGGTCGGCGGTAATCTCGACCGCTCGGCCCTCTTGCGGGTCGAAGAGCTCCCCGTCGATCGTCACGCCACAGTCGAGCCGGAAGGCCACCCCCTCGCAGTTCCAGCTCCCATAGCCGGTCTCCGGCGTGGCCCAGGCGGGCGGGCGCCCGCGCAGCACGCCGAGGGCCGCTCGCTTGAGGCCCTGGACATCGGCGGACAACGTGGTCAGGCGCACCCCGCCCGCCCCCCGGCCCCAGAACGGGCGCAGCCCCAGGAACAGCCGATCGGCACTGGTCGCCATCACCAGGCGCAGCTCGCGCGATTCCGCCAACTCGCCGTCGACCGAGACCTGCATCTTCTCCGCGTGCAGGACGCCGCCGGTTCGTCCGAACGCGGCCCGGCCGAGCAGCACGGCGGTGACGATCCCAGCGCCGAACAGGCCTTGGGCGCGGCCTTCGGGAAAATGATTGTGTGTGAGCTGCACGGCGCGATGCAGCATCCCCGCGCCGAAGAAGACCCCGTACTGCACGCCATCCTCGGAACCGAGGTCGACCCGTAGCACCGGCCGCGAGACCTCGCGCTCCGCCAGCCGGCCGTTGCGCGCCGCGTCGATCAGGGCCGACAGCCCTCGCGCGGGGTGCCGGTGGCTACCGAGATCGATCGCGCTCATGTTGGTCCGGCCCCCGCGGATCGGGGCCACGCCGGGAAGCCAGGCCGATCCGTCGTCCCGCCCGAGCAGCTCGCTGAGGATCCGCTGAAGGGTGCCGTCGCCGCCGTTGACGACCAACAGATCGACTCCCTCCTTCTCGAAGTCGGCGAGCGCTTCAGGGACCAGCGCGGCGCTGTCGGTCTCGAGATGCAAGACGTCGCCGTGGGACTCCAATAGCGCCAGGATCTGCTGAACGCGCGACATGCCGCGCCCGGATCGCAGGTTGTTGAGCACACCAATCCGAACCATCATCGCTCTCCCCATGAATCTGCGGGAACCCCGGCCCTCGCATCGAACCGTCCCACCTCGACGAGGCCCCGGCCGGCCAGCCGTAGATTGCCGCTCCCAGCCGGATCTCGCACGTTGAAGTCGAACGCGGCCTGGCTCCAGACGAACCGCGGACGCGTGAGCCGCGTGAGCCACCACCGGGCGAACCATGGCGCCCGGGAGAGCGGCTCGTCCCGGAGGACGATTCGTCCCAGGTCGACCCGGCCGGAGTCCGTACCGGCGGCAATCTCCAGGCGGGCGGGCGCGGCCGCCGTAGGCGGGCCCGAGCCCTCGGGATGGAAGCGAGCCTCGATCCCTTGGCCGGCCTCGGCCATGCGGCCGTCCCTGCCCACCACGAGCCAGCGGCGCGGCTCGCCGCTCGGGGTCGTGACCTCGCTGAAGTAGAGGCCGGCCGCGCCGTGGAAGCCGAACAGCTCGACGCGTCGCCGCACCAGGCTCGCTTCCAGGCCGTTCATCCAGCGGTGGGTGAGCGTGGCCCGGCCGGAGACTTCGAGGAGAGCGTCGCCTCGGAGCTGGAGGGTCCCGTGAACAGGCGCCCCGAGGGCCAGGAGATCGAAGCCGTACTCGGGCCCGGTGAAGGCCTCCGACCAGGCGCGAGCGGCGCCGAGATCGATTTCGAGATCCAGGTCCACGCGCTTCTTGTCCACGTGGAAGCGGACCGGACGGACGCTCTGGTCGAAGACGATGGGGCCGAGGTCGAGCCGGCGGCGGTCTGCCGAGAGATGCCAAGCCCCGTCCCGGCGAACCTTGTGGAACTCATGGGAACGCCCGTCTGGCCCGAGCACGTGACCGACCACGGCGCCGGTGCGATCGCCCGGACCGAGCTTGCTGATGGTGGCCTGGGCCACAACCCAGTAGCCCCCGTCGAGCTCGACGGTGAGATCCCAGGTGTCGGAGGCGTGCTCGCTCGGCAGCAGGCGAGCGGCCGGATCGCCGCGGGGAGGCTCTGCCGAGGCGAGGGCGGGCGCGGCCGTCAGCAACAGCCCGAAGATCGACGAGATGCACGCAAGGATCGTCCCCGACCCGGAAGCTCTCGACACCGCGAGAGGTCCTCCTGCGCCACGGTGCGAGAGCCTGGGGCGGCGCACGCGGCGGGGCTAGAATACGGGATTCTTCGCTTCAGGGCTCTCGCAGCTCGCTTCCCCATTGGCCCCCCATCGACCCGGTGGGATGCCGGAGCGCTTGGTCATCTCCTTCAGCCTCGCCCACCTCTCCGATCTCCACGTCACCCCGATGCGGGTCGATTCCCTGGGGGAATTTGCCAACAAACGGGCTCTCGGCTGGTTGTCATGGCTCCGCAAGCGTCGGTACGAGCATCGACCCGAGATCCTCGAGGGCCTGGTGGCCGATCTGGCGCGACAGGGTGCCGATCACGTGGCCATCACGGGGGACCTGACGAACGTGGGCCTGCCGAGCGAGGTCGAGGCGGCGGTCCCGTGGCTCGAGACCCTGGGCGGCCCGACCCGGGTCTCCCTGGTCCCCGGGAACCACGATGCCTACGCCGCTCCCGTCGAGCCCGGGGGCTTCGCAGCCTGGACCGACTACATGACGGAGCCTGACGGCCGCATGGACGACCCACACTACCGGTTCCCCTGCGTCCGCCGCGTCGGCCCGCTGGCGTTGATCGGGCTCTGCTCGGCGGTTCCGACCTCGATCCGGCTGGCGACCGGTCGGCTCGGCGACGAGCAGCTGGCGCGTCTGGGCCCGTGCCTCGAAGCCCTCGGCCGCGAGGGCTTGTGCCGCGTCGTGCTGATCCACCACCCGCCCGTACCGGCCGGTCAAGCGCCGCGTCGGCGCCTGACCGACGCCGGCGCGCTTCGCGAGCTTCTGGCAGGCTGCGGTGCGGAGCTGGTCCTGCACGGCCACACCCATCGGCCGAGCATCGAACGAATCGAAGGCCCCGCCGCGCCGATCCCCGTGGTCGGCGTCGCCTCTTCGTAGGCTCGCGGCCTCCGACCGGGGCGTCGCGCGAGCTACCACCTCTACCGCTTCGAGCCGGCCGACGACGACCGTGGCTTCCGCATCGGCCTGCGCCGCCGGGTGCTCGAGCCAGGAGGCGACCGCTTCCGCTGGGACGAGGAGCTCCCCCTCTGAGCCCCCGGCCCTCTAGCGACAGAGTCTGACGAAGGGGACGGTTCCATTCCCTGACGAAACTGCCGGTCCCAAGCCAGCACGTGGCGGGCCCGTTTCGTCAGGGAATGGAACCGTCCCCTTCGTCAGACTCTGTCGCTAGAGGGCGTCGGCTCCTCGCTCTCCGGTGCGGATGCGGACGGCCTCGGAGATGGGCAGGACGAAGATCTTTCCGTCGCCGATCTTGTCCGTGTGCGCCGCCTCCATGATGGCGCCGACCGCCTTCTCGACCGTGTCGTCGTCGACCGCGACCTCGATCTTGACCTTCGGCAGGAAGTCGACCACGTACTCGGCACCGCGATAGAGCTCGGTGTGGCCCTTCTGACGGCCGAAGCCCTTGACCTCGCTCACGGTCATCCCCTGGACGCCGATCCCGGCCAGCGTCTCCTTCACCTCTTCGAGCTTGAA
>Ga0114931_10008312_pt1 | contig 12585 bp, 7 predicted proteins | sample 2SBtaG_FD_89579 | JGI IMG/M metagenome (GOLD analysis project Ga0114931, IMG submission 89579) | Deep subsurface microbial communities from Kolumbo volcano to uncover new lineages of life (NeLLi) - 2SBTROV14_V59a metaG | ecosystem: Environmental > Aquatic > Marine > Volcanic | place: Kolumbo...
AAGGCCGGAGCCAGGCGGCGCTGGCTTGCCGAATGGAAGTCCCGCCGCGAGACGCTCGTGCTCTTCGAATCGCCGCGGCGGCTGGCGGCGACGCTGGCGGATCTCGCCGCCGCGCTCGGTGCCGAGCGCCACGCCAGCGTCGCGCGCGAGCTGACGAAGGTGCACGAGGAGGTCGTGCGCGCAACGCTGGGCGAGCTCGCCGAACGCTTCCGGGAGGGCGCGCGCGGCGAGGTGACGCTGGTCGTCGCGGGCGCCCCACAGGCCGCACGGGCCCTCGAGGGCGACGCGCTCGATGCGCGCATCCGCGCCGGCCTCGCGCAGGGGCAGGGCGCCCGCGAAATCTCGACACGTCTGGCCGAAGAGGCCGACCTGCCGCGACGCGACGTCTATGCCCGGGTGATCGCGCTGCGCGAGGGGCCGGAGCGCACGTGAACCTGCCCCGGCTCGCGCGCACGCTCCGGCACCTGCGGCCCGCGCAGGCCGCGGCGCAGCTGCGACACGCGATCCGGCCGCAGCTGCGGCCGCGGCGCGTCGGGGGGCCTGCGATGCCGTGGGCGCTCGACCGCCTCGCCGCCCGGCCGCCGCCGCTGGCGTCGCATGTGCACTGGGATGGCGCGCGGCGCCTCGAACTCGTCGGTCAGGTCGGCGAACCCGACTGGCAGGCCTCCGGACCCGGACCGCTCTTCCGCTACCACCTGCACTTCTTCGAGTGGGCGCGCGCCGCGAGTGCGTCGCCCGCGGCGCGCGCAGCCGCGATCCGCAGCTGGGTCGAGTGCAATGCCGACGGCGTCGGCTGGGACCCGCACCCCATCTCGCTGCGCGTGTTGTCGTGGGCGCGGCTGCGCTTTGCCGAGCCCGGGCTGCTGCCCGTCGATGCGTCGCTCGACGAGATGCTGCGCGCTTCGCTCGCCGACCAGGTGGAGACGCTCGCGCACAACCTCGAGGTGCGGCTGCAGGCGAACCATCTGCTCGAGAACCAGCTGGCCGTCGTGGCCGGCGGTCTGCTGCTACGCGGACCTGCGGCGGAGCGCTGGCTGGCGCTGGCGCCTGGCGTGCTGCGCGAACTCGACGCGCAACTCGGTCCCGACGGTGGCCACTGCGAGCGGTCGCCGATGTACCACGCGCTGGTGCTCGAACACGCACTCGACGTACTGAACATCGCGCGCGCCGCAGGCGCGCGCGCGCCGGCCTCCTTCGTGAGCGAACTGGCGCGCCAGTGCGCGCGCATGCTCGGTGCGCATGCGGTCTGGACGCATCCCGACGGCGAGATCGCCCTGCTGGGCGACGCGGCCTTCGGGATCGCCCAGCCACTCGCCGAGCTGGTGCGTTACGGCGAGGACCTCGGCGTCACACCTCACGCTCCTTCACGCGCCGGAGCCCTGCGCGGGGCGGGCGTCGTGCGTCTCGAGTCCGCGCCGCTCGCCGGCACGGACCGGGGGCCGATGGTCGTGATCGCCTCGGTCGCGGGGCCGAGCCCACCGCACCAGCCGGGCCACGCTCACTGCGATGCGCTCGCTTTCGAGCTCTCGGTGGGAACGGAACGCATCGTCACCGACACCGGCGTCTACGAGTACGTCCCGGGTGAGCGTCGGGCGCTCAGCCGCGCCACCCGTTCGCACGCCACGCTCGAGATCGACGGACACGAGCAGTCCGAGTGCTGGTCGGGCCACAGGGTGGGGGGACGTCCGCGTGTCGAGCTCCGGGCACTCACGCCCGGGCGTTCGGTCGATGCGAGCTGTGCCGCCTGGGCCGCGCCGAGAACGCAGCACCTCCGGCGTTTCGAAGTCGTCGACGGCGGCATCGACGTCGTCGACGAGATTACCGGGCCGGCCGCGCACGTGCGTGCCTTCCTGCCGCTGGCGCCCCACGTCGCGCCGGTCCTCGAGGGCGCGACGGCGCGCCTCGGCCCGCTCGAGGTCGTGCTTCCCTCCGCGCTCGCCTGGCACATCGGGACCGCACCCTGGTATCCGCGCTTCGGTGTCGAGCAGCGACGCCCGGTGCTGCTCGGAGAGGGGCCTGCTCCGGCAGGTGTTCTTCGCTGGCGTTTCCGGGTCGGCTAGTTGGCGGGTCAGCCCGGGGCGCCGTCCTCCTCGCGGCCCTTCGGAAGCGGCGGGTTCGCGAGCAGGTCGAGGAAGGCCGATTCGTCGAGCACGGGCACGCCGATCTCCTGTGCCTTGCGCAGCTTGCTGCCCGCTTCTTCGCCCGCGACGACGTAGTCCGTCTTCCTGGAGACGGACCCCGTGACCTTGCCGCCCATCTCCTCGATGCGACGCCGCGCTTCGGCACGAGGGATGCTGAGCGTGCCCGTCAGGACGAAGGTGCGGCCGGCGAGTGGCCCGTCGGGGGGAGTGCGGCGGGCTTCCTGCACTTCCCAGCGCACGCCGAGGCGGCGCAGACGAGCGACCTCGCGTGCGTTGCGCGGCGTCGCGAAGAAGCGCACGACGCTCTCCGCAATCACCGGGCCGATTCCCTCGATGGCCTCGATCTCCTCGACGCTCGCCTTCATCAGCGGGTCGAGGTCGCCGAAGGCGTTGGCCAGGATCTCGGCGACGCCTTCGCCGACGTGCCGGATGCCGAGCGCGACGAGGAAGCGTGCCAGCGTGGTGTGCCGCGCCTTCCGGATGCTCTCGACGAGGTTGGCGGCGGACTTCTCGCCCATGCGTTCGAGGCCGGCGAGCGTCGCGACGTCGAGCTCGTAGATGTCGGAGAGCCGTTTCACGATGCCCCGGTCGACGAGCTGGTCGACGATCTTCTCGCCGAGGCCGTCGATGTCCATGGCGCTGCGGCTGGCGAAGTGGAGGATGTTGTTCTTGATCTGTGCCGGGCAGTCGATGTTGGGGCAGCGCGTGATGGCCTCGCCCTCGAGGCGCACCGTCGGGGTGCCGCAGACCGGGCACTTGCGCGGCAGCTTGAAGCGTCGCGGTCGTCCCTTGCGTTCTTCGAAGACGACCCGCACGAGTTGCGGGATGACGTCGCCTGCCCGCTGGATGATCACCGTGTCGCCCACGCGCACGTCCTTGCGGTCGATCTCGTCCTGATTGTGCAGCGACACGCTCGAGACCGTGACACCGCCGACCTGCACGGGCTCGACGCTGGCGACCGGCGTCAGGGCACCGGTGCGGCCGACCTGCACGTGGATCGCCCGAATGACCGTGCGCGCCTGCTGAGGCGGGAACTTGTACGCGATTGCCCATCGCGGCGCGCGTGAGACCGTGCCGAGTGATTCCTGCAATGCCAGGCGGTCGACCTTGACGACGCTGCCGTCGACTTCGATCGGGAGCGTCTCGCGGGCTTCGAGCAATGCGTCGTGCGCAGCGATCGCCTCGTCGATGTCGCGGCACTGCCGCGACTCCGAGCTGACCACGAAGCCCCATTCGCGGAGCAGGCCGAGCACCTGCCACTGGGTCTCGAGCTTCGGGGGGATGCCCCGTGCGAGATGATAGGCCCGGAACTCGAGGGCGCGCAGCCGGTGCCGGTCGACGTCGTGGAGCTGACGCAGGGCGCCAGCCGCCGCGTTGCGCGGGTTCGCGAAGGGTTCCAGGCCCGACGCGGTGCGACGGCGATTGAGACGCCGGAAGCGTTCGAGCGGGAAGACGACCTCGCCGCGGATCGAGGCGACCGCCGGCGCACGTCGCTTCTTCTCGTGCAGCTCCAGCGGCACCGTCAGCACCTGGCGCAAGTTGGCGCTCACGTCCTCGCCGACGCGCCCGTCCCCGCGTGTCAGCCCGCGCACGAAGCGGCCGCGCTCGTAGACGAGCTCGACCCCCGCGCCGTCGAGTTTGGGTTCCGAGACGTAGTCGAGCGCCTCGGCGTCGCGGTCGAGTATGCGCCGGACGCGCGCGTCGAAGGCGCGAACCTCCTGCTCGTTCATCGCATTTTCGAGCGACAACATCGGGGAGAGGTGCTCGACGGTCTCGAAGCCCTCGCTCGGCGGGGCGCCGACACGCTGCGTGGGCGAATCGGGCCGTGCGAACTCCGGGTGCGCCGCCTCGAGCTCCTGCAGTTCGCGCAGCAACGCGTCGTACTCCGCATCGGAGATCTCCGGCGCGTCTTCCAGGTAGTAGAGACGGTTGTGGCGCTCGATCTCCGCTTCGAGCCGTCGCATGCGAGCGCGGATGGCATTGCTCGAGGGGCTCATGTCGCGAGGGCACCTCCTGGCCCACGTGCGTGTGCGCTCCGCCCGAGTTGCGCACCCGTTGCACGCGTAAAGCTTGCGCTCCGACGAGGCGATGAGAGCGGGAACCGCGCGAGCGCCGCGCCAGGTGGCGACGACGCGACGGTCGAGACCGACCATAACACGAAGGGTCGAGCGCGAGAGCCATGGGACGCCCCGCCGAAGCCATCTCCGACGCGTGCCCGTCATCTGGTTCGGACAAGACGGAAGCCGGATCGCCCGGCGGACTCGCTGCATTCGCTTCTCTTTGTTCGGAGGGCTTCCTCGAGGTCGCGGGGACCCGGATCGTCGCCGCCAGCGAGCGCGCTGCGCGTCTGCTCGGACATGCCGACGCGGGTGAGGTCATCGGCCTGCGCCTGGTCGACCTGCTCGAACCCCTCGACGGGCGCGGGGCGCAGGATCTGCGGCCCGGCTGCTCCGTGCGCTGTGCGGTACGCACGCAGGACGCGTCGGTCGTGCTGCGCGTTTCGGGTCGCGAAGTCGGGCAGGAGCGCTGCGTCTACGCGCTCCGCGACATCGCCGAGAAGGAAGAGATGGAGGCCGCGCTCGACGACGCGGGTCGCGAGATCCACGGAGCTCGGCGCGCCCTGCGCACGCTGCGCGACGAGCTCGCGGGCGAGCTCTCCGAGCGCGACGAGCTGGTCGCGACGGTCGCGCACGAGCTGCGGACGCCGGTCACCGTGATCGGCGGCTACGCGCGCCTGCTGCTGGAGGAGAAGGCCGGGCCGATTCGCGACGAGCAGCGGCGCTTTCTCGAGGAGATGCGCAGGAGCTGTGCGCGGCTCGACGAGTTCGTCGGCGTGCTGTTGCGCACCGCGCACGACCAGCGCGCTGCGCGCCACGGCTGCGACGCCTCGCGTCTCGTCGCAGCGCCGCTGGAGCCGCTGCTCGGCGGAATGCTCGAGTTCCTGCGCCCGATGCTCGATCAGGCGGGTGCGCGGCTCGATGTCCACGTCGACCCCGCTGCGGCCTGGGCGCGCTTCGACGCCGCGCGCATCGAGCAGGTGCTCGCGAATCTCATCGTCAACGCCATCCGCTACGCCGGTCACGGCGGTCGGATCCGCGTGGCGGCGGCGCCGGCCCACGCCGGCTTCGTCGAGATCTCGGTGACGGACGACGGGCCGGGCATTCCGCCGGCCGAGCGCGGGCGCGTCTTCGAACCCTACTTCCGAGGCGGCAGGGCGACCGAGACGCAGGGCCTCGGGCTGGGCCTTGCAATCTGCAAACGCATCGTCGCCGCGCACGGCGGCGCCATCTCGCTGCGTCCGGGAGACGGAGGCCGGGGTTGTCGCTTCTGCTTCACGCTGCCGGCTGCCGAGCCGAAGACACAGCAGATGGCCGGCGACGCGGCGCGCTCGCACCGCGCCCGGGGATCGAGGAGCAGGGGCCAACGATGACGGCGAAGCTGGGGACGGCTCACGCGCGGGCAGCGGGACGGCACGGCGGGACGCGGAGGATGCGTGCACTGGTCGTCGACGACTCGGAGAGCATGCGCGGCTACCTCGCCAGCCTGCTCGAATCGCGCGCCTTCGACGTCGATACCGCCGAGGACGGGCGCAAGGCACTCGCACTGCTCGAGTCGGGTGCGGCGCCCGACGTGGTCCTGCTCGACGTCAAGCTACCGGGAAGCGATGGCGTAGAGACGCTGCGCCTGCTGCGTGAGCGGGAGGTCGATCTGCCCGTCGTGATGCTCTCGGTCGTGGCGAGTGCGCCCACGATCGTCCGGGCGATGCAGGCAGGCGCCTTCGACTACCTCACCAAGCCCTTCGACGACGATGAACTCGAAGCGACGCTCGTGCGGGCGGTCGAGACGACGGCACCGCGTCGCCGCGCGGTTGCGCGCGGAGCCGAGGCGGAAACGGACGCCGGCGAAGCCGTCTGGCAGAGCGCGCCGATGCGCCAGATCCTCGAAGTGATCGACCAGATCGGCGACACCGACGTGACGGTGCTGATCCAGGGCGAGAGTGGCGTCGGGAAGGAGATCGTCGCGCGCGCGATCCACGCGCGCTCCGACCGGGCGGAGCAGCGCTTCGTGAAGGTCAACTGCGCGGCACTGCCCGAGGACCTGCTCGAGAGCGAACTCTTCGGTTACGAACCCGGTGCTTTCACGGGCGCGTCGCAGCGCAAGCTCGGGAAGTTCGAGCAGGCGAGCGGCGGCACCATCTTCCTGGACGAGATCGCGGAGATGAGCCCGGGCCTGCAGGCCAAGCTGCTCCACGTCCTGCAGGAGCAGCGGTTTGCCCGGCTCGGCGCCAATGTCGAGGTGGACGTCGACGTTCGCGTGGTCTGTGCGACGCACCGGCCGCTGCGCGAGATGGTGGGAGACCGCAGCTTTCGAGAGGACCTCTACTTCCGGCTCAACGTCGTCAACATCGAGATCCCGCCGCTGCGCGATCGACGCGACGAGATTCCGGTGCTCTTCGAGACGTTCCTGCGGCGCTACAGCGCCTTCTACGAGAAGCCCACACCCCGACCGTCGAAAAAGCTGGTGGCGTTGCTCGAGGACTTCGCCTTCCCCGGCAACGTCCGGCAGCTCGAGAACATGGTCAAGCGGCTGGTCGTGCTCGAGAGTGAAGACTCGATTCGCGTCGAGCTCGAAGGGCGTGCGCACGGCGGCGGCGCACCGCGCAGCGAGCTGCAGGCCTTGCTCGAGGAGGTCGAGGCGAGCGCCGGAGAGGTTCCGCTGCGCGAGATCGGGCGCCGCGTCGCGCAGCAGGCCGAGCGCGAGACCATCGGAGTCGCGTTGCAGCGCACGAAATGGAACCGCAAGCAGGCGGCTCGCATGCTGAGCGTCAGCTACAAGACCCTGTTGCAGAAGATCCGCGACTGCGGCCTCGACGCCGAGGCACCCTAGGGCGAGCTGCGGCAAGCTCGGGCGCGATGACGTCGCCCCGCCGCAGGATCCCGGCGCGCCGCGCCTCGCGCGGACTGCTCGCGCTCGTCGCGGTCGTCGCCGGAGTGCTGCTCGTCGAGCTGGGGTTGCGCCTGCTGCCGGAGCCGGGCCTGCGCGGCCTGCACGTGCTGCGCCCCGACCGCCCCTGGCTGTACGAGCTGCGCCCGGGTGCGCAGCTTCGCGGGCCGGACGGCACCGCCTACCGCATCAATGCACAGGGCTTTCGCGATCGGCTGCGCTCGCCGTCGCCCGCACCCGGTGGCTTCCGCGTGATCGTGCTGGGCGACTCGATCGCCTTCGGCTACCGCGTGGCCCGGCGCGAAGCCTTTCCCGCGCAGCTCGAAACGCAGCTGCGGCGCGCGGCGCGTGCGCGGGACCCGGCCGTCGCGCATGACGTCGAGGTGCTCGACTGGGGCGTCAGCGGCTACAACCCCTACAACGAGGCTGCCCTGCTCGCGGGGCGCGCGGCGGAGTTCGCGCCCGACCTCGTGCTGGCGCAGTTCTGCGTGAACGACCTCAACGATCCGACGCTCCACTTCGGCGCATCGACCCAGCTTGCGCTCGGAAGTCTCCCGAAGGCCGCATATCCGGACCCTGCGGCGCGGCGCCGGCGTCCGCGCTGGGAACGGGCGTGTCTGCGTTCGCATCTGTGTCGGGCGCTGCTGGCGCTGGCGCGAGGCGGGTTCGCCGCCCCGCGCGACGAGGCGCAAGCGCGTCGTTCGTATGCGCCGATCGGCTCCGACCGGGGCGCGGCCGAGTGGGAGTGGCTCGGCGCGCGCTACCGCGAGATGCAGGCAAGTGCACGATCGATGGGGGCGCGCTTCGGTGTCGTGGTGTTTCCGTATCGGGACCAGCTCGTCGACGCGGAGGCGCCGGCGCCCCAGCCCGCGCTGCGTGCGCTCGGCCGTGCGGGCGGCTGGCCGACGATCGATCTGCTCGATGCCTTCCGCGAGGCGGCCGGCGCCGAGCCCCTCTTCCTCGACATCTGGCACCCGACCGCTGCCGGACACCGGATCGCCGCGGCACGGACGGCACTCGCGCTTCGTTGCGCGGCGCTGGTGCCGGGTCCGCCGCCCGACGCCGCGCGCTGTCGCGAACCCGACGGGAGTTCGCCGTGAGTCGGCCGTCTCGCGACACCGTCACGGGCGCACTGCTCGCCGTCGCCGCCTTCGCGCTCTATCTCGCGACGCTCGCCCCGGACCTCTACTGGCACGACAGCGCCGAGTACGCCGCAAAGGCGCCGCTGCTTCAGGTGCTTCACCCGCCCAGCCACCCGCTCTATCTGTACGTGGCGCACGTCTTCACGTGGCTTCCGATGCAGCCGCCGCGCGCGCTCAACCTGCTGAGCGCGGTGTCCGCGTCCGTGGCAATCGGGCTTGCCTACGGCCTGGCCCGTGCGCTCGGGGTACGTCGTGTGATGGCGGTGGCGGCGGCCGCGATGCTGGGCGCTTCGCGCAGCTTCTGGAGCAACGCCGTGATCGCCGAGGTCTACGGCCTGGGGATGACGTTCCTGCTGGCGACGATGTGGCTCTCGCTGCGCGCCGCGCGCGAGCGCGCCGGCGGCCTGGCCACACTCGCATCGCTGGTCGGCGGCATCGGCGTCGGTGCGCACCTGTCGGTCGCGACAGCCGGGCTGGGGCTCGCGTACTGGGTCGTCCGGAGCGCCCCACCGGGAGCGCGCGCGACCCGGATCGCTCGGTGCGCACTCCACGCCGGGCTCGGAATCGCGGCCGTCTTCCTGCTGATCCCGCTGAGCGCGCCGACGCGGCTGCTGGACCCGGAGCTGTGGTCCTGGTCGCTGCAGATGGCCGGTGGCGCGAACTTCTGGGGCTGGTTCGACGCTTCTGAACCCGGCGAGGCAGTCGGCCGCTTCGTGGGCATCGCGCTGCGCGAACTGTCGCTGCCGGGGCTGGTTGCCGCGTGCGTGGGCGTCGTGGCGCTGGTCCGCCGCGACCGCGTGGCGGCGACGGGCCTGCTGCTGGCGGCCTTCGGCAATGTGGCCTTCTTCCTGTTCTTCCGCGTCTTCGATCTGCAGGTCTTCTTCCTGCCGACGGTCGCGATCGGTTGTCTGTTCGCCGGCGTCGGTCTCGATGCGTTCGTGCAGGCCGTCGTGGCACGCGCGCCGCGCGCGCGGGGGCTCGCGAACGTCGCGGCGCTGCTGCTGCCGGTCGGCCTGCTGCTCTGGAACGCGCCCGTCGCCGACCGAAGCCGCGCGCACGCGCCGCGCGACTATCTCCTGCAGCTCGAGCGCGAGCTGCCGCGCGACGCGGTGCTCGTGACCTTCCACGACCCGCCGGAGTGGGAGCGCTGGTCGGTGTGGCTGTATGCGCAGCAGATCGAGCACCGCCGTCCGGACGTGGTCGTGCGCGCGATGCCGCCGCTGGCGTACGTGCGTTGCCTGCTGCAGGCCGGTGTCGACGTGCTGGCCTTTGCCCGGCAGCCCCGGCTGCGCGTCGGCGGGCTTCGTCTCGAGCCGGAGGGCGCCATGTTCCGGGTGCGTGCGGCCAGCGGCCGCGCGGCCGCGGCAGGCCGTGTCGAGCGCGGACGCTGCGAAGCGCTCCTGCAGCGTTCGCACGCGCCAGTGGCGCCGCGGCAGCGCTCAGGGTGACGCGGCCATGCGCTGGCGCACGATCAGCGCCAGCACGACGGCCGTGTGGGCGAGCGCCGTCCAGGCGAAGCTGCGCAGGTCGCTCCAGCGACCCTGAACGACTGCGGCGCGCGTCGTCGCGGCGCACAGCGGGTAGAGCGCGACGAGCGCACGGCGTGCCGGTCGCTCGACGCCCTGCCACAGCAGCCGGGCCGCCAGCAGCATCTGCAGCAGCACGAGTGTGAAGCCGGCCCCCGCGCTCGCGTCGGGATAGACGTCCCAGGCCAGGCGCAGGCAGGCGTAGTGGACGAGATAGAGCGCGTAGCTGATCTCTCCGAGGTGGACGAGCAGGGGGCTCGAGAGCGCGCGCGAGAGGCCGCCGCGTCCCGCGGCCAGGGCGACGATTGCGAGCGCGAAGGCCGGTGCGGCGATCGGACCGTGGAGCAGCCAGAGTGCCAGCGGCGGCCCGCCGCCCGTCCAGTCGGCGAGTGCGCGTGCTGCAGGAAGCGTCTGCCAGGCGGCCAGCAGCGCGGCGCCGAGTGCGGCGACTTCCGCGGCGCTGGCGCGGGCGCCCCGCAGCTGCGGCCGCGGGCGCGCCCGCCTCCATGCGAGCGCGGCACAGATCCCCAGGACGAACTCGAACCAGCGTGCGAGGGGATGGATGTAGACGAGCGCGTCCGCTCCGATGCCCTCGGAGTCGCTCGGCGGTAGCTCGAGATGGGCTGCGATCGCGACGAGCGCGAGGGCCGGCACCAGGGATGCGAGGAGCCAGACGGGCCAGCGTCGCTCGATGCGGCGAATCACCAGTGGAAAGGTCGCGTAGAAGAAGGCCTCCACCGACAGTGTCCACGAGACGTTGTTGAAGGAGAAGAACACGCTCGTCCAGGGGAACCAGGCGTGGACGAGCGCGAGGTTCGCAAACGCCACGGCCGGGCCGGGCGAGCGGCCGCCGTTCGCGCCCTCCCAGCCGAAGAGCATCAGCACGAGCACGAAGCTGGCGCCGTGCGCGGGCCAGATGCGCGCGAAGCGCGCCCACCGGAAGCGGCCTTCGCGACCGCGCTGCAGATCGGCGTGGACGTGGAAGAGGATGAATCCCGACAGGACGAAGAAGAAGGAGACGCCCTGATCGAGCACAAAGGGTGAGGCGAAGCCCTGCGCAATGCCGAAGTGCCCCTGCGCGTGGTGGAGCACGATCGCGAGCGCCGCGAACAGACGAAGCGATGTCAGTGCGGGCAGATCCGCCGGCGCACCCCCTGCTGCGGCACGGGCGGCCGCTGCCGCGGTCGAAGCGGACGCTGCGACGGCGTCTTCGCGAAGCCCCAACGCGCACCTCCGCTCCGCTGGAGCGGCGGCCCGGCGCAGCCTGCGAGTCGGCGCCCACCGCTCGCCGGGCGCTGCGATGGTATCGTCCGCACGCGCGTTCGCCGTCGGCCGCCGGAGGGGCGGCCGATGGCGAACGGTCCCCCCCGCGACGACCCCGGGGCCTCAACGAATCGCCGTGCGGCTCCGATGCAGGGCTGCGGCAGCTCTCGACGACCCCGCTTCGCCGACGTGCAGGAGAGGCCGGCTTGCTCTTCAACTCGCTCGAGTACCTGATCTTCCTGCCGACGGTGCTCGCGCTCTACCTGTGGCTCGGTCACCGCGCGCAGAACCGCATGCTGCTCGCGGCCAGCTACCTCTTCTACGGCTGGTGGGACGTCCGCTTCCTCTACCTGATCGTGCTGTCCACGGTCGTCGACTACTGCGCGGGCCTGATGATCGAGCGCGGCGGGGTCGACCGTCGCGACCGCTGGCGAACGACCGCCTATGTCCTCGTCTGCGCAGCGGTCCTCGTGGGCATCGACTGGAGTGCCTTCGCCTGGCGTGATGGCGGCCCGACGGTCGACCGGGCGCTGTTGCACGCGAATCTGTTCGGGATCGGCGGTGCGACCATGCTCGGCACGCTGGTCGTGGTCGCTGTCGCCCACCTGCTCTATCCGAGGCTGCGCGCACTGCCGGATGCGCGCCGGCGACGCGTCTTTGCGACGCTGAGCATCCTCACCAATCTGGGGTTGCTCGGTTTCTTCAAATACTTCGACTTCTTCGTCGAGAGCGCCGAGGCCCTGTTCGCGAGCCTCGGCATCCATGCGGACATGCGCCTGCACGTGGTGCTGCCGGTCGGCATCTCCTTCTACACGTTCCAGACGATGAGCTACACGATCGACGTCTATCGCGGCCGCTGTCGATCGACGGACGACTTCCTCGACTTCGCGCTCTTCGTCTCCTTCTTTCCACAGCTCGTCGCCGGGCCGATCGAACGCGCCAGCCATCTGCTGCCGCAGATCCTGGCGCGCCGCAGCGTGCGCTTCGACCAGCTGACGCGCGGCCTCTTCCTGATCCTGTTCGGGCTCTTCAAGAAGGTCGCGATCGCGGATGGCATCGCGGGCTCGGTCGACTCGGTCTTCTCGAGCGGGTTCGCAGCCGGTGCCGCCGACGTCAGCATGGCCACGCTGTTGTTCGCGCTCCAGATCTACTGCGACTTCTCGGGCTACTCGGACATTGCACGCGGGACGTCGAAGCTCCTCGGCATCGATCTGATGCGCAATTTCGACCTGCCCTACTTCTCGGCCGACCCGAGCGAGTTCTGGCGGCGCTGGCACATTTCCCTGTCGACCTGGCTTCGCGACTACCTGTACATCCCGCTCGGAGGCAACCGCCACGGCCGCGCGCGCACCTATCGCAACCTGATGCTGACGATGGGGCTCGGCGGGCTGTGGCACGGCGCCGCCTGGAACTTCGTCGTCTGGGGCCTCTACCACGGCGCCGTTCTGTGCATCTACCGTGCCCTCGGCTGGCAGGACATCGCGCGCGGCAGCGGTGTCGGTCGGCGGCTGCTTCGGGCGGGGGCGATCGTCTTTTGCTCCTGGGGGCTCGTGCTGTACAGCTGGATGC
>Ga0114931_10008313_pt1 | contig 12585 bp, 8 predicted proteins | sample 2SBtaG_FD_89579 | JGI IMG/M metagenome (GOLD analysis project Ga0114931, IMG submission 89579) | Deep subsurface microbial communities from Kolumbo volcano to uncover new lineages of life (NeLLi) - 2SBTROV14_V59a metaG | ecosystem: Environmental > Aquatic > Marine > Volcanic | place: Kolumbo...
AATCCTCAAAGGATAAAAATTTTGCAAAATATGGTTATTTGAGTGATTTAGTTGCAAAATTGAATGAAGATAAAAAGGATATATGTGTGTTAGATTTTGGTTCTGGTGATGGAGCATTTTTATCTACTTTGCCAGATAGTTGGGATAAAGTAGGTGTTGACGTGTCGAAATATGCAAGAAAATATGCGAAGAGATATTACGATTTAACTATATATGCCAGCCTCGATATTCAAGACGTAAAAAGCCGAAAGTTTGATTTGATTATTGCACAACATTCATTGGAACATGTACATCATCCAAGAAAAATTCTTGAAAAGTTGTTTTTTTTGTTAAAAGAGAATGGTAAATTAGTTTTAGTATTACCTAATGCCCGATCACTAGGTTTTAGTATGTTTAGAGAGCGTTGGTGGCAAATGCAGCTTCCAAAACACATTTATCATTTTAATGATAAGAATATCTATAATTTAATTAGTTCGATAGGATTTCACAATGTTAATGTTAATTATAGATATTTAAATCATAATTATTATTCCTTATTCCAATCGTTTCGATATTATTTAACCCATAAAAACGAATTTGGTGGTCAGAATCGACCAAAGAAGGCAGGTCAAAAATCTGAAGACTTAATGATAAGTTTTAGTTATAAAGATATATTTGTTCTGCCGGTTAAATTTGTTAGTTTAATGTTAGCTTTATTGGGACAGTTATTTCACAGAAGCGAGGTAATTATAGTAATTGCTACGAAATGAAGGTTCATATTTCTATCGTCAATTTTAGATCAGCAGACCATCTTAGAAATTGTCTTAGAAATTTATCCAGTCAAATCTCAAAAGACATAGTTTTAACAATTGTGGATAATTCATCTGAAACTGGCTCTGTAAAATATTTAGCTAACAAATATCATATAAATTACATACCAAATAGTAATGTGGGATTTGGTGCCGCACATAATCATTTGCTGAAGGATATTGACTCCGACTATTTCTTGATACTAAACCCAGATGTATTAGTTAATTTCGAGATAAATAGTTTTTTGATGTGGATGCGTAATAATAGAAGCTATGCAATTGCGAGTACTAAAATACTCAATTTAGATGGCATCACAGAAAAATCTTATTCGAAAGTACTTACACCACTTTATGCAATGATATGCCTTAGTTTTTTACATAAATTTGAAATATTCACTAGGCTTAAGAATGAATTTTGGATGACAGAGTCTCATGATAATATTTTGGAAACTGGTTTTTTAAGCGGTGCAGTAATGTTTTTTAGAGCAGATATTTTTAGAAAATTAGGAGGGTTTGACGAAAGAATGTTCTTGTATTTTGAGGATAATGATATTTGTAAACGCACATTAGATTTGGGTTACAAAATTGCCTATAATACCGAGTATGTGTCTACTCATTTGAAACATGGGAGTGTGGTTGATGCTAAGCTTAGATATGAAATATTTACAGAATCTCGATTTTATTATTTGAAAAAACATTTTGGATTGCTATTTGCCTTTATAGTTGAAGGATTTTTACGTTTAACTGAGTTTAAAAAATATATATGATTTCGCTTGTTGTTACGGTTTTGAATGAGGAGGGGAGTATTGTGGAGTTGTTGGATTCGGTGGTGGCTGGGACGGTGGTGCCGGATGAGGTGGTGATTGTGGATGCAGGTTCGAGTGATGGGACGGTGGCGTTGATCCGCAGGTATGCAGGGGAGCATGATTTGAAGATTGGGTTAATTGAGCAGCTTGGTGTTAATCGATCCGTGGGACGAAATTTGGGTTTGGCGTCTGCTTCGGGTGAGGTTTTGGCGTTGACAGATGCGGGGTGTCGAGTCGATTCGCAATGGTTGGAATTGTTGTCCAAACCATTTGGGGAGGATGAAAGGCTGATGGTGGCTCGCGGTGGGTATAGAGTAGTGGCAACAAACAGTTTGCAGCGAGTTGCGGGGATGTTGACGGCGCGACAACCTGACGGTGATGATTATCTGTCTTCTTCTCGATCTATGGCGATTCGACGTGATGTTTGGGAACAGGGATATCGCTATCCTGAAGATTTGAATACGGCTGAGGATCTGGTGTTTGCGTATCGCTTGTTGGCTCTGGCTAGTGTGAATGTACCTGAAGCGGTGGTCGATTGGCGTCCTCAGGGAGGATTGTGGTCGGTAACGAAGATGTTTTATGGGTATTCGATTGGTGACGGAATGGCAAGACAGAGGAGCCCTCATTGGAAGAATGTTTGGTTGCGCACGATGGTGTTTATGACTGTGCCAGTATTAAGTATATTTGGGGGATTGGTCGGTGCAGCAATTGGTTTGTTGTTGGTGATGGCGATGTGGTTACGTCGGTTAGGAATATTGTTGGTGAATACAGAGCAGATTACTTTAATGGATATTTTGGTAGCTGCTTGGCTGATCCCGTATTTGTCAGTAGTAACTTTGGTGGGATATTCTGTGGGTGTGGTACGTGGTTTGCGTTCTATTGGTGATGCTGGGTTAGCGACTGGGTGATGATTTGCGTATAATAGCTAATATGACAATCGCAGCAGTAGTGCTTACTCGGGATGAGGTAGATCAGATAGCAGAATGTTTGGCTGGTTTGACTTGGTGTGATGAATTGGTGGTGGTGGATGATGGGTCAGCTGATGAGACGGTGAAATTGGCAGAGAAAAATGGGGCGATAGTGTTTGAGCATGAATTGGCTGGTAATTTTGCGGTACAACGTAATTTTGCTTTGTCAAAGGTGGTGTCTGATTGGGTGTTGTTCGTGGATGCGGATGAGCGAGTGTCTGAGGCTTTGCAGAATGAAATATTGAAAGCGGTTAAAGTGGGTAAATATGACGGGTTTCGGTTGCGACGAAATGATGTGTTTATTGGAAAGACATTGTTGTATGGAGATACAGGAAGGTGGAAGGAGGTTCGTTTGGGCAGACGCGATGCGGGGGTCTGGACTGGGGCAGTGCATGAGGTGTGGAATATCGAGAATGTATTATTACTTCATGAACCTTTGGTGCATATGGCTCACCAGACCTTGGCTGGATTTATCGATGATTTAAATCATTATAGTAGTATGAGGGCAACCGAGCTGTACCAGGAAGGAAACGGGGCGAGTGCATGGAGTATCTTGTGGCGTACGAAGGCAAAATTCTTTGATCTGTATGTGGTGAAGGCTGGTTGGCGAGATGGAGTGCATGGGTATGTACATGCATTGTTGATGTCATTTTATACCTTTTTGGTACGAAGTAAGCTATATTTGTTACAAAAAGGTATTATTTCATTAAAATAAATTATGAGTTTGAAGCCTCTAGTGTTTGACAAAGAGTCAGAAGTTTTGCAAGCATTGATCCAATTGTTGTTGGTGACTACATTTTTTGGACAACTGTTGCGGTTGCCACTCTGGCGAACTGATGTCAATTTGTATTTGAGTGATATTTTGATTGTGTGTATTTTGGGATGGTTCATGTATGTGGTAATTCAACAAAAAATAAAGATCTGGAAGCATCCATTGCTTTTGCCATTGTTGACTTTCTTGGGAGTGATAAGTTTGTCATGGTTGGTAAATTTTCGACTGACTTCGTTGGATCAATTTATTGTGTCAGTGATGTATTTATTTCGATGGACTTTATATACCAGTTTGGTATTTACAGTCAGTTATTTAGTATATGCTCGCACTGAGGTGAAGCAGACTTTGTATCGGACGTTGCTGGCGTTGATCGTCGGCTTTGGCGTTTTGGGCGTATTGCAGTATTGGTTTATGGCTGACTTTCATTGGCTGCAGTACTGGGGTTGGGATCCGCATTTGCATCGGTTGGCTAGTACGTGGCTGGACCCAGGTTATGCTGGATTGGTGTTAGTATTTGGCCTGTTGATGATCGCACCTGTGTTTAAGCAACGGATACAATACTCATGGTTTCAGGTGGTGTTTATTTGGCTGATAGTTTGTTTGGGACTAACTTTTTCGCGGGCTTCGTATTTGTCATTGATGACGGGAGTGGTGATATTGAGTTTGGTGTTACGTTCTTGGCGGATTTTGGTGTTGTATGCGATTAGTTTGCTGCTAGTAGTATTATTGATTCCGAAACCAGCAGGTGAAGGTGTGAATTTGGCCCGGACTTCAACGGTAAATTTCCGAGTGCAAAATTGGCAGGAGGCATTGCGAGTGATAGAGGATTATCCATTGACAGGGGTGGGCTTTAACCGTTATCGGTACGTGAGGACTGACTATGTGGTTGACGTACCCGCTGATTGGCAATCATCACATAGTGGGGCAGGAGTGGATAATAGTTGGCTGTTTATTATGGCAACGACTGGATTTATTGGGTTTGTGGCATATGGATTTTATTGGTTGCAAGTGATCATGCATTTGGATTTACTGTCGATTCCGAAAGGGAATGTGGAGAAATTGAGTGATTTGGTACGTTATGCTGACCAAATTGCGATAGGTGTGTTGGCGGCATGGGGAGTACATGCGTATTTTCATAATTCATTGTTTTATATTCCGGCGATTACGGTGGCAAGCATGTTGTTGGGAATTGCCCTGGCGAAGAAGTATTTAGGTGGCTAATCTATTGCATTATTTGATTTAACTTCATTCCTCTTTGCATGAGGAGGGGAGCAAGGCTGCATTTGATACCTAATTTCTATTCTTGTTCGAGAGGTGTGTTGTCGACTAGTTGGTTTAGAGGGAGTAGGAGAGGGTGAGGATTTTGGTGGTTTCGTTGCCGGCGGCATCGACGGCTCTGATAGTGATGTCTTGGCTACCATCTTTGAGGCGAATACTGCTGACGAATCGACCTTCGGTACCCATGATGACTAAGCGTTCGTTGATCCAGACACGGGTATCAGGGTCAGTTTGACCGACAATTTCGACATTTTGTTGGTCGCTGCCATAGAATTGCTTGTTGTTAGTAGGAGACTCGATGACTAATTGGGGAGGCTGATTATCATAAGTGATGGTGGACTCGCCACTTTGTTGTGAGATGTTACCAGCATCATCAGTGGCAGTGGCATAGACACTGTTGTCACCGGAGCTGAGTTTGACCTCTGATGCGAGGAATTGGCCATTGTTTTCGGTGGTGATTTGCTTACGTTCTGTGCAGTTGATAAAGATTTTGACGGTACTGCCAGGTTCGGCAAAGCCCTTGATGTCGATATCGGTTTGGTTGGTGACTTTGGTAGGGATGATGACTCGTGGTGGAGGTGGGGCAATCCGGTCGTCATTCTCTATGGTAGAATCGGCAAATTGGACGTCTCCCCACCAACCGGCAGCTTTGATAAATAATGGAACGCCATAGTAAACGAGTGCGCCTAAAAATAAGGCGGTGAGGAGTGACATGAGTAGGGCGATGCGGAGATTTTTGGATTTTTGTTTGCGTGACAGTCGAGTAGAGTATTTGGTTGGGGCTTTTTTTTGAGTTTTTGGGCGGTGTTTTCTGCGTGAGTAGTCCATGTTACAGGTATGTAGTAAGTAGTATATAGTATGTAGGCAAACAAGTTTTTTGATCGATACTTGTTGAGTATCAGTATACTACTCGTTGGAAGGGGAGTCAGCGTTTTTGTATAATTAAGTATTCTTAATCAGGGTCTGAAATTAGATTTAAGAAGTATTTATTCTGCAGTTGGGATGCCACCGGATAGGAATTCGTTGGACTACATCCTGCTGGGGTGACGCTGATTTTGAGCCGATGAGAGGATTTGAACCCCCGACCTCTCCCTTACGAAGGGAATGCTCTACCAACTGAGCTACATCGGCGTTAGTTTATATAATAACAAACTAGACTTGGAGTATTTTAGCATTTTGCTGTTAACTAAGGGAGTAGTTTTTGTTGGTTTGGGCTTGTGGGGTGCCAATAGCTTTTTTGAGATAAGTAGTGGCTACTATAAACTGTTACACCATATTATGGTGTAAGACCTAAATCAGTTAGAATTATGATGTCTGATGACTATAGGGAATTTGTCAAACGTTCAAAGTAACAATAATCCTTTGATTTAGAAGAAAGGTTAACTGGTGATGACTTTGAGGGTGGAGGTGCCGCCTTTGATGGACCAGAAGTCGCCGTAGAGAATGATGTATTTTTTATTGTTTTCGATGATGCCTTCGGTGATGAGGAGGTTGATGGCGGTTTGAATTTGGTCGACTTCAACGGGGCTGGCATCGGCAGTGTTGGCTTTGTGGACATATGATTGGACTCCGAATCTGAGGCTGAGTGAGCGAGCAACTTGTTCGGAGGGGCAGACGGCGATGATGGGAGCCTGAGGTTTGAATCCAGATAGTCGATGTGCTGTCAATCCTGAGTGGGTAAAGACGATGAACCCAGCGGCAGGTCTATCTTCCCGTTTGGATTTGAGATAGAGATCATAGGCTGCTTCTGTCAGCATGCCGGCTCGATCTTGGGATTCAAATTTGTAAAGAGTGCGGGTGTCGACGGAGAATTTCTGTTCATTGTAGGTGGCAGTGCGGGCCATCATTTGAACAGCTTCGATGGGATGTTTACCCATGGCGCTTTCATCAGAAAGCATGACTGCGTCAGAGTGACTGAAGGCGGCATTGGCGATGTCAGTTACTTCAGCTCGGGTGGGAAGCTCGTTATCGACCATGGACATAAGCATTTGAGTGGCAGTGATTACGGGTTTGTTGTAGTCGTTGCAGAGTTTGATGATTTTCTTGGTGTAGTAGGGGACTTGTTCGATAGGGAGTTCGACACCGAGGTCGCCGCGGGCGACCATGACGGTATCAGTGGCTTTGATGATGGCTTTAAGGTTGTTGATGGCTTGTTGGTTTTCAATTTTGGCGACGACTTGACCATTGGCATTGTGTTTGGTGAGTTCTTGTTTGAATTGTTGGATATCTTCTAGAGTACGAACAAAGGAGAGGGCGATGTAATCTGCTTCGACATCTGCGGCTAATTTGATGCCATCGTAATCATGGTCAGTTAATAGTGGGAGGGGGTACTCGGCTCCAGGGAAGTTGAAGGTTTTGTGGTGCCCCAGTTTGGCATTGACCAGACTTTCTAGGAAGGTGTGGCCATCGTGTTTGCGGACTTTGAAGCGGATGGCACCGTCTGCAGCCATGACCAGTTGATCTTCTTGGAGGTGTTCGATGATATCGGGATGGGTAAAGGCTATTTGCTGTTTGTTGGCGTCGGGATCTTTGGCTACCAGTGGATATTGCTGTCCTTGGGTGAGCGGATATCCGTCATTATCACCGATTAGACCACGGACTTCGGGGCCTTGGAGGTCAATAAGGATGCCAGTATAGAGACCGAGCTGATTGGCGACGTTACGAACACGTTGGACGCGCTCTTTGTGCCAGTCTACTTCTCCGTGTTTGAAGTTGAATCTGACAACATTGACTCCAGATTCAAGTAGTTGTTTGATTGATTCTTCTGTTTCAGTGGCTGGTCCAAGAGTGGCGACTATTTTGGTGAGTTTCATAGTGTTTTTGTTGTGAGATAAGTATTTAGTATTGAGCAAATTGGTGAAGTGTTCAAGTGGCAAAGATATCTAATTGTTTAATTATTTAGTTTTATTTGTTTTTTAATAACGGGTCTTCTTATTATACTCTCTGAGGTGAGATTTCTGGATCCCCGCCTGCGCGAGGAGGACATTGGGTTATTAGTTGAGATGTTTGGATCTCGGCCTGCTGCGCGGGGAAGGCATTAGGTGGTTAGTTGAGATGTTTGGATCTCGGCCTTCGCGGGGAAGGCATTGGGTGGTTAGTTGAGATGTTTAGATCCTGGCCTGCGCGAGGAAGGCATTAGGTGATTAACTACTGTTAGCGATTGAGCTGATTTTTACGAGAATGACGCAGAGATTATTTTATTCATGGGGTCTGGGCTTTTGATGAGTCGTTTTGATTTAGTGACCATGGTTTCAGTATGCCTGGGGCGATGGCTGACTGCAAGTTGAATACGAGAAGTGGCTTATTTGAAGTTGGTAAAGGGATCCTTGATGATTTGTTTGATTTGTTGCCGGAGCTTTGTACTGAGATCGACACCAAAGGGAACTTTGATAATTTTGGGATTGGGCCCGCCGTTTTCGAACATGAGTTGGATTTTGTCCTCACCAGGGTTGTTTTTGAGTAACGTATTGAGTTTGACTAGCTGTTGTTGGCGAATGGCACGGGGGACCACGATGGTTTGGATATCATCGTCGAGTGAGATATCAGAACCGTCAGAGTGAGTGATCAGAGAAACGTTTTCGGCGATGAGCTGGAGATCATCGTTGCGAAAGTCGACTTTACCTTCGAGGACGAGCATACGATCTTTTTGCCAACAGACTTTGGTCTCGGAATAGAGGTTGGGGAAGACGACGACTTCGATTTGACCGCTTTCGTCAGCGAGGGTGACAAAGGCCATTTGTTTACCTTTTTTAGTCGTAATTTCACGAGCGTCAGTCAGATAGCCACCAAGTTTGATAATTTGAGCATAATGTTTGCCAGCAGATACTTCTGAGATTTGGAAGTCTACGGCTGATTTGACGGCGGAGAGGCGCTGAGCAATGGGGTTTTCAGTGATATAAACCCCGAGTAATTCCTTTTCCATTTGTAGACGTTGTTCGATAGTAAATGGTGGAATATTGGGTAAGTTTTCATTGTGACTGGTATCAGTATCGTCAGACTCACCAAAAAGACTGTCTTGACCTTGGAGTTTGTTGGCATTGCGTTTGTCGATCTGAGATTTGGTGTCTGCCATGACTTGGAGGAGAGCAGCGCGATTACCAAAACTATCCATAGCTCCTACTTTAATAAGGCTTTCAAGAACTTTTTTGTTGACTTTGCGACCGTCGACACGAGTGAGAAAATCGACCAGTGAGGTAAATTCACCATCTTGACGGGCAGCAATGATAGCTTCGACGGCAGCATTTCCGACGTTTTTGATGGCAGATAGACCAAAGCGAATGGCTTGATCATCGAGTGATCCCTGGTAGGGGTTGACAGTGAATCTGATGGAAGATTGATTAATATCTGGGGGAAGGACTTCGATATTCATGCGTCGAGCTTCAGCAATACCAGCGGTAATTTTGTCTGTATCACCTGAGTCGGCAGTGAGCATGGCGGCCATAAATTCGACTGGGTAATTGGCTTTGAGATAGGCACTGCGATAGGAGACCATGCCGTAAGAGGCGGCGTGAGCTTTATTGAATCCATAGCCCTGAAAGGGTTCAAAAAGATCCCATAGTTTTTCTGCTTCTGTTTCGGTCATTCCAGTGTGCTTTTGGCAGCCTTTGACAAATTTGATATGTTGTTTGGCCATTTCCTCGGGGATTTTTTTGCCGACAGCTTTGCGGAATTTGTCAACTTCTTTCCAGTTGTAACCGGCTAGCTCAAGGGCACAATAAAGTAGGTCGTCCTGATAGACCAAGATGCCGTATGATTTATCCAAAAACTTTTCGGCTTTGGGAAGGAAGTACTCAATTGGTTTTTCACCATGATGGCGGGCGATGTAGTCAGGAATATTGGCGATCGGTCCGGGACGATAGAGGGCGATCATAGCCATGATGTCTTCAACTTTGCGGGGTTTGAGTTCCATCAGCCATTTGGTCATGCCTTCGCCGCCGAGTTGGAAGACTCCGAGAGTTTCTCCACGAGAGAGCATGTCATAGGTTTTTTCGTCATCGATTGGAATTTGTTCGAGGTCGATGATTTTGTTGTGTTGTTCTTTAATAATGTCGATACAGCTATTCATAATGGTCAGTTGGGTGATACCTAAAATATCAAATTTGATGAGACCGACATCTTCGGCGGCATGCATTTCGTATTGGGTGATAATTTTGTCGCCTTTGGTTTCGCGTTGGATAGGAGAAAAATTAGTTATTTCTTCGGGAGCAGCCACGACGGCGGCGGCATGGACAGAGAGATGACGAGCATTGCCCTCGACACCCTTGGCAAGTTCGATAATACGTTTGACATCTGGTTCTGTGTCGTAGCGGGCTTTGAGTTCGGCCGATTCCTTGAGAGCATTTTCGATGGTCATGGGGAAGCCTTGGGAGCCTTCCGGGACCATTTTGGCAAGCTCATTACTAAAGTTGTAGTCGTAGCCAAGAACGCGGGCGATATCTCGAACTGCAGCTCGAGCTTTCATCCGACCAAAGGTGCAGATTTGGGCAACTTTTTCTTTGCCAAAGATTTCGGTGATGTGGTCGATCATGTCAGTACGTCGAATGTCAGCGATGTCGAGATCAATATCAGGTGGGGAAGGGCGGTAGGGATTTAGGAAGCGTTCGAAGGGGAGAAGATAACGGATGGGGTCGACGGTGGTAATACCGAGAATGTAGGAGACCAATGACCCCGCAGCGCTGCCTCTAGTATTGGTAATGATACCTTCTTTGTGGGTCCAGTCAGCAAATTGAGCGTAGATGAGAAAGTAACCTGCATAGCCTTTGCCGCAGATAGTATCCATCTCAAAATCGAGACGTTTTTGGATCTCAGGGGTGAGCTGGCCCATACGTTTGGGGGTTTCTTCGGCGATGCGTTCTTTGAGGTAGTCAATTTCATTTTTGCCTTTGGGAAGGTGTGGTTTGGGAAAGTACTACTCACCGAGAGTGATGCTTATGTCACATTTTTCAGCAATTTTAACAGTGTTGCTGATGGCGTCTGGGTGGTCAGAAAAGAGTTGTTTCATTTCATCGGGAGTACGGATGTGAAAGGTGGGGAGGTCGATATATCGAAGACGATCTACTTGGTCGATGGTGCATCCGGTGGCGACGCAGACAAGGGCGTCTTGGGCTTCGGCGTCTTTTTGGTCGATGTAATGCGCGTCGTTGGTGGCGATGAGAGGGACACTAAGCTCTCGTCCGAGTTTGACCACGCCATCGTTGATAATCTTTTCGTAGTTGGCCATTTTTTGCATGTTTTGTTTGATGGTTGGGTCGGTGATTTGGGGCAGATAGAGGTCGTGCTGGTGACGTTGGAGTTCGAGGTAGTAGTCTGGTCCAAAGACATCGAGGTACCACTGGACTGATTTTTTGGCGGCAGCATAGTCTGCGGCGATGAGGTGCTCGGCGATTTCACCGGCTGGACAGGCGGAAGTGACGATCAGACCTTCTGAGTATTTTTTGAGAGTGTCTTTGTCGAACCGAGGTCGGTAGTAGAAGCCGTCAAGATGGCCGATACTGGTGAGTTTCATCAGATTTTGGTAGCCGGTGTAGTTTTTGGCTAGTAGAAGGAGATGATTGGCGTTGGTCTTTTTCTGGGGATCTTTGATGGTGTGATCTTCTTTGGAAACATAGGCTTCCATGCCGATGATGGGTTTGACGTCGTTGTGTTTGCAGGTTTTGTAAAATTCGATGGCGCCGTACATGACACCGTGGTCAGAGATGGCTAGGGAGTCCATCTTGAGTTCTTTGGCACGGTTAACCAGTCGTTTAATTTGGGAAAGTCCATCAAGGAGGGAGTACTCGGTGTGGACGTGGAGGTGAATGAAGTCGGACATGGGTTTAGTAGTGAGTAACGATTAGCAAGTAGCCAGTGTTCAGTAACGTGGAAAGGGATAACGTCTAATGTAAGAGAGAAATGTGACCTCCTCCAACTCCCCCCTGGGCAGGGGGAGGACACCGCATTGGTTCTTGGTGATTAGAATAGCGGAAAAGGAGGGAGGAGGGAAGGAGGAGTGTTTAGGACGTGATCTGTCCTTTCCATTCATAATACGAGAATTATACTAAAAATTTACTGGCTTTCGGAAACGCGATGTGATCGCGGACGCTAGAAATTTACCTAAAAGTACAATCTAAATTTCAACGTGTGGCGATCGAGGCATTAAGGACAAAGTTTATATGGATCCCCAATCAAGTTGGGGAAGGCGTTTGTATAGATCCCCAATCAATCCATTCGACAAGCTCAAGAGAGCGCTGAGGACAGCGTCTGTATGGATTCCCAATCAATCCATTCGACAAACTCAGGAGAGCGCTGAGGGTGACAAGTCATTGTGAACTCTGGCAATAACGTGATTTCGCAAATTGTTAGGAAAGATACTATAAATTTACCACCTCAGTACATCTTGGTGGAGATGTTGAGAGTAATTTGACGACTTTCTTCAAGTTATACACTAGTTATTGCGTGTAGTTCTGGAATTTGTGCGATAGGGCTCTCAAAAAGCCCAAAAATCATGTCCTGGTGCCGGGGGCGGGAATCGAACCCGCACGATCTTGCGATCACAAGATTTTAAGTCTTGCGTGTCTACCAATTCCACCACCTCGGCGTAGGTGTTTACTTTAAGCAATAATTAAAAGGCTATCCTGATCAATGTGAAATGTTTGAGAAGAATGCTTTATTAATTAATTATGAAATAAAATCCTTCTGAGGTTATTTCCTGATCAGATTGATGGATGTGTGAGTGAATTATACTTTGAAACTTATCTATGAGCAATCTGATGCAGGTGACCTACAATTTATTGTGGTATTTGATACAATGTTTTTAATTAAATATGTACATTTGATATGAATAATGGATAGCGGTATGCTGGTACATGAATTGATTTACGTATAGTGAAATGCAGTGCTCGATGATGAATTATATGTCTGATGGGAGGCTATTGAGTAACGAAATCGCTGGCTGGTGCTGATGGTGGAAGCATGGATTCACTAAGGTGACAGTG
>Ga0114931_10008314_pt1 | contig 12585 bp, 5 predicted proteins | sample 2SBtaG_FD_89579 | JGI IMG/M metagenome (GOLD analysis project Ga0114931, IMG submission 89579) | Deep subsurface microbial communities from Kolumbo volcano to uncover new lineages of life (NeLLi) - 2SBTROV14_V59a metaG | ecosystem: Environmental > Aquatic > Marine > Volcanic | place: Kolumbo...
AATCCAAAATGCGAAAGACCGAAGTTTCGATCGTCGTTAGTCATCGCATCGTTTGGAACGGTTCGTGATTCCCTGATGTTCGCGTTTTTCGCATTCCCCAATGCGGTTGTATCATTGCGTTTGTCGTTGCAGTCTTGCCACAAAATTCGTTCTCACCCCAGAGGATAACATTCAAAATTGGCCAAAGCATCATACCGAATTCTGGAGTCTTTTCGGTCATTTCTCGAAGTGCGCTTTTTCGGAAGATGGTCGGTGCGAACTCGCTTTGTGTGAGAACTTCCTGGCAGAACGCGCTCCATTCGTGACCCATCCAACTGTTGACGGGTGTCGGAAAGCTGGCTTTTTTACGGTGAACCAGCCGGTCCGGCAAGTAACGCGCTGCCACATTCCTCAGAACCACTTTCGATTGGAGCATGCCTTTCTCAGAAAGTTCTCGCGAACTGAAAAATTCTCCGGTGTCTGTGAACTTGCGGATTTTTTTAGAGAACGGCACGCGCAACATGGCTTGCACCAATTCGTGATCGGTCAAGGGAACCCGTGCTTCCAATCCTGCAGCCATCGTTGCGGAATCGAGTCGTGCCAGTAATGCTTCCAGATTCACTTCGAACATCAACCGGAAGAGTTTTTGAAAGGACGATTCTCCGCTAGGTCGATCGAGATATTCTCGATAGTGCTCCAACATCGAGGCATCATGTTGCGCTTCCTGCCAGACCCACGGTTGAAACAGTGCCGATTTTATGGATTTCGGAATTAAACTGTTCAGCGAAAAATAATGATCTGTGAACGAGTCGAACGAACTTTTTCCGTATTGTGCGCAGAGTTTCCGACTCATCTCGGTGTTCGATGTGAGAGATGCTTCGTAATCGTAGGCCGACCAATGTTGAACTTCATACCCACAAAGTAATTCGTCTGCGCCTTCGCCTCCCAGAACGACGCCTACGTTTTTTTTCATTTCACGGGCAAGTTCATAAATCACAACGTCCGAGGGAGTCGAAATCGGCGTGCGATATTCCTGCAATAAATGTTGCCAGGATTCCCGGTACGCTTCCTCTTTGACGCGAATCTGACGGAAAGGGAACCCCAACAAATTCGCACATTCCTGCGCGTATCGAAAATCGTCGGAGTCGTCATCGCCACCACCACATGCTGCGTGCATTCTTCGCGGTGCGGTTTCATTTAAGATCGCCGCAAGCGAATTCGAATCGAGGCCACCGCTGAGGAATAATCCGACGGGGACATCGCTGACCAATCTGCGAGTGACAGACCGCTTGAGGTGCCCGGCCAACAGTTCGGTCGCCTCGTCGTGTGTGAGCGATTCGTCGTTTCGATAATCAGGATCCCAATACGGTTCGATGACGATTCTACCGTCGCAATAGGATAACTTTTCGCCGGGAAGTAGTTTGTAGATTTTCCGATAGAGCGTTTCTCGTCCCAACGTCAGTCGTAACGTCGTCAGATAATGACTGAGCACCTTACCGTTCATCTCTTTGTGAAACTTCGGATGGGTGAGAATGGCGGCGATGGAACTGGCAAAGACAAATGCTCCATCGACTTCCGCCAGAAACAGCGGCTTGATTCCAAATCGGTCCCGTGCCAGGAAAAGCGTGCGTTTGGCAATATCGTAAACGCCGAACGCGAACATTCCGTTCAGATGAGAGAGACAATTTTCTCCCCAACAACAATATGCCACCGACACAAGTTCGGTATCGCAATTCGTTCTCAATCGAAACCCCTCGGCCTCCAATTCGTTTTTCAATTGCCGACCGTTGTAAATTTCACCGTTGTAAACGAGAAGCTGATTTTCGTCCTGCGAGAGCCAGGGTTGTTTTCCGAATTCGGCATCACGAATTGCAAGGCGACGATGAGCGAAGACACCACGATCAAATCGAAAAAGCCCAGCATCGTCAGGCCCACGGTTGATCATGCAATCCCGCATAGCGATGACGTCGCGGTCCGAGAGACCTGAAGCACCTTTGGAATTATCCACAATACCTAGAATTCCACACATGGAAGAGAGTCCGATGATCTGGATTTTTTGCAGAGGGAGTTGACGTCCCTCGAGAAGAATCAGCTTCATCACTGTTTATTATCTTATCGACCTAACCGACGGCAATTCTCGAACCATGAAGTGTGAAACGTCGTTCGAGTTCCAAAACATCTGTTGGATTCACGCAATTAATCGATGAAAATTCGCTGAAACTGTCAAAAAAAGAGCGATCTGTTAAAATGACCCCATTCACGCCGAAAGGCGTACTTTCTTGGATCAGCTCCGGAAGCCATCAGAATGAATATCGATATTTACGAACCGTGTCCTTGTCTCAGCGGTAAGAAATTAAAGTTCTGCTGCCTGGAAATTTTGGACGAAATGATGAAAGTCATGCGTCTGAGCCAAAGCAATCAGACTCGGCTGGCTCTCAAAGCATTGAACTCCCTCGACGAAAAAGCTCCACGCAACCCGTGGGTGGCGACTTCGCGCGCCACGATCTACATCGACGAACGCCAATACGATGCCGCTTGCGAATGCCTCGAACCGGTCGTCCGGGAACATCCCAAACATCCGATCGTTCTGGGTTTGCTGGCCAACGCCTCTTTTGCAGCGCACGGTTACGAAGTTTCACGACCGATCATTCACCGAGCTTTCGCATTTTCGACCGAGTCGTTACCGGGAATGATGGGTTCTCTCGCAATTGGAATTGCGCAGGTCATGCTTCATCACAGAAAGTATCTTTCTGCGCGCGGACATTTCGCTTTAGGTTTACGGTCGATTCCTGACGAGCGCAAACAAGATGCGTTTAGGTTTCTTATGAATTTCGACCGTAACGTTTCCATACCGTATGTCTTTCGTGGCGTGCATCATCTTGTCAAACTCGATGGGAACGAAGAACTTCGAACCAAATTTCAACAGGCCACAAAACTTTGCGAACTGGGAGCCTGGTCTCCAGCCATAGGAATCTTCAGCCAACTGGCCGAAGCGAATGAGAACAATGCCGACGCGTATTACAATCTTGCACTTTGTCAGGCATGGGACGGCGAAGAGTTCAAGGCTGCCGAATCGTTTCGCAGAGCAGTTGCTTTGTATGGGGATTACTCACGTCAGGTCGATTGCGAAACGCTGGCTCAACTTCTCGATGCCGAAGCGGATATCGAAAAAGAACAAATTCTACTGTTAACATATCATCTGAGTTCGGTCTCCAGATTTCTGACGATTCTGGATGAGCAACCCTGTTTTAAGCGTGCCGATACCGAGGATGAGTTCGAACAGGACGAACGACCGTCTGCCATGTATACGATTCTCGATCGGGAAATCGGAGAAGAGAATACAGTGATCGAACGATTGGAAGATTTGCCGACAGTTCTAGGGGAGATTTTCGTCATCGATTCGGAGATATCTGCAGACGAGAAATCGCGTGCGTTGCTTTTCCGTCTGGATTTCGATAGCACCGAAAAATGTCAGGAAAAATTCGAAGCGGTCGTTGGCGAATTTGCCGAACTCAAAGAATCGGACGCTGATTCGACCTTTATTTCGCTTCAACTGCCGCGGGAATATTTTTCTCTGGAAAAGAAACATTGGTTTCCGGCTTCGTGCAGCAATGTCAGTCAACGAAGGCTCCTCAAAAATCGAATCACTCGTTTTATCAACGACTGGCCATCTTCGAGTCGCGCAGCGCTGGATGGGAAAACACCTCGGGAAGTGGCCGGGGACGATGCCTACTCCGTCAAACTGGCAGCGGCGATTCTTGTTTTAGAAGCATTTTGTGATCGGGAAAAATTTTCGCTGGATACGAAAGCCTTGGCAGATGAGTATCATGTTCGACTTCCGGATGCTCCCGAAATCATCGACGACGCTTCGACCCAAAATTTTACATCAGCCGAGTTTGTCAGAATCGATCCCGAAAAACTGGACGACAAACAACTGGAAAAAGTTCTTAATCGAGCTTTACTACTTTGGAATAACGGGTCGTTAGAGTCGATTCTGAAAAAAGCGATCTCGCGAATGGACGAGGTTGAGACACTCAATAAAGATTTAATCTACCGCTCTTTATCGAATCTTATGCGAGATCAGAATCGTCACGAAGAAGCGATCGAATGGACGATCAAAGGGTTGGAGTACGCCCAAAAACAGGACGATTCGTTTCTGAGCGCAGTCCCCTGGTTCATAAAATTAGTCGTGACGCGATTGGACAATCCCGACGATCCCGAATTGATCCCTCTGTTGAAGCGAATCGAATCGGAGTACTTCGTCAAACTTCCGGAATTGCGGGGTAACCTGACGGAACTGTTGCAACAATTCGATATGGAACCTCCCTGGGAGACAACGGTCGTAGCAGCGGGTGTTGCTGGTGAAGCGATTTCAGAAGGCGGACTCTGGACACCTTCTCAAAATGAAACTTCCGATAAGAGCGAAAACAAACTCTGGTTACCGGGACAAGATTAAAACGCCGTTGAACATTCTCGGAGTTCCATTCGAAAGATCACTTCAAGCAATGAGTCGCTTCGATTCGTCTTCCATAATGCAGCGAGCATTCGAAATGGCTGTTCAAGGGGAGGGTTCTGTCGAACCTAACCCAATGGTGGGTGCCGTGCTGCTGAACCAGCAAGGGGCAATCGTCGCCGAAGGGTTCCACAGACGCTTCGGCGGCCCGCACGCCGAGATTATTGCAATCGAAAAGGCGGGAACCAAAGCGAAAGAAGGTACGCTTTTCGTGACGCTGGAGCCGTGTTGCCACTCTGGGAAAACCGGACCATGCACTGTCGCGATCGTTCGTGCAGGAATTCGAAAAGTTGTCGTTGCGACTCTCGATCCGTCGGAAAAAATGCGCGGTCTAGGGATCCAGGAATTAAAGAAGGCCGGTATCGAAACCGAAATCGGAATTCTGGAAGCCGAAGCGAATGCGCTCATTGCACCGTTTCGAAAATTGTTTGTCGAGAAACGACCGTGGATCCATCTGAAATGGGCGATGTCATTGGATGGAAAGATCGCCACGCATTCTGGAGATTCCCGCTGGATCTCGAACGAGAAAAGTCGTCAGGTGGTTCATCGACTTCGCGGTCGGATGGATGCGATCATCATCGGTGCGAAAACCGCTCGCCTAGACGATCCGCTTCTCACGGCACGACCTTCGGGGCCGAGGGTGCCCACACGCATTGTGATCGATCCGTCTGCGTCGTTGGATCTCGATTCTCAACTCGTTCGAACTGTTAAACAGGCACCGTTGACGGTCGTGGTCAGCGAATCTGCCGATCCTCAAAAAACGCACAAACTGAAAAACGCAGGTGCCGAGATTTTTGGGTGTTCTCTGAACCGCGATGGCGAATCAAATTGTTTGGAGCTAGAAGAATTATTCTCCGAGCTGGGAAAAAGAGAGATGACCAACGTACTGGTTGAAGGTGGTGCAACCTTAGCTGGCTACCTTTGGGATGGTAAGTTGGTCGACGAGGTTCATGCTTTTATTTCTCCAAAATTAATCGGAGGTCGCCATGCGATTTCAGCGATTTCGGGGGTTGGGATATCGTTGGCGTCCGAAGCAATCTTGTTGAAAGATTCCAAAATCGAAATACACGACGGCGATGTCTATGTCAGCGGAAGGATTCACAGAGAGAAAAACCCTTTGAAATGATTTCACTTACGTCGATCGGCTTGACTCTACAGGTCGGCTTTGCGGTTCAAAATAGGTAATTCGAGTTTGGATTATCGGTTCTCTCTATCGAATCGATTTTAGTGGTCTTAGTTATTGAATCGATCACAACACCGTTTCGGATTTTCATAGCGGTAGCGATTTGATTCGTCGATAGCGGATGTAGCTGGTTACCCGGTTGTGCAAATCATAGGGACAAAATGCATTTTCGGGATTTCACCCTTTTTTCAACCTTTCGTGATGTTGTGCAAGGAAGCTGAATCATGATCGTCAAAGTTAGCCGCATTCTGTTATGTACCTTGACTCTGTGTCTACTGCTGGAGTCGTCAGCCAGGGCACAAAGGGCGAGGGAAATGTTCGAACGACTCAACCCTAAAAACGCGATATCGGGAATGAAATCGACGATGAACAAAGTCCGTCATGCGACCTTGTTCGACGAAATGGAATCTCGCCTGCCTCGGTGGAAACCGTTGTTCAAGCGAAAGGCGATCCAGACATCTGCTCAGGATTCGGGAAGTGTTCGCATTCCCGGACTGGCACCTGTGACGACGCAGGATATGCCAAAACTTCCCAGCGAGGATCTTTTCGGCTCTTCCGAGGACGGTTTCTATGAGCCGACACTCAATTCCATTTACGACGACAAATCCAAGGGAAAAAAAACAGGTGGAACCATCGATTGCGTTCCTGGAAAATCCTGCGGTGGCCCCGACTGCGATGAGTTCTGGGCGCATCGATCCAGTGCGAGTGTGGAGTTCCTTTATCTCACCGCACGCGGAGCGAATCTGCATTACGCGACAGTGGTGGACGGTTTGGGTGCCAACGCCGTTCCCCTCGGACCGGATGGAGTGGCCGATCCTGAATACGATTCCGGTTTACGATTCGTCTGGACGCACGCCATCGATCGCGATTCCAGCTTTGTCGTCGGTTTTAGTCACTTCGAAAGCAGTACGTCCGATAGCCTCGGTCTTCAAGGCGGAAGCGGTTTTGTCCGTGCCGACGTAGTTCATCCCAACACAGTGAACGTCGCCGCCGACAGTTTGAACGCCCTGGCAACCTACGACATCGATTTTCAGTTTATCGATGCGGCTTATCGTCACATTCTTTATGGCGGTTCCGATTACGCCATCAACTATTTTTTCGGTTTCCGTTATGGAACCCTCGACCAGGATTTTCAAGGCAACTTCACCATTACCGGAAGAACTACCGTCAACTCGGAAGTCGATTTCCACGGTTTCGGTCCTCGTTTGGGACTGGAAGGCGAACGCAATCTTGGCAAGGGAATGTTGATTTACTCTCGCGGTGCTGCCAACTTTCTCGCGGGAGAATTTCACGGCGATTATCTTCAAACGAACATTGCTGCGGGAAGTCAGGCTCGGTTGAGCTACGACGACGACCGCATCGTCTCATTGCTGGAACTCGAACTGGGTGTGGGCTGGGAAAACTGCTGCGGAAATTTCCGCGTCACCGCCGGTTACTACATCGGTGCCTGGTTCAACTCGTTGACCACCGCCGGTTTTATTAACGGAGTTCAGAACAACAACTTTACCGATGTTGACGAGACGCTGAGTTTCGACGGATTGACCGCGCGAGCTGAATATCGTTACTAGGTCGCGAATCGATCATTACAAAACATCGAACGAATCCCCTCTTCATCCACCTCGGAAGAAAAGGGGATTTTTTACGTTAGACGTCGTGTCACACTTCGTAGCAAGGATGCATGGGAAGACAACGCCCTGCTGTTCGAGACGAAAATTTGAACCGAGTGTTTCTAAAATCGCACCCACATGAACACGTTTGCGGCTCTGATCGAGCGGAATGATCTCTCGCTCAAGTGAAATAACGCGAAGGTCTTTTGAGCTCATTTCGATATTGGGTCATGGCATCGTTTCCAACAGAAGGGGAGATAAGTTCCTGCTCCATTGTGAAAGAACGATTTCGCGTCGGCAAGCCGAGCACCATTTCAATCACCAGCGGAAATCGTGATTCTCAGACTCTCGATGGCTTTCTCAAATCGCAATCGCGAGAGCTTGGCATTCAATTTGTCGCTCACCGAATGACACATTTCGAGAAACGAATCGATTGCACGGTCTTCGTTCAATTCGTTAGCGGTAAAATCGCCGAGTGCCTGTTGTCTTAACGAAGTAATCTCATCCAGCAGCTTTTGCAGAACTTCGATATCCTGAAAATTGCCTTCGTCATCGAGAACGAGTTGTTTCTGTTCGATGTTCAAAACTTTTTTGAAGTATTGGTCAAGCTTATGTTCCTGATGTCGTTCGCGCCGTTTCCGAAACCATCGCAAACCAAAATAGGTGGCGATCAAAAGCGATGCGATAAACTCGCGAATCCCCGCCCAGGATTCGACAAAATCGGAATTGACGACCGGTTTTAATCCCGGTTCGTAGTAATGTAACGCCCCGGGATGAATTGGAAAAATTGGCTTGCTTCTCGCGAACGATGCTCCCTGCTGAAACAACTCTCCCAGACGGTTTTCTCTGAGGAAAGTTTCGTTCATAAACTCCGCAGTAATATGTTCGACAAGCGCCGAAGAAAGATCGCTGCGTGTGAGGAACTGAGCGTGGCTGGCGACCGAGACAATCGGTTTTGACGGATACGATTTCTCTTTCCCACGAAAAATACCCGAGGGAATTGTAATATGTGTAAGCGTGAGTTGCCTGAGGCAGAGTGCGTCTGCGAGTGGAATTTCAAGTAGTAGGCAATTGTCGTTGTGAAATATCTTCCGATAGACTGGAGCTTGAAATCCGGTTGTTAGAAACGCTGCATCCAAAGTACCGTTCCGAAAATCTTCGGCAATTTTCTCATAGTTCTGGTAGCGCGGTTCGATATCCTCTTCGGTGAACCCCAGGTGGTTCAACAGAATCAGGCTGACAAAATAATCGCCAGTATGCTTTTCGCCCAGCGAAACCCGCTTTCCCTTAAGATCAGTGGCCGATCGAATTCCAGAATCCTTGCGAATGATGAAATGGACGATTTCCGAATAAGCATTGGCAACAAACGCAACGTTTCGGGATTCCCCTTTTTTAGCCTGCCGACGGGAGACCGCTCCGGGTTGATACAGACAAAAATCGACGTCACCCTTTTTGAGAAGACTCAGGTTTTCGACCGATCCCGCTGTATGACGTAACTCGACTTTCAGTCCCAGCTTTTTTTCGAGTCGGGAAGCGAAGCGTTCCATCAGCTCTCGATATCGACCATCGATTGGACCGGTCGCAAGTGTCACCGTTTGGGGGAGCGCAGTCAGAATTGAATAAACCCAATTCACGCCGAATGGAACCAGAATCAATAGTAAAAAGGCGAGGAATCGCAGAACATTTTTTTTCATGGGTGACCTCCGGTCAATCGAGTTCTGTCGATCAGTCTACACAATTTGATGGCATTTCTCGCTCCACAAAGCTGACGAAGTCAACTACGATTTATGTGAACACTATCGCGATTCTCTTCGTGACATTCACAAAATCTACAACGAATGCTCCATCTTCCTTGACACTTCAAACCGTTCAGTTTACCCTGACCCCCTATACTTCTTTTTTGTGAAAGTCTACTCAATTCGTAAATTCTCACCAGAAAACCAGTCACTTCCACCAAAATTTTGCTCACCAGTAAGGAGTAACTCACCAAAAAACAACCTTCGGCTTTCGTCACCTTGAACTCATGAAATCCGAGACTTGCACAAAGTTGAAGGAGTGCGTTTTCAGTTCCTTATTAGGAATTCTCGACAGAAAAGTCCGAAAAATTCACCATTCGATAGACCGACATTTTGAGGTACCACCATGTTCTCTCGCCGCATGAGATGTTCGTCCCGACGTTCGTTTGTAAAGTCTTTCCCGTTCCTCGAAGCTTTAATGCGCGGTCGAAGTAAACGATCATCACAAAGCAATATTGGGGAGGTTGCGGAAATTCTCGAAGATCGCACATTGCTAACTCCCATTGTGCTGGGAAATGGTAACGAACCGTTTATCGCGATCGATCCGTCAGATTCGGATAATATCGTTGTCGGAGCCAATGGATTAGGAGCAGTTTTCTCCACCGATGGCGGCCTTAACTTTTCCGGCTCCAGTGTTCCAGCGGGATACCGAGGTGATGCTGGTTTGGCAATCGACAGTAACGGGCAAATTTTTCTTTCCTATCTCATTACCGATGCGTTGGCTCCGCCATCACCACCTAGCGTTCTTGATATCGCAATTTCAAGCACAACCTTCGGCAACCAAAACTTTGCGACAAACCAGATTAACATCAGTGTCGGGAATCAGAGCGACGATAAAGAGCTGATTGCCGCCGATCATTTTACCACAAGCCCATTCCGAGATAATCTCTACGTTGCCTGGCGGCGACTAGGCCCCGAGCAGGTTCTCTATTCGCGGTCTACAGATGGCGGCACGACTTTTTCCGCACCTGCCGCCATCGCAGCTCCCGTCAACACATTTACGTCCGGTGCCGATCCTGAAGTCGGCCCCAACGGAGAAGTCTACGTCGCTTACTGGGACGGTTCCAACATCGGCGGCGATGTTGGTGAGATTCGTGTTCTGAAATCGACCGATGGCGGGGCGAATTTCTTCAATCCGGTTGCCGGTGGTGGTGCTATTTCCTTCCCCGCTGGAACAGTGGGTCTCGATTCTACTGGGCTGGATCACAATGCAGTTCTACCCAGAAACCAGTCACTCAACCAGAACTTCCGCTGGGATGTGCGAACCATGCTCGACATCGAAGCAGATCCGCTTCGGGCAGGTTATGTCTATGCAACCTGGCTGACCGATCCCGATGGCACGACCGCTGGTGACGCTTCCAACGTCATGTTTAGCCGCTCGACCGATGGTGGTGTGAATTGGAGTTTTCCGACTGTCCTGAACGACGACGGGGGCGGATTGGCACAACACATGCCTTCTCTTGGAGTCGATGAAGCAGGCAATCTCACTGCCATTTGGTACGACGAGCGTTTAAGCACGAACGTCAACGATCCCAACCTTACGATTTTCGCCAAAGTCAGCCTCGATGGTGGAGTCACCTGGAGTTCCGATTTCGCATTGGATGACTCGACGTTCGACCCCGATATCGCCGCTGCGAACACCTTCATCGGTGACTATATTCAAGTCGCGGCTGCCAATGGTTTTGGTTATGCCACTTGGACCCAAACGGATTCGACAGGAACAAACCAGATTCTGTTCGAGAAGTATTCGCTGCAGGCTGCTTTTGCCGATTCGTACGAACCGAACAACTCGCTAGGCAACGCAACCGTGCTGGGTTCGGAACCGAAGGTGACATTACGCGATCTCACAATCCATGACGAAGATGACGTGGACTGGTTCAAGATTACCGCGAACGAAACCGGCAAGTTGGTGATCAATGCCATCTTTGAACATAATGTGGGTGACATCGATCTTCAGATACAGGACATGAACGGTAATTTATTAGGCAGTTCTCAAACCATTACCGACAACGAGCAGATTGTGATCCCCGTCGTCTCGCAGGAAATGTACTTTTTGCGTGTCAACGGCTTCGCCGATGACACTAATGTTTACGATCTGGAAATCGAGAACTTCGCAGCGCATGTTCCTTCGGGTGTGCATCTCGACACCGCCAGCGACACCGGGATGATGAACAACGACAACAACACTGCCGATAATACACCACGTTATATTATTCAGGCAGACTTGACCGACTTCGACGCGATGGGAATTACGGTACTCACACCGGCCCAGGCCAATGCAGGAACCACAGCCGGTGCAGCCGTTGAGATTTTCATCACGAATTCCGCAACAGGAGTCACCACCACCGGGTTCGCCAGTCAGATTGGCGCAAGCACAATCCTCTTTGACTTCACGCCTGCTGCTTCGCTTGGAGATGGCGTTTACTTTGTCTCTTCCGCCGTGCGTATTTTCGACGGACAAAACCCAGTGAATGCCACAAGACGAAGCCAGCTTTCCGAACCGTTGTGGATGACAGTCGATACGGTCGCACCTTCCGCAGGTGTAACCCCAATTCTGTTGTCATCCAGTGACAGCGGAATGCTCTCCAACGACATGGTCACCAACAAAATGTCGCCGGCATTTTCAGGTACCGGAGAACCCGCTGCCAAGGTACGAGTTTTTGCGAACGGACTTCTGGTCGGTCAGGGTGTTGTCAACACATTCGGCCTTTGGGAAGTCACTGTCGAACCTCTCACAGACGGGCATTACAACATCACCACAGAGTTCGAAGACGTTGCGGGTAATGTATCGGATCGCTCGCCAATCAAAGAAATCTGGATCGACACGGTAGACCCTAACACGCCGTTTTTGGATCTTCTCACCGATTCCGGTCGTCACGACGCCGACAACATTACCAATGTCAATCGACCGGCGTTCAGAATCAACGTCGATGATACTCCCAATGGCGGTTTGAACGTGTTTCCCAACGATGTTAAGTACCGCGTTTTTCTGCGACCGGGCGACTTTACCGGCGAAATACTGATTTACGATTCCTATTCGGCCAATGGCAACAATTTCGTCAACGGCGGACAGTTCACTCACATACTGAGTCAGACTCTTAACAATCCGGCTGGCGTTCCCTTTGCCGACGGCGTTTATGATCTCAAGCTCGAAGTCGAAGATCGTGCCGGAAACATGAGCCACGATTTTCTGCTGGGACTGACGATCGATACCGTTGCACCGCCGGTTAGCATTCTCGACATCGACCCGGCAACTTCCGACAGCGGCGTTCCCGGTTATCCCGATACTATCGTTGATCGCATCACCAGCGACACGACCACCGGATTCTACGGCAATGCCGAAGCCGATGCGATTGTGCGAATGTGGGCCGACGGCGTTCCGATTTCGTCCGGTGTGATCAACGCCTTCGACACTTTCCAGGGTTTGACGGTGGCAATTCCGCTCGACGGCAACCAACAGTTCCCGTTCGGTCAGTGGAATCTCACCGGTCAGTTTGACTTGAACGA
>Ga0114931_10008315_pt1 | contig 12584 bp, 6 predicted proteins | sample 2SBtaG_FD_89579 | JGI IMG/M metagenome (GOLD analysis project Ga0114931, IMG submission 89579) | Deep subsurface microbial communities from Kolumbo volcano to uncover new lineages of life (NeLLi) - 2SBTROV14_V59a metaG | ecosystem: Environmental > Aquatic > Marine > Volcanic | place: Kolumbo...
CAAGAGCTATGAATTTGATATTTTCGCGATGGATTCACTGGGGCAGCGGTCAGAAATGAGTGCGACCCAGCAAGTCGATTTCTCACCACGCTGGGTTTTTACGCCCAAACCTGAGACCATATCGCCGCAATGTTTTCGGGACGGCGTGACGGTCAAATGGCAGTGGCTGCAGGAAATGCTGGTGCCTGCGACCGATAGTTTCGGCGCGGACAGCGTTATTGTGCAGGTCAGTGTTGATCCGGCGTTTGGGTTCCGCTTTGTCGAAAGGCGCCTGGGCCTGACACGCAAAACGACTTTTAATACAGCGCGCGAGTTGCCGTTCATCAATGAGCAGAACTCACGACTTTTCATCCGGGTCAGGGCAAAAGACCGGTGGGGACATCTTTCGCCCTGGTCGACGACTTACGAAGAGCTTGGCTTCGCCACCGGTTTGTTTGACAACATTGCCCCGGGGAACGTCACGTCCCGCCTGGATTCGGTTAAGGCACCCCTCTTCGGTGCACCAGGACGGGTCGATGTCTATCTCAGTTGGGAAGATGGAAGTGACAATTGCAGCGGTATCTGGTTTTACGAAGTGGCGCGGAACGACTCTGTTGTCCGCCGGGATACCAGCCGGGTCCAGACACACCTTTTTGCGGACCGTGACCTTATGAATGACCAAAGCCTGCTGGATAATGTCTGGCGGGTGTTCGCGGTTGACAGTGTCGGGAACCGGCAGACGGTGGCCAATCCCTCTCAGGTTTCCTTCACGGTTGCCGCGCCAGATTCCGGCGGGTGCGTGAATGACACCACTTTTTGTTGGGCCCCAATTCAGTTTCCACTGGATCTCCCGGTCTTTTATTTTGTTGAAGGCGCCCGGTTTGCCAGTTTGTTCGGCAACCCTGTTACAAACGTGTTCTCCGGTCCGCTAGACACCTTATGTTTTAATTTCGAGGTACCGTGGGAACAGGTCTTTTGGCGCGTCAAAGCAAGAGTTGGTTCGATGGAGAGTGCCTGGTCTGACACTTTCTTTTGTGATCTGAGCCAAAACAATGTACTCCTCACGACATTTGAAGGCGATCCGGAATTGCCCGAAAAATTCGCCTTGCGGCAGAATTATCCGAATCCTTTCAATCCATCTACAACGATCGAGTTCGCCATTCCAGCGACGACCGGTCGCGCAACGCGGGTTGTATTGGACATCTTCAACATACAGGGCCAGCGGGTTAGATCTCTCGTCAACGAGAACAAGCCCCCTGCCACTTATTCAATAACCTGGGATGGGAGGGATGATTTTGGCGGTCTGGTAGGGAGTGGTTTGTACATTTACCAAATTCAGGCGGGAGATTTTGTGCGGGCGCGGAAGATGCTTTTTGTAAAGTAACCTTCGTGGTTAGATCTCTTTATCAGGGGAAATGGATGGAAATTAAGGTCAGGGTGGACTTTTTGATCGCGGCCGTCGTCGTCGTATCAACCTGCATGCTTGCTCCATGCCTGTTGGCTCAATCGGCCGACAAGCCCCTGGACGGCATGAACGAAAATTTTATGCGGTTCGTGCAATCCCTGCAAATTTCAACCTGCATCGAGGATGTGCCGGCCCCGACTCTCTTTGTTGAGCCTGATTACACCAAGGGCAGCACAAACCAGGTTGGATTCCAGCTACCAGCACTCGAATCCCTACCTTTTGATCCCGACAGTATCAAAACTCCATTTGTTCTTACGCATGTTCGCAACCGCGAAAGCGGTGCGGTGTCACAGTTCCCCCGGCCGGTTGTCCTGACGGACCAGAGTGTTCAATTCGAGCAGGTCGGCGCGTTGCAAAACGATGTGCGCTACGACTACACGTCCGCTCTTTTCCTGCCGCGCTGCAAGGTAGATTGCGACGCTGTCATCGATAGTAGTCAGTTGGAGCTGCATTGCAGTGCCTTCCAGGACAGCGTTTGGTCGATTCAGGATGACAAGGCTCCCGCGGTGACCGGTTTTCGCATCCCGGAAGCCAACGACGGTCCGCACGGAGAGTGGCTGCGGGCTTCAGATTTTTCAATCACGGCGCAGGCTTCAGACTCGGCCGGCGTTTGGCAAGCATTTTTGTTTCGCCGTCAATGTGGGGAAAGTGACTGGGGCAGTGCTGCTGGTGATTCCACCTTTGCCGGAGCGCTGACGGGCACCGGCTACAACTTCGAGACTGAGACAACTATTGCGTTTACTCAGAGCCTGCCGGACGGCTGTTACCAATTTCGAGTGGAAGCACGGGATGCGACACACACACCGGCGAGCAGTTTCCCTGATTTTGAACTAGCAGGCAAAGGCGGCATGCCTGCTGCGGAGGCCGTGGCCCAACTTGAAATTCGACTCGACGTGACGGCACCGACTTCAGTCGAGTTGACTTGTGCGCAGGTCATGAACGACATTACCTTGAATTGGACACCCTCACAGGATGGCAACCTTGGCATTGGCGTCGCCGGCTATAGAGTTCTTCGCGATGGCGGTCTCGTTGCCACCCTGTCCGCTGACAAGACGAACTTTGTCGAAACATTCTCTTCTGATCAGACCGATCAGAAATTCGCTTACCAGGTCCAGCCATTTGATTCGCTTGGCAATCTGCAGAGCGCCGGTGGAGAACAATCCTGTCAATTTAGCGCCGTGGCGATATTCGCGATGCAGCCTGAGCCGGCATTCACGGCCGGCACCAGCAATCAGGTTTGCTGGACCAGTGCACGCGACGTACCTTCATTCACGGCTTTTTCGATGCAGGCCGGGGCGCCAGCCACGCTGCTGTCAGTTGCTCTGCAGGACACTTGTTTAACTTTTACCGATTTGGAAGACGGCGCAGCTTACCTTTATTGGGTTGAAGCCACCGACTTGCAGCAGCGCGTCATCCGGTCTGATACCGTGAGTTCGACGCAGGACGCGACCCTGCCGCAAGTGACACAGCTAATGGTGGACGGCCTGGTGGCGTCGGGCGGCAAGCGTTGGGTCACGACCCGCGACATCACCGTCCGTTTATCCGCCGGGGACACCGCCCCGGGTTTGCTGGACAGCTTGAGCCTTTTCGAAAATAATGGTTTGAAACAGGAAACTTCGCTGAGCGCGGTGGCCCGGTTGGACACGGCTTTTGTCTATGCCGTCTCAGGGCCGCGGTGCAGCAACATTTCTCTCTCCGCCCGCGTCGTCGATGCGGCCGGCAACGGAAGCGCTGTCCAGACCACTGATTTTTATCTGGACGCCGACCCGCCGTCACCCGTGCTAAGCCTTTCCTGCCAACAAGTGCAGGCAACAAACGCGGTTGAACTTACCTGGCCCGCGAGCTCGGATGGAGCCGGTTGTAGCGGCCTGGCAGGGTACCGAATTTTACGGGACGATCAGCTTGTGGCGACGGTCGCGGCTACCGCCACTTCCTATACGGACCTCTTTGCGGACAACACACCGACCTCACGTTTTGTCTATCAAGTGTTGCCAGTCGATTCACTCGGAAACTTGCCGGCCGCTGGTGCGCGGCAACCGTGTGATTACGTCGGGGTGTCACAAATCGTTCTTGAACCGGTGCCCGAATTTGTTACTGGCCTATCGAACACGATCTGCTGGTCCGTCTCCGGCTCGCTGCCGTCACTCGCGCTCTTTGCGGATGCAAGCTGCAATGCGACCGTCGAGGATTCCGTCGTCTTTGTGGGCCTGGCCGCGAGCCAGGGCTGTTACACATTCGACAATCTCAGCGACGGCCAAACATATTGCTACTGGATATCGGCACGGGACGAACAGGGCCGCCCGGTTTTTTCAGACACACTTGCTTCTACACAGGACAACACAAAGCCGGTCCTCGAAACCGTTGAATTCCCCGACGGGCAGATTCTGGGACGGCAAATATGGACTTTTTCCCGCGACATTCGTCTGGCTTTGCAGGCATCCGACCGCCCGCCGGGTGAAATTTGGAATTATTTGATTCGCGAAAATGGCCGCGATGGGGCAGCGGGTACGTTCGCGGATTCCAGCGCGCGCGTGGAGTTGGTGCTCGATTACAGCTTGCAAACATCGGTCACTCAGGCCACTCCTATCTCACTGAGTGTTGTGGTCATCGACGGCGCCGGTAATGAAAGCGGAACAGTGGAAAAAACTATTTTTCTTCAGGAAAAACCACCTGACCTGTTCGCGTTTCCGAACCCGTTCAATCCGATGTCGGAAGAGGTTACGCTGCGACTTAACAATGAAAATGAAACGGAAGTTCGGATTTATGATTTTTTTGGAAATCTGGTGCGAATTATTCAAAACAAAGTGAACAGCCACGATTTTCAATGGGATGGCAGGAACGGTCGCGGCGAATATGTCGCGAATGGCGGTTATGTCTGTATCGGCAGCAAAACGAAGACACGGTTCAAACTCGGAGTTTTCAAGAAGACGCTTTGAAAGCACCTGAAAAAATTGTTTGCCGGTCGACACTGCTTGCCGCGTGTCTTCTGGTACTCGGGTCACCTGTGACCTCCTGGTCACAAGGGTCCGCCGGGCAGGCCGGTGAATTCCTGCGTTGGGGAACCGGGGCCAAGGCGATGGGCCTCGGCCGGGCTTTCACGTCCATCGCCGATGACGCAAGTGCCATGTACTGGAATCCGGCCGGGATGGCTGCTCTCGATCAGGTGGGCGGTACTTTCATGTTCATGCACATGCCGATGCAGGAGGGGTCTTCAGTCAACTACCTTGCGGGTGCTATTCCACTGCGACTCTTCTTTGCGCAAAACCACGACCCGGGTTCGTTCGTGCGTGGGTTGCAGGAACTGAAACTGGGGGTCGGCGTTCTGTGGCATTCGCTGGGTGATTTTCAGCTCTTTGACCGCAATGCCGCTCCGGTTGCCGGCAACGCCGGCGCATCCGCCGATCAGTCCGCTGTCTACATTTCCGCCTCCTATCCGTTGAATTTGTTCTTCCGCGGCTTCGGGCGACGTTCCGCGCTGGCCCGTGCTTTTGCCGGAAAGCTGGACATCGGTTTTACCACCAAGCTGGTGCATCAGGATTTGTTTGGCACCGGGGTTTCGGCGACAAGCTTCGATTTGGGGTTTAAATATGCGCATCATTCCGGTATTTTTAATGTCGGACTCGCGTTGCGCGATTTCAATTCCCCTCGCTTTTCGCGCGGCAATGGCGCTTTCCCGGATGAGATTCCAGCCAACGGTGTCATCGGTGTTTCGCTCCAACCACCCCTCTGGCAGCTTAACGGGTTGACGCTTTCCTTTGATTATGGTTTTCTGACGCCGGCCCAACGCGACCACGATACCATGTTTGGGCTCGAGTACAACCTGGCTAGTTTGAACAGCGAGTGGCCCGTGAAACTGCGTTTAGGGTCGAATTCGAATCATGAGTCACTTACCTTTGGCATCAGTTTTAGTCCTGAAGAATTGCTGGGACACGACTGGGTGCCGTCAGCGGACTGGACCTATGGCAACGACAGGAGCCGTTTCGATGCCGTGGGCGCCCGCTACTCGTTCTCGGTTGACCGCAACCCATTTACAGCCCGTTACTGGTACCTTGCGGCCGAAGCCGAACTGAGTCAATTTAATTGTCACCATTTGACGGCGGGCGATGTTTCTGAGCGCGCCTTGACCTACTTGAGAAATGCGGAATCCGCTAAGAACACCGGCAAGCGTGCATTCCGTTATGAGGCCGCCCTGCGCCGTGCGGACCTTGAATTTTTCTCGGCATTACAAAGCAAGGATGGATTTGAATCAAAGGGGCCGGACCTGCGGCTGATCAAAGCGATGAAGAGAGTCGGACGCTATTACACATCTCAAAGCCGGCGGGCCATGCAAATGGACTCCGGCAGGGCGGAGCTCGATTCAGAGGCTTACCTCAGATCTTTCCTTAACTATGTTCAAGCCATGATTTTGGCCGGGGAAAATGAAGCCGCTCTTACCGCCATTCGGGCGCAGGGCCGGTCGTGGGGTCGTCATCTTGACCTGAGTCAACAACTTAGTCAGAATCCTGCGTTCTTTGCCGCGGCGCACTATGTGGAAGCATATGCTCTCTACAGCCAGGATTTGAAGGCAGAAGCGGTTCAACTCCTGACAAAATCGATTCCAGAGATGCCGCAAGCACGATTTCTGTTAGGACACATCTACTTTCTTGAAGGTAATTATCAGGATGTTTTGAACGTGTTGGATGGTTTCGACCTGAATGCTGGTCACCTGACCGATGGTCTCTTCCTGCCCTTTACAGGTGATTGCACATTCGGGGACGAAGTGCTCTTTCTACGGGCCGTTTCCTTATACAAACTTTCTGATCCGGAACATTTAATGAATGCTCTGACCGAATTCGCCAAAATACCGAGATTTTTCCCGAAGTCGGATCTTGGGAAATTTTTGACTAACCACAATGAATTGCTGGCGAATCTAACGGACGCCTACGAAGCGGGGAATTTCGAGTCGTTAAATGAACGGATAGAAAAAATGATCCAGGCTTATGTTAAGACGTTTTCAAACGGAACGCTGCTGGAAAGACATTATTCCTTCAATCTAAACTAGCGGTTCGCTAGGTCACTTCAAAAGCGAGGTGGTATCATGGTTCTACGCATGACAAGAGCCTTCATTTTCACGGTAAGTATCGTGCTGATTTCACGGCTTGCCGCGCAAGAGCACGATCCCAACTTCAGTGTGATGATCTCGGATATCGTCTACCAGAAGGTGAACAAAAACTGGCTCTTCATTCCAAAGTCAGTTGATTTACGCATTTATTGGACGACCTCCGCGGGTGACGAGTTGGCGGCACGTGGGGGTGCGACCGTTACCGGCCCGCGGCGTTTTCGTGTTGTTATTTCTGACGGCAGGAGTCACGCGAGGCTCAAACAACTGGAAGTGGAAGATGTTCAGCAAGTGGCTCTTGCCGGCCTGGCCATGGGGAGTCATCTGTCGTTCGCGGTGCAGGCACTGGACGACGACAATGAGGTCGTAGCGGAATCGGAAGTGGCCACGATCGTCGTTGGTCAGAAGGGTGGCGGCCTGGCGGGCCTGCTGCCGGGACGGACCTGGTATTACTACCTGCATCCGGGACGGTGGCAACTGGCCATGGTCGGAAAGGCGGAAATTTATGATCACTCCACCTCCCTTGGCAAGGTTGCCTTTATTTTTCTTTCCGTTACCGCCATGGCGAGTTTTTTGATCCTGGTGTTCTATTCTTCGCGCACCCTTTACCTCGGTAACGTTTTTCCTTTCAAGCGGTCAGTCAAAGGTCTCATGTGGTCTTTCACCTTGAGTTGTGATGCGTCCTACAACAAGCGTTTGACCGAGAAGTTCAAGTTTGTCCTGGACGCATGGGAGATGATTGCCACCAAGAGTAAAGTGGTAGCGGATAAGGCTGTCAAAACCATTCCGACCGGTTTGAGTTCCACGGAAAAAATGGCTTCCGTCGATGTGGCCTGCATGGAGTACTGGACCTCTGACGGCGACCGGGCCATCGGCACCATCGAAGATATTATCGCTTATCCCGAGTATCGGCCAAATGGCAGAGTGAAAACTCCGGACGATGTTTTGACGGAGCTGGTCATCAAAATCGAGGACAATTTTCATGATTTGGTGATGGAAAATACGAACGGAAACGGCGGCTACCATGCCCGTCAGCAACATGACATGCAGAATCTCATCGATGAAATTTACGAACCTGTCGTCGTCGATGATCGGCCGCTCTCCCGGTTTAGAAAATTGCTCTTGCGTAAGGGCGTTTTTGATTTGAGAAAGGGCCTCCGGCCGTTTCCGACCAGCCGTATCATTCATGCCGGTTTGGAAATTCACCGTATGAACGGCCATCGCTGGTCCAAGCCGACCGAAGAAGTGAAACGGGCATTCGAGGATCGGGCCTCCAATGAAATCGAAATATTGAAAAGAAAATCCAAGATCGAATGGTTCTGGAACTATGGCGCTCTGGCCCCTCTGGTCGGCCTGTTCGGTACGGTCACGGGCATTACCTTTGCCTTTCAACAGTTGGGCAGCGTGACCATGACCACGGATTTTTCCAGGACGATTCATCTGTTGAGTAACGGGATTTTCGAGGCGCTTTGGACGACCATATTTGGTCTGGCCAATGGCATCTTGTTCGTGATTATCTACTACTACTTCAGGCACAAGCTCGATTGGATCTACTCGAAATGGGAAGAAATTTACGTTTCCATCACCGAGAAACTTTGAACATGGCTTTCAAGAGACAAAACAGTCCGCGCGAGTTGGAACTGACCAGCCTGATCGATATCGTTTTTCTGTTGCTCATTTTCTTTCTGGTAGCCTTCGCTTTTTCGCTGGGAGGCGACATATCGCAGTCGGCTGCCTCTCCGGATATCAATTTGCCCGAGGCTGCCTCTCAATCCCCTTTGATTGGGAAGGATTATTTGGACCACCTCATGATCGAAGTGATGACGGACACGGCTGATGGCAGCACCGTTCGCACCGTCTATGTTCTCTGGCCGGCCGCATCGGACACGCTGCCCATCAGCAGGCCACGGGCGTTCGAAATCACCCTGCGGGATTCCACCTTTGCGCACTTTCCGGCCAATTTCATGAATTTAAACCGTGCTGAATTTGCCGAGACCCAGCCGTGCGCCTTGATAACGGCCGCCATCGCACGCTATTTAGCGGCCCGGAAATCGCGCGGGGTGCGGACGACAACCATTGAGGTACGTGCCGACCAAAATATGGAATTTAGAATTCTCAATTTTATCATGGCACAATGCAGCCGCTATGATGAGGACATCCCGCAAATTATTATCCGAACCAGACCCCCCAGAACGGAAGGAGAACATGGCATTCAGAAAGCCGCTGCCTGATCGGAAAAAATTGACGATGGTTTCTCTGATCGATCTCATTTTTATTCTGCTGATCTTTTTTATCATTACCAGCATTTTGGTCCGCATGAGTGACGGCGAGGCGCGGTTATATCTTCCCACGCCCAAGAATGAGCCTGGCGAGGCTCAGATTCTGATCCAGATCGTCGACAATGACGAGTACGTCTGGCTTGATCACACCGCTATCGACACGCTTTATCATTATATGGATGAGGGAAGTGTCAGGTTCGGAACCGCCGGGAAGCTGTCTCTTCTCCTGGACAAGATGCGAGTGAACGCCGCGGAACTAAACCGTCGCTTTGAGCTTTTGAAAAAAGCCAGTCTGGCTAAACCGGTCAACGACTATTTTGTGCTGGTTCGATGTCCGGAAGACAAGCCCTACACCTACGCCACCGACATCATTGAAAAGGTAGCTGATTTGCCAAACTTTGAATATGGTTGCGTCGGTGGATCTCTCACGGAGTTGCAAAACAGCCGGGATGTGCACATTGAAGGCAACGTCATCGAAATTGCGTTTAAATAATGTCCATCGGAAACGGTTATTTTGTCATCCCCGAATGTTCTTATCGGGGAACCACATTCACAAAAACTGGATTCCCGATAAAAGATTTCGGGAATGACAACCTGGAGCAGAGTTTCCGGATGGACACTAAATAGGCGAAGGGTGTGGATTATAGTTGTTCGACTCGAGTGTATGGACCTTCATAGTCTCGCCGGTGTTGAGCAGCGGTCATGTGGATACCTGAGTTAGTGGGGGATTGGGTCGCAGTTGAGTCATTCTTAGACCTGCAAGGTCTAAACGCCAACAGTTAAGTTTAGCGAAGATAAATATGAAACAGAGAAAGATTACCTACGCAATGCTCCTGGTGCCCCTGGTGCTGGTCGTTCTGCTGGTCTACCGGCAGGTCGTTCTGTCCCAAATCCCCGTTGCGGAAAAACGGATCCCGGTGCGCATCGCGCCCGACGAAATCCCGGTTCCAAGGAGGCCTGGCACGCAAAGCATTCGCATCGTCGGCCCACCCTTGAAAAAGGTCAAGTTTGAATTGGATTTCAAGAGGAACCCGCTGCCACTGGACTGGCGGTTTCTGGAACAAATCGACAAACGTGCCGACATCATGGTTGACGGCGTCATCGATGAAATGGGGATTCTGACTATCAAGCGCGTGCGGGATGGCGGTCATCCCCGGGCGGGGACTTACGTGCGGAAGGTGGTGTCGAGTTGGAGGTTTCTTCCTTACAAGATGGGTTTAATTCGATATTACTTCAATGTTCCTACCCGCATGGAGAACATGAAAGTGCAGGTGGATGTTTCGGGTTTGGAACGCAATCCGGCGAATTATACCTACCGCATGTTTCTGCGCGATGGGGTTTTGTGTCATGTTCAGGGACTGGGGCGCAACAATATTATGATCATCAGGTGACCCAATGCGTTTACGTTTTTTTCAGCAACTCATTTTGGTCGGTTTACTGTGGCGTCCCGGTCTGGGGCAAGACTTGCTGCCAATCCTGAATTTCTATAATCAGGCAAAATATGATTCGGTCCTGCAACTTAGCAGTCGTTTCTCAAAAAATTACCCCAAACAGGCGGGCCTGGCGCGCTACTTTGGGGCGGAGAGCCATTACAACAAAGCGCTGGTCTCCCAGCGTGAAGAAGAAGCGGTCCGTCACCTGAATCAGGCGCACGAGTGGTTCGAGGCGGCCGCCGCCTCTCCCGACCTGGCCGGCGACTTTGAAGATTATCTCTATTTCGCCAAGTACAAGCAAGCCTGGTGCTCCTTCCGTTTGGCGGAAGTTCTTGATTCAGAGTCGATGTTTGAGCGCGCATATAGAGAATTTCTTGCGAACTCCGCCCAATCGCCGGATTCTCTACAAGCTTTCTTGAACTACATGGCCGTTGAGAGTCAATTGCGCGCGCTGCGGCTTGCGTCCTGGCGGCCTGAGGATCTGAATGAACTTGAAACCGCCCGGTCCGACGAATTACCTGCCTGGCGGAAAAGGCTTCTCACACTCCTGAGACTTTCAGGAACGAAAGCCTTTGCCGCCGGCCTGCTGCGTTTTCAAGCCATGGCGAAGTTCAGGGCCGTGCTGCTGGACATGGAATTCGCCGATCTGTACCAACTGAAGGTTTCTACGGCGAGGACTCATGTCTCAAGGGAAACGCGTTTGTATTTCTCGGATCAGGCCGGGTCGCTGCTGAATCAGTTAGAAATTACGCCGGAAAGTGTGCCGCGAAGCGAATTTGCCGCGGAAATCAGTGCTTACCTCAATTTCATGAAGGCGCTTCATCTACGTTACCTCACGCCAGGGGTTGGGCCGGCACCGGTCGTGCCACGTGCTTCAGGCAGCCACCTCGCCGCTGAACTGGTATTTCGGCAAGCCAACCTGCTGCAAACGGACTGGAGTTTGAAATCGGAGAGGGCGTCAGGCATTATCTCAGCTTATCGCAATGCCGCGGCTGAAACGGAGTCGACATATTGGTTGGGATACGTTGCCATGGTTCAGGGACAAACAGCGCTTGCCGTGGCGAGTTTCGAACAGTTTTTAGCCGCCGTGTCTCAACGTAAGTTAGGTAACCGGGAACAGGTGTTGGTTGACGATGCGATGTATCGCCGATCTTTACTCGATTTTGAAAAATTTTATCTGTCCGGGAGTCAGGGTGAATTGAGAAAGCTGGCGGCACAATTGGCCGAATTCAATCCAGCTAATCAATCCGTAGGAATCCGAAAACAGCAACTTGAGCTTCTGGTTGTCAGTTCCCTCACCACTCAGAGACAACAACTTTGGAATGATGTTTTGTCGGGCAGTGCCGGCGAGAAGGCGGAAGAAGCCCTGGCGACGGTCCGTTTCATCCTGCCGCGCGCGGCTCTAAACATCGGGCCTATCCGGGAGCGCTATCTTACCTTATTGAACCGGTTGCTTGCTCTCACTGTTCAGGAACGCCTGGCGGAAACGACTTTCTTTTCGGGCATCGTGAAATCCCTGGAAGCGGAAATTCAACCGACACCGGGCGAAAAAGCAAAAAAATTCCAGGATGCCGCCGAGTACATGTCCAGGATCCCGGATGACTTTGAACTAAAGAGCGAAGCGGATTACGTGGCGGCCCGGTCGCGATTTTTTGCTGACGACATTGAACACGCGGCATCCGCACTCAAGCGTGAGGTGAACCAGAACCGGTCGTTACGGGCGCTTTTTTATCTTGGTGAATGGTTTCGACTGGAGCAAAATGGTGCCGCCGCCCGTGCTTGCTTTTCGCGGATCGTCACCACACTACAGAAAGATGATTTTAGCAATCAGACATTTTGGCTGGCAAATTCAGTGGCAGCCATGCAAGCCGTTGGAGACTCTGGAAGTCTGGCTGCCCTGCATGACGTAAATTTGAAAGACATTGATTTTGAACCCGGGCGTTTCCCCGATCGAATCACATACGAAAATCTTGCCGAAGAAGGATTCCTTAAACAACAGGCCATCTCTGAAAGCGTCGCCTGGTTAACGGTATTTGGCCTGCCCGCGAAAACGCTCTATCCTTCTCGCAACACTTTTGCAAACGACCTTACGCCTGGCGCGAATATTTTCGAAAATCTCACCGCCGGCATCGATGAGATTCGCCATTCGGTGCGGGCTTCGCTGCGGCTGCATATCGCTTTGCCTCCAGGTATCACGGGTGAGCCGGTAGTGACGATTGACGGGGCTCCAGTGGCAAGGCAGGAAGATTCTTTTGCCACCGATGACATTTTCCCCGGTAGCGAAAGATGCATTCGTGTCAGACAGCCCGGCTGCTACGATTTTCAGAAGC
>Ga0114931_10008316_pt1 | contig 12583 bp, 15 predicted proteins | sample 2SBtaG_FD_89579 | JGI IMG/M metagenome (GOLD analysis project Ga0114931, IMG submission 89579) | Deep subsurface microbial communities from Kolumbo volcano to uncover new lineages of life (NeLLi) - 2SBTROV14_V59a metaG | ecosystem: Environmental > Aquatic > Marine > Volcanic | place: Kolumbo...
GTATGGTTGATTGGATAGTACAAAATAAAACAATATTCTATGGTGCTTTTCATATGCCTAACAAAAATGAATTAGTTCCTATCTCAATTCATTAAAAAATTCAAATGATGTAATTGAATTACACGTAAAAAATTCAAAAAGCAAAAAACTAACAAAAAAGAAATTTAAAAATTATTCTCCTGAAGTAGAAGTTTCAAAATTTATTAAATTACCTAATGCATATGGTATTCCAAATTCTTTGTCTGCATTAATCGAATTACTAAAAAAACAAGGATTTTCCTCAGTTAATTCTCTTGAAAAAAATAGATATCAGATGTATTGTATGATGCCATCAAAAAACAAAAAATTCCCTAATTATAATATAAAAAGAAAAACAGTAAATTCAGAAATTTCAAATTATACCCTCTTTCCTACTCATCAACTGGGTGGACGATTTTTAGCCATATTGCTAGAACCTCAATCCAACTTTAGTTTATCTAGATTTCCAAAATTTAATTTAAAATTTTCAAAATTTTTTGAATATCCGATAATTCGTATCTAAAATAAACTCTAATTTCAGCTATGTGTGTTTCTTTTAAACCTCATTTGATGACTAAACCTCATATGCCGAAACTAACGTGCACAAATATTGAGATTTTGTACAATTACATAAAATCCCAAGAATTTTAAACTTAAACTTTGGCGTTTAAAGATATGCGGATATTACAACTTCACTGTGACAGTATTGAATATACTCCTACAAAAAAGGAGATAAAATCAGCTGAAGACATTGAAAATCCTCAAACTCAAAGACTGGCGGAATTAGTAGTTGCATTTGTTGCAATAGAAGATGGAGATGATTCCTCAGTTGCTCAAAATGCAATATCTCAGATAAAAAATTCTCTGGAAAAAATTGGTTGTAAAAAATTATTGCTATATCCATATGCACATCTTAGTTCAAGTCTTGCAAAACCTTCCGTTGCAATATCTTTACTTCAAGAAATGGAAGATAGTGCATCAGATCTTGAAGTGTCTCATTCTCCTTTTGGTTGGACAAAATCCTATAAAGTCCAAGTAAAAGGACACCCACTTGCAGAAAGTTTCAAGGTTGTTACAAAAGACTCTGTAACTTCTGAATCCCAAGAACTGACTTCTGAGGCACTAAAAAGCGAATCAAAAATTCGTTCTTATTGGAAAATAATGTCCCCTGATGGAACTATGACAAACATTGGCGATTTTGATTTTTCTAATCACAAAAAATTAGAAATTTTGGCAAAATATGAATCTGCAAAACAAAGACAAGTTGATCAACCTCCTCCACATGTGGCATTAATGAAGAAAATGGCAATAGCAGATTACGAACCAGCTTCTGATTCTGGTAACATGCGATTTTATCCTAATGGAAGATTGATGAAATCTTTGATTGAGAGATATGTAACTGATAGAGTAAAAGAATATGGTGGTTATGAAGTTGAAACTCCAATCATGTATGATTCTGAACATCCAAGTATGGTTAGTTACTTTAATCGATTTCCTGCAAGACAATACAATATTGATTCAGAAGGAAAGAAATTATTTTTGAGATTTGCTGCTTGTTTTGGACAATTTTTGATGGCCAATCAATACCAAATGTCTTACAAGAATCTTCCCTACAAACTCTATGAATTAACTCGTTATAGCTTTAGACGTGAACAATCTGGAGAACTTGTTGGGCTTAGACGATTAAGAGCATTTACCATGCCTGACTGTCATGCGTTTTGTAAAGACATTGAACAAGCTGTAGATGAAATCAAGGTACGATTTGATTTATCCCAAAGTGTTCTTCATGAACTTGGTATTACTCCTTCAGATTATGATATGGCAATCAGATTTACAGAAGACTTTTACAATGAAAATAAATCTGCAATTGAAGAATTAGTGAAGAAACATGGAAAACCAGTACTAGTTGAGATGTGGAAAGAAAAATTCTTTTACTTTGTTCTTAAATGGGAGTTTAATTTTATAGATAATCTTGGAAAAGCTTCAGCTCTCTCAACAGATCAAATTGATGTTGAAAACGGTGAGCGATATGGAATTGATTTTATTGATGAAAACAATAAAGCACAACATCCTATAATTTTACATAATTCCCCTAGTGGTGCTATTGAGAGAATCATTTATGCATTACTTGAAAAGGCTGCAAAAGACTCCAAAGAAGGAAGGAAACCTCAGTTTCCTTTGTGGCTGGCACCTACACAAGTAAGAGTAATTCCATTAAATGAAGAATTTTATAGTTTTTGCAATTCCTTATCTGAAAAACTCTCTGGAAATAATATTCGTGTTGATGTTGACGATAGGAATGAAAGTATTGGAAAAAGAATTAGAGATGCAGAAAAAGAATGGATTCAGTACATTTTGGTAATTGGAGAAAAAGAAGCAAATTCACAAAATCTCAGCATAAGATATAGGCAAACTGGCAAAGTCCGAGAAGTATCTTTTGAGGATTTCTTAAATGAGATTCAGGAACAAACTAAAGGAAAACCTTTCACCGGTTTGAATTTACCCAAATACCTCTCAAAAAGACCCCAATTAATGGTGTAAAAAATGAGCTTTCTTGATTTATACATGAACAACAACCCTATGATTACCTCTTCTGACGATGATTCTGAACCAGCAGCTACTATTTTTGGAATTCCATTTGATGCAACTCACTCCTACAAACCTGGTTGTAGATTTGGACCTGATGCAATACGTGATTCATTTAACAACATTGAAATTTTTCATCCAGAACTTCAGGTTGATTTAGAAACTGTAAATATTGAAGATCTTGGAAATACTCGTCATACTGTAGTTGCATCCGAAATGATTGACATGGTGAAAAAAATCACTACAGAACTTGTTGCAAAAAACAGGCAACTTTTCATTTTAGGTGGGGAACATTCAATCACTCATGGCACATATACCAGTTTTCCAAAAAATACAGGTTATGTTGTATTTGATGCTCATTATGATTTGAGAGATGAATTTGCTGATATCAAATTAAGTCATGCTTCATACTTGAGAAGAATTGTTGAGGAGAGGGGACCTGAAAATATTCTTCATGTTGGTGCTAGAGCATTTGTAAAAGAAGAATTACAATTTTTAAAAGAAAATAATATCAAGACAATTTCTGACCGAGAAATTAGAAATGGTGATGGCCCTAAATTACTCAAAGATCACATGTCTACTTTTGATGCTATCTACTCCAGTTTTGATCTTGATGTGCTTGACCCTGCCTTTGCACCTGGTGTGGGAAATCCTGAAGCGGCAGGCATTACTTCTAGAGAATTATTTGACATGATTCATTCTTTAAAAGATTCAAAAATTACTGGTGTGGATATTGTTGAACTAAACCCATATCATGATAATGGAGCTACTGCATCACTTGCTGCAAAAATTATTTCAACTTTGATTGCTATGAACATTTCACAAAAGTGATGAATTCATTCTATTTGTTCATTTTTGTAACATTCTGTTTATTGGAAAATAGTGTAGGGATTATCATGTGCTGTATAATTGATTGAACTTCACAATTATCTCGCCTGAGTAGTGGAAATTTAATGGAAAAGGCATAGTTGATAACTCGGGACTGAATTGTTTTAATTAAATTTAGAAATCACTACAATGCCTAACCGTATCCATTTATGGTTCCAAAATAGGCTTAAACCTCTAAAGATTCTCACATTTGAGATTCTCTTTAACCTCTTAAATCCAAGACAAACCATATTTTTTTGATATAATAAAATGGTCGAATCTAATGCTTGTGAGCGATGTAATAAACTAGATTCTGATGTTGGAAAATTGACTCTCTACAAAAACCATGAATTAGATAAATTACTCTGCCAAAATTGTATTAAAGAGATAGATGATTACTATTCTTTTAGGTGTTCAAAGTGTGACAAACCTGCACATTTTAGAGGAAAATTGATTGAATACCAGAATGAAAAAATATGTACAATTTGTATGGATGAAATTAAACTGAAAGAAAATTAAAACTATCTACATGAATGGTAATTAGACGAAACTTTAATCTAAATAATTTTTTTCCGTGTCTGCATCAAAACAGGCTATACAGCAATAAATTGCGTTCTTGAAAATACAGTCTTTTCCACAACTTTTACATGATGACACTACTAATTATGAAAAGATGCATGTAGTTAAGTATGATCATCATCTATGCTTATGTTAAAAATTGACATTGAATGGTAATTTTTACCACGATTGATTTCAAAGCAACTCAATTCTCAATTTACTATATTCTAAGTAATATCTGGTAATGACAAAACATTACAAATATCCCAAGGAGTTACCAACCAATCTTTGTAAATAACAAACGGATGTGCCATATCATACATAACTGATGAAACTTTGTTTATTTTCAAATTATCTGAGACAACTTTGGCTTCTTCTAAATCTACAATGTTAACTGATTCATTTAGAAAATCGTCTGTTTCTTTTAGGTGTTTCATTTTCTCTGAAATAGCCTCTATGATTAATCTATCACTAAGATATTTGTTGGTTCCTTCCAGTAAAATTTTTCTAGATTTGTTCTCAAACATTAAATTAATTAAATCGCCAAAAGTATCATCTTTTTTGAATGTCATTTTTTTCTTTTTTGGCAAATCCTCAATAGTACGATCTGTTTTGCATCTCTTGCCTAATTCTAAAATTTTTTGTGCAGAAATTGCAGAATAAAATCCCCATTCGTTAGGAATTATGGCGTAAGCCCTGCCTCTCTCTTTCCAAATTTTTATCAAATCCTTGTATTTCGTATTCTTTGATACTATGACGGGTTTTGGTTCCATGATGTCTTCAACTTTGGTTCCATAGAATAATTGTGAAGTTGGATTCTTAAGCAAATTTTCCATAATCTCTTTTCCACCAATAGTGCCAATTGGATTATGATCTTCATCTCTTACAATAACTGAATCTGTTGCAGATTCCAAATATTGTACTAGCATTCCAGAAACCACCCAAACTTCTGTCCCTTTGTCAATATGAATGCAAAGAGACCATGTCAATCTTTCTGGAAATAACTCCTCTAATGTTCTGTCTGCTATTGGAATGGCTTGTGACATACTATTCATTAGTTTTATTGCATAAATCAACAATAATCAATTCTCAAACCTGATAAAATCATCAAAAATCTAATAATAATTCGCCTGTTATCAAACTCCCTCTGTATCTATTATGCTAAACTGCATTTTTTTATCAGGGGTATTTTCTCATAAATTTGCAGAAGCAATCGATTTTCATCTCATTTTAATAATTCTAAACTTCAATGCTCTAATTCCTTTGAACACTCGATGGAACAAACATCATCACACCAATGTTCGAAATTTTTTCCACAAACGACACATTTTCTCATGGTGTGTATGATATCTCATTTAAATTAATAAATTTGTCCTGTTTTTTGCCATGATTGATCTATCTATTTTTACTGCATATATTCAACAAGTGTTAAAATAATTTCGATCATGCTATCTGTCTTAATTTGTATCAAATAACGTCTAAGGCTTTGTTTTATCAATAATTTATGTTCTGTGCGTATTTTTGTAGTCCAGTAGTTAATAATAATGAAGTTTGAGGGGTTATACCGTGTTAAATAATCTTAGAGACTCTCTTAAACCTGTACTTGAAAAAATTGGAAAAGGGTTTGCGTCTACTGGGCTTTCTCCTAATTTCTGGACTAGTGTAGGCCTTGCAATTGCACTGATTTCTGCAGCAGTCTATGGTTTAGGGATGGAGTATGGATTAATTATTGGAGGAGTGTTGTTACTTATTTCTGGATTTTTTGATATGGTGGATGGTCAGGTAGCAAGAATTACGGGAAAAACATCCAAAAAAGGTTCTTACCTTGATTCAATGTTTGATAAAATAGCTGAAGTTGCAATCTTCTTAGGAATTTTAATTGGAGGTTATGCAGAACCTTATCTTGTATTACTTGCAATCACTTTGTCATTATTGGTAAGTTATGCTCGAGCAAAATCAGATATCATTAACATAAAACTTCAAGGCATAGGAATTGGTGAACGAGCAGAAAGACTATTGGTAATTGCGATAGTTGGTATTGTGGGTTTTATGGATGTTGCCGTTGTCATAGTGGTAATAATTGCTGGAATCACATTAATTCAAAGAATGATTTTCACTACAAAAAACATTAATGAATAAGATTAACGAAGTTTGCCCCGTTTTCTTCTATTGTCTGCTGATCTGATTTTAAGAATCTTAAAATGAATTGCACATGAAATACAATACCATTTTAGAACTGTTGGGGATGCTATGTATGCTCCTTGTGCACGCAGTTCTTTTGCCAATGTATGTTCAACTAGATTTAATTTTGATGTGACTTTTTTTGCCTTATCTTTTGGAACCGTTTATCCGCAGTTAGTACATTGTACTACTCCTGAGGATCCTTTCCCTCCTTTGGTACGTCCTCTACTTGCACGCTTAAGTGGCATGAAAATAAACAATTTTGCCTACTTATATTCTTGGCGAGAAGATGAATTTTCCCTTATGTATTATGTCTAAAATCTGCCATTTTCTATCTATTTGCACCACGTCCGAAATTTTGGTGTTTATATATTTCAAAAACCTGTCTTGGCTTGATTATCAAAACAAGATATTTTAGAGTTTTTCATGAATGCTGATCTTAACTTTTGTTAAAGATGATTCAAGTTCATCAGGCAATACTATCAACAAACCCGAATCTTTTCCCACATTTTCACAAATTCCATTAAAACTATGATAATTCTGACCATGACATCCTTCTTGAGGATAGAATTCAAAAGAATCTTTTTTTAGATAATTTACTATCTCTTCTTTGGAAGATACAAAATAGACATCAAACCCAATATTTTCATCGTTTAATGCTATGCTATATTCATATGAAGTAGTTCCTTTATCAGTACAAATTGGAATAAATTGTACATATCCTTGTTTTGCGTATTCTTTTTGTTTTTCAATATCGTACTTGACATTATTGATATTGGGAAATATTGATACATACGGATCATCATTTAATTTAGTTCCTTGAGCTAGATCAATTTTGTTACGTATCATATCGACAACATAACGATATGAAATAGGTTTCCAACTTGATTCACAGTTGTTAAAATCATGTTTTAGTTCAACAAATGATTTATCATGCTGATACTGTAATTGGTTGGAATTGTAATTGGAAAGTAAGGTGCTATCTGCTGGCTCGTCAGATAAACCCATTTCATTATGCTCCGAATTTAGATCTGACCATACATTTGTCACATCAAATAAAATATTCCCAGGATGCTTCCAATCTTGTTGTAGGTGAATGTATATGGAATATTTGTTAATGTCTTGCTCATAATTAGAATCAAATAGCATCTCTCCAAATAACGCATTTGATAAAATCAACCCAAATGCGACTATTGGAATTATAATATAGAAAATCTTTTTCATCAAATCACCAACGTATACAAAAAAACATTATTTAGCTCTAATATTTGATTCTGAAAAATATGTGTTTTTTACGGAACTGAGCAATGATTATACTGGTTTTGAGACAATAACGCTTAGCATTTTTCTGTGTCTTATTGATAAAATTCTTAATATTTTTATAAAAATATAGATTTTTTTGTGATCTATTTTCATGTAGACATCAAGAAATGTGTATTTTTATGATTATTTGCTTATTTCAAAGAGTGATCATTTTGATCACCTTGATTGGTATTAAGTGAAAATTTGTATAAATTATAATGCAAAAGCAGAATTTAGAGGGAAAAAGTTCATCAAAAAATGAGCTTTCTATCATTAAACACGTAAACGATATCAGTATGGAATTCTCATCTTTACTGGGGTTAGATTTTCAAGCTGGCCAAATTTACATGAATCTATTACGAACTGGACCTACAACAACTGGATCTTTAGCCAAAGATATGAAGATCGATAGAAACAAAATTTATCGAAAAGTAGATGAATTAGTTAGTGCAGGTTTTGTATCTATGACTATTTCTAGTCCAAAATTATGTATTCCGACAGATCCTGAAAATGCAATTGATTTAGTTTTACAAAAAAAGAAAAAAGAAATGGATAAGATAAAGAAATTCAAAAAAGAAATTATTCAAAAAATTGACGGTGTAGTTACTGCTCCTTTTGGAACATCAATTCCAACATTTCGTGTAATTCAGGGTTTAAACAATGTATATTCAGGAATCAGCATATCTTTAGAACATTCAACAGGTGTTATTTACATTGTAACTTCTATAAAAGATATTATTCGAATGTATCATAGTGACATTCCTGAAAAAATTAAGTCATGTACAAAGAATGGAGGAAAAGTTTTTGTAATAACTGATTTTGCTGATAAAAAAATGTTGCCTTACATTAAACGTCTTAATGCAACTCAAGTAAAAATAGGAAAACTTCCATCTAATGGAAGAATTCTTGCATTTGAAAATAAACAAATGTTCATGTCTGATTCTACAAATGCAAATGATTTCATGGATGAGAGTTCAGATATTTCTTTGTGTACTGATGCAACTGAAATGACAAATAATATTTCAAAACTGTGTCAATTTTTATGGAATGTTTCAGAACCTGTCAATCTAAAATAAACTTGATTCATTAACATTAACTTAATTCTTCTATTGATACACTAATGTCTAAAAGATCATTAATGCTAGTTGCATTTGACAAGTTAATAATCTGGCTTACAAGTATCGTATTTGCTGGAATTGATGACGTGGTTGTACATGCTGGTACATCTCCGCTGTTTGGATTAAACACTCCTGTAGGCCCTTCTAATACAATACAAATCTGATACGTGTGAGAATTCAACGGATCCTCATTACCAACATCAAAATTTATTCCATCAGTTTCTACTACGCCGAGACCTGACACTTCTGTAATGAATGAAATTCCAGTCATGTTTGCTCTTGCTGAATCCACTTTGACATTATCGCTTGCTCCAATCAGGTTGAATTCTAATGGTGTCGCAAGAGTAGCTCCAAATGCCAGAGATGATGTAGCTAAAACTATTATTCCTACAATTACATAAATTACTAAACTACTCATAATTTCTCCTCGTCTTTCTTTGTGAGACCTTGAGACTTTTCTTTTCATCATTTTCAAATTTATTCCAATAGGGTGTTTTACAACATGCACATCTCAATGGCATATTGTCGTTTCTAGATAACCATTCATGATCACAAACATCACATTTCCATACTGGTTTTGTTCCCATACCCATTACTAATGGTGTACACCGTTTGAAATTAAACGATATTCTGCTTAAAATGAGCATATTTTTTTTGAAATGCAAAATAATTTGATTTTAAGTCTATGATCTAATTCATTTTGGTATTATTGTTCCAAAAAATGAAAATTTGTCATAAATTACAATAAAAAATGATCTTGTTTTAATTCTAGATTAAATCATTTTAATTGATAATAATGCGTGGTCTTTGTCACAACTGCTTTAGTTCTGGAGTTGAGGTAGTTATTTCTAAAGGTGAGATCCTGTGTAGAACCTGTTTTGATAAAAAGAATGCAAAAAACTAAATCTGTAATGATAAAAATCAATAGAAATGAAATTATCTGTTTTTGGTCACTGTGCTATAGATACAATAAATATCGCCAATTCTGATTATGAACAAATTGGGGGTTCTGCCTGTTATTGTAGTCTCACTGCAAGACAATTCAAATTTGACGTAGATCTATTTACAAAATTTGGTCCAGATTTCCCACAACAATATTTATCAGAAAATAAAATACATTTTGTAAATTCAGAATCTAAAAAAAATACTACAAAATTTGCTATCTCGATAATTGGGTCTGATAGAACACTAACACTTGAAAATGAATGTGAACCAATAGAATATTCTAATGTTGATTCTGATGGGCATATTGTAAGCCCAATATATCATGAAATTTCCAACGATGTTTTTAAAAATATTAAAAAGAATTCAAATTTTCTGTTCGTCGATCCTCAAGGTTTTTTGAGGCAAAAAGACTCTCAAAATAAAATATTTTTAGAAAAAAATGATCTTGATCTATCTGATGTAAATGCAATTAAAGTAAATCCTGAAGAAGCCAATCATATTGTAGATGGCTCAAATGATCAAATGATGGTGGCATTACAGAAAAAAGGAATTGAATATGTGTTACTTACAAACAAAACAGATGTTTCTCTTTTAGTAAAAGATAAGATTTATTCAATTACATTGCCCAACAAACAAATTCATGATACTACTGGAATTGGAGATATTTTCTGTTCAGCATTTGCTTGTACTATGCTTAAAGAAAAAGACTACTTGTGGGCTCTCTGTTTTGCTGGAGGTGCAGCACAGGCAGCGTTAGATTCTAAAAATGTAGGATTGCAAAAAATTCCACAAAAAGGAATAATCCAAACTAATGCATCTTATTTTTACAATTTAATTAAATTTCGTGATTTATAGTTGATTTTTCCAAACTTACATTTCAAACAAATCTGTTCATTGAAATTCTAATTAATCTTCATTTTGTTCTCACGGGTTGACATTTTTGAAATCAAGACATTTGGTATCAAATTCATCCAAATATCTTGGCTTTTTGGTTAATTCATCTTCTACCCATATTTCACAAGTCTCAGAATCTATGAATTTTCTGTTTGAATCATTACTGACAAACTGTATCACAAGTATACTTGATAGTATTATTATCAAAATAATTGGTAATTTTTTTGAAGAAATATCCACAGTTTTGGTTAAATAATTTTCAACTTAAGGCTATTGTTTGAAACTATTTCTTTATGCGGGGTTTTCAAATCATTACATTCTAGAAATCACCAAAGACAAATATTGAAAATCCTTCAAAATATTTCAGTCATGGATGGCCCGTCTGAAATCAATTCTGTTTATTGGGATGAGAAAACAAAGTCATGGGAATACAAAATAATTCATGTTGAAGAATATCATGGATTTGTAGAATGCCAGCATTGCAGAAAACCCATATCTCATAATGTCAAATCTGATGGTGAATTCAAAGTTGTATATGTAAAATGTGGATGTGCTAGGAATTTTAATTAATCATACTTTTTTCTTCCATCTGCAACACTATTTTTGAAGTTACACGCACAAAACATCAAATATTCTTTTATTGTACTGGATGGATCGTTTCTTCTATGCAAATAGGTATCTATGGTTCTGGGACGGCTGAAAATGCTGCAAAGACTATAAAAAAAATTTTAGACGAGAATGATATCAAATCATTTTCAATTCCTAAATCCAAGGGAAAACAAGCTGATCTCATAATTGTTTTGGGAGGTGATAAGGGTGTAAGGAATTATTTTCATCGTACTTTTGATTCCACCTCCCCTGTTTTGGGGATTAATGAGGGTGAGGCAAGTGGTTTCTTGGCACAAATTGAACTAAAAGAATTCTCTTCATTTGTTAGAATTTTGAAAAAACAAAACTACACTATTGAAGAGGTTCCTCGTTTGGGGGTAAAAATTGATGGAAAAAATGTTTATCCTGTATTAAACGATGTTGCAGTTTTTTCCTCCAAAAGTGCAATGTTAATGGAGCATACACTACGTGTAAATGATGATGAAGTCTGGCACGACAACAGTGATGGCATAATTGTGTCTACTCCTATTGGGTCATCTGCTTATTCTATGTCTGCAGGTGGTCCTGTTTTATTTCAAGATTCTGCTGTGTTTGAAATTATTTCTGTGAATTCTCTTGATGTTACAAGAAGACCTATCATAGTATCTAATGACAGCTCAATTGAAATTGATGATATTTCTGCCAGATTACACTGTGAAGTTGTTCTTGATGGTTTGGATAGGTACAAAGTTAACAAAACTGTAGAGTGTTCTCAATTTTTTCCTCCTGCAAAAATTATTCGTCTCAAAAAAGATTCAACAGCAATTTCTGCGTTAGCGAAAAAAGTACATCTTGCAGAAGAATTACTTAGTATGCCACCTAGCTCAAAATTACTACTAAAGACGTTAGAATATGAGGGTGCCCTAACACAAAAGGATCTGGCAAACAAAACATTACTTCCTGATAGAACAGTACGATTAGCATTAAGTCATTTATTGAAAAAGGGTTATGTGAAAAAGAAAGTATCTATCAGAGATGCAAGACAAAAAATTTATGAGATTTCTAAAATCGAATGATATTTCTAATTTTTATCTTTGGAAATATTTTTTATATGTGAATCGTCATTTGCTACAGCTTCGTTAATCCTATTTTGAATATTTTTTTTGAAACATTCATAAGAACAAAAATCTTTGACTCCAACCTCGTAGTCACTACCGCATTCCTTGCACTTTGCCATCGATCTAAAAATTTATGATTTGATTACTATATACATGATACTTCAAATTCCCAATAATGGGATTGTTTTTAATGATACGTTATTTTTCAGATGCTGTTCTGATAAATGCCAAAAATGATTCTTCGGGAAATCCCGGCCTACTGTTGAATTCTGGATGAAATTGAACGCCTAGGTAAAATTTGTGAGATGGAATTTCTAATATCTCCATTCTCTTACCTTCGTCACTTTCTGCAGAAAATATCAAACCATTTCTTTCAAATTCTGGAATGTATTTCTTGTTAATTTCATA
>Ga0114931_10008317_pt1 | contig 12581 bp, 16 predicted proteins | sample 2SBtaG_FD_89579 | JGI IMG/M metagenome (GOLD analysis project Ga0114931, IMG submission 89579) | Deep subsurface microbial communities from Kolumbo volcano to uncover new lineages of life (NeLLi) - 2SBTROV14_V59a metaG | ecosystem: Environmental > Aquatic > Marine > Volcanic | place: Kolumbo...
AAAAGCAGGTTTCAAATAATGGCTGATCAACCCTTCTGGAAAAAAAAACTTTCAGAAATGAATATGCAGGAATGGGAGTCTTTATGTGACGGTTGTGCTCGTTGTTGTTTGTTCAAGCTGGAAGATGAAGATACCAACGAGCTGTATTACACACAGGTTGCCTGTAAATTGCTTGATCATAAAACCTGTCAATGTACCGATTACAAGAACCGATCAACGCTTGTGCCGGATTGCATCACTATGTCGCCAGATAATCCTGAAGTGTTTTCATGGTTTCCTCCCACCTGTGCTTATCGGTTATTGTCCGAAGGGAAAGATTTGCCAAACTGGCATCCTCTGATCAGTGGTGATCCTGAGAGTGTTGCCAAAGCCGGAATTTCAATCGGTGGCTGGGCGATTCCTGAAGATGAAGTCGTAGATGTGGAAGATCATATTATTACTCTGGATATGAAGTAAGCAGCAGATAGGCTCTCATAAAAGATCCCCAAAAAATACCGACAAGCGACGGTATTTTTTGAGTAAGAGGGGGGAGGCTAAATAAACTTTATAAATATCATTAGTGGCTACGGATATGGGATGCTAATTGATTACTTGGTTGGCCGTTGACTAAAAGTCCATGATCTCGTTGATACGCACGTATCGCACTGCGGGTTTTTTTTCCTGCAACACCATCAGCAGCCCCCGGCTTATACCCTTTTGCTGCAAGACCAGACTGAATTGAACTTACGGAATTATAATGTTGACTTGCTGGTTTATAGAGTGATCTTGATGCATCTTTTTTCCAGAATGGTCGGCCAAGGTTAATTTGATTTGAGTCTGTTGCAAGTCCAACAATTGCACCACCAGCAGCACCCAAAATTGCACCCTGCGCGATTGTCATTCCGGTCAGAGCACCAACGGTTGCACCTGCAGCCTATCCAACCATTGCTCCGCCCATTCCCCGATCAAATTGTGTATGACCACATCCTGTAAGTCCAGCTACTGAGACCAATACAATTCCTGATAATAAAGCTATTCTTTTTAACATGATTTCCTCCTTAGGATTTTTCTCTCATCACTGTGAATAGTGACTGGTACTTTGAGTATTAGTTTTGTTGTGCCGTATAGTCATGTGTGGATTTGTGAATGGGTTCACAATAAAGCCGGTAAGTCGGTTATAATTATCAGATCAACAGGGGGGCTAAAATCAATTATGGCATTCGCAACAACAGAAGAGATCATTGAAGAACTTCATCAAGGACGGATGGTGATTATTGTCGATGATGAAGATCGCGAAAACGAAGGAGATTTCGTGATGGCTGCCAGTTGTGTCAAAGCCGAACATGTAAATTTTATGGCCACTCATGGCCGAGGGTTGATTTGTCTGACTCTTAATCAGGAAAGATGCGAACAGTTGAATTTGCCATTGATGGTTCGGGATAATTATTCAGGGCAGGGGACAAACTTTACAATTTCAATTGAGGCGGCTGAGGGAGTGACCACAGGGATATCCGCAGCTGATCGCGCAACGACAATAGCAGCAGCAGTAAAGCCAGAAGCAAAGCCATCCGACATTTCTCTACCAGGACATATCTTTCCACTGATGGCTCAGGCGGGTGGAGTGCTCACCAGAGCTGGTCATACTGAAGCGGGTTGTGATCTGGCCAGGCTTGCTGGGTTTGAACCTGCGGCTGTCATTGTCGAGATCCTGAATGAAGATGGTAGTATGGCACGTCGACCTGATCTTGAAATTCTGGCTGAAAAACATGGTTTAAAATTAGGTACGATTGCCGATCTGATCCAGTTTCGTGTTCAGAATGAAAAAACAGTTGAACGTGTGGCTGAATGTCCATTAGAGACAGCGTTCGGCCAATTCCAACTGATCACATACAGGGATTCCATAGATGGCAGTTTTCACATGGCTCTGGTTAAGGGAGAGATTCGGGCAGATGATCCCACACTGATTCGGGTGCACATTGAAAACCCCTTGTGCGATCTAACGGGCAATCTCGCATCAGAGTGTGGTTGGCCACTGAGCGATGCATTACAACGAATTGTTAATGAAGAAATTGGCGTCGTCGTTATTTTGCGAAATCAGGTTTCGACAGAAGACATGATTAATCAAATTGAAAATTATCAACGTGCAGTTGAACAGAAAGTTGTGAGAACAAAATCAGAGACAGAAGATCTGCGAGTAATTGGTCTGGGTTCACAAATCCTTGCAGATGTTGGTGTCAAAAAAATGCGTGTCCTCAGCGCACCCAAGCGGATTCATTCAATTTCCGGTTTTGGATTGGAAATTGTCGATTACGTCTCATAACGTTACAATCAACGACTCAAGTCATTCAATAAAAGAGACAAAAATGGAAGATTATCGATTGATCGAAGGTGGTTTACAGGCTCCGGAGAAAGCACGATTTGGTGTAATCGTAACTCGTTTTAATGGTTTTATTGTTGAAGCGTTATTGAACGGTTGTGTGGATACATTGAAACGCTATGGTGTAAAACCAGCTGAAATTACTGTTGTGAAAGCCCCCGGTGCATTTGAACTACCTGTGGTTGCAGAAAGAATGGCGAGTACCGGAAACTTCGATGCGATTATTGCATTAGGTGCAGTTATTCGTGGTGCAACGCCCCATTTCGATTATGTTTCCGGTGAATGTGCAAAAGGCATTGCTGCAGCAAGTACCCGACATGAGCTTCCGGTTATTTTTGGTGTGCTGACCACTGATACGATTGAACAGGCGATTGAACGGGCTGGAACCAAGGCCGGAAATAAAGGTGCTGATGCGGCACAAGCCGCTATCGAAATGGTTTCCCTGTTTAGAAAACTCAGCTAATGGCCAATAATCATTCCAGTATTCGTGGCCGTGTCCGAGCCAGACGTTGTGCTGTTCAAGCACTCTACCAATGGCAGCTTGCCGGGCAAAACCCAAAAGACATTCTCTCTGAATTTATTGCTGAGCGTGAGATGATCAAGGTTGATATGGATTATTTCAGGCAGTTAACGATTGAAATTCCTGCCCATATTGTTGAACTAAAAACACATCTTCCTTCGGTCATTGAAAAAAAGATTGATGAACTTGACCCTGTTGAATTTTCAGTGCTGATGATAGGGGTTTATGAATTAGTATATTGTCCAGAAATTCCATGGCGTGTTGTCGTTAATGAAGGCATAGAGTTATCAAAAATGTTTGGTGCAACGGATAGTTATAAATTTATCAACGGTTCTCTTGATAAGCTGGCGAAGGATATCAGGAAAACGGAGATCGAAGTTTCCTAAATTGAGATTCCATAAATGCCTCTTTCCGAGTTCGAAATAATCCGGCAGATTTTTCAGCAACAGAAAGTTGATCGCAATGATGTTCTGTTAGGTATTGGAGATGATGCTGCAGTTACAAAAGTTCCAGAAGGTCATGAGTTAGCATTGGCTATGGATACTCTGATAGGGGGTGTCCATTTTTCTGAAAACATGAAACCTGCTGATATTGGTTATCGATCCCTGGCCGTGAACCTGAGTGATCTGGCAGCAATGGGTGCCGAGCCAGCCTGGGTAACACTCGCCTTGACGATTCCTGAATCAAATGAGTCTTGGTTACGTGCTTTTGCATCTGGTTTGATGAGTCTGGCAGCACAATATAATCTTCAGTTAATTGGTGGTGACATGACACGTGGCGCTCTTAGCATTACTGTCCAGGTTCATGGTTTTTTACCGACAAAACAGATACTGGTGAGATCAGGTGCACATCCAGGTGATTCTATTTATATAACCGGTACACTGGGTGATGCAGCTGCAGGGCTTGCTTCCTGGCAACAAACTGATAAATCATTTGCCTGGCTGAAGCAAAGATTTACACGCCCTGTTCCAAGAATTGAAGCCGGTTTCGCACTACGTGGTATCGCTACCAGTGTTATTGATGTTTCCGATGGTCTGATCGCCGATCTGGGTCATATTCTCGAATCAAGCAACGTCGGTGCAAAATTAAAGATGGCCAATCTACCGCTCTCCCTGGCAATTTGTGAAAAATTTGATCTTGAGCAAGCCAGGGAAATGGCATTATCGGGTGGGGATGATTATGAACTTTGTTTTACTGCGCCATCCAATAAGCAGGAACAGATCAGCAAGCTGGTTAAAGTTTGCCAATTTGTCGAGATTGGAGTCATTGAGGCAGAGCCTGGCTTACGTTGTTTGCTGCCTGATGGGGCTCAGTACGACAGCGTAGGGTCAGGCTTCCAGCATTTCTGATCGGTTTATAACCAGGGACGTTCCTCATCGAGACCTTCAACATGCAATTTCTGGTTGCGTTCTATAATTTCACTACGCATCTCTTTACGCATCCGGGCAGCTTCATATAACTTTTTCTCAACTTCTGTTTCTATCTGTAATGGTGGTAGTGTTTTTGTTTTTCCGTCTTCATCCTTTGCAACCATGGTGAAATAACAGGAATTGGTGTGGCGCGATTCCTGGGTCTTGAGATTCTCAGCCAGAACCCTAACACCCACTTCCATTGATTTTGTACCGACATAATTGACATTTGCCTGAAAGGTGACCAGTTCACCTACGTAAATTGGCTCTTTGAAGTAGACCTGATCCAGAAACAATGTTACGACGTAGCTTTTTGAATATCGTGCTGCACAGGAATAAGCAACCTGATCGAGCAGTTTCAACAAAGCGCCGCCATGAACCACGCCTGCAAAGTTAGCCATGTCGGGTGTCATCAAGACTGTCATATAAAGTGATTTATGTTGTTGTTTCATGTGTTTTCCTTTTTATATTTTTTCTAACTTTTTATAGTTCAACATAACCTTCTTCTTCTAATCTTTCAATTTCATCTGGTGCAAAAGGAACCATTTCCATAAATGAAGGAAAGCTTTTTTCGTTAATTCCACGAGAATCTGCCGTTACCTGGCAAACTTTAAAATCAATGATATCAGAGGCGTCAAGCCGGGCGGCCAGATCGACAAGCTCTTTATGGTGGCCATAATTCTTTTTATCGAATATCTCGATATCTGGTCCGTGGATTACCATTGCTATACGGGTTTTTTTATTTTCAACATGTGATACCTGCGATAAAGATTCTGCTCGTTTCAGTAACTGCTTAATTTGTTTTGGTTCATGGTTCACAAGATCAAATAAATAATAGGTTCCTTCTACTTCTTGCTGACTAGCTTTAAGATGCTGAGATGAAGCTGGGATGGATGTTTCTGATGTGGGCTGATTTTTTTTAAATAAAAAAAGACCCGTCAATACAAATAGCAAGATCAGCGTGAGAAGACGAATCGACATGGTTTAATAATAATCGAAATAGAATTAGCTTCAAGCATTTGAAGTTTTTACTAGCATATATCTAAAAGTAATAACGTTGAAGGATAATAGAATATTGTTAAATTTAGACTTTTATCTATCTATAAATAGGTGTAATCTACCTTCCAGTAGATAAAACACCTACGAAGGGATAAATTATGGTAACAGATTTAAACACGGTCGAAAAAATCATGAATGTTGCTAGTGAAATGGTGCAGACACGTGGTTATCATGCATTCAGTTACCGTGATATTTCTGAGCGGATCGGTATCAAAACGTCCAGTATCCATTATTACTACCCTTCGAAAGCAGATTTGGCAAAAGCCTTGTTGCAGAAAATCCGGGGGATGTTTGAAGAAGCCTTGGCAGGTATTGATGCTGAAGGCGTAGATACTAAAACCAGACTCCGTAAGTTCACAGAGATCTTTCTTGATACTTATGGAGACGAGGGTCGGCTTTGCCCATTCTGTATGGTTGCGACCAGCCAGAATACGATTCCTGAAGATGTACAGATTGAAGTCAGGGCGTTCTGGAGTAAAGGTGAAAAGTGGGTACAAAATTTACTTGAAAAAGGGCAGGAGTGTGGGGAATTAGAGTCGATTGATTCTGATCAATTGATATCCAGAATGATGATTTCATCAATGGAAGGAGCAATGGTTGTCGCCAAAGCTTTTGATGATAAAAGCAGACTTGAAGACACAGCAGACTTTATGTTGTCCCTAGTCAATGTAAAAAATTAACGATACTAAAACTATTTGCACCTGACGGTGTCAAAAGTGTTAAAGAGATAGATATTGGTAAGACACTTGTTAAAAGTAGGAGAAGATTATGCATAATTCAATTGTACGGATGGGAAAAGTATTATTATTAACTCTGTTTACGGTTGCTACTTCAACCGCAGTGTGGGCAGAGGAACAGTCCAAAGCAGGACTCTGGGAAACCTTCCTGAAAGATAAGTATTTCAAAGATGCCAAGATCATTGAAGATAAGACTGTCATTGATATGACAACGCCGTATCGGGCTGAAGATGCGGCAGTTACCCCAATTAGTATTACAGCCCAGATCCCACAAGCAAAGGATCTTTATATCAAAAAGATATATTTGGTTGTTGATAAAAATCCAGTACCACTGGTTGGTGTTTTCAACATGACAAGAGAAATGGGCAAAGCTGATCTGGCCATGCGTATACGCATCAATGAGTACACAAACGTACGGGCAATTGCGGAATTGAATACTGGCGAATACCACATGGTTACCAATTTTGTTAAGGCTCAGGGTGGTTGTTCTGCCCCACTTGGTGCTGATTTAAAAGCAGCTATGGCACGTATGGGAAAAATGAAATTGCGTACAGTCAATGAAAAAGGTGGTTTAGACCTGGAGCAATTCATGGTCAGCCATCCTAATATTACCGGCATGCAGATGGATCAGCGCACACGATTAATCACGCCAGAACATTATGTAAAAAAGGTTGAGATCAGTTATAACGATAAACCTGTTATGAGTGCAGACCTTGGAATTTCAATTAGTGCTGATCCAAGCTTCCGCTTCTTTTTTAAGCCAGAAGGTAAGGGGACTATTACCGCGAAAGTGTCTGATTCAAAGGGCATGAAATGGGTTGAGACATTTGAAGTCGGTGATAGTTAATCATATTATTTACCGCTAATGTTTTTTAATCAAAGGGCGCGAAAGCGCCCTTTTTTATGGGTTAACACTTTTCTTTTTTTCTTCTGTTTAATCAAGTTGGTGATTGTTAAATTCACTCATTGCCATTCTTGCCAATCAATGTGGTCTGTTATATGCGTTGGAAACGATATGATTTTCAATGAATCCACAAACAAAGATATTTCATTCAAGAAACTCACACTTAAGTCGATAAGCACTTTAGTAAGTTTTTACAGTGTTTTTTGTGAGATCTAAAAAGGAGAAAACTCTTATGGCAAGTATTTTAGCGGTTGATGATTCTGCATCTATGCGCCAGATGGTAGCGTTTACATTGAAAGGTGCTGGTTATGAAGTGATTGAAGCAGTTGATGGTGTTGATGCCTTAAATAAAGCAAAGGGTAAAAGTATCAACGTAGTTCTGACTGATGTAAACATGCCAAATATGGATGGAATCACTTTGATTAAGGAGCTACGAAAACTACCAAATTATAAATTTACTCCAATGTTGATGCTTACCACAGAATCATCCATGGATAAAAAATCAGAAGGTAAATCTGCTGGAGCAACAGGATGGCTGGTTAAACCTTTTAATCCCGATCAATTACTTGGAACAATTAAAAAAGTGATTGGTTAAGTTACTTTCAAGATCAAATACAGAAGGGTGATTTATGTCCATTGATATGTCCCAATTTCATCAGGTCTTCTTCGAAGAGAGTTTTGAAGGACTTGATATCATGGAAACGGGTTTGATGGATCTTGATCTGGGTGCTGCAAATGATGAAGAAATAAATACAATTTTTCGCGCTGCTCATTCAATCAAGGGGGGCGCAGGAACGTTTGGATTTACAGATATTTCCAGTTTCACACATGTCATGGAAACATTGTTAGACGAAATGCGTGATGGTTGTCGTGAGGTGACGCGTGAAGCTGTTGATTTATTATTAGCAAGTATCGATTGTTTACGTGAAATGTTATCAGCAGTTGATGCTGGTGATGAAATTGATCAGGTGAGAAAAGATTCCTTGCAAAAAGATCTTGAATCATTGCTTGCAAATGGTTCAGGAGATTCTAAACCTCAATCAGTTCAGCAAACAGTAGAATCCTCTAAAGATGAAACCACTTCTCAAGGAATATGGAAGATAACATTTGCCCCACATCCAAATCTGTTTAAAACAGGTAATGACCCGGTGAGAATTTTTCGTGAACTGAAGACGTTAGGTGTGCTGACTTCTATAGTTGATATATCAAAACTACCCTCATATTTTGAACTTGATCCTGAAGAATCTTATTTGACATGGGAGATGAAGCTTGATTCAGAATGCTCTGAAGCAGAAATCGATGAAGTCTTTGCCTGGGTTGATGAAGAATGCGAACTGACTATCTCTAAACTAACCGAGCAGGTAATAATTGATGACTCGCCCGAAGAAGAAATTACCGTAGTCGCTACTGAGGAAAAAACAGAAATTGAAAAACAAGACTCTGTAAAACCGGTAGTAGCCAGGAAGAAAACGAATAAAAAAGCGGGTAGTGAAAACTCATCAATTCGGGTAGGAATAGATAAAATAGATGCGCTGATTAATATGGTTGGCGAACTAGTGATTACACAATCGATGCTAAGCCAGATCAGTGAGAATTTTGTAGAATCTGATCTTGAAAAGTTACGTGATGGCATAGATGAACTTGAACGAAATACTCGTGAATTACAGGAAAATGTCATGCAGATACGCATGCTTCCTATTAGTTTTTCTTTCAATCGTTTTCCACGTCTGGTCAGAGATATGGCCTCTAAGCTGGGTAAAAATATTGAGCTGAAAATGTCAGGTGAGCAGACTGAGTTAGATAAGACAGTCATGGAGAAAATAGGCGATCCACTCGTTCACCTAGTCAGAAATTCACTCGATCATGGCATTGAAATGCCGGATGTCAGGAAGGCAGCAGGAAAACCGGAAGTCGGTACTCTGCAACTGAATGCCTATCATGAAGGCGGGAATATCGTCATTGAAATCGTTGATGATGGTGCTGGTCTTAATAAAGAAAGAATATTAAGTAAGGCTCGTGAAAATGGCTTGGTTGGTGAAGATGAAATCTTACCGGATGAAAAAATTCACGAGTTAATTTTTGCACCAGGATTTTCTACTGCAGCAGAAGTCAGTGATGTTTCAGGACGTGGTGTTAGCATGGATGTGGTCATGAGAAACATTCGTGATCTGGGCGGTGTAGTTGAGATCAAGTCAGAAGAAGGTAAAGGATCAACGTTTACTATTCGCTTACCACTAACGCTTGCAATTCTTGATGGCCAGCTCATACGCGTTGGTGATCATGTTTATATTATTCCACTGGTTTCTATTGTTGAATCATTACAGGTCGAATCTGAAAATTGTAACTCTTTAGCCGGTAAGGCAGAGCTTTATAAATTACGTGAAGAATATATTTCTATTATACGTCTACATAAAGCATTTAATATCACACCTGACAGTACAGAACTTACAAAAGGTCTGTTAGTTGTCGCTGAATCTGAAGGACAGAAGGTAGGAATTTTTGTCGATGATTTATTGGCACAACAACAGGTCGTCATAAAAAGTCTCGAAACAAATTATCAGAAAGTAGATGGCATTTCCGGCGCTACTATCCTTGGCGATGGTACGGTAGCTATGATTCTTGATATGACCGGTCTGGTTCATTTATCCAGGAATAACCCTGTAGCAATATCAAACTCCCAATCATTGATTACAGAAGAAGCAGTCGCATAATTTACCCGGTAACATTTTATGGAAATAGAAAATCAATCAGAAACACACTCCATGATGAACACAGATCTGGATCTGAATGCAGAACAGTTTCTGAGTTTCTATCTGGCTGGTGAAGAATATGGAGTTGATATCCTGCGAGTACAAGAGATCAAGTGCTGGGAAAATGCTACAGAAGTTCCAAATTCACCAGACTATCTTAAGGGTGTGATCAACCTACGTGGAACGATTGTACCTGTTATTGATATGCGTCAACGATTTGGAATTGAGGCAATTGAATATACCAAAACTACAGTCGTGATTGTGCTTAAGGTTGAGGACGCGGATCGAGAAAGAACGGTAGGTTTCATCGTCGATGCTGTTTCGGACGTTTATACAATTGAAAGTGAACTGTTACGTGCCCCACCAGAAACAGGTGACTCGATTGATCTTGGTTTTGTCAAAGGCTTGACATCGATCAATGAAAAGATGGTTGTTCTATTAGACATCGATCATTTGTTAGACGAAGAGAAAATATCAGAAAGTCAGAATCTACATTAAGGAAGGATGAAGATGGAACAGATCATGCTTATTGAAGAGGAGAATAAAGAAAAAAATTTGTTGTCCAGAATTATAAGGAAATATTCAGGAAAGCGTAAAGATGGTCAGATGGAAAGTTCTCTTTAAGAGATACTTTCACACATGGCCTGGAGTGGGTAAAGCAGTTGCCCAAAAGAGAAAATAAATGAATATCGATTTATTAGAAACAAGTTTTGCAGCACTGGAACCACAGGCAGAAACTCTTGTAGAGCGGTTTTATGAAGAGTTATTTGGGCAATATCCGGCTGTAAAACCACTGTTTGAAAATACCGATCCTGAAGTACAGCCGAAAAAACTGCTAACAGCATTAAAGCTCGTTATTAGCAGTTTACGTAACCCTAAGAAAATTGAGAAACCATTACACCAAATGGGCAAAAGGCATCAGCAATATGGTGCACTGGAAGCCCATTACCCAGTAGTAGCAGAAACACTACTGTCTGTGATGGAAGAATTAGCACGCGATCTATGGACGGATGACGTTGAAGAAGCCTGGACCAGGCATTAAATTTTGTAGCATCAACCATGTTAGAAGCATACGAAGAGACAGAGGAAAAACCAATGGCAACTACCCGTAAATCTAAAACTACCAATAAGCAGGACAATGAAGAGTTAATTCGTTTACGTTCGGCGGTAACAGGCTTAACGACCCCAATGATGATGGTTGATCGTGATCTGGTAATCACCTATGCGAACCCGGCGACGATTGATCTGCTCTCAGGTGCTGCCGACGAATTACGTACAGTCTTTCCTGGTTTTGATATCGACAAGCTAATAGGTACCTGTATTGATGACTTCCATAAACACCCGGAACATCAGCGCAAGCTGTTAAGTGATCCGAAAAATCTGCCATACCAGACGGATATACAAGTCGGTAATCTGATCTTCGCACTGAATGTGACGTCGCAAATGGATGCTGAAGGTAACTACATTGGCAATACGTTGGAGTGGAATGAGGTTACTGAAGCCCGCCAGAAAGAGCTTGAAGTAGCACGTTTACAGTCCGCTGTTGATGGCGCACAGGCCAACCTGATGCTTTGTGATGAAGATTTGAATATTACATATGCAAATCCTGCTGTCGTTATGATGCTGGAGAATAGAGAAACAGAATTAAAGGCCATTTTTCCTGGGCTGAATCCAAGAGAACTGATTGGAACAAATATTGATCAATTCCATAAAAATCCGGCACATCAACGAGCATTACTGGCGGATGTTTCAAAATTGCCCGCCAAAGCCGAAATCAAACTTTCTGATTTTTATTTTGAAGTCAATGCTACCGCCATTACGGATGCTCAAGGGAATTACATGGGTAATATGGTTGAGTGGAAAGATATTACCGATGAAAGAACTGCACAAGATCATATGAAGCATGTTATGCGTCGTGCTGCGACTGGACAACTTGATTGGCGAATGATTGATATTGAGAAATATTCAGGAACAACACGTGAAACTGCTGAAGGCATTAATAACATGATGGATGCGATAGTGAAACCTATCGTCGAAGCTATTCGAGTTGTGAAAAGTCTGGCAGAAGGTGATCTGACGGAAACATTTGAAGGTGATTATGAAGGCGAGATTGGTGACCTGGGCAAGGCTGTTAACACTAGTATCCATAACCTTCGTCAGATGGTCGGCGAGATCCGTGAGAATGCAACAAATCTGCAAACATCAGCCACTGAAATTGCCCAGGGTAATACTGACCTGAGTAATCGGACCGAACAACAGGCCTCATCACTACAGGAAACAGCCTCCAGTATGGAAGAGATCACGGGCACAGTCAGACAAAATGCAGACAATGCCAGACAGGCAAATCAATTATCGGCCAGTTCACGTGAACTGGCTGAAAAAGGTAGTGACGTGGTTGGAAATGCAGTTGCTGCCATGTCTGAGATCAATGCCTCCAGTCGAAAAATTTCCGACATCATCGGTGTTATTGATGAGATTGCTTTCCAGACCAATTTACTGGCATTGAATGCTGCTGTTGAAGCAGCAAGAGCTGGAGAGCAGGGTCGTGGTTTTGCCGTAGTAGCCTCAGAAGTGCGTAATCTGGCACAACGTTCTGCTGGAGCGGCAAAAGAGATTAAGAACCTGATTAATGACAGTGTTCAGAAAGTAGAGGAAGGATCAAGACTGGTTGATGAATCTGGCAACATGCTTGGCGAGATCACAGATTCTGCGAAAAAAGTCAGCGATATTATTGCTGAGATTGCGGCCGCATCTCAGGAACAGTCCATTGGTATTGAACAGGTCAATAAAGCCGTCACACAAATGGATCAGGGCACTCAACAAAATGCAGCACTGGTTGAAGAAGC
>Ga0114931_10008318_pt1 | contig 12580 bp, 13 predicted proteins | sample 2SBtaG_FD_89579 | JGI IMG/M metagenome (GOLD analysis project Ga0114931, IMG submission 89579) | Deep subsurface microbial communities from Kolumbo volcano to uncover new lineages of life (NeLLi) - 2SBTROV14_V59a metaG | ecosystem: Environmental > Aquatic > Marine > Volcanic | place: Kolumbo...
CATCGCTTCTTCCAGCGTGATCTTCCGTTTAAAGCCGTCGACAATGGCTCGTCGGTCGTCCCTGTTGAAACAGCAGAAATGGACAGTGATGGTAAACTGGACGACCGGCGCAATGACGCGAACGAAACGGTGCATACTCTCACGCTCGCCAGAAGCCTTCTTGGTGTCAAAAGCATCTCCGTCCTTCAGTTCGATGATGTAGCAGTGTTGCCGGCGACCGCTCCGCTCAAACACCACGAAGTCTGGCTCAGCTGATACCGCGTCAATTGTCTCGCACTTCTTGATGGCGGCTTTTGTCGCGACGAATGCGCCTTCAGGATAGATGTCTTGTCGGAGGAACGCGTCAACATCCTCGATGATGTTGGCGCGTTCGATGATAAGTTTCTCAAGCTCATTACCGGCCGAGATGACGGCACTTTGAACACGGCTAATGAGGCTTCCGAGTTGAGGGTCGCCGAAGAGGCGCGTATAGGCGCCATCGACCCGTCCCCGCCTGTCGCGGATCAAAGCCACGCTAACCCTCGATGTCACAACCGAGAAAATGTCTGTTTGTTCGCTGACATGCCTTTAACACAGAGTAGCTACCCGCCGCGGGATCAATCACGATGTCCCGCGTATTCGTTATAGCCTCGATCAGGCGGCTCTGTAAGCCTACCGGCTTGGCATGGGGGCCGTCGTTTGTCACTTTTTCGTTCCAGACGTCGGTGATGTCATGCAGAGCCCAGACGCCCTTCGCACGGCGCGGGGCCTTTTGCATAACGACCAGATATTCGCTAACGCGGCGGGTTCGATACCCCATACCTATCCGCAATTTGTTCCAAACGATCAGGTCAACGATGTCCAGGTTCGTTTTATCGAGCCAGGGACCAAGACCGGTACAGAGATGGAATTTATCCGTCCATAAAAGTAAGTGCCCGGTCGGCATAAGCACTCGATCAATTCCACGAAGAAATCGTTTGATCTCAGATTCCGACATTTGTCGCAACCTGGACCTCGCCCGCTGACGCTCGCCCTCATTGCCATAGCGTTGATGGTCAAGGACACCTCGGTACTGCGGGTCGAAAAAGCAGAGTGGGAAGCTGTTTGTCTGTAGTTTTCGCAGAAACAAAAGACCATCGCTTTTGTTCTGACAATCAAGATCAAAATCATCCGGTATGGAAATGTCGGGTTGGATGGCATCCCGTCCATTGCCGAAAACCGTTTTGCCATTCCCCGGTTTAACGACGGCCCGCGCAACGTCGTCAAAATCGGCTTCAACCGGTTGAACAAGCTCTGGCTTACCCCTCATGAATCAGTGCTCCATTAAGTGAGCCGCTTGCCGACCATTGTCATCACAATAAGGAACGTGATGCCATCAAACGACGTGCTGCTCAGGTTACAATGTGAGGCAAACTCGTCTATTTGTCAGTCGGCGAGCTGGCGCGAGCGACGGGCGGCGGCGGCGACGGCGCGGGTCATCAGGGGTGCGAGCCCATCGTCGGCCATCAGCACCGCGAGCGCCGCCTGGGTGGTGCCGCCGGGGCTGGTGACGTTGCGCCGCAGCGTCTCGGCCGGCTCGCCCGACCGTTGGGCGAGCACGCCCGCGCCATGGACGGTCGCGCGCGCGAGCCGGGTCGCGAGGTCCTCGGGCAGCCCGGCGGCCACGCCCGCCCGCGCCAGGCATTCGATGAGCAGGAAGACATAGGCCGGCCCGCTGCCCGAAACCGCGGTCACGGCGTCGAACAGCGCATCGCCCTCGTCGACCCAGACCGCCTCGCCCACGGCTTCGAGAAGCGCCTGGCAGGCGGCGCGCTGGGCGGCGCTCGCGTTCTCGTTGGCGGCCAGCACGCTGATCCCGCAGCCGACCGCCGCCGGCGTGTTGGGCATGGCGCGGACGATCGCCGCCGCCGCGCCGAGGGCGCGGGCGAAGAAGGCGATCGTCTTGCCCGCGGCGATCGACAGGAAAACCGTGTCCGGGGAGACGAAGCGCCGGCAGGGGGCGAGCGCCGCGTCCATGGTCTGGGGCTTGACCGCGAGCAGGACGACGGCGGGCGCGAAATCGGCGTCGAGCGCGGCGACCTCGGCGACCACCTCGATGCCGTGGCGGGCGCGCAATTCCCGGGCGCGTTCGGCCGCGGGCTCGACGATTCGGACATCCTCGGCCGCGACGCCCCGGGCGAGCCAGCCTTCGAGCAACGCGCCGCCCATCTTGCCGCAGCCGATCAGAAGGATCGGACCGGCGATCACGTCACGACTCGCCCACCGTGTCGAGCGCCGCGATCTCGACCGCCTCGCCCGGGCTGGCGCCGCCCCAGATCACGTATTGGAAGGCGGGCAGGAAGCGCTCGCACTCGCCGAGCGCGACCTAGACCAACTCCTTGACCTGCTCGGGCAGAACGCCGGGGCCGCCGCAGAGTGGTAGCGAATGGCGGAAGGTGACCAGCCCCTGCTCGGACCAGAGATCGAAATGCCCCATCCACAGGTGCTCGTTGATGCGCGCGAGAAGCTCGAACAAGCCCTGGCTGCGCCCCTGGGCAAGCTTGACCTCGAAGCCGCAGGACAGGTGCAAGGTCTCGCGCTCGGGCACCCAGGAGAACCACAGCCGGAAAACCCCGCCGTCGGCCGCGACCTCGGCCGCGACCTCGTCGTCTCCCGGCCGCTCGAAGGTCCAGCCATTGGCCGCCACCACCTGCTCGACCACGTCGAGCGGATGGGCGCGCCGCGTCGCCATGTCCAGCGCCACTTGGGCCATGCAATCCTTCTCCCCGAAATCCGCGCGCCCCGACCGGCCGGTCGGACCACCGACGGGCGCCGCCGCGACCTTTCTCGTAACCTATATATTATGGATAAGTCGCGACGATCCCCAATAAGCGGTAGGGTGCCAGAGAGAAGGGCACAACGCAACCATTCCATCCGTCCTGGTTGCGAAAACGGATCGAGGCGGCGACGCGGCGCGGCGCGGAGTTACTCGGGCTTGGCGGGCCTGGATTTCCCGGGCTTGGCTTTCCCGGGCTTGTGTTTCCCGGGCTTGGCTTTCCTTGTCTTGGCCTTGGCGCCGACCGTGGCCTCGAGCGCGGCGAGCCGCTCGGCCAGGCGTTCGTTCTCGGCCCGGGCCTCGGCGGCCATCGCCCGGACTGCCTCGAACTCGTCGCGCGACACCAGATCGAGGCCGTCGAGCAGGCGCTCGAACTGCTGGCGCAAACGCGCCTCGACCTCGTCGCGAACGCCCGAGGCGACCCCCAGCGCGCTCGATGCGACGCGGGCGAGGTCGTCGATGATTCGATTGTCGAACTGCATGGGTCTGCCTCTTGCGCGAACGGTTGCCCGCCGATTATGGGCCAGGCGCGGCGCCCGGGCAACGCCGCGCCTTGCGGAGCTCCGGGCCAATCCCTATTAATCATGAGCGCCGTTCGTTATCCGCGTCGGCGGGCGCGGCGCAAGGGAAGGAAGGGCAGGCGATGATCGTTGTCACCGGCGGCGCCGGCTTCATCGGCTCGAACCTGATCGCCGAGCTGGAAGTGCGGGGCGCGGACGAGATCGTCGTCTGCGACCGGCTCGGCCGCGACGAGAAATGGCGCAACATCGCCAAGCGCGAGCTCGCCGCGATCGTGCCGCCCGAGCGATTGTTCGATTTCCTCGACGCCAACGCGTCGCGCATCGACTGCCTGTTCCACATGGGCGCGATCTCCTCGACCACCGAGACCGACGGCGATCTGGTGGTCGAGACCAACGTCGCGCTGACGCTGGCGCTGTGGCGCTGGTGCGTTGAACACGACAAGCGGCTGATCTACGCCTCGTCGGCGGCGACCTACGGCGATGGCGGCGCGGGCTTCGACGACGACGGATCTCCCGAGGCGCTCGCCCGGCTGCGGCCACTCAATCTTTATGGCTGGTCGAAGCACCTGGTCGACCGGCGGATCGCGCGCCTGGTCGCCGACGGCGCGGCGCGCCCCCGCCAATGGGTCGGGCTCAAGTTCTTCAACGTCTATGGCCCCAACGAGTATCACAAGGGCGCGATGATGAGCATCGTCGCCAAGAACAACGCCCGCGTCGCCTTGGGCGAGCCGGTGGCCCTGTTCCGCTCGCACCACCCCGACTACGAGGACGGCGGGCAGATGCGCGACTTCGTCTATGTCGCCGATTGCGTCGCCGTCATGCTGTGGCTTTACGATCGGCCCGAGGTCAATGGGCTCTTCAACCTGGGCACCGGCAAGGCGGCGCGCTTCTCCGATCTGATGGGCGCGCTGTTCCGCGCCCACGGGCGCGCGCCCGAACTGGTCTACGTCGACACGCCCGAGGAGATTCGCGCGCGCTATCAGTACTTCACCGAGGCGCGCATGGACCGCCTGCGGGCGGCGGGCTACGACCGGCCCTTCGCCGACGTCGAGACCGGCGTCGCCGATTATGTCGCGCGCTACCTCGCCCAGCCCGACCCCTACCGATGAGGGACCCGCGCCCATGAGCTTCGCCCTTCCCTTCCCGGCGATCGACCCGGTTCTGGTCCAGATCGGCCCGTTCGCCATCCGCTGGTACGCGCTCGCCTACATCGCCGGGATTCTTCTCGGCTGGCGCTTCATTCGCGGCCGCGCGGCGGCGATGAAGAATGGTCCGAGCGCCGAGGAGATCGACGATTTCGTCGTTTGGGCGACGCTCGGCGTGGTGATCGGCGGGCGGCTCGGATACGTCCTGTTCTACAAGCCCGATTACTACTTCTCGGACCCGCTCGCCATTCTCCAGGTCTGGCGCGGCGGCATGTCGTTCCACGGCGGCGCCCTCGGCGTGATCGCGGCGCTCGTCCTGTTCGCGCGCAAGCGCGGAATCCGGCTCCTGACGCTGGCCGATCTGGTCGCCGCCGCCGCGCCGATCGGGCTGTTCTTCGGCCGGATCGCGAACTTCATCAACGGCGAGCTCTGGGGCCGGGTCAGCGATGTCCCCTGGGCGATGGTGTTCCCGCGCAGCGGCCCCGAGCCGCGCCATCCGAGTCAGCTTTACGAGGCCGGTCTCGAAGGCGCGGTTCTGTTCCTGGTCCTGCTGGCGGTCGCGCGCCTGCCGGTGGCGCGCGCGCGCGAGGGCTTTCTCACCGGCGCGTTTCTGGTCGGCTACGGCGTCTTCCGAACGATCGCCGAGCTGTTCCGAGAGCCCGACGCCTTTCTCGGCTTTTTCGCCGGCGGGCTGACCATGGGCCAGCTCCTGTCGGCGCCGATGATCCTTCTCGGGATCTGGCTGATGCTGCGCGGGCGCGGCGCCTCGGCCTCCACGGCCCGGGCCAAATGACCGACGGGGCGAACCCGCTCGACGAAACGCTCCGCGCGCGGATCGCGGTCGGCGGGCCGCTCACGGTCGCCGAGTTCATGGCCACCGCGCTCGCCCACCCGCGCCACGGCTATTACATGCGCGCCGACCCGTTCGGCGACGCGGGCGATTTCGTCACCGCGCCCGAGGTGAGCCAGATGTTCGGCGAGCTGATCGGCCTGTGGCTCGCGGTCGGCTGGCAGGCGATGGGCGCGCCCGCGCGCGTTCGCCTGGTCGAGATCGGCCCCGGACGCGGCACCCTGATGGCCGACGCGCTGCGCGCGGTCGCGACCGTGCCCGAGCTGCGCGCGGCGGTCGAGATCCATCTCGTCGAAACCAGCCCGCTTCTACGCGACATCCAGCGCGCGCGCCTCGGCGACGCGGTCGCGGCCTGGCACGACGACCTCGCCTCGGTCCCCGAGGGGCCGATCCTGCTGATCGCCAACGAGCTGTTCGACGCCCTGCCCATTCACCAGTTCATGCGGACCGACGCCGGCTGGCGCGAGCGGCTGGTCGATATCGCCCCCGGGGGAGACGGCTTCCGTTTCGTCCTCGCCCGCGACCCGACCCCCGCGGTCGCGCTGCTGCCGCCCGAGATCGCCGATGCGCCGCCGGGCAGCGTCGCCGAGATTTCGCCCGCCGCGATCGGCCTCGCCCACGAGATCGCCCGCCGGATCGCCGCCTTCGACGGTCGCGCCTTGATCGTCGATTACGCGAGCAAGCGCGGCGCGCTCGGCGACACCTTGCAGGCGGTGCGCCGCCACGGCCGTCACGAGGTGCTCGACGCCCCCGGCGAGGCCGATCTTTCGGCGCGGGTCGATTTCGCGATGCTCGCCCGGGTCGCGGCCGAGGCCGGGGCGCGTGCCTTCGGTCCGATCAACCAGGGCGATTTCCTGCTGGCGCTGGGCATCGAGGCGCGCGCCGCCGCCCTCGCGGGACAGGCGGACGAACGACAGCGCGCCGACATCGCCGAGGCGCTCGCCCGACTAGTCAGCCCGGGCGCCATGGGCACCCTGTTCAAGGTGCTCGCGCTCGCGCCGCGCGGCGCGCCCGCGCCCGAGGGCTTCGCCGAGGCCATGCCATGACCGGTCGGATCGAGACGGAAGCCGTCGCGGCGCTCCGCGACGACGCGCTCGAAGCGGCCGCCGGTCTGCGCCACGGCTTTTTCACCCGCGCGGGCGGGGTCAGCGACGGGGCCCATGCCTCGCTCAACTGCGGCTTCGGCGCCGACGACGCGCCCGCGCGAGTGACCGAGAACCGGCGTCGGGCGCTCGCCGCCCTCGGCCTCGATCGCGCGACGCTCTGCACCGCCTATCAATGCCATGGCAATCGCTGCGTCGTGGTCGAAGCCCCCTGGCCGCGCGAGGACGCGCCCAAGGCGGACGCGATCGCGACCCGCCGGGCGGGGATCGCGCTCGGGATTCTCACGGCCGACTGCGCGCCGGTGCTGTTCGCCGACGCCGAGGCCGGCGTGATCGGCGCGGCGCACGCCGGCTGGCGCGGGGCGCTCGACGGCATTCTCGAGGCGACCGTCGCGGCGATGACCGGGCTCGGGGCCGAGCCGGCGCGCATCATCGCCGCCCTCGGCCCCTGCATCGGCGTGCGGTCCTACGAGGTCGGCCCCGAGTTCCGCGCGCGCTTCGTCGCCGCCGCGCCCGCCAACGCGGCGCTGTTCGCGCCCGCTCCGCGCGCCGGGCATTTCCTGTTCGACCTCGCGGGCTACGTGCTCGGTCGCCTCGACCGGCTGGGCCTCGGCCGCGTCGCCCATGTCGCCGCCGACACCTGCGCCGACGAAGCGCGCTTCTTCAGCTATCGCCGCGTTTGCCTGCGCGGCGAGCGAGCCTATGGCCGACTTCTCTCGACGATCGCCATCGCCCCATGACGACGACTTTCGGGCGTGGCGGATATGCTATCTTCCGGCGGGGGATCGCACGAGCCTTGTAGGGAGAGGGGAGGTCATGGCGCTTCATTTTAGCCGCGACGAATTCGCCGCGCGCCGCGCGCGCGCGGTCGAGCGGATCGTCGAGCGGGGACTCGACGGCCTGCTGATGTTCCGCCAGGAGAGCATGTACTACCTGACCGGGTACGACACGTTCGGGTACGTCTACTTCCAATGCCTCTATCTCGGCGCCGACGGAACGCTGACCCTGCTCACGCGAGTGCCCGACTTGCGTCAGGCGCGCCACACCTCGGTGATCGAGGATATTCGCATCTGGACCGACGCGGCCGCCGCGCGCCCGGCGCACGAGCTGCGCGACATCCTCGACGGCCACGGCTGCCGGGGAAAGCATCTCGGGATCGAGCTCGAGGCCTACGGCCTGACCGGAAGAAGCTGGCGCATGGTCGAGGAGGCGCTCGACGGCTTCTGCACGCTCGAGGACGCCTCCGAGCTTGTGAGCGCGCTGCGACTCGTCAAAAGCCCGGCCGAGCTCGCCTACGCGCGGCGCGCCGCCGAGCTCGCCGACGCCGCGCTCGCCGAGGCCGAGCGCGGCGCCCGGGCGGGTGCCTTCGAGGGCGATATCCTGGCCGCCATGCAGGGCGCGGTCTTTCGTGGCGGCGGCGACTACCCGGGCAACGAGTTCATCATCGGCTCGGGGCGCGACGCGCTTCTGTGCCGCTACTTCTCGGGCCGCCGAACGCTCGATCCCGAGGACCAGCTCACGATCGAATTCGCGGGCGTCTACCGCCACTACCACGCCGCGCTCATGCGCACGATCCTGATCGGCCGCGCGAGCCCGCGCCAGCGCGCCATGCACGCCGCTTGTGTCGAGGCCCTGGCCGCGACCAAGGAGGCGCTGCGTCCCGGGCGGCCGATCGGCGAAGCGTTCGACGCCCATGCCCGGGTGTTCGACGCGGCGGGCTTCCGCGAGCACCGGCTGAACGCCTGCGGCTACTCCATGGGCACGACCTTCTCGCCCAACTGGATGGACTGGCCCATGCTGTACACGGGCAATCCGGTCCCGGCCGCCCCCGACATGATCTTCTTCCTGCACATGATCCTGGCCGACAGCGACACCGGGCTCGGCATGACGCTGGGCGAGACCGTGCGCGTGACCGAGACCGGCTGCGAGCGGCTGTCGGCCGCGTCGCTCGATCTGGTCGTCAACTGACGCCGGGGGGCGCGCCAACCCGAGAGCGATCGCCGGACGATGCCGCATCTCATCATCTTCGCCATTCTTGTGCTCCTCGGCCTGATGGCGAGCTGCGTGGTCTAGGCGGGATGACCGGCAAAATCGCCGCCGCCGGCACGCCGCGCGCGCGGATGTTGCTCGCGGTCCTGGCGTTGCTCGCGCTCGCCGCCTGCGGCGACCCGCCGCGTCCCTTCGCCCATGCGCCGGGGGCCGGAAGCCCGCCCCCGCCGCCCGCCGACGGCGCCGGCATCGTGGTCCCCGCGCCCGATGGCGACGACGGAGACGGAGCGGCGCTGGCCCGGGCGGTGATCGACGCGCTCGCGCGCCGCGAGGTGCTGGCGACGCCGCCGCCGGGCAACGCGGCGAGCCTACACCTCGTCTCCCGGCGCGTATCCCCGGACGAAGGCGGCGCCGCCCGGCGGCTCGCCTGGCGGCTCGAGGCGCCCGGAGGCGAGGCGCTCGGCGCCTTCGAGATCGACTGGCCCGGCGGTGGCGACGCGGCGGCGCGCGAGCGGCTCGGAAGCGCGGTCGCGGACCGGGTCGTGGCCCTGCTCGCGGGCGGCGCGCCAACGCCCGAGGACCGCCGCCCACCGCTTCTCGTGGGCGCGATCGAGGGCGCGCCGGGCGACGGTGGAGGGGCGCTGCGGCGCGCCATGAAGCGCGCCCTGACGCGCCTCGGCGCGCCCCTGGCCGAGGATCTCGACCGAGCGGCGCTGATCCTGCTCGGCAGCGTCTCGGTCGGCGAGGCCGCCGGTGGCGCGCGGCGGGTCGAGATCCTGTGGGAGGTGATCACGCCCCAGGGCAAGCGACTCGGCGTCGTTCGCCAGGAGAACCAGGTGCCGGCGGGCCGGTTCGATCGGCCCTGGGGCGGTCTCGCCCGAGCGGTGGCCGACGCCGCGGCCGGCGGGATTCTCGACCTGCTCGCCCGCACGGCCTATCGCTGAGCCCGTCGGGCGCGCAAGGGCGTTTACAGCTCATGACCGCTTTGTTACAGTCCGCCGCGCCCGCGAAGCGCCCCCGGGCCGTGGGCGGGCGAACGCTCGGCGCGACCAGGGATCCTCACATGAAAATCTTGGCTGGCAACAGCAATCGGCCGCTCGCCGAGGCGATCGCCGCATCGCTCAACCTGCCTTTGGTGCACGCGAGCATTCGCCGCTTCTCGGACATGGAAGTGTTCGTCGAGGTCCACGAGAACATGCGCGGCCAGGACGTGTTTCTGATCCAATCGACCTCGTACCCGGCGAACGACAACCTGATGGAGCTTCTGGTCTGCGTCGACGCGATCCGACGCGCCTCGGCCCGGCGGATCACCGTGGTGATGCCCTATTTCGGCTACGCCCGCCAGGACCGCAAGGTCGGCCCGCGCACGCCGATCTCGGCCAAGCTGGTCGCCAACCTGATCACCGAGGCGGGCGCCAACCGGGTGCTGACGCTCGATCTGCACGCCGGGCAGATTCAGGGATTCTTCGATATCCCGGTCGACAACCTGTTCGCCGGGCCGGTGTTCGCCAAGGACATCGAGGACAATTTCAACGGCGACGACCTGATGTTCGTCTCGCCCGACGTCGGCGGCGTGGTCCGCGCCCGCTCGCTCGCCAAGCGGCTGCACGCCGACCTCGCGATCGTCGACAAGCGGCGCGAGCGGGCCGGCGTCTCCGAGGTCGTCAACATCATCGGCGACGTCATCGACCGGCGCTGCATCCTGGTCGACGACATCGTCGATTCGGCCGGCACCCTGTGCAACGCCGCCGCCGCGCTGAAGGAGGCGGGCGCCAAGTCGGTCAGCGCGCATGTCACCCACGCGGTGCTTTCGGGCGGCGCGGTGGCGCGGATCTCCTCATCCGAGCTCGAGGCACTGACCGTCACCGACAGCATTCAGCCGACCGAGGCGATGCGCGTGTCGCAGAACGTGCGCGTCGTCACGATCGCGCCCCTGATCGCCGAGGCGATGCGCCGCATCGCCGAGGAAAGCTCGGTTTCGAGCCTGTTCGACTGACCCCGCCGGAGAGAGCGCGCTTTTTCCGGCGAGGCATGACTTCAACCCGGCCGTCCGTGGCCCCCGCCGCGCCGACACCCCTGGAGGCAGGCGTGGCCCACGGCCCCGAAGCGGACGGCCGACCGCAACCAAGGAGGATTTGATGGCCATCACTTCAAACATCGCCGCCGAGGCGCGCGAACGGGTCGGCAAGGGGGCCGCCCGCGCGTTGCGTCGAACGGGGCGCGTTCCCGCCGTCGTCTATGGCGACGACAAGGACCCGCTCGCGATCTCGCTCGACCGCAACGAGCTCATCCGAGAGATCGCCAATCCCGGCTTCTTCCGGCGCCTGTACAACATCAAGGTCGATGGCGCGACCCACCGCACCCTGCCGCGCGACGTGCAGAAGCACCCAGTGACCGACGTGCCCCTGCATGTCGATTTCCTGCGCGTGAGCGCCAAGGCCAAGATCGCGGTCGCCGTGGTTGTGATCTTCGAGAACGAGGAGGAGTCGCCGGGCCTCAAGCGCGGCGGCGTGCTAAACATCGTGCGCCGCGAGATCGAGCTCGTCTGCCCCGCGACGGCGATCCCCGAGGCGGTTCACGTCGACCTTTCGGGTCTCGAGATCGGCGACGGCGTGCATATCAGCAACATCACCCTGCCGCCCGACTGCGAGCCGACGATCACCGACCGCGACTTCACCGTCGCGACGATCGCCGCGCCGACGCTCGCCGTCGAGGAAGCCGAGCCCGAGGAAGAGGCCGAGGAAGGCATCGAGGGCGAGCTCGCCGAAGCCGCGCCCGAGGAAGAGGCGGAGAGCGAGGACTAGGTGCAGCTCATCGTCGGCCTCGGCAATCCGGGGCCCGAGCACGCGAACAATCGCCACAACATCGGATTCATGGCGGTGGACGAGATCGTCCGCCGCCATGGATTCGCCGCCCCGCGCCGGCGCTTCTCGGGCGAGCTGTTCGAGGGGCGCGTCGGCGGCGAGAAGGTGCTGGCGCTCAAGCCGACCACCTTCATGAATCTTTCGGGCAACGCGGTCGGCGCGGCGGTCCGCTTCTTCAAGCTCGCGCCCGAGGATGTGCTCGTGCTCCACGACGAGCTCGACCTCGCGCCCGGCAAGCTGCGCGTCAAGCTGGGCGGCGGCACCGCCGGGCATAACGGCCTGCGCAGCATCGCCGCCGCCATCGGCCCCGGCTTCCGCCGCCTGCGCATCGGCATCGGCCATCCGGGCGACCGCGACCGAGTGACCGGCTACGTGCTTCACGACTTCGCCAAGACCGACCGCGAATGGATCGAGCCGCTGGTCGACGCCATCGCCGAGGCGTTGCCGCTGCTGGTCGTCGGCGACGACGCCGGGTTCATGACCCGGGTCGCGCTGCTCGCGCCATCGCCGGAAAGCAAAAAGAAAAAAAAGGCGGCGGCGGACAGGAAGGCCAAAAAAATTTCGCCTCCCGACGAGACCGCCGCGCAACGCGACGACTGACCGGGCACCGCGCCGCGCGGCGGTCGCGCGCCGGCGGGGCGAACCATGGCCGGCCACCGCGCTGCGGCCGCGCTCGGTCGGCGCGAATCGCGACGACCTTTCTCAACCCATTGATTTTCCGATGGAATTCTCCCTCCGCCCGGAATGTCCGCGCGGGCATGAATATAAAATTTCCGGAAAAAAGGTGTGACCAAGATCAATCCGCGCACGATCATAACAACAATACGTGGATGGCGAAGTCGTCCCGCAGACGGGCTCCGCAAGGCTCTCGGCTTTATCATTACGGCATGAAGTCGATAACCATTTAGTAACCTTTGACGTCTATCTGACGCAGGTTCAGTGGCGGGTTTTCGCCACGATTGGGAAGACTATTTCCAAGGAGCTGGGAATGGCTATCAAAGCGAAGGCGACCCGCAAACGCGCGGTCAAGGCCAAGAGCACGACCACGACGAAGCGCGCCGCGTCGCGTCGCACTTCGACTGCCACCCGACGAGCCTCGACGGCTCGCCGCGGCGCGACGACACGCAAGACCACCGCCCGGAAGACGACCGCGCGAAAGACCACGGCCCGCAAGACGCCGGCCAAGCGCAAGGTCGTCGCCAGGAAGACAGCGGCCGAGACGAGGGTCGCGGCCGAGAGGACCACCGCCCGCAAGGCCCCCACCCACAAGGTCGCGGCCAAGCAGACCACGACGCGCAAGACCACCGCGCGCAA
>Ga0114931_10008319_pt1 | contig 12580 bp, 7 predicted proteins | sample 2SBtaG_FD_89579 | JGI IMG/M metagenome (GOLD analysis project Ga0114931, IMG submission 89579) | Deep subsurface microbial communities from Kolumbo volcano to uncover new lineages of life (NeLLi) - 2SBTROV14_V59a metaG | ecosystem: Environmental > Aquatic > Marine > Volcanic | place: Kolumbo...
AAGTGGAAGCTTACAGACTCAGCATGCTGGAACGTTCCAGATAGGCGACGACTTCGTTTGCAAGATCGTCGATACTTTTGTTGTTCGCGTCGAGTTCCAGTTCCGGTTTTTCGGGTGCTTCGTAGGGATCGTCGATGCCGGTGAAGCCTTTGATTTCTCCTGCCCGTGCTTTCTTATACAACCCCTTGGGATCGCGTGCTTCGCAGGTTTCCAGAGAGGCATTCACATAAATTTCGACGAATTCGCCATCGTCGAGAAGTTCGCGTGCTTTGTTGCGATCTTCGCGGTAGGGGGAAATGAACGCGGTCAACGTCATCGTTCCGGTGTCGCAGAAAAGTTTGGCGACTTCGCCGATGCGTCGGATATTTTCGGCACGATCTTCTGCTGAAAAACCTAGGTTCTTGTTCAACCCGTGGCGAACGTTATCGCCGTCGAGAACAACGCTTCGAATGCCTTTGGAATGCAGGATGTGATCGAGCGTGTTGGCGACGGTGCTTTTCCCGCTGGCGCTCAAACCGGTAAACCAGAGAACGGCCCCCTTGTGCCCGTTAAGCTGACAACGATCCCCCTTGGAGACTTGATGTTCGTGCCAGGTGATGTTCGTCGCCTTCTGATCTGTCATTTGTTCGGTTCTCCACTGCGTTGCCAAATGAGTCGTTCGCAGATCCCCGGAATCTTAAAGATTCCGGGGATCTTTAGGGGATTTCTATCCCGGACTTGATCCTATGGGATTGACGACTCTGTGAGAAGCGAGAGAAATAGAAAAATGCGGGCAAATCGCAGACGTTCGGTTGGACGAACACGGATCGCTTGATATGGTGAACTTCGAATCTGTACTTCAATAGGAAAAGTTCGATGACCGGTCCGAATTTCGAAAAAATGGAACTGATTCCTGTGATCGCGCAGGACGATGCGTCGGGGGATGTGTTGATGCTCGCGTACATGAATGAAGAAGCCTACAAAGAAACCGTGAAAACGAGAAAGGTCTGTTACTTCAGTCGCAGCAGAAACAAACTCTGGCGAAAAGGGGAAGAAAGCGGCAACGTCCAGGAAGTTCAATCGATTTACTTCGATTGCGACGAAGACACGTTGTTAATCAAAGTCAACCAAATTGGCGGTGCAGCATGTCACGAGGGGTATCGCAGTTGCTTCTTCCGAAAACTCGATACAGAAACCGAGAATCTGGAAGTCATCGGAGAACGTGTTTTCGACCCCAAAGAGGTCTATAAGAAATAAAATCTACTCAGAATACCGGAAAGAACGGGAGGGCGAAGCTCCCGCTGAGCCGAATTCACCTTTCATTATCTGAAAGAAACCCGTTATGAGCGATCGTATTTTGAATCTGGGTATACCCGCGGGAAGTTTGCAGGAAGCAACTGCTGAGTTGTTCTGCAAAGCCGGTTATAACATTCGCTTCTCTTCACGTTCTTATTACCCCACAATCGACGACGAAGAAATCGAGTGCCTGCTAATTCGCGCACAGGAAATGGCACGCTATGTCGAAAAGGGGATTCTCGACGCGGGAATCACCGGACACGACTGGATTGTGGAAACCGAAGCTGATGTTGTCGAAATTTGCGAACTGCGTTTCTCGAAAGTGAGTCGCAAGCCGGTTCGCTGGGTGTTGTGTGTTCGGACGATTCTCCCGTGCAAACCGTGAAAGACCTTGAAGGAAAACGGATTGCGACTGAAGCGGTTGGGTTGACGAAAAGCTTCCTCGCCAAACACGGCGTGACAGCGAAGGTGGAATTTTCCTGGGGTGCGACCGAAGTCAAACCGCCGCGTTTGGCCGATGCGATTGTGGAAGTTACCGAGACGGGCAGTTCCATCCGCGCCAATAACCTTCGCATTGTCGACGAGGTCATTCAAAGTACATCACGCTTGATAGCCAATAAGGATGCGATCCAAGATGATTGGGTGAAAGCCAAACTGGAAAATATAGCCTTGATGCTCAATTCCTGTCTGGCAGCCGAAGGCAAAGTTGGCATGATGATGAACGTCAAGCGCGACGACCTGGAAAAAGTTCTGGAAGTGCTGCCAGCGTTACAAAATCCGACGGTCTCATCGCTTTCCGATCCTCACTGGGTCGCGATCAACACCATTCTGGAAGAATCCTATGTGAGAACGACGATCCCCAAACTCAAAGCCGCCGGCGCGCTGGGAATTGTCGAGTACGGAATTAATAAGATTATCGATTAGGGGAAAAACCATGACTATTCCGTTGAATCGGCGAACTTTTTGTCTTTCCGCTGGTGCGACAACCGTTGGGAGCCTGTCGCTTGCCGCGTCTCCGGTCTTTACGGGTCGTTCTGCCAACGAGAAGATCGTGTTGGCGGTGATGGGGCTCAACCGTGGTCGAGCACTGGCAAACCGGATCGTCAAGTTTCCCAACGTCTCGATTAAATATGTCTGCGATGTCGATTCGAAACGTGCCGATTCTTGTGCGAATTCGCTTCAGTCGAGCAGCCAGTCTCCCAAACCACTTGCCGATTTCCGTCATGCACTTGACGATAAAGATGTCGATGCGCTGGTCTGTGCGGCACCCAATCACTGGCACGCACCGGCGACTATTTTGGCCTGCGCTGCCGGAAAACACGTCTACGTCGAAAAGCCTTGCTGCCACAATCCGCATGAAGGCGAGTTGATGGTACAGGCGGCACGAAAACACAATCGTGCCGTTCAAATGGGAGCACAACGACGCAGCGGTCCAGGAACGCAAAAAGCGATGCAGGAATTGCGTGAAGGGGCCATAGGCAAAATCGATCTCGCGCGAAGCTGGTATGGAAACGGGCGTGGCTCTATTGGAAAGGGGAAACCAGCGGATGTTCCATCGAATCTCAATTACGAACTCTGGCAGGGACCGGCACCGCGCGTTGCGTATTTTGATAATCGCATTCACTACAATTGGCACTGGTTCTGGCATTGGGGTAACGGTGAGCTGGGCAATAACGGCGTGCATACTCTCGACCTGTGTCGCTGGGGGTTGGGTGTGGAGTTTCCAACGCGGGTGACATCCAGCGGCGGTCGGTATCGTTACATCGACGACCAGCAAACTCCCGACACTCATGCCGTTTGCTATGAATTTGCAGGTGGAAAACAAATGACCTGGGAAGGAACCAGTTGTCACCGTCGGCAACTTGGGTTCGTTCATTTCTACGGTAGCAAGGGGATGATGGAACTCGATTCGAGCGGAACTTATCGAATTCTCGATGAAAAGAACAAACTCATCCGCGAAGAAAAATCGCCGTCACGAGGCGATGACGCACACCTGACGAATTTCTTCGCTGCGATTAGAAACGACAAACCGTTGGAACTCAACGCAGAAATTGCCAAAGGCTATAAGAGCACGCTTTTATGCCATCTGGGAAACATCGCCCACCGCACGGGAAGAACGTTAAACTGTTCGACGAAAGACGGACACATTCTCGGAGACAACAAAGCGATGTCTCATTGGAAACGCGATTACGAAAAGAACTGGGAACCGGTGCTATAGAGCGATTTGCCAGTATTCCCACTGTTTAGTGCGTCTGGGAAGCTCACCGACATTCGGTCGGTTGAATTCTTGCGAATCCAGCTACAAGGAGAACGAATCCAGCTACCGGGATGCGGTAGCTCGTGGTGCCGTTTTCTTAAAATCGAACGATTTCAGGAGTTGGGCGTTCTTGGCATTCCAGAGATAAAGGATTCCAGTTTCACCTCCCGCCAGAATGTATGCAGGCTCTTTTTTATCCAAGGCATTTTTGACCGTTCTCACAGAACGAGAGACGTGCATGAAGTTCGTGCCTCCGTTAAATCGACGGTAATTCTGTCCGTTGTTGGATTTGTGCAACCGAACGGTTGCATCACCCCCGCAACTGAGAATGTTGATCCCGAAGCCTAGAAATTCCACAGAAGAAACCTGCTTGCCGTAGCCTGCAATGGTTCTCCGTTGATCTCCCGTTCTGCTATTCCAGACTTTGATGACGTTGTCTGCCCCGGCTGTGACAATCTGGCTTTGGTCGGCGTTCCAAGTGACATCCATGACGTGGTGTGCGTGACCCTCGAAAGATCGCACGAATTTTCCGGTGGCCACTTCGAAGATTTTTGCGAACTTATCAGACGAACCAGTGAGTAAGAATTTTCCGTCGTGGGAAAATTTGACCGCGTTAATCGTATCGCTATGAGCGTTTTCGAATTTCCGCACGACCGTTTTTTTGTCGAGATCCCAAAGGAGTAGCTCACCCTCACGAGATGGATCGCCTCCAGCGGTTGCGAGATATTTCCCGTCGGCACTGAAATCCAGAGCCAACACGCGGTTCTGGAAAGGAGAATTAGAGAGATCCTGCGAACCGGGTTTCAAGACACCCAACTGTGAGATTAAACCCCAGCCTGGCGAGACGTGCAATATCCCAATTTCCGCATTCGAGAGTCCGTATACGAATTCGTCACGGTATCTCTGCACAAACCGAATGTCACCCGATTTGGGTTTGGAGATTTCGTCGATCGGTATGCCATCGGTGGCATGAAAACGGAGGATATCACCTGCCTTCGTGACGAGAAGAAGCGTCCGATTGTCGGAAGCGAAGGCGAGATTCTCCACCGCGAGTTTTTTTGCTTCGATCTGTTTCTTCGTCTGTTCGAATTCGGTGGATTGTTTTTTTTGAATCTCGTCAGCTTGTTTTTTAAACGCTTCTGTCTTTTTTAAAATGTCTTGGGTCTGTTTCAATCCGCGTTCCGCAATGACGATAGACCGTTTGGCATTTTGGACAACCTTGAGTGCGCGGTCACGCTGTGCTTTGGCAGCGGTTTGTGCTTTTTTTGCTTTGGTCGCCTGTTGTTTGAGTTTGTTGTCTTTTGGTTTGTTCTTCGAGGTGTTTTGCGTTTTTTTCAAGTTTAAGTCGGAGGTTTTGAATTTTTTTTCCGCCTCGACAAGTGCTTTGTCAGCCTTTTGTTTTTCCTCTTTCGCCTTTTTGACTTCCTGTTCGCGCGTGGTCACGTTCCGTTTTGCTTTCGTGAGATCGCTGTTGGCCAGTCTCGCTTTGCGACGAGCATATTCTGCGTCGTTTGTCGCTTTTGCAAGACGAAACGTGTCCCCGGGTGATGTTTGCCAGGTCGAGACTTGCTTGCCTGTGTTGAGATCCCAAACACGGATCGCGCCGTCGGTTGAGGTGGTTGCAACCAGTTTTCCGTCGGAACTGACTGCGATTTTGACCACAGGAACCCTGTGAGCAATCGACTTCAATTGTTTTTGAGAGTTCCAGATTCGCATCGTCGGATCGTCGCCAGCGGAAAGAAAACGCTCGTTCGGCAGCGCAACCAGTGCGGTGACAGGTTTGGTGTGTCCTTTCAACTTCGCAAAAAACGGCTTCTTTTTTTGTTTGGACTTTTTCTTGGAGACCGTCTGCAACAGATCGTTCATCGTGCAGACTCGAATCACACCGTCCGCACAAGCCAGAACAACGTGCCCTTTTTCCAGGACAATCGCATCGCGAACTTCCGCAGAAATCGTATGGCTGGAAACCGTTTTACCGCTGGAAATTTCTACCACTTCCAAATCGGATTTCGCTGTTACGAAAAGGAGATGTTTGCTGTCGGGCAAAAAACATATCTTTCGGATCGAGATATTTTGTCGTCGAAATCGATGCAGTTCTTTTGTGGAGGCGACGTCCAGAATCCGAATTGTTCCATCTTTGGAAAAGGTGGCTATCCGGTTCGTTTTTGGATCGAATCTATAAGTCACGAGAGATCCAAGCCCTTTCAGTTTCTGCTGAAACTCTGGTCGTGATTTTCCCCAGAGTTTGACAGTGCGATAACCCGCCGATGCGAGAATGTCTCCATCGGGGTGAAACGCCAGGGCATGGACGAAGTCGAGGTGAGCGACACCAGCAGAAGATTGACGATTCCCGTTAGAAGACAAGTTTCGCAAATGAGGATCGATTAAAGATCCCGCAGGCTCTCGAGTCAGCAGGTCGAGAATATGAATGCGATTCCCACAACCAACCGCTGCCAAGCGACCCCAGGGAGAAACCGCCAGTGCGTAAATCGGGTTCAGTCGACTTGCCAACGGCGACATCGCGATGGAAGCATTGGGTTTTGCTGCCGATTCTTTTGCCCCTTCACGAATCCATCGTTCGAGGATTTTCAATTCTTTGGGAGTCAGGGCTTTTGCATCGACTTCGTTGGGAAGCGGGGGCATGTGCGGTTTCTTTTTTCGTGACGCTGCCAGAAAGAGCAGACTTTGTTCCGGTTTCCCCGGGACGAGCGCGGTCCCCCGTTTGCCCCCTTGGATCATCCCCTTAATTTCTTCGAGATCGAGTTTATTTTTGGTGACCACGGAGTTGTGGCAGGCTATGCAGTTGTCTTCCAATATCGGAAGCACTTCTTTTTCGAAATCGACCGGATTGGTTCGATCTGCAGATTGTTTCTTTTGTGCAAAGGAATTCGAACAGCAAAGAGAGAAACAGAGAAACAGTTGAAATCCGATTTTTTTCATAGAGTCGGTCCAAGCTTTGGAGGGATATCGTATTTTCTCAATTATTTGACGATGGTTAACTTCAAAGGCGCGTCGACAATGGCAGTTTCGTCCGTTTGCATCGTTGCTCGAACCGTCAGATAGTTGATCACGCCCAGTGTCGCATCTTTTGCAGTGACGAGGGTGATTTTTCCGGATTTCATGTTCGCGGGAAATTCAACCGTTTTCGCGCTGATTCCTTTGACGCCGGGTGGCAAATCCAAGGAAAGTTTCACCGATCCTGTGAAGTTATTCTGCCGACGAATCTTTACGGTGATTTCTCGTGACTCTCCCGCTTTGATCTTGCTCCCTTTGGAAACGCTGACGGAAAGCGAACACGGGGCGGGTTTCACGATCAGTCGAATGGGAATGGTTGGCGGTCGATAAATCACATTTTTCGGAGCGGACGCTTTTTGTGCTGCTGTAAGTCTTTGATCTGCGGATTTTTTTGCGTTTTGAGTTACTTGCAATTGTTTCGCCAGTTCCTGAATCGTTTTTCCGGACTCTTTCATCTCGGTCTCTGTTATTTTGTTGCTTGCAGCGAGTCGATTCAATGTTGCAATCGATGTTTGCAGTTTCTTCGCCAACCCGGCCAAGTCTTTTTGTTTTCCTGCGATGAGGGCTTGCTGCTTTTTGATTGTATTTTCGAGCTTTGCGAGTTCCTGTTTTTCCTTTTCTTGCCGTTGTTGACTTTTTTTCATTGCTTCTACAAGTTGTTTATTCTTAGCATTTTTCTCGGCGGCTTTTTTCGCATCAAGGACGAGCTTTTTCGCTTTTTCGAATGCGACCTTCTTCACGGGTAATGCTTTTTCCGATGCTGACAGCAGGGTTTTCGAGTCTGTCAACTGCTTTTGGAAGTTGGTCTTCGTTTTCTGTAATCCGTCGTAGTTCGTCTTGGCAGCTGCCTGTTTCTGTTTCAGTTCCGTGAGTTTCTTTTTGAGTCCGGCGAGTTGCCCTTTTGCTTTCAAAAGATCGCCATTAGTTTTTGTGACCGCAATACTCGCAGATTTCTGAGCATCCTGCGCAATCTTCAATGCAAGCAGGTTTCTACGATAGGGAACCTGACCAAGCCCTCGCAAATAGAACGTATGCGTGCCGATTTTCGCGTTCTTGGCGATAAACAACTGCGTGAGTTGCGTTTTTTTCCCTTTAGGAATGGGTGCGAGTTTGGCGGCGATTCGCGAATTGCGAACCAGCCCTTGCAGGCTCAGGCTGACGACGTTGTCGAAACCGTTGCGTTTGATGAGTTCCAAAGGTACTAGAATTTGTCGACCCTGGTACACCGTGAGATCGATCGGTTTGATGTTCAACTGGAAATGAGAGGATTCCGGCAACACCGAAAGGACAAGTGAATTCGTCATGTGGGAATACGCTGGAATGACATTCGTGCCATTCCAGACAATGCTCGCCGTTTCGGTTGGTTTGATAATGTCCTTCACCGTTTTCTCATACTCGGTTTTTGCAATTTGCAGATTCTTCTGGAAGAAATCCTGCTGAGTTTTAGCAAGCTGGAGGGCCGATTCCGTTTGCACTAAAAGAACGCCTGCTGTTTTAATAGCAATTTCCAGTTGCTTCTTGAGTTTGGGATTAGGTACCGTTTTCTCGAAGTTCCGATTGAGCGAATTCAACTCTGACTGATAAGCCTTCATCTGTGTGGATGCCATTTGTGCAAAATGCTTCAATTGGTCAAAATGCAACCCATGTTGGGTTGCTTGTTTTTGAGCGGTAAGAAACACCTGTTTTTTTTTCGGATCGTCCAGGCGAACTGTTGCGACAACATGCAGTTCGGCAACTTGTGTTTTGCAATTCTCGGTTGATGAAAATATCAGAGCACCTTGTGTTTGATCGCGGTCGATCAAAATCGTCGGACAACTCACACCAAGAGGGAGGTTCTTCACTGAGACTGTGACGGGATGCGAAAAACCGTCTTTTCGCTCGACCAATACACGGGCCGAATAGTGTTCCCCTTTTCGTAATGCCAGCACGCCGCTGGATGTGGGCAGGTTGGGTGCAGGATTGGTCGGGGGAGTTTCCGGGAGAATGATAACACGGAAATCGGGTTTCGGTATGCGAATGCAAAGACGATAAACCAAACGCGGATCTCCACGCGATTCGAAATACCGGTCACGGATCGTCAATCGATAAACGCCATCTGCGGGAACCTGGAATCGAAATGCAGGATCGTCGGAAAGTGTATCGAAAACTCGCGGTGCCAGATTTGCGGCGTTATCGTCCTGAACGGTGATACGTTTGAGTTGTTCGATTCCTTTTTTAGTTTTAACGACCTGTTCCAGAATAAATTCCGGGTCGGCGGCGGTTCCGTCCCGCTGGGCAAGTAATTCGATTTGAAAGACCTGGCCCTTCCTCGCCTGAAACGAATAGCAATCGACATCTCCTCTTGCGGAAAACTGCCCGGTCACTTCGCAGGGTACTGGTAGTTGCTGGGATTTTTGGGGAATATCGTTCGGTTCTTTTTCCATACTGACAGGCGCAGAGGAAAACGGGAGAAATACTTCGTTGGATTTCGCGAAGAATGAATAACGCATTCCGATGATGCCGGACTGATGAGGCAACCGAAAACCGGATTCGTTTTTAGAATGATTCGGCACGTTCAATTTGACGGTCGTTTTCTGAAGCGGTTTACCATCGACCGAGATTCCCGCTGGAGTACCACCGGGGAGATTGCGGCCGTACACAGTTAAGATGTTTTCTTTCCCGCTCGTCACAGAAGCAGGTAGGACGAACTCGATACGGGGACCAGTATGGATTTTCAGACGGTAGTTATATTCGGAGTTGCCGTTGTAGTATTCGTCGAAGATTTTCAGGAAGTATCGCCCATCGGCGGGTAGGGTGACGTCTAGTACGGGATCGGGATGAAATTGTCCGCGAGCGAAAGCGAGTCTTCGTCCTGCTTCGTTGAAAATTTCCAGGAACGGTTTCAAACGGGAATCGATCCGTAAAGCGGTGCACTCGACCAACAACCGCTGCCCTCTCTTACCTGCAAACTGAAAAAAATCGACATCGCTGGCTGTTTGAATGGTTCCGTTGACGACACGTTCGATTTCTACCGCAGTGGCCTGTGTCAGAGTGTTGTTCGCTTCCGTCTCGTTCATTTCGACGAACGAACCTACCTCGAACAAACGCGGATTGCTGACGCCATATTTTCCATAGGCGCGAATTTCGTATCGACCGACAGGTACATCGGCAGGGATCGTGACGAGAAACGTGTTGAGAACCGGTTTTGCGGATTTGCCCGTTCCCTGCATTTTGGGTTTGCAGAGGAATCCCTTGTGTCCGAAACGCAGTGATTGGATTTCTTCAAGCTCCGCACCGGCTGAGATTCGTACTTCGACCGTGCTACCGCGTTGTCCGCCTGCAGGATAGACGGCAAACAGTTTCGTTTGTGGAAGCTGTGCGAAGCCGGCGTTCGAAAAACCGAATCCGAAAAGCAGCAAGACGGAAAACGGAATCGCAGGTCGAAAACCGAAAGACGATCGAAACGAAATCATGGATGACCCTTCGATGGGTGAGATCGTGGGGTTTGGCGATTCCTTCGCTACGAGGACTTCCCGATCCCTGGAAGACAATTTTAGTTTGTAGGGTCGGCTGAAGTGACCACTTTTGTGTCGATGTTGGAAAAATCGGTCGATACAGCCGACCCACAAAACGATTAATGATTAAAGAGGAACTCTTTCGTGTTCACCAAGGCCCAGACAATATCCTCGTAGGCAGGGCGGGGATTTTTGGCGTTCTTCGCGATTTGAGCCAGGGCAATTTTCATTTCGCGGGCATCGGGTTCGCGGGAGTAAAACCAGCGATAAAGTTCCTTGATGCGCTCTTCATGCGTTCGCTTCTTTTCGACAGAGAGTTTGAAGGCTCGGCCAGTGTTGCTGCTAATCTTCTGTTGAACTTCGCTGCTGTTGAGTAGATGCAGGCTTTGTGCGAGGTTCGCTTCTCCAGAGCGTTCGCATTCGCAGGCGGTATCGGCCTTGGGTTGCCCAAAGACTTTCAAAAAGTAAGGAACGGTGGTGGTATCGACAAGCTGCACGGCACGTGTTCCCTGTGGCATTCGGGAATAGTTTTGTCCTGTTCCTGTCACCTGATGGAATGCGTCGTAGAGAACTTCCGCCGAAAGTCGTTTGGGGTAGTAGCGTGAAAAGTTCTGCTTATCTTTGATGTTCAACTCGTTGGGAAGCGCACTGAGTTGGTAGGTTTTCGACTGACAGATTGCGCGGATGAGTTCCTTGAAGTCGTAATCGGTCTTCACGAAGTGGTCTGCCAGTTTGTCGAGAAGTTCCGGATTGCTGGGCGGGTTGGTGGCTCGCATGTCGTCTTCGGGTTCGACAATTCCCCGGCTGAAGAAGTGCTTCCAGTACCGGTTGACGAGAGCTTTGGCGAAGAAGGGGTTCTCTTTTGCTGTCAACCAGTTGGCCAGATAAACGCGCGGATCGCGATCGGGAGGAATGACGAATGGCTGACTTCCCAACCCGGTCGGTTTGAGTATCTTTCCATTTTTGGGATTGCGTGCAGAGGCGACTCCGGTGTTGTGAACGACACGCCGATCTCGACCAACCCGTTGACCGCGACTCAGATTTTTCTTACCCAGCCTGCTAAAGAAAGCCGCCATGCCGTAATAGTCGTTTTGGCTCCACTTCTCGAATGGGTGATGATGACAACGAGCGCACTGAATGCGCAAGCCCAGAAATAACTGTGCCGTGTCTTCCACCTGTTCGTTAATCTGATCGACCTCACGATACCAGACCGAAGCAGGATTGACGTTAGAATCGCCGGCAGCGGTTAAAATTTCCCGAACGAATTTGTCGTACGGTTTATTCTCATAGATGCTGTTGTAGATCCACCGCTGAAACGCGAACGTTCCAGCGAGATCGCCGGCAGCCCGCTTCTTGTTTCGAAGCACCATGTTCCACTTGTTGGCGAAGTAGTCGGCATACTCGCTCGATTCGAGAAGAGTGTCAATCAGTCTCTCGCGCTTCTGGGGATACGTCTCCTTAACGAATTTTGCGGACTCCTCGGCTGTGGGAAGTGTGCCGGTGATATCGAGATAAACCCTGCGAACGAAGGTTGGGTCGTCGCATAATTTCGAAGGAGGAATGTTTAATTCCTTGAGTTTGCCGAAGACCGCTTCATCGACGAAGTTGTTTGCGGCGGGCATGTTTTTCACAACGTTTTTCAAAGGGATTGTCGCACGGAAAGCAGCGACCTGTCCTTGGTATCTCGCCATCACTGCTACTTCGCCGGTTAAATTGTGTGTGGTGACAACACCGGTCTTCGATGTTTCCGCCATTTCGGTATCGTTGGCTTCGAATAACGCCATCCGTGTGACATCTTCGGTCGTGCCATCGCTATAGGTGGCAATCACCGAGACTTGTTGATTCGAGGAAAGTCCCATCACACGTTTTTCGGGAATGCAACGAATGCTGGCGACTGACGGATCTTTCTCACTCCCATAGGGCATGCCTTGTGAGATCCAGCGGTACAGCAAGCGATACTCGTAGCTATCGACCTTCATCCGTTTTCCGCCGCCGTGCGGTATCTTTCCGGTCGCTTTTCTCATCAGTAAACTGTGCTGGGGAGCAGCAGGGAAAAGTCTGCGTCCCCGATCTTCTTTCACGAGGTATTCGTAATCTTCATGGGGATAGAAACCCAGTAGAGAAAGTCGAAAACCGTTCTGCCCGGTCGATTTCCCATGGCAACCGCCGCTGTTACATCCCATCTTCGTGAAAAGAGGGACAATTTGATTTTTGAAGTTGATCGGTGCCGGTTTGGAGATTCCCGAAACTGTCACCTCAATCGCCGTTTGAAGGTTTCGAGGACCGTGAACAACCAGTCGAGATTTGCCATCTTTCAGCGGAGTGATGTAACCTCTGGAATCGACGTCGATAATTCCCTTGGGTTGCGTTTCGTATTTGACTTCACCCGTCATATCGAGTTTGCTGCCGTTCGCCCGAATTCCCGAGACCACAAGCTGCTGTCTGTAATCCTGCCCGTGAATCTGGATATTGTTCTGACCGGGAAGTTTTTCAATCATCAATGATCGAATGGATTGGTTGACGCTTTTCTTACGGGGAG
>Ga0114931_10008320_pt1 | contig 12580 bp, 13 predicted proteins | sample 2SBtaG_FD_89579 | JGI IMG/M metagenome (GOLD analysis project Ga0114931, IMG submission 89579) | Deep subsurface microbial communities from Kolumbo volcano to uncover new lineages of life (NeLLi) - 2SBTROV14_V59a metaG | ecosystem: Environmental > Aquatic > Marine > Volcanic | place: Kolumbo...
AGCTTTTTTCTCTCCGGCACATCCAGGATGTAGCCCTCATTGTAGAATCAAGACTCAAAAATCAAGGATCAAGGAGAAAAACAAGGATTGAGGTATACGATATATCAAACATCTCCGGCGCTGCCGCCGCGCCGGAGATGTTTGAAATATCGTAGCCCTCAATCCGCGTTTTTCTCCTTGATCCTTGATTTTTGATTCTTGATTCTTCAATGAGGGCGACATCCTGGATGTGCCGGAGAGAAAAAAGCTGGCGCTTGATTTTTTCCGCTTTCTCAAACTTTAAAGTTTTACCCGCGGCGCGCATTTCTTTTTTGAGATTTTGGATAATGCGCTTTTTATGGCCGGCGAAGAAAAGTTTAACGCTCTGAATATTTTTTTTGTATTCGGTTTTTGAAATTATTCCCGTGCAAACACCCGGGCAGAGCCCGATTTCGTATTCCAAACAAGGGCGGGCGAATTTTCCGGTTTTTTGAGGCGGGTGGACGCTCCAAGGAAAAATGCGGCGGAGGATTCTCAGGGCTTCTCGGACGCTTGCGGATGAAGTAAATGGGCCGAAGATTTTAACGCGGGAATTTTTTTCGCGGTTTATTATATCCTTGCCGCGGACGAGAAGGACGCGCGGAAATTCATCATTGGTTATTTCAACGTAAAGAAAACTCTTGTCGTCTTTCTGTATTATATTGAAAGGCGGCTGGTATTTTTTGATGAGATAACTTTCAAGAATAAGCGCCTCTATGGCAGTTTCGGTTTTTTTATAATCTATGCGCCGAATTTCCCTTACTAATTTCCGGATGCGCGCGTCACGGGGGCGGGTAAAATAACTGGAAACGCGCCGCTTTAAATTTCCCGCCTTGCCGACATATAAGATTTTTCCCCGGCCGTTTTTCATTAAATACGCGCCGGGCGAGTCGGGAAGGATGCCATTTTTAATTTTTACGCTTTTTAGAACCATAAACTTATTGTGCGTTTTCCGGTTGCAAAAATAAAGCGCCGGAACCACGATGGAGCCGGCGCCGGAGCGAGCTGTGGCTACGAGGGTACGGTACGGAAGAGGGAAAGGGGGATTACCACAGCGTTTCGGACTTTCGGAAGTCCGAAATTACTTTGAACTTAACACTTGCCTATTTTTATGTCAAGAGGGCCTTTGATATAAAAACTGCCTAAGAGCTTTGCGGATTCAAGGACGGAGGCGGGTTATTTCAGCGCTTTTCTCAGATATTCTCCCGTAAAACTGCCGGATTTCCGCGCGATTTTTTCCGGCGTTCCCACTACGACAATCTTGCCGCCTTTGTCGCCGCCCTCGGGGCCGAGATCAATTACCCAGTCGGCGGTTTTGATAACATCCAAATTATGCTAAATCACCACAATGGTGTTACCGCGTTCAACTAAACGGTTCAGGACGTCAAGGAGTTTTTTAACATCTTCAAAATGGAGGCCAGTAGTCGGTTCGTCCAAAAGGTAAAGCGTCCGGCGGGTATCGCGCTTGCCGAGTTCGGCGGAGAGTTTTATGCGCTGAGCTTCACCGCCCGAGAGGGTTGTCGCCGGCTGGCCAAGTTGGAGATAGCCCAGCCCCACTTCGTTTAAAATGATTAAGCGATCGCGAAGCCAAGGAATGTCTTCAAAAAATTTTTTGGCTTCTTCAACGGTCATTTGCAGAATGTCATGGATATTTTTCTTATTGTATTTAACTTCAAGAGTTTCTCGGTCAAAACGTTTACCCTTACAAACGTCGCATTCCACGTAAACGGTCGGCAAAAAATGCATTTCAATGGCGATGGTGCCGTGACCGCGGCAATTTTCACAGCGGCCGCCGGGTGTATTAAAACTGAACCGGCCGGGTTTATAACCACGCACCCGCGCGTTTTCAGTGGCGGCGAAAAGTTCGCGAATGTAAGTCCAGGCGCCGACATAAGTCGCGGGATTGGATCGCGGGGTGCGGCCGATCGGGGACTGGTCAATATTAATTACTCGGTTCAGGTATTCAAGGCCCAGAATGGCGTTATGTTTTCCGACTCGGTAACGGGCGGCGTTAAATTTATTCGCGAGATATTTATATAAGACGTCATAAACAAGCGTGCTTTTTCCGGAGCCGGAAACTCCGGTAACGCAAGTTAAACGGCGCAGGGGAATATCAACATTAATATTTTTCAGATTGTGAGCGGTTGCGCCTTTTATTTTTAGATAATCATGGTTCTTTTTGATTAAGCGGCGCTTTTTCGGCGTTTCAATTTTTTCATTACCGCGCAAGTATTCAAGCGTCAGTGATTTTTTCGTGTTGTCGTCAAATATCTTGGGAATATCACCAACGGCGACAATTTCCCCGCCGTGACGGCCGGCGCCGGGACCGATATCCACAAAATAATCGCTGGCGCGGATTGTTTCTTCGTCATGTTCAACGACAATAATCGTGTTGCCCAAATCTCTCAAATTCCGCAGGGTTTTAATCAGCTTGGCGTTGTCGCGCTGATGCAGGCCGATGGTGGGTTCATCCAGTATGTAAAGAGTGCCGACCAGCCGCGAGCCGATTTGACCGGCCAGCCGAATACGCTGGGCTTCACCGCCGGAAAGCGTACCTGCCTTTCGGTCAAGCGTGAGATACTCCAAACCGACGTCGTTCATAAAACTTAATCGGTTGATGATTTCTTTGAGTGGCGCTTCCGCGATATCAAGGTTGATTACTTTGTCGGCAAGAATTGTTTTAAAGAATTCTCGCGCTTCTTCCACTGACATAGCGGTGGCCGAGGCGATATTTTTGCCTTTTATCAAAACGCTGAGCGTCTCCGGCCGAAGCCGTTTTCCTTCGCACTCGGGACAGATTTTTTCCGAATAAATTGTTTCGGTCCCCAAACCATTGCATTTTTCACACGCGCCGTAAGGGCTGTTGAATGAAAATAAGCGCGGTTCAATTTCCGGAAAAGAAAAACCGTCGTGCGGGCAGGTAAATTCAGCCGATAACGATGTTTCATCGCCGGTAATAATCGTTACCACGTTTCGGCCGTATTTTAAGGCGTGCTCCACGGCCTCGGCCAGGCGCAGGCGGTTCTCTTTATCCTTAAAGTCCGTTTCGGTTGGAATTCGGTCAATTACCAAGTCAATATCGTGGCGCTTGTATCGGGACAGTTCAATCCTATTCCTAAGCGACCGAAACTTGTTGTCAATGCGCGCTTCGGAAAACCCGGCGCTCAAAAAGTTATAAAGCATTTGGTAATACTCGCCTTTGCGGCCTCGTACCACCGGCGCCAAGATTACCAAATTATTCGTGCCCTTGTTTTTCTTGTTGATGGCGATAATCGCGTCAACAATTTCTTCGCCGGTCATTTTTTGAATCTTGTGGCCGCATTCAGGGCAGAATGGTTTGCCGACTCTGGCGAAAAGGACGCGGAGATAATCGTAAATTTCCGTGATGGTGGCGACGGTGGAGCGGGGATTGCGGGAATGGCTTTTTTGGTCAATGGAGATGGCGGGAGACAGCCCTTCTATCTCATCAATGTCAGGTTTGTCCAACTTGCCTAAAAATTGGCGGGCGTAAGCCGAAAGAGATTCAATATAACGGCGCTGACCTTCGGCAAAAATAGTGTCAAAAGCCAGCGAGCTTTTACCGGAACCGGAAAGCCCGGTAAAAACGATCATTTTATTGCGAGGCAATTCCAGACTTATATTTTTTAAATTGTGTTCGCGAGCGCCGCGAATTATGATTTTATCTTTCATGTTTTTTGGCCGTTGGTTGGGGTGGATTTCTATCGGTTTGCCGAGGCCGTAATGGTTTTTACACAAGCGAAAAGCCCCCGGTTTCGGATCAGGGGAATGTGTTATCCAAGTTTAAGGCGTGAGCCGGAAAATGTAAAGCCGATACACCCCGAATAATATCTAAACATTCCAACATTCTGCAGAATGTTGGAATGTTATGCGTAAATGGTGTATAATTGATATGTGAAAAAGAAGCTGAAGACCGCAAAACAGATGGAGCGGCACTTCAAGGGCATCGCTAACCATTACCGGATTGATATTATTCTTCTCATTGATCAAGAGAAGGGTATCACAGTAGAGTCAATTGCGCGGTCTTTGGGCGCAAATATCAAGACAATCTCACAGCACACTCGTTCGCTGGTTCGGGCCGGACTTGTTAATAAGCGCTACAAAGGAAGAATGGTAGAACATTCGCTTTCACCATACGGAAAAATGTTCGTTCGATTTGTAAAATCGTTTCAATCCATTCAATAAACAGACAAGGCCTTACCACAACATTCTAACATTCTGCAGAATGTTAGAATGTTGGAGTGTGGTGATTTGATTTAAAGCGGGCTTTTGATGTTGCGGACAGCCGGGTTAGTAACTTGAGTGTAAACTTGGGTTGTTCTGATACTCTGATGTCCTAATAATTCTTGCACGTAACGGACATCCACGCCGTTTTCGGGTAGGTGAGTGGCAAAACTGTGGCGAAGGGGGTGAAGGGTAGCTTTCTCTGGTCCTTGGGCTATAATTTCTTAAGCGGAGCTTTTCTTCCGTTTTACGTAATAAGATATTCATGGTTGTGTAATACACCATTTTAAGGCATTATACACTAAACACCCTGCATAAAAACGAGTTATCGGAAATTAATTTTTATTTTTCTTTGATATGGATTTTAAAGAATTACAACAAAAAGTGATAAAGAATGCCTTAGAATACGGAGACAGGCACAATGTTAAAATAGACGAGGAGTTTGCGTTGATAAAATTGTTTGAAGAGGTGGGAGAATTTGCGCAAGCTATTTTAATTCACAAAAGGAAATGCAGGACAAAAAAGCGTGTATCTGAGGATGTGTCCCAAAAGGAATTATCTAAAGAGCTTGCTGATGTCGTAGGTATGGCAATAATAAACGCGCACTTACTAAATATCGATCTAGAAGATGCAATTGACAAAAAGTGGATTAATAAAGAAAAATAAAAATTAACATCCGATAACACTGAATATCTAGCTCCGCTTCGCTCCACCCAAATTGCTATCGCAACTTCAGGTACTCAGAAACGTTATGAAAAATTGAGCAAAGCGAAATTTTTCATAACGCGCGCGGATTTGCAAAAAGCGAAGCGAAACTTCGGACAACAGCGGCTCGTATGCAATAAATTTGCGCCCTAAACTAAAATCAAACTCGGAAAAATATGGCTACCATTGAAGAACTCAAAAAGGAACTTGATGAAATCAAGACTCGCAATAAGCGTGTCGAAGCTGATAAAGCATGGGAAACAAGCTGGACACGCAAGTTGCTTATTTTGGTTCTTACTTATATTGTAATCGTCATATTTTTCCTCGTTGCAAAGCTACCTGATCCATTTGCGAATGCAGTTGTCCCGTCAGTTGCGTTTGTTCTTTCAACTTTAACTGTTCCACTTTTCAAAAATTGGTGGCTCAAATACATTCGCAAATGAACGGTCGCAAATTTATTTCGTACAACAATGAATAACCGGTTCACTCACTCCGCTACGTTACATTCGTTCACCCAAATTGGGCGGCGGTTGGCGCTGGCGCGCACATTATACCGCCGCCCAACTTCGGTTATTCATGGATGTTAAGTGAAATTTTTCAAAGCTACTCAAAAAACATATGAGAAAAACTATCAAAGTTATTCTAATTGTCGTGGCGCTTATAGTTGCCTTTATAATTGGAATTAATTTATATAGTTATGGTAAAAAGCGGGTTGAGGTTAAAAGCATGCCTGATTATTATCAGACTTTGGCTGAACAATGTTTACAGAAAAGTAGCTATGGTTGTTGTATGGCATCCGTGCGAGCTATGAAAAACGGCAACTATAAGCTAAGCGAAAATAACACCTGCGGTGATGGATTCGCGCCAAATATGATGAGGTGTATTGATAGTTTTAAGTGGTGTGAGCCAGTAAAGCGGTAGCTTTGAAAAACATCACTTAACACCGAGTATGCGGAAAAAGGCTCGGCTTGCCTTTTTCCCAAATTTTCTCCACTACGTTCCGTAAAAACTTCTTTTATACTAAACTCTATCCGAAATGTCGCTCCGCTCCATTTCGGATAACGTGCCGCGCCTCAGGCGCTGTTCTCCTTAGTTCCACTTCGCGAAACTTCGGATAACAGCGGCTATATGCAATAAATTATGCGCAAAAACTCCGTTTTTGCTAGAATTTACTACATACGAGCTGCGGCACTTTAGGCGAAATTGGCACCTCGCTTAAAATGACGATTTCATGTCGCACCCTTTAAGAAGTTTTATAAATTTCCTTAATTTTTATAATCTATGGGTAATCTATTATGAAGAATAAATATCTAAAAGGGATTAGCGCAAATATACTTTTGTTAGGTATTGTCAGTTTTCTGAATGATCTCAGCAGTGAGATGATAATGCCGATTTTACCGATGTTTATTACAGCATTAGGTGGCGCTGGCTTAATTGTTGGGTTGATTGGGGGATTGAGAGATAGTATTTCAAGTATTCTAAAAGTTTTTGCCGGTTATTGGTCCGATAAATCTGGAAAAAGAAAAATTTTTGTTTCTTCGGGTTACTTGACTTCAGCACTTTTCAAATTATTTTTAGCGTTCTCTAAAATATGGCAACACATTTTAGTCTTCGCTAGTTTGGAACGGGTTGGTAAAGGATTAAGAACGGCGCCACGCGATGCCATTATTGCAGATTCCATGCCAAAAGAAAGAGGCAAAGGATTCGGAATTCATAGGGCAATGGATACTTCAGGAGCAGTTGCAGGATCAATCGTTGTTTTTCTTTTATTTTGGTTTTTCGGATTTAATTTTAAGTCAATTATACTCGTCGCTGCAATTTTAGCTTTCCTTTCTTTAATTCCATTGTATTTTGTAAAGGAGAAAAAAAGAGAATCTCAGGATATAAATCTAAAAATCGGTTTGAAAAATCTTCCACGGCCACTTAAATTATTTATCTTGGTTTCTAGCATGTTTGCTTTGGCAAATTTCAGTTATATGTTTTTTATTCTTAAGGCACAAGAATTTTTTACAGGTAAATTATCCATTGGAATACCGATCCTCTTATATATTCTCTTTAATATTTTTTATGCTATATTTGCTATTCCTTTTGGTAGGCTCTCTGACAAAATAGGAAGAAAAAAGTTATTATGTTTGGCTATTTATTGTTTTCGTTAACCTCTCTTGGATTTGCGTTCTTCAACTCATTAACGGCCTTTATACTTTTATTTGCTCTTTATGGTATGGTTTATGCCGTAGTAGATGGTAATCAACGAGCTTATGTCTCTGATTTATCTTCAGAAGAATTAAGGGCTACAGCTTTAGGAACATTTCATGCCACAATAGGTTTGACAGCACTACCAGCTAGTTTAATAGCTGGATTTTTATGGCAAATTAATCCGAGCATAACCTTTATCTATGGTGCTGTAATTAGTATTATTTCGGTTGTTTTGTTCGTTGTTTTTAGAAATTATTTTAGGAAGTGAAAAGGGTGCGACTTATTTCAAAAACTTCGCTCGACGCCAACTCAAAACCCTTCGGGTTTTGGTTCTATCGGATTCGCCTAACAGCGGATAAAAGATTACGGTGCTTCGCACCTTCTCCCAAATTGCCTTCGGCAACTTCTTTTATCCGCAAAACGTTAGGCGACGCATTATTAAAGAATGTTCGGATAAAAAAAGATGCCGGTTGTTAGCCAACATCCTTGGCGGGATCCATCCGGGAATTGAGAAACCGGATCGGCTGGTGTTCTCCGAAGATACGGGCGACATCGGCGAAAACCGAAACTCTCTGACCATCGGGACAGAAAACCGTGATTTGAATCGGGTCCTTGTTATGTCTTTCCGCCTCCTTCGGTAGAGTCGGGCGCGTGCCACGGTTGGCGTGATGCGTAACAAACTTAATTCGTTTAGGAAAACAGAAAATAATCTCTCTGACTTCCATTCCAACACCTCCTTAGGTACTGATTTTAGAATATATTATCCGCTTCTAGAAATCAATTACGCGCGTGCGGGTTTAGATTTTTGGTTTTAGTGATATTCCAATATCTCCAGAAATATTGAAATATCATAGCGGCGGGGGATCGTAGAAAGAATCTACTCCGCTATTTCTTTTTCATTTTCTTTTTCAAAACAATAATCTCGTCTCGAATGATCGCCGCCAGTTCAAAATCAAGGGCTTTGGCGGCCGCCTTCATTGCTTGCTCTTTTTTCTTAATAATATCTTCAAGTTTTAAGCCGCGTTGGGCCCGGATATCAAGCTCGGTGACACGGCGGGCTTGCTTGGGATCTTCTTGAACCTCAATGAGATTTCTTATTTTTTTCTCAATTGTTTTCGGGGTGATGTTATGTTTTTTGTTATAGGCAAGTTGCAGTTTGCGCCGGCGGCCGGTTTCCTCAATGGCGCGCCGGATAGAGCCGGTTTCAACGTCGGCATAAAGGATTACTTTGCCGTTTACGTTGCGGGCGGCCCGGCCCATAGTTTGAATGAGGGAAGTTTCGCTTCGCAAGAATCCTTCTTTGTCAGCGTCCAAAATTGCCACCAGCGTGACCTCGGGCAGGTCCAGCCCTTCCCGAAGCAAATTTACGCCGATCAAGATATCGTATTTGCCGCGCCGAAAATCGGTAAGTATTTTTACCCGATCCAGGGTTTTAACATCACTGTGAATGTAAGCGGTTTTCATTTTCAACTCTTTTAAATAATCAGTGAGGTCCTCGGCCATCTTTTTGGTAAGCGTCGTAACCAGAACGCGTTCGTTTTTATTTCTTTCAATAATTTTTGCGATGCGCTTTTTCAAATCTTCCACCTGGCCGCGGGCGGAGCGCAGAATGATTTCGGGGTCAATCAAACCGGTCGGACGAATGATTTGTTCCACGATTTGCCCCGAACCCGTTGAAGGATCGCTTATTTCTCTTTCATAAACCGACGGCGTGGCGGAAGTATAAATAATTTGCCCGATGCTCTTATTAAATTCTTCAAATGTCAGGGGTCGGTTGTCAATCGCCGACGGGAGTCGAAAACCATATTTAATAAGCGTTTGTTTTCGGGAATGGTCGCCGGCGTACATACCGCGAATTTGTGGCACGGTAACGTGCGACTCGTCAATAATGGTGAGAAAATCCGGCTTGGCGGAATGGCGTCGGGCGGAGAAGTAATCAAGAAGAGTGGCGGGCGGTTCGCCGGGCTTGCGGCCGGTCAAGGGGCGCGAATAATTTTCAATGCCGTGGCAATAGCCGACTTCTTTCATCATTGCCAAATCAAACTTTGTCCGGCGCTCCAGGCGCTCGGCTTCCAAATATTGCTTGGTCTTATCAAAATATTTTAATCTTTCGTTCAACTCCTTTCGAATATTTTTAATGGCATCCGCGCGGGCTAGGGGGGAGGTAATAAAATGTTTGGCCGGAGAAATAATCACTTCCGGAATAGTTTTGGTTTTGCCGGGAATAAATCCCTCAACCGGATCAAATTGATAGATTTTTTGAATTTTTCCGGCACCGGTTTCAAAAAGATAAACAATCTCCCGATCGGGCGGCATAATTTCCCATTGGCCGCCGCGGAGCCGGAACGCGCCGCGGGTAAGATCACTGTTGGTTCGCTTATATTGCAAGGAAATTAATTTTCGGCTGAATTCTTTTCGCTCCATTGCGGCGCCGACTCTAAGATGCATAATATTTTCTCGGTACACCTCCGGTTCGCCGAGACCGTAGATACAAGAAACCGAAGCGACAACAATTACGTCTTTTCTAGTTAACAAGGAAGTGGTAGCGGCGTGGCGGAGTTTATCAATTTCATCATTGATCATTGCCTCCTTTTCAATGTATGTATCGCTGGTCGGAATATACGCCTCCGGCTGATAATAATCGTAGTAAGAGACAAAATAATGGACGGCGTTATTGGGGAAAAGTTCCCGAAACTCGCTAGTCAGCTGGGCGGCGAGAGTTTTGTTATGAGCGATGACAAGCGTGGGTTTTTGAATTTCTTGAATAACATTAGCAATGGTAAATGTTTTACCGCTGCCGGTTACGCCCAAAAGCGTTTGGTGGCCATAACCTTTATTTAGACCGGAGACGAGCGCTTTTATGGCTTTTGGCTGATCTCCAGATGGTTTAAATTTTGAAACTAGCTTAAACATATTTTATTTGTTTTTCCCGGCGTATTTTATATGCCTCCTTATACTTGAAGAATATTGTTAATCTTCCCGCCGAACTGATACGCCCATAATTATATCAACCTTATCTTTGTAAACACTCAAAACCTCCCGGAACTTACGGCCGGGACGGCCTCACAAGAATATAACTCAAAAACACCGAGGTCAAATCACAGGCTGTAATTATGCAAAGGCAATTTAATTCTTATAAGCTAATTCGTGCGAATTAGTTTATAAGAATTAAACTAAAATTATTAGAATATTTTTTCCTGTATCTTTATTTTTTGATTATTGCCGCGCGGACAAATTCTAAGAACAGGGGATTGGGCGCCAAAGGACGAGACGTGAATTCGGGGTGGAACTGACTGCCGACAAAGAACGGATGTTTGTCGCGCGGCAGTTCGGCGATTTCCATCAAGCGCCGGTCGGGGGAAATCCCGGAGAAAATCAATCCGTTTTTCTCCAAACGCTTAATATATTTAGGATTGACTTCATAGCGGTGGCGGTGACGTTCGGCAATATTCGCTTTTTTATATGCTTCTCGCGCAATCGTGTTTTTCTTAATAAGGGCGGGGTAAACGCCGAGGCGCATGCTGGCGCCGTATTTTTTTTCAGCTAAAAGTTTTTTCTGTTCCGGAAGAATATCAATAACCGGATAAGGATTTTTTTCACTAACTTCAGTCGTATTGGCTTTTTTAAGGCGAGCGACATTTCTGGCAAACTCAACAACCATAAGCTGCATGCCATAACAAAGGCCCAGATAAGGAATTTTTTCGCGGCGGCAGAAATTAATGGCGGCGACTTTGCCTTCAATATCGCGGCTGCCGAATCCGCCCGGGACAATAATGCCGTCATAATTCTTAAGTTGTTTCAAATTGCGGCGATAATCGGCGTCGGTTTCTTTGTTGTAGTTATGGGCGTCAAGCCAAACGATTTCCGGCTTTCGTTTCAGGGCGTAAGCGGCATGCTTCACGGCTTCAATTACGGAAATATAAGAATCGGAAAGAATAAAGTTTCCCGTACCGAAATATTTTCCGACAATCCCGATTTTAACCGTTTTTTTGAAATTTCTGGCCGCGCTGTTGAATTTTTTCCATTCTTTGAGATCCCGTTTTTTGCCATTCAGTCCCAGTTTTTCGAAAATTCGGTCGGCGATTTTATCTTTCTCAAAGTTTATCGGTATTTCATATATATTTTTAACATCGGGCGCTGAGATAACATCTTCCGGCTGGATATTGCAATTAAACGCGATTTTATCTTTGCGTTTCTTGTCAACCGGGCGTTCTGCTCGGGCGATAACGATATCCGGCTGAAGGCCGGCGGAATTAAGCGTCCGCACCGCGTACTGCGTCGGTTTTGTTTTCTGCTCATTATCTTCACTGCGTTGGGGAAGATAACTCACCAAGGCTAAAAGTATGTCCTCCGGTTTTTTAACGCGGAGTATGCGAACCGCTTCCAAAAAAAGAATATTTTGATATTCTCCGACCGTGCCGCCGATTTCAACGATAACAATGTTGGCTTTTGCTTTTTTGGCGGAGCGGTTGATGTTGGCAATGACTTCCAGGGGAACATGAGGAACAACTTCAACGTTCTTACCCCCGTAATCCAAGTTGCGTTCCTTGGTGATGACGGAAAGATAAACACTGCCGGTTGTCATATAATTCGCGCCGGGAAGTTCGCGGTTCAGGAAACGTTCGTAGTTGCCCATATCCTGATCGCATTCCGTGCCGTCATTCAAAACAAAAACTTCACCGTGTTCCGTGGGGTTCATGGTGCCGGCGTCAACGTTAACGTACGGATCAATCTTAATAGCGGTTACTTCATAACCACGCGACTGCAGAATCTTTCCGATTGAAGAACTGGTAACGCCTTTACCGACACCGCTCATGACGCCGCCGACGACAAAAATATATTTGAGATTTTCTTTTTCTCGCCGCATGACGGCGGTTTTCTTTTTACGGACGATTTTTCTTTTTTTCTCGCCGGTCGGCGGATGCTTTTCTTTGGGCATAAAATAAAAAATGCGGCTGGGTGGGCCAAAATTTATCCTTACCAAGCTGCTTTATTATTTATAACCTAGCCGGGCAAAAAAGGAAAGGGGATAGGAGATCAAGGAAGCGCCCGCTCCCGTTTTAGCAGGATAATTTTCATCCGAGGGCCTCGATTATAGCCGCCGGCCTTGCCGTCGCTGCGGATCACGCGGTGGCAGGGAATAAGCGGATTTCGGTTCTTGTTCAGGATGTTGCCAACGGCGCGGCAAGCTTTTGGGCTTCCGGCTCGGCGAGCCACTTCTTTGTAAGGGAGTGTTTTTCCTTTGGGGATTTTTCTTACGATATTAAAAACTTTTTCTCCGAACACACTTGTCATATAAGATATTTTTTCTCAAGAAACGGAATAAGGCTCGGGATTTTTATATCAACATCAAATGTTCTCTGAATTCTTTGAGGGTAAGAAAATAAATCTTTCCTTCGTGGACCGCTTCGTCTTTGAT
>Ga0114931_10008321_pt1 | contig 12579 bp, 12 predicted proteins | sample 2SBtaG_FD_89579 | JGI IMG/M metagenome (GOLD analysis project Ga0114931, IMG submission 89579) | Deep subsurface microbial communities from Kolumbo volcano to uncover new lineages of life (NeLLi) - 2SBTROV14_V59a metaG | ecosystem: Environmental > Aquatic > Marine > Volcanic | place: Kolumbo...
CCCCCTTTTTTATTTGACCCCCTTTTTTATTCGTTCAGGGTTGGAATATCTTCAGATAACACCATTGGCTAGCAAACTGCTATCTCTCTCTATGGATCAAACAAGCGCGCCACCTGTTTCGCCACTCAATCCTGTGAGACTCAACACAAGCCGGCCATGTAGTCCCGGGCGAAATCACCACGCAGCTTACCGGCAATACCCAGCATGCCGTCAGTAAGATAACGGGCATGGTAGCCCTTGAGGGCCAGGTACAGGCGGGCGATTTCTGCACGATCGTAATGAGGGCACATCGTCACGATGGTTTTCCCTGCATCCAGCTCGGCCAGGCGATCCGGTAATTCATTCAGCGGGATATGCTCTCCGATCCCCAGATGCCAGGCTGAATATTCTTCAGTGAAGCGAATATCGATCAGTTGAAGCTCTCCCCGGGAATAGCGTTCCAGCAACTCCGGCAGCTGTATTTTCATCGCCAGCCGTTCATCGTAGTCAAATGAACGCAGATAGTCAGAGAAATTTATTTCCGTCATCCTGGGATCCTCTCGATAAAGACATCAAAACTGTGTCCTGATGATTTTCAAAGCCAACAGATACAGTACCATGGCAATCAGCTTCCTGATCTGGGCCTGAGTCAGGCGATAATGCATGATGTGGTTGCCAATGACTCCGCCCAGCAGGGCCGCAATGGTTACCACGCCGAGCAGTACCCAGTCCATGCGAACAAATTGCAGATAGGTGAAAAATCCGCCCAGCGAGGAAAACGGGATCACAAAACTCACTGCATAGGCGGCCTTCTTGGCATCAAAACCAAGCAGAATCAGCAAGGGCATGATCAGGGTACCACCACCTACACCCAGGAGCCCCGATATCAGGCCGACCCCCGCTCCAATGACATAGAGGACCCATGTATGTGTAAAGGCATAACGGGCCTCACGCTTATGCTGCAAAAGCAGCGTGGCAGCAAGTAGCAGGAAGACAATCAATACCCACTTGACCATATGCTCGGAAACAAACTGGCTGGTGTAGGAACCGAGTGGGGTGGTAATCAGAATTGAGACAACAAGTGGCATAGCAGAACGCAGGTCAAGCACACCACGATATAAATTCATCACACTGGCACTGATCGTACTGGCAGTATTGATAAACAGGCCCACAGCCTTGGCCATATTCAGCGGCATCCCCATCATCGAAAAGACGGAGACCAGTGCAATAGCAGAACCCACCCCTCCCATTGAAAACAGGGTGGAAAAAAACAGACTTAGAAAGAAATAAAGGATCAGATCCATCGTTTTTCCGACAACGCCACCTCACTCACACAGACTCACAGCATCTGCAGCTCCTGGAGCACGATTTCTATATCGCCCGACCGTCAGTCCTCAGTGGTCTTTCTTTTCAGTATCCCAATGAGCTCTGTACTGGCTGACACGGTATTGTAGATGGTGCCGAATTTACGAATGTTTTCATGCATCAAAGCCAGCTGATGCTCGTCCTCATCCGTATCTACATTGATTTCATATTCGATACGCGCCATTCTGGGTGGAGCATCCTGGCGGAAACCATTAAGCCGGAGATCAACACTGCGGTAAACAAACTGTATCATTGGAGCAATGCGCTCCATATTTTTCAGGATGCAGGCGGCTACAGACGCCAGCAACAACTCGGCAGGGTTGAAGGCATCCTGACGGCCCTTGATATCGGTATCGATAATCAACTCAGCCTGCTTGCAGCGCGCCATACTGCCATGGGCATCGATACGCTGTACGCTAATCTCATATTCCAGCATGACTCACTTTCCTCAATTAATGGAGACGCATATCGGTCGGACAGCATGCCTCATGGGGTACGATGCCCGGCGCCTGTTCATACCAGTCCCTACTGGCATTGATTGCCCTGACTGCCAACAACATTACCGGCACCTCGATCAGCACACCGACTACCGTGGCCAGTGCAGCGCCGGATTCAAAACCGAACAGGCTAATGGCAGTAGCAACAGCCAACTCAAAGAAATTGCTGGCACCAATCAATGCCGAGGAGCCGGCCACACAGTGAGGTGAACGTGCTGCACGATTTAACAGATAGGCCAGACTTGAATTAAAAAATACCTGGATCAGGATCGGTACTGCCAATAACAAAATTACCAGCGGTTGAGCGATAATTTGTCCCCCCTGAAAACCGAACAGCAATACCAGAGTCGTTAGCAACGCCAACAAGGAAACCGGGTGCAATCGCTTGATGACCGAAGCCAGACGCAGCTCACCATGCACCTTCTTCAGTAACTGGCCACGGATCAGCTGAGCGATGCTCAATGGCACGACGATATAGAGCACCACAGAAATCAGCAGGGTGTCCCAAGGTACCGTGATCGCTGACAGGCCCAGCAACAAGCCCACAATAGGGGCAAAGGCAAACACCATAATCACATCGTTCAGCGCAACCTGAGTGAGGGTAAAGTTCGCTTCTCCATCGGAAAGATTGCTCCACACAAACACCATGGCGGTACAGGGCGCTGCGGCCAGCAGAATCAAACCGGCGATGTAGGAATCGATCTGCCCGGCAGGCAGCCAGGGCCTGAACCAGTGTCCCACGAACAGCCAGGCCAGTAACGCCATGGAAAAAGGCTTCACGCCCCAGTTAACGAACAGGGTAATGCCCACCCCGCGACAATGCTGGGCCACACCCTTGAGGGCCTGCAAATCAACCTTCAGCAGCATGGGGATAATCATCAGCCAGATCAGCACTGCCACAGGCAGATTGACCTGGGCGATCTCCAGATGGCCGACAAACTGAAATATCCCGGGAATGAAATGCCCGAGAATAATCCCGCCGGCAATGCATAGCGCCACCCACAGGGTGAGATAACGTTCGAACAACCCCATCCCGGCTGCGGCCTGCTTTCCAGTTTTATTTATGCCTTGTACCGTCATGATGGATTCTCCTCTGAAATTTCCCGCTGCAGACTTTTCAGCAGTTCCGTGACTCGCCGGCGGATTTCATCCCGGCTGTTTCGGAATACCTGAAACATCTCCGCCTCACTGCCCTCCGCCCTGACGGGGTTTTCCAGCGGCCAGTGTAGCTTGCGCACCCCCGGCGGCAGTACCGGACAGTGTTCATCGTCATGACCGCAAACCGTTACCAGACAGTCGGCCCAGAAAAGCATTTCGTCAGTCAGACGGGGGGACTCCTGTCCCGAAATATCCACCCCACTCTCTGCCATCATAGCAATAGCACGCGGGTTCTTGCCATGGGTCTCGATACCCGCCGAGCGCACCTCCAGCCAGTTGCCCCCCAGCGCACGCGCCCAGGCCTCGGCCTTCTGGGAACGGCAGGAATTCCCCGTACAGGGAAACAACACCTGTGTTTTATCACTTGCCATCACCTTCTGCCTCTTTCTTGATCCTGGATAATCAGGCGCAACACGCCGTACCGGGACGATCCGGCATCGCTGCAAGAGCATGACGATCGGCCCCATAGGGTTCACTCTCAGCCAAACCCGCCAAAGACTCACGCAGCACACGCCGTGCCCAGCCAGGCAGCGCCGGATGCAATTGATAATGTATCCATAAACCCTCACGCCGGTCGCGTACGATACCGGCCTCGCGCAGCACACCCAGGTGGCGGGAAACCTTGGGCTGTGCAAGACCCAGAGCATGCGTTAACTCACAGACACACAGCTCGCCTTCCTCAGCAATGAGGGCCACACAACGCCAGCGGGTTTCATCCGCTAGTGCCTTGAACAGATTAATAGGCTCTATATTCATGAAAATGAATATACACTAATCCATATATATGGTAAAACATATATTTATGACGGGATCTCAAGCCTGGGAGAAAACCACTGCATTCAACCTAGATTCCGCAGTTGAAAGCAGCCATTCCGGGGTTTTGTAAGGCCGATGAAATTCAGGAAGTCCAGCTAGATTGGCGCGCCCTAGAGGATTCGAACCTCTGACCTTTGGAATCGGAATCCAACGCTCTATCCAGCTGAGCTAAGGGCGCAGTAGCGCTGAGAGGCTCCTAATCTACCAGAATAAGGTGCTCTTTTGAATGCCCGGACAGAATATTTTAGTGGGGCACCTGATCCGCCAGGCGGCGGTATTCCAGGGCATAGAACATCTCCAGATAGCGACGGGTCTCGCCCCGCTCCAGATTGGTCACATATTTCCAGAAACCGTAAATGCGGGACAGGGTCATCATCCGTTCCGCATACAATTCCCAGGTGTAGCGGCTGCTGATACGCGCCAGGGCATTGCTGGAAATCTGCTCCCAGTAGGCAGTGTTTTCCGTGGTCTTTTCGAAGAACTCCGCCATAATCAGGGCGGCCTGGTCACCATGGTTGGGCTCGATATGAAAACCGGAGATTCCGTCCTCGATGATCTCCAGAGGCCCACCGTAACGGGTCGCGAAGGTCGGCAAACCAGTACTCATGGCCTCGATTACGGTCAGGCCGAAGGCTTCAAAGAGGGCTGGCTGGATGAAGGCACCGCGGCTGTCTGCCACGTAGCGGTACAACTCGCCTGCCAGATTCTTTTCCAGCTGCACCCCCAGCCAGCGCACCTGCCCATCCAGCTCATAGCGATCCATCAATTCATGCATTAAGGCGATTTGCGCCTGCTCCTCACGATCTGCAGATTGCGCAGCATCCACATGGCCGGCCACCAGCAGCAGATTGGCCGCCGCACGCAGCCGCGAACTTTTGCCGTACCATTCCAGCAATCCGGTGATGTTTTTGATGTGATCCAGCCGTGCCATGGAAAACAGCAGGGGTTTGCTGCGATCCTGGAGAATGCCTCGGCACTCGGCACCGATATTGTCACCGTAGATCAGGCTCTCCAGCTCTCCATGCAGTACTGCCAAGCGCCGTTCCGTCATGGTGTAGGGAAAATAGATATCGGAGTTGGCGCCCGGCGAGACGATGTTGAATTTCGGATCGAACATATCCACCCCATTGGCGACCCGGTAAAGTTTCGGCATGGTAAAACTGCTGTAACTCTCGTATTGCCCTACGCTATCGGAATTGCCGGCGATTTCCTGGTAGGTGCTGGTGATAATGAAATCCGCCGAGTTCATGGCGATCAGATCAGCGGTGAACTGGCAGGCAAAGTGATATTGCGCTTCGTTGTCCTGCCAGTACAGATCGGACATCAGGTATTTGGTTTTTTCCAGGGCATGGGCGATATTGCATTGGGTCACCCGCAGGCGGTGCGCCAGTATGGTAGCCACCAGGTTACCATCCGAGTAATTACCGATAATAAGATCGGGCTGTCCGGACAATTCGGCAAGCACCTCTTTTTCAACATCGAAAGAGAAGCGTTCCAGGTAGGGCCAGACTTCGAAGCGGGAGATCCACTGAGGAACCACCTCACCATCCGGATTGCGAAAGGGCACCCGCAGAATGCGGGCATGTTCAGTCCCCAGGATGGGTTCAATGTGCTGATCGCAGGTGGTGCCTTGTGCTTCAGGGATCAGTCGGGTGACCACCAGAATCTGCGGATCGATATCCAGGCCCTGCTCGTCAATGCGCTTAAGCATTTCCTTTTCCAGTGCGCGTACCTGATCCAGAATATAGACCACCTGGCCACCGGTATCGGGCAGCCCTAGAACATTGTCCTGGGCAAAATAACCATGAGGTGAAAGGATCACCAGATTGAAGATCATCGGAATACGCCCCAGAAAGCGTTCCAGATTGCCGGGATCCGGCGCCTCCAGGATATCGGTCAACAGCGACAGGGTATCGCGCATGCGGCTGACGGTTCGCCCCCAGCCGGGCTCGAAGCCCAGGTTCTGTAGAAAATGTCCCACCGCATCCCATTCTCCATCAGCGGGCTGGTGCTCCAGGAATTCTTCCGCCTTGCGCAGGCTTTTGCGCAGTTCGGAAACCGATCTGATGCGGTTATTAAGCATCAACTGCTGCCCCTGACATTGGTGAACGGTCAGAAAATTGAGAATGTGCTGTTCTCCTGAACCCAGTTCCTGAAACAACTGGCTCGACAAGCGACGGTTGAGGAACTCCACACCCCTGCCGATGGAACGGGATTCTCGCAGTTTGGGAAACTCACGACTGAAGGGACCGATATCGAATTCCAGCATAAAATGGTTGCTGTCTTTCAAACCATCAACCAGGCGCTCTTTGCAGGCAAAATAGCTGGAAGAGTCAATACTTTCCATCTGCAGGCTTTCCGCGTGGATACGCAAGTACTTCCAGCGCGCGATGTATGGCCTGACGGCAAAATAGATCCAGGGCGATTCGATGGCCGCTTCCTGTGCTGAACGCAATGTCCATGCCAGCGGTGAGGCCCGGAAATCTTCAGCCACGTGTTCTGAGCAAAAGCATTCCAGCTCATCCCAGATTTCCGAGCGCAGCAAAAAAGGTTTTTTTTGCCCCAACAAACGCCGCAGCAAAACAAAACAGGTTTCGCGATTTGCAATGAGATAATCTGCGACCTTTTTTACCATCTATGCAAAACCCCGATTACTGTGGATCGGGTTGTGGTTCCCGAAACGACCCCAGAAAATCATAATATTCAATCCCCTCAATAATTCCCCATGCATAGACACCATTGGCGAAGTAGATACGCTCCCGCCCCTGCAGGCTATCCAATTCAGCACTGTGGTTTCCCACCACCACACCCAGCGTTTCGCCGGCCAGCATTTCTTCGTCGTTGCCGGAATCTCCGGCCACCAGGATACGCTCGACGGCGATACCCCACTTATCGGCAAAATAACGCAATGCTGCACCCTTGGATGCGCGCACCGGCAAAATATCCAGATAGGCCTGGTGTGAATAAATCACATTAACATGCAGTTTATGCTGCCGCAGGTGGCGAATGATCTCACGGATAGTCGGTGCCTTGAGGGGATCGATATAATAGCTGATCTTGAACTCGCGCTGCTCCTGCCGGGGCTGCAGACGCAAGCCCGGGATATGCTTTAGGGCATGGTGGATTTCCTTCGGTTGCCAGCGGTAGTTGATGTGCCGGGCCCAGGTGATGTCCTGGATCAATTTACGACCATAGTGGATCTCGCTACCCACTGCCGTAATGAAAAAATCTGGCGGTGGCACCTGCCATTTCCGCAAGACTGCCCGGGCACTTTCCAGCCGACGACCGGTAGCTACCCCAAAGCCGACATGCGCCTTAATCTCACGCATCTGGGCCAGCAGTGCCGCCAGGGCCTCGCCATCACCGATCAGGGTATTATCGATATCACAGACCAGAATGCGGTCATAGGTGGGCAGGCGGCTTTTCAACGAGCGGCTCATGCCCCGGCCCTGATGTGACTTTTTGATCACCCGATCGATGGCCTGAAGATACTTGTTGACATGACCGGTCCATGAAAAATGGCGTTGGGAACCCACCAGGCCTGCCTTGGACCAGCGCTGCCATTGTCTTTTGTTGCTCAGGGCATCCACCAGCACTTCGCCCAGGCGGTCTACATCCAGGGGATCGATCAACACGCCGTTCTTGCAGAAGTTCAGGATATCGCGCGGCCCGCCATCTTCGGTAGCAATCACCGGCAGACCGCTGGCCGCGGCTTCCAGCAAGGTCAGGCCGAAGGGCTCGGTCAGCGCCGGGTTAACGAACACGCCTTTGCTCTTGGCCGCCAGCCGATAAAGATAGGGCACGTCTTCCGGCTCGTGATGCTTGGGATAGGCTATACTGCCATAGAGATCATAGCGGTCAATCATAATCATCAGTTCCGTCAGCACTCGCCGCGGACCCTTTTCCGTCTCGCTGAGTTCATCGCGATTGCCCGCGATCACCACCAGATTGGCCAGTTCCCGAAGGCGGGCGTTTTCACCGAAGGCGCGCACCAGGCTGGCGATGTTCTTGCGGGGATCCGGACGGGAGAGTGACAGAATCATAGGCTTGCCGGGCTCCGCCAGGAAACGGGCAATCTGCTGATAGATTGGCGGTTTGAAGGCGCCGCGCCGAGGTGGGTAAAAACGCTCCAGATCAACCCCCGGGGGAATCACTACTTTCCTATCGGGCTGGTAACTATCATAAACGCTGTATTGTTCATCCACCTCCTGGCGCGTGCTGGCAATCACCAGCGCGGCATTGTCCAGTACCTGGTCCTCCGCCTCGATGCGCTGACTGATGTGGTACTGGCGCTCGATGTTCTCCGCCCGCATCCCCTGATCCAGCAAACGTTGTTGCTTGACATGGCCCAGGGAATGGCCGGTGAACACCAGGGGCACGCCCAGCAGGCTGGAGAGGCGGATCCCCACATAGCCGGCATCGGCATAGTGGCTGTGCAAAATGTCGGGCACCCGGCCCACCTGACGAATATGCTTCAGGGCCTGATCGGCAAAGCTGTCCAGATAGGGCCAGAGAACCTCCTTGCGTAGGTAACGGCGGGGACCGCAGGGCAGACGTATGATAAAGGCATTGGGCGCAATCTGCTCCCGGGCTTCGCCGTAGTCCTGGTCCACCTTGGGGTCCATGACCTGGCGTGTCAGGATATCAACGCGGGCAACGCGGGGATCTTCTGCCAGGGTCCGCGCCAGTTCCAGCACATATTTGATCTGACCACCGGTATCAGCATCCCGACCCAGTTCCAGATTGTGGCCGCGCATGAGCCCATGCACGCTGATCAACAGCAGGTAGAGGCCCTCGTCCTTGCTAGTCGGCAATCTTTTCTTCTCCCCAGCTGACAAGACAATCATGATAAAGCGCAAGATCCTGAACAGTCGCACCTCTGATAGTACAGATCCGGGCGGCAAATTCCAGTGCCCGCTGCAGGGTATCCTGTAGAGACCAGGCACGCATCATACCCAGCAGGGCGACGGCGCTGAAGGCATCACCGGCACCAACGGTATCGATCACCCCGGACACCGCCAGCGGCGTCTCTTCAAGGAAGCACTCATCCGTCAGCAACATAGCCCCGGCGGCACCACAGGTCACAATGAGCAGCGGCAAGCGGTAGCGGCAACGCAAAGCTCGAGCCGCCTGTTGCAGAGGAACAGGCTTATCCCCGCTTAGTGCCAGCAACTCTTCATCATTGAGCTTGGCCCAGGCGGCACCGTGCAGCACATCCTGGATAAGCCCGGATTCCCACCAGGGTGCGCGCAGATTGATATCTACACAACGGGGCGCCGCCACGGCAGTGCACAACTGCGCCCAGGCGGCCCGGGACACCGGATGGCGCAGGGCGAGGGTGCCATGGTACAGCAGGGCGGGTCTGACGGCCCCACTAGCAGACAGCACTGTTGGTCCATCGATAAAATCATAGGCCTGGTCGGGCATGATGGCATACTCCGGCTGGCCCTCATGCAGACTCACCTGCACCTGCCCGGTCGGATGTTGGTCATCGATCTGGATACCGGACAGATCCATGTGCCAGGCACTCATCAAGGCCTGCACTTCCGCTCCAGGTGCATCCTGGCCAATGCGACTGAGAAACAACGGTGCAAGGCCAAAACCCTGCAAATGCCAGGCGACATTGAAAGGTGCACCACCCAGCACCCGAGCACCGTCGGGAAAATTATCAAAGAGAATTTCCCCAAAGACCAGCGGGCGTTCTTGCATGGCTATCGACATGACCGGAGTGGGTGTTTCCGCTTCTTGTAGCAGACTTGGCAAACATTAGCAGTTAGCAAGGATTCTTGCAATTTTTTCCTGACAGCTCATCACTTGACACAATATCAGCGGCCAGGACAAGCTGCGCAGAAAGCAAAAAAAAGCCCCGCTCAAGGCGGGGCCGGTGTGCTGTATCAGAACGAATCTGCTCGTCTTACTGCGACACCACGTTGGTTGCACTCGGACCTTTGGGGCCACTTTCGGTATCAAAAGTTACCTGCTGTCCCTCGGTCAGTGATTTAAAGCCACTGGCCTGAATAGCGCTGTGATGCACAAACACATCATCACTGCCATCAGACGGTGCGATAAACCCGAAACCCTTGCTGTCGTTAAACCACTTTACTGTACCTGTAGCCATACTGGTTACCTCTAAAAAATGAACAATGTATCTCGCTGCAGGTTGTTACTGAGAAATTACGGTTGGGCCTGCTATGTTCGCTGCGCGGAACTGCCGCAATCGCCAGAATAAACTGCAACTGAAAGGGACTATATCGCATGTCTACACGATATGCTATCTGTTTTGCACCAGGTTATCAGATTTTTCTCGCCAAACAGTCCCTGCTATTTCGTGATACTAAAACCATCAATTCGGCCTTTTACAAATCTCCAGACTGCACGGCCCAGGCAAATTATCCTCAGTGATCAAGTCACAAAACTCAGCGCAGATACCTGCAACACCGTTCAACCACTGCACAAACCCCGCACAATGACTCACAAATCAGGAACTTAAGCACCTCTAGCACCGCATTCAATATGGCGCGGAACATCCCGCTCATCCTCGATTAAAATCCGACCACATGCTGCGCAACAGGGTCTGTGAAAATAGAATTTTCGTGATTAGTCCCTTTATCAAAATAGATAAACTCACCATAACCGGTCGCATGCGCGTTCCGGAAGCCCATGCTGCGACACAATGGTGGCGCCTGGCAGGCGCGACACCGGGCAACGGATAAGCTCAGCCTCCACTTAGCTTTCCCGGAACGGGCTCCGCCGCTGCAGTGCCTCCACATGGCTAGAGATCAAGGTAGTTCCGCGTGCAATATAATCTTCGATGGCACAGGCAAATCTCGGGGCCCAGCAGTGTGCGGAACAGGTCCTGACCAGCAGGAAGCCGCGCCTTCCGACATCATGCTGCAAAAACGGTTTCAGCTATGAAGGAATGTCATTCGTAAGAATGAAATACGCGGATGCTACAATAGACAGGCACGCCGCACTGTTAATCGCTGAATTTGTCCGAGGTGTTGATGAAACCCTATTCCGAGGCCTGTGAGAAAAACCGGGAACCGATATTGGCAGTACTGCGGGAACAGTTTGCCGCCACTGAGAGGGTACTGGAAATTGCCAGTGGTACTGGCCAGCACGCCGTTTACTTTGCCCGTGAATTGCCTCATCTGTGTTGGCAAACGAGTGACCTGGCGATACATCATGCCGGCATCCAGGCCTGGCTCGACAAGGCGCAGCTGGATAATGTCCTGCCACCGCTGCTGCTCGATGTTACCGCCGCGCACTGGCCGGTTAGCCGCTTCGATGGGATCTTCAATGCCAATACTGTACATATTATCTCCTGGCCCGAGGTCGAGCAGCTGTTTACCCATATTGCCCGCATCATCGAGGTGGGCGGGAAGCTCTGCCTATACGGCCCTTTCAATTATCAGGGGCGCTACACATCGGAGAGCAATGCCCGTTTCGATGCCTGGCTCAAGGGCCGCAACAAGGACAGCGGTATCCGTGACTTTGAGGCGATCGAGGCGCTTGCTGCAAGGAATCGTCTGGTGCTGCTACAGGATGTCGCCTTGCCGGCAAATAACCGCATGTTGATTTGGCAGATGAGCGATCGACCAAGTGGTTCAACGGTAGCATGTGTTTAGCAACATGCCAAATACGATCAGTTGCTGCTTATACACCACAGAATAGATGACATGATTGGCATGGGGGAAGCTCAGCCACTGACTCTACTCCGGCCTGGGCCTGCCCAAAGCAGGCGTTTCGGCGAGCAGAAAAATGGTATGGGAGAAGAACGATGACATCGCATACCATTTTTGCAAACACTGACCTAAGAAAGCTCTGATTAATTCATGAACCGGCGTCTAGCGGCTGAAATGTTCCGGCTCTGCGTTGAAAATCCTGGCAATAGCGCGCTACAAGGTGAATCGCGCTGGCGCGAGAGAGGGTGCCCTGGGGTATTAGCTGCACTTTCACCTTGATCCGGAACATTTCATCTCGCCATCCATCCGGCCCGGAATTAATCAGATCTCCCCTAATGCACTGCCTGAGGCTGACACAGGGTGAACGGGGCAATTTCAGCGTCAAAGGCCGGACCTTGCGCCGGTTGCATATGATAATGACCTCGCATGGTACCGAACACCGTAGCCAGTGGGCAAAATGATGAATACTCGTAGGTCTTACCGGGTTCGATGACCGGCTGTTCACCGATAACGCCTTCACCTTCCACTTTCTGTACGACATCATTTCCATCAGTGATAAGCCAGTGGCGGCTAATCAGCTTAACGGCAGTATCGCTCTCGTTGGATATTTGGACGGTATATGCAAAAATCCACTGCCGCTGATCGGGCCGCGAATGCTCGGGCAAATATCTGGATTCAACCTGGATGTGAATGCCATGGGTATTGGCTTTAGAGATGAACATAATTTTTATCTGCCTATGCAGTATTGACTACAAGTAACTTGCTATTTGGTGAGAATAAAGTCGTAAAATCCGCCCCTTATTTTATCAATATAATTTACTTCACCTAGCAAGGCATCCTCAAAATAAAGTTATAGAATTTGGGCATACCCCCCCAGCCTTACCGAATTATTTTATAATAATGTCGTGTAACTTATTATTTTCCAGTATGTCACTGCTGTCCCGTTAACTGGACGAAAAAAAGGCTTAAATCTCAATGAACTGTTACAATGTAAGTGCTAGCAAACGCTGTAATATAAGGAGATTTAAGCCTTGGCTCATCATAACACCGTCTTCTCACAATTGCTCAAATTTATCCCG
>Ga0114931_10008322_pt1 | contig 12578 bp, 5 predicted proteins | sample 2SBtaG_FD_89579 | JGI IMG/M metagenome (GOLD analysis project Ga0114931, IMG submission 89579) | Deep subsurface microbial communities from Kolumbo volcano to uncover new lineages of life (NeLLi) - 2SBTROV14_V59a metaG | ecosystem: Environmental > Aquatic > Marine > Volcanic | place: Kolumbo...
GCGACAGCCACGGCTCCATGGTCCGCTGCACGCAGACGTGATCCGGTTTGACGCGGGAGAGCGTCATGACGCCGGTTTCATGCTGCTGCTTGAGGAATGTCGTCGCCAGGTCCCACTGCAAGTCCATGCTGCGCAGCAGCGCCCGGAACTCGTCGGTCAGATAGGCCTCCTGCAACGTGACCAGATCCTGCTCGCCGCTGTAGGCAGCGAAGGCTTTGAGCCAGTCGGCCCGATCGCCTTTGAATGCGTTCCAGTTCAGCAGCCGAAACCCATTGGCATCGAGACGCTGGGGCGCAGGCGCATCGTGGGATGCGACGACGTGATCGGGCGTTCGCGTATAGCACGCCAATGCGGTGGATGCATCGTGATCGGCATCCACGGTCCGTTTCACGACAGCATCGGGCACCGTGATGCAGGCGGTGAGGAGGGCTGCGCCGGATGCAACCAGAAGTGTCTTGAGCGTGCTGAGTGTCATCGTGAAATCAATGGGATTGCATGGCGAGCGGGGCTCGCAAACGGTGTCGGTCCAACCGGCACCTCGATCAAACCGTCATTACAGTTCCGACTCGATCGGCAGGATGCCGATGATATCGAGACCGAGACGGTACCAGAAACCGGTGTAAGGGTCAACGTCGAAAACGCGCTTTTTGGCATCCACCAAACCATGCCATCGAATCTGCTCGTCGCCATCTTCATCGATCTGCAGCTCGAGGCGGAAGGCATGCCGGGCGACGATTCGGTCGAACCAGCCGGCCAGTTTCCGCGCAATGGCGGGGGCGGTCAGCAGGATGCCGATTTCGGTATTTTCGTGGAGCGAGCGGGGGTCGAAGTTCACGGAACCGATGAATGCCTTCTTGCGATCGACAACGAACGCTTTGGCATGCAGACTGGCATTCGACGAAACGTTGTGCCTTTTGCTTTTCCGCTCGGCATCGGGGATCTTCTTGTTCAGCTCGTAGAGTTCGATGCCGGCCCGCAGCAGCGGTTTGCGGTATTTGGCATAACCGGCGTGTACGATTGGAACATCGTTGGAAGCGAGCGAGTTGGTCAGAATGCGCACGTGCACGCCGCGTCGGCTTAATCGCCTCAAAGCTTCCACGCCTTTTTCGGTCGGTACGAAATAGGCGGAGAAGATGATCAGTTCTTCCTTGCTGCGGTGAAGAATCGGGCTGAGATCGGGGGCGAGATGAAGATCCTTTCGGTCGCTCTCGTGAAGGACTTTTTCAGGGTGGTCATAGATGGCGGTCGCCTCGCCCCAATGAAAATGGACGCTGTCGGTTCGAAGAGCATTCGCAAGGTTCGAATCCCGCAAGGCTTGCAGATAGGCTGAATCGCCGTGCTCCGCAATGTACTGTTCCAGTTGCTGCCGATCCGCTTCGATCGCCTCGGTGGTCGGCCGATCGGGGATCAGTGTCGACTCCGGATACGCGAGCGCGCTGTTCCAGTAGAGATCGAATGCGCTGGAAACCTCTTCGACCACCGGGCCGATTGCCAGCAGGTCGATGTCACCGAAGGCAAGCTTCGGATCGGCGTCGAAATACTCGTCGCCGATGTTGCGGCCGCCGATGATCGTCGCCTGGGTGTCCACGGTAAACGATTTATTGTGCATGCGGTGCGTGACCTCACCGGACCGGGAATCAAACTGCGGGCCGCGCAGGCTTTTGCGGCTGAATGGATGGAACAGACGGATTTCGATGTTGGAATGGCTGTCGAGCACTGCAAGTCCCTGGTCTTTGCCGCCGAAATCGATATCGTCCAACAGTAGACGCACCCGAACGCCGCGGTCGGCAGCTTTGATCAGGCGGTCGACAAAAAGATTGCCGGTCAGGTCGTTATGCAGTAGATAATATTGTGCATCGATGCTTCGCTCCGCCCTGTCTGCCAGGACGGCGCGGGCCACGAAGGCATCGAGTCCGCTGCCCAGCAGGAGGAGGCCGGATTGGCTGGGATGCGTCCTCAGTTCGGCGGCGACACTCTTGCCGAGAGCGGTATCTGCCGTGTCGGTATAGGCATAGGATCGGCTGCGAGCATGGTTGTCAGGCAGCGTTGCGCAGCCGCCGATCAAGAGCAGAAGGAGAAGCAGGATCGCAGCGTGAATCGCCTTGTTCGATTCGATCATCGTTCTTGTCGTGTCACCGTTTCTTGCTCCCAAGTATACATGCATTCCTCTGCGGGACGCCGCCACCGCTGTGCTTTTGGCAGCGGTTCGATGATCACCGCCTTGCAAACCGCTGCGGGATTGGTCACAATCCAATCGGCAAGTTTATCGGTCAGCCTCCTAGCAACGATGCCGGTGAACCAACATAGGCTAATTGGTGCGCACGGCACACCTTACCCCACATGTGGCATCACCGGTGTGCATACTGTAGGGCGCGCCGTGCGCACCATTTGGGCTGGCTGATGATCGACCGTACCCAGGAGACGTCATCATGAACACTGAGTTTCGCGTAAACGACATCGGACCGATTTGGCCGGCAGCCCGATTGCTCTGGATGGTCGTGATATCGGCGCTCCTCGCTTCAGGCTGTGCTACGTTTCACCCTGTCCCACTCGAGCAAGTTTCCTTCACACAGCGCGCCGAAACCAAGAGCAAAGACGGCATCAGCGTGAGCGTAGTGGTATTGAGCCCTGAAGAGAGCGAACAGGCATTCGGCACGCCGCTTGCGGACAAGGGCATTCAACCGGTGTGGCTGCGGATCGAAAACAGCACCGACAAGGAATATCTGCTGTTGGAGAACAATGTCGACCGCAACTATTTTTCGCCCCACGAGGCCGCTTGGAAGAGTCATTATTTTGCTTCCGGCGAAGCCAACCGAGCGATGAACCGATATTTTCTCGATCAGCATATCTCCCCTTATATCGCGCCACACCGAACCGTTGCGGGATACGTCTATACCAATCTCGACGAAGGGATCAAATACGTAGCGGTGGACCTTCTCGGCTATGGCGCGCGTGAATACAAAAGCTTCTGGTTCGTTGCCGAGGTGCCCGGGCTGGAGGCCGATTACAAGCAGGTCGATTGGGACAACCTCTACCCGGCGGATGAGGTCGTCGATTTCCAGGATGACCAGGAACTGCGGGCCTGGCTCGCATCGCTGCCCTGCTGCGCCCTCGGCGGCGACGAAGAAACGCCGGCCGATCCCTTGAACCTTGTCGTCGTCGGCAAACCGGGCAAGACCATCGCCGGTTTTGCCCGGAGAGGTTGGGATGTCACCGAGACGCTGCACCTCGGCTCGCTGTGGGTGATGATTCAGTCGTCATTGTTCGGCGGGCGCTACCGGACATCGCCGGTCTCGCCCCTGTATCTGTTTGGACGGTCGCAGGACATCGCTCTGCAAAAAACTCGCGCATCGGTCGATGAACGCAACCATCTGCGGCTATGGCTGGCGCCGGTTCGATACCAAGGGATGAACGTATTCGTGGGGCAGATCAGCCGTGACATCGGTATTCGCTTGGCCGCCAAGACGTTGGTCACGCACAAAATCGACCCCGCGGTCGACGAAGCGCGGACCTACCTCGCTCTGGATCTGCTTGCGTCCGAACGGCTTGCCGCGTACGGTTATGTCAAAGGGGTTGGCGCGGCGCCGTTGGATGACCCGCGCTATAACTATACCGGTGATCCTTATTACACCGACGGCCGCCGACTGGTTCTGATCATGGCCAACGAGCGATCTGACATCCTCGACCTCGAGCGGCTCGACTGGGAGCCGCCATTGATGCCTCAGAGCAGGGCGGAGGAAAATGTTATGGGTCCGGGCGACGTCGGGACTGAGTAGTCAAGGAGCGTGCCGGACGGCAACCTTCTTTTTCCTGATTCCTGCTCCATCCTCATTGTCATCCGAACTCGCCAAAGCCCAAAAGCGGCAGCGGAGCGGACAGCGAAAGTATTCCCTGGTGGCTGACTTGGATCGGTCTGCCCGTTTCTTCGCGTCTCGACTTAATGGAAAGTTGCCTCGCTCGAGCATACGACACTGATCCTTGGTAGATTTTTGGACACCTTAGTCGTGAGCCCAAAGGTGTTGGCTATGCGCTATGATTAAAAACGCTGGGCTTATAGACCTCACGGTGGCGTGTTTTTGCTTGCCGTGGTGGCACGGACGCAACGTTGCGATTTTGAGGAGTTCATGATTTGGCGAAAAAAATGAAGAGTATTGCACTGTTGATTGACGCGGATAATTCACCAGCAAAGTTTATTGAGAGCATCTTTGGTGAATTGCAAAGTTATGGAAATGTTAATATTCGCAGGGCATATGGAAACTGGGCTACGACAAAGCTTAATGGTTGGCAGGCGATCATTCAAGATCATGCCATCCAGCCAATTCAGCAATACGACCTTACTAAGGGAAAGAACGCCACCGACATCGCCCTAACTATTGATGCGATGGACATCCTTTATACAAAAAATGCGGATGCTTTTTGTTTAGTGACCTCAGATTGTGATTTTACGCCATTAGCTACTCGGATTTTATCTGACGGCAAGCTGGTAATTGGTTTTGGGCAAAGAAAAACACCTGCTGCTTTTGTTAATGCCTGTTCTGCGTTCCATTTTCTTGATGAAGAGAGTAAAGATAATCTTAACATCCCAACAGCAAACAAACTTCAACAAAACACCGAATTGGTAAAGTTATTGTGTAATGCTATAGTTACTACGAAAGAAGAAAATGGCTGGTCAAAGCTTTCAAGAGTTGGCGCCCTAATTTCAAATTATGCGCCCTTTGATACAAAACAGTTTGGTTATCCTCGATTAAGTAAATTGATTGAAGCGGTTGGGTTGTTTGAGCTGAAAAGAGATGAGAAAACAAAACATTTTAATGTTAGAATTAATTTAGAAAAACTAGCCGAAACATCCGTGGGGCACTTTAGTGTCGACCAGAGTCTGCTTGAATAACAAATGCGCGCCACTTTAACATTCGACTGATTCTAGCATTGGCGTATAAGCTATGAGGAATATAATAGAAATGACGATATTTTTTCCATTGTTAGTTGTTTTTTCAAGTGTGTTGGTACTTGTCGATGCAAACAGAAATGGAGTAAAGAAGGCGCAGATTAAAAGGTTCTATGATATGGGGTATATTGGATGGTTCGTTACCTGTGATTTTCTTTGGATAGTTACTTTTCAATAAGGGCTTACATTCGCGTCATTTCAGACGGTCAAAAGTCTCGGCTGATTTTTTCTCCGTGTTTTTGGTCGCCAGCTACGCGAGGTTTTATACCACTAGCGAGTACATGACGAAAACTTTTTCCAATACAATCCGAATATTTGTATTTACACTGCTGGTTTTTGCAAACCATGACCCTTCCTTTTCGAAGGGCTTTCAAACTTTTCACAATGCCAGGTTAGTGCAAGCGAATGATGGGGACAGTTTTCTTGTCGATATCGGTGAGGAAGTTATACACATACGACTCTATTTTGTTGATTGCCCCGAAACCAAGGTTAGCTCGAGAAGCGACGCGCGTCGTGTGCGCGAGCAAACGCGATATTTTGGGCTGACCAGTGCGGAAAATACTGTTCTGTTCGGAAACGAGGCGACAGGCCTGGTCAAGCGAGAGCTATCTCGGCCGTTTACTGTACATACCGCCTTTGCAAATGCGCTGGGGCGGTCGTCTAAGCGTAGGATATATGGACTGATTAATACCGAAGACGGGAGTGACTTGGGAGCTCTTCTCGTAAAAAATGGGCTTTGTAGACCTTATGGCGTCGGCAGAAAAACACCGGACGGTATATCTAAAGATGAAATGTTCAAAAAGCTTCAAGACTTAAAAGATGAGGCAATGTTGAAGAGGGTTGGTATTTGGTCGCGAAGTGATCCGAATCAAATTGCCAAACTTCGAGAAAGTCAGCGTAGTGAAGACAAAGAGCTCAAACAACTGACAACAGAGCTAAACAAGCCAGCGGTACATCAAAATCTAATTGACCTGAACACCGCAAGTAAAGAACAGCTGCAATCCGTAAAAGGGATTGGGCCAGTCCTCGCTGAAAGAATTATACTAGGTCGTCCGTATAAGAATGTCGACGAGCTCATTCGTGTGAAGGGAATCGGTTCAAAATCAATACTTAAAATTGAACCCTATTTTCTAGTCGGTGAGCCGTAGTGGCATATTTATAATTATTCAGATCCGCTCACCCTAATCCGAAGTGGCGCTAAACCAAAAGGTATGCTCCTTCTTTCGCCCTCCGGAAGAAGGCTGGGATGAGCGGATCAAAACGGGTGACTTCTTTTGTTTATTGCTTTCTCACCCACCCTCTCCCGCTGGAGATGGCTTGGCTCGAACACCCGTAAATCAGATTCACATTTGGGCATCCTTCATTTCCCAGGTTACACTTTCCGTTCGGTCGTTCATGTGCTCTAAGGAGTCTAGCAGCAATAAGTTGTGCAGATCGCGCCGGATGTCGTTTCGTCTTCAAGGCGTAGAAAGGGGCGCATACTCGTTGTATGTAACCCTTTCTGCAACGCAGAAGACGGAGCGAAAGACAAGCGAGATGTGCAAGTTATTTCTGCTAGCCTCCTAAGTTGCTCCTAAAATCGTTTTCAACCACGAAAGGCGCGAAAAACACGAACACACAATTTTGTTTTTTCGTGTCGTTCGTGTTTTTCGTGGTAGTAAAAGTGTCAACCACTGTTCTATAACGAATGAAAGATGCCCACATTTGTATCATTGGCAATATATCGAGCCATTGTAAAGTTCGAAATGGTGCGCACGGCGCACCCTACATTCATTTTTCCTCCGGAACCCAGCGTTGGGTTCGCTGTGCGCACCAAACCAATGAGCACCAGTGGTTGCCAATGGATTTTTTCCATTCGCTGGGACTGTTTTTCCGACAAGGGAGTGAATTGATATGTCGATCCTGCCTAAAGCAAGGAAACGATCATTCAAGCTGAAGTCCCGTCGGATAATTTCCGTGGGGCCTACCGTCCCTTCATGGCGCTTGGTGCAGGAATACGTCGCGCTTCGGATATGGAACGGCGATGCCTTCGGCATCCAATCGCACCTTGATCGATTTGGTCAAATCCCAGTAGACCGGCCAGTAATCTTCGGTGCGGGCCCACGGGCGTACGACGAATTCGACCGAATAGTCGGTGATCTTATGCGTTTTGATGGTCGGCGGCGGATCTTTGAGGATACGTTCGTCTTCGTCGATGATTTCATGCAGGGCCTCCGCGGCACGGTCGAGGTCGACGTCAAGACCCACGTGGGCGGTCAGGTCGATTCTGCGATAGGGCTGCGATGTGATGTTGCGGATGGTGTTGCCCCAGATTTTGGTGTTCGGCACGACCATCTCCTGGTTGTCGAAGGTCAGGATGGTGGTCGTCACCAGACTCATCTCCTTGACCTTGCCCAGCACGCCGCCCGCTTCCACGGCATCGCCGATGTCGAAGGGGTGGTAGAACAGAATCATCATGCCGGCCGCAAAGTTCGATAATGCGTCCTTGAGGGCGAAGCCGGTGACAAACCCGATAATGCCCATGCCCGCCAGCAGCGGCCCGATCTCGATGCCGAGTTGCGAGAGGGCGATAATGACGCCGATGAACATGACCACCTTCGAGGTCATGGATGCGAAGAAGTTCTTCAACAGCTGCGAAGTGCCGGCATCGGATCGGGACACGCGTCGGCTCACCATGCCTCTAAAGAGGGTCGCCAATAACCGGAAACCGAACAGGATCGCGATGCTGGAGAGGAGCCGAAAGACCACCAGGGCGAGGTTCTCCTGCAGCCAGTTCAAGGTTTTGCTCAGCCCTGCCTGCAACAGCCCGACGACGGCTTTCGTATCGACGTTTTCGTTGAGGATCTCGCCGGTTGCGATGACCAGAAGCTGGCCGAATTGAGTCGTTTCCAACCCTTGCCTGTTCATGAGCCGGATCACCGCTTCAAGATTCTTGGCGTCAGAGCTCTTGCGCAGTTCGAAAACATTGAGTTCCTGTTCGATCTTTTTTTTCTCTTCATCAGTGCCATGATCGAAGCGCTGTTTAAGCAGATGGATGGTATCGAGATCGAGACGGATGCGGGTCGCAAGCGTGATGGCGCGCATTTCCAACATTCTGTTCAGCTGATCGTTCTGTTTCCTGACATCCATATTGGCCGCGATGCCGCGTTCGACATTTTTCTGCCAGGCGGTCAGCAACCGGTCGAGTTCGGTCTCGGCCCGTTCGATCGACAGCTGTAAAAGCCGGTCATGTTCTCGCCGTTCGAGGTTATCGCTGCGCATCTTGGTGATGATCTTCCCCAACGCTCCGATCTCTTCGTGCAGCACTTTCGACTGCTCGGCAATGATCGATCGAATGCGAGCTTGCAGCGCTCCTTTGTCGGGGCTCGAGGGTGCCAGTCCGCTTTCGATCTCTATCAGGCGATCGAGTCTGGTGCGCGGGCTCTCTTCAATCTTGACAATCAGGCTGACGAACAAGAGATAGTCGACCTCCGAAATTTTCGCAAAGTTGCTTTTCAGTTGCTGTGATTGATGACTCAGGCGGTCGATCTCGGCAAGCAGTGCCCGGCTTTCTTCAGTCGGAGACGGCGTCGCCTTTTCGCTGGCGGATTCCCCGACTGCGGCGCGCGGGAGGGACGCAGCGATCAGCAGCAGGACGATCAGGCAAAGGGCACAATCTCGAAATGGCCAGGGGGAGGGAATGACGGTTTTTTGCATGATGAAAATAATGGGACGACAATCAATTGGAATTTTACCGCTGATCTGTGAAATCGGCCGAAGGGCAGAGCGCAGTCGCAGGCGAGTGGATGATTCGAGATCGATGCCGCGAATCGCCGTCTTCAAAAACTCGATCCGTTCCTGCGCAGTTCGGGCCGGTTCCGTTTTGGTTTCGGTTCAAAAATGCTCGTCCGTCCCAGGCCTAAGGGTTCGATCGGGTGCATGATAGAATAACAAACGACACGGCAAATGTATTGCCGCCATACGCTGAGCCACGATGCCCGCGAATGAATCCCCGTTTGCTCGATTGACAATGATATCAGCCCTTTGTAAAGCTCGAAATGGTGCGCACAGCGCACCCTACACCGCGCTTTTTCACCGGCACCGAACGTAGGGTGCGCCGTGCGCACCAAACGGTTCCTATTTGTTGATAGGTATCGCGCTTGGCTGCGGATTTCCAAAAATAGAATCCAGTGCAACGGCTCGCACTGCCGCCCCTGATCGAGACGTTGCCTAGCAGGCTGCTCACCCACCAAGAAATAAACGAAACCCGGATGCGCTGCGATGATTGAAAGAACCGCTTTGATGGTGATCGGCTTAGCTCTGCTCGTCGCTGCGCAAATCGCTGGCGTTTCCTTGGCCGCTCCCTCGACGACCGCCGGTGGAACGACCGTTCAACTCTCTCCGAACTCAATCAAGGCAAAAATCGACCAGATCGAGGAAGACGCCTCTTTGGACGATGCCGAAAAGAGTGCGCTGCTCCTCCGATACAAAAAGGCGATGAGCTATCTGGAGTCGGTACGATCCAACGATGCAGCCGCTGATGCATTCATGCAGGCGATCAAGCAGGCGCCTATCGATACCGCACGCTTGGAAAAAAAGACAGCAGCGATCCGTGCAAAACCGGAGCCCGATCTATCCCTCCTTTCCGACAAGACGCTTGCGGAACTTGAACAGCGATTGGCTACTGAAAAAGCCAACCTTGCCGCTGTCGAAGCCAAGCTGGCCGACTTCGAACAGCAGTTGGAAGCGGAGCGTGGTCGGCCGGCAGCCGCACGTGATCGACTGATCGATCTCAAACGACAGCAGGATGCGCTTGCCGAAGAGGTCAAGAAGCCTGCGGCTGAAAGCGATTCTTCTCTGGAGAGCGAAGCAAAAAACTGGGAGCTGGAAGTCCGGACATTGGCGTTGCGTTCCGAAATGCGGATGCTGGATCAGGAACTGCTCAGTCAATCGATGCGCGTTGCATTGCTCACCGCCGAGCGTGACAGAACCGCGCTCAGCGCCGAGCGCCTTAAAGTGATCGTACGGCAGCTCGAGGAGGCGGTCAGCCGGCGGCGCGGCGAGGCCACTGCAAAAACGTTGGCCGAAACCGCCGCGGCGCAGCGCGAGTCGGCGGACAAGGACCCTATCGTGAAGGAGTTCGCGCAGTACAATTCCAAGATGAGCGATACGCTCGAGCGCTTGACTGCGAAACTTGATGAGGCCAGCACCGGCGACGACGTGGCGAAAAAACAAGCGAAAAAGATCCAGGAGCAATTCAGCGGCACTCGGGAAAAATTGCGGCTTGCAGGCACCAGCACGGCGCTTGGACATATCTTGGACGCACAGCGGCGCGCCTTGCCGGATCTGCACGAACTCGAAAACAGGATCCAACTGAACGAAGCAATGATCGGCGACACCAGCCTGGCGAAGATTCAGAACGAAGAAGAGGAAACACGGCTGAACGATATCGACGCATTCGTTGCCGAGCGCACGGCCAAACTTCCACCCGACCGGGCAGAAGCCGTTCGCGACGATCTGCGCGACCTCGCGCGCCAGAAAAAGACGTTGCTGGAGCGCACGATTGCGACCCAAGATGCCTACGTGAGAGCGCTTGGCGAACTCGTTTTTGCGCAACGGCAACTGCTCGACACAGTCGCGGCCTATGACGAGTTCCTATCAAAGCGGCTGCTGTGGCTGCGAAGCGCCCCACCGCCGAGTTTGAAGCGACTGCGTGCAATACCGAATCAGGTTGCCTGGCTGCTGTCACCAGCGCAATGGCTCGATTTAACCGCGGTCCTCATCGCTGAGGCAAAGCACTCGCCGGTCATCGGGTTGGGGAGCCTGCTGTTTGCCGCGCTGCTCGGACTCTCGCGCCCGATGTGCCGCAAACTCCAGGCACTCGGAAAAAAGGTTGGCAACCCGCTCACTGACCGCATCAGCTATACGATCAAGGCCTTGGGGTTGACCCTGCTCCTGGCCATTCCCTGGCCGATGCTGCTGACAACGCTCGGCAGGGAGCTTCAATCGGCACTGGAAGCCAGCGAATTTTGTCACGTGATCGGCGCCGGACTGATAACGATCTCGCTGCCCTTGCTCAACCTTCGCACTTTGAGTGTTCTCTGTTTACCGGACGGTGTTTCCGCCGCTCATTTTCGCTGGCCTGAGCATAGTCTGACACTGATGCGCCGCGAGATTCGGCTGGTTATGGTGCTTTTTCTCCCGGCCGTCTTTGTCGCTGTCGCCGTCATCGATCATTATTCGGAGGACATGGGCGGTGGGCTCGGCCGATTCTCCTTTCTGTTGATGATGCTCTCCCTGGGGCTGTTCTTTTTTCGTTTGTTTCACCCCACCAACGGCGTGCTGGTGGCGTTCAATACCCGCCACCCGCATACCCTTTTGGCGCGAATGAAGACGCTTTGGCTGGTGCTGGGCGTAACCTTTCCGGCCGTACTTGCTCTCCTTGCGTTCGTCGGCTTTGTTTATACTGCGATCGTGCTGACCGTCAGTCTGATCGATACACTGTGGCTGCTGTTCGGCCTCGTTCTGATTCAGCAGCTCGGCGCGCGCTGGCTGCTGCTGACGCAAGGGAAACTCGCCATTCAAGCGGCACAGCGTGCCCGGCAGGAGGCGTCGGCATCGGAAGAGACCCCGACCGATGGGGTATTGACGGAAGAGGCCGAGCCGGAAATCGATCTCGCCAGCTTGAATCAGGAAAGCCGCAAGCTTCTGAATATCGTGGTCGTGGTGCTCGGGATCATCGGCTTGTGGGCGATCTGGTCGAATGTCCTGCCGGCCCTCGGAATACTGGATACCATCGAACTGTGGCGCTACGAAACGATGGCAGCGGGTGAACAGAAAACCGTCGCTGTGACCCTTGCCGATTTCTGCGTTGCCATACTGATTGCAGTTGTCACCGTAGTGGCGGCCAGACGTCTTCCCGCTCTGCTCGAAATTATCCTGCTGCGCCGTGTCCAAATGGATGCCGGCAGCCGCTATACCGCTACGACATTGTTCAATTATCTCATCGTTGCCATCGGCATCGTGCTGTTTTTCCACAAGTTGGGCGGCAGCTGGTCGCAGATCCAATGGCTGGTGGCGGCTTTGAGCGTCGGCATCGGTTTCGGTCTTCAGGAGATTGTCGCCAACTTCATCAGCGGGCTCATCATTTTGTTCGAGCGTCCGGTTCGGGTCGGCGACGTCATCACCATCGGCGACACCGACGGCACCGTCACCCGCATTCGCATCCGCGCTACGACGATCCGCAACTGGGATCGAAAAGAGCTGCTGGTGCCCAACAAGGAGTTCATTACCGGCCGGCTGCTAAACTGGTCGCTGTCCGATCAGATGACGCGGTTGCTCATCCCTGTCGGTGTCGCCTACGGCAGCGATGTCGAAAAAGCGAAGTCGCTGCTCGCTGAAGCCGCCGCGGAGAACGAATGTGTTCTCACCGACCCATCCCCCGCTGTCACCTTCGACAGCTTCGGAGACGGCGGCCTGTTGCTGTCGCTGCGCTGCTATGTCGAGTTGATAGAATATCGTCTGAGTACTTTGACGGCCTTGCACGAAGCCATCAACAAAAAATTCAACGACGCCGGCATCCGCATTGCGTTTCCGCAGCGGGATGTTCACCTGGATTTCGGTCAGCCGCTGGATGTGCGAATCCAACGCGAGC
>Ga0114931_10008323_pt1 | contig 12577 bp, 10 predicted proteins | sample 2SBtaG_FD_89579 | JGI IMG/M metagenome (GOLD analysis project Ga0114931, IMG submission 89579) | Deep subsurface microbial communities from Kolumbo volcano to uncover new lineages of life (NeLLi) - 2SBTROV14_V59a metaG | ecosystem: Environmental > Aquatic > Marine > Volcanic | place: Kolumbo...
ACCTCTGCGGCACCCGGGTGACGGCGGCGCGCTTCGGCGAGTTGCTGCTCGCTTCGCTGGGTCCCGGCCGTGCCTCTGCTGCACCCGGGTGACCCCTTCGGCGCGGCTTCAGGCGCCAGCGTCCGTGCCTGCGTCCTCGCCTGCCGGGTCCGAGCCCGGATCCGAGAGGTGGAGGACGATCCGCAGCCCGGGATCGTTGTCCTGCACTTCGATGCGTCCGCCGTGCAGGTGCGCGACTGCGGCGGCGAAGCTCAGCCCGAGGCCGGTACCCGTGACACTGCGGGACGAATCGAGGCGCACCAGGCGTTCGAGCACCCGTTCGCGGTCGGCTTCGGGGATGCCGGGGCCGCGGTCGGCGACAGCCAGGTGCACACCATCGTCCGCGCGTTCGGCCGAGATTTCGATCGAGCGCCCCGTTGCGGCGTACTTGATGGCGTTGTCGATCAGATTGGCGAGCGCCTGCCCGAGTAGCTGACGCTCGGCGCGCACTTCGAGGCCCGGTGGCACGTCGACTCGGATCTCGATGCCGGCCTCCTCGGCCAGTGGCCCGTACAGGTCGACGACGTCGTCGACGAGCGAGGCCACGTCGACCGGGCTGGCGTGGCGCCGCAGGTCGTCGCCCTCGATGCGTGCGATCTGGAGCAGGCCGTTGAAGGTCTCGAGCAGGCGGTGCGTATCGGCCGACAGCGCCTCCAGCGTGGCACGCGTCTCGTCGCTCGTCGTCGGCGCGGCCAGCGCTGCTTCCAGCCGCGCGTGCATGCGCTGCAAGGGCGTGCGCAGGTCGTGTGCGATGTTGTTGGTCGCTTCGCGGACCTGCTCGACGAGGCGATCGTTCTCGTCCAGCAGGCGGTTGAACTGACGTGCGAGCTCGTCGAATTCGTCGCCGCGAGGACTCACCTCGACGCGTTCGTGGCGCACACCGCGCAGGATCTCCGCGATCTTGGCCCGCATCGTCTCGACCCTGCCCAGCAGGTTGTGGCTGACGGCGAGACCGGCGGCGACGGCCAGGACTGCGGCCAGCACCAGCCCGCCGATGCTCGCGGTCTTGAGTGCGTCGAGCAGCGCGTCGTTGCGTGAGGTGTCGCGGCCGACGAGCAGACGCTTGTCGCCGACGCGAACGGACTCGAGCTGTACGTGCTTGACCAGCCAGACGTCGGCGCGCTGCAGCTGCACCGGCACGTGCTCGCCGCTTCCCTGTTCCGCATCGCCCTCGGGCCACTCGCGCACGTTGCCGGCGATGTGGGTTTCGCTCTCGCTGGCCAGCAGGTACGCGAATGCGCCGGGCTCGCGCGAACGCCGCTCGACTTCGTCGACTAGCCCCTGGATGCCGTCGTGCTGCCAGCGCTCGACCAACGTCGCCAGCTCCTCGCGCACGGCGTTCTGCGACGAGCGTCGAAGTCCGGAAGCGGTCGCGAAGTAGACGACGGCGAGCACCATCGCGACGGTGCCCACCGCCAGCGCGGCCGTCGCCAGCGTCAGGCGTCTGCGGATGCTGACGCTCACTTTCAGTCGGACCGCAACACGTAGCCGACTCCGCGCACGGTGTGGATGAGCGGCTGCGCCTCGCCCTCGTCGATCTTCTTGCGCAGACGGCTGATGTGCACGTCGATCACGTTGGTCTTCGGGTCGAAGTGGAAGTCCCAGACGGATTCGAAGAGCATCGTGCGTGTGACGACGCGGCCGGCATGGCGCATCAGGTACTCGAGCAGCGCGAACTCGCGCGGCTTCAAGTCGATTTCGCGACCGCCGCGGCGCACCCGTCGCGCCAGCAGGTCGAGCTCGAGGTCGCCCACGCGCAGCACCGTCTGCGGTGCCGCCGAGCCGCCGCGCCGCTGTGCGAGCACCTCAATGCGTGCCAGCAGCTCGGCGAAGGCGAAGGGCTTGGTGAGGTAGTCGTCACCGCCGGCGCGCAGGCCCTTCACGCGTTCGTCGACATCGTCGAGGGCGCTGAGGATGAGCACGGGCATCTTGCGGCCGGCCTTGCGCAGCGTCTCGATCAGCGAGAGGCCGTCGAGCTCCGGCAGCATACGATCGACGATCAGCACGTCGAAGTCGTCGCTCATGGCGCGATTGAGCCCGCTGAGGCCGTCGGCGGCGTGCTCGACCTGGTGGCCGGCTTCGCCGAGCGCGCCGACGAGATACTCGGCGGTGACCGCGTCGTCCTCGACCAGCAGGAGCCTCATGCTAGTGCGCTCCGCGGGCGTCGCTTCCCTCCGGATAGAGCGGCGGAAGACCGCCGCCCGGTCGCTGCGTGCGCGCACTTCGCCTTCGCTTGCGCGCGGCCCGGTAGCTCTTCCAGAGGGTTTCTCCGTTCCAGCGTTCGCCTGCTTGCGAGTATCGCACGGCGCGCAGCTGTGCGACGGCTCTTGCGAGCGCTTCCCCGCCAAGCTCGCGCGCCCACGCTTCGAGGTCGCGCGGCAGCCCGGTGCCGTCGCCGCCTCCAGAGCGCAGGGCCGCGACGTCGCGCAGAGCCTGTTCGGCGGCGCTTGCATCGGCCCTTCGACAGGCGCGGCGAAGTGCGCGTTCTGCGGCGCGCAGCGAGCGTGCGTGTCGCCGGGCTCCGCGTCGTCGGACGGCGACGAAGAGCAGCGCAGCCAGCGCGCCCAGCAGAACGGCGATCGGGCCGAGCCAGCCGCCGGGAATCGGCAGCGTCGGCAGGCTCGGCAGCAGGCCGGACGCGCCACCCAGTGCGCTTTCGCCACCCGCTGCGGGCGGCGCGGGAGCGCTGCTGCGGGCACCGGCTGAGCCACCGGGGACAGGCGCCGGCTGCGGGCCGCCGCGAGAAGGCCCGCCCGCGGCGGGCAGCACGTCGAGCGTGTGTGCGGATAGCGTCGCCGTTCGCGCGCTGTCGCTGCGCACGTCCCACCATGCGACCTCGATCGGCGGGAGCGTGACCGGTCCGGGCTCGGTCGCGATCAGTGTCTCTTCCTGGATGCGTATGCTGCCGCGTTCGTCCTCGCTGGTGCGCGGCGCTTCGGCATACTGCTTGATGCCCGCGACTTCCGGCGCAGAGATCGGCGGCAGCTGCACGGCTGCAGCACCCTCGGCGCGCAGCGTGATGCGGCGCGTGACGGCGTCGCCGACCCGGATGCGCCCGTTCGCAGGTTGCCAGGATTCCTCGAGTTCGACCGAACGGGCGGGCAGCCACCACTGGCCGCGCGCGGCATTGGGACGCGGGCGCACCTGCAGCTCGAGCGGTCGTGAGCGGGCCACCACGCGCTGGCGGCCTCGGTCGAAGAAGCGGTCGAAGAGATCGTCGCCGAAGGGGCTGTCGGCGAAGAAGTCGTCGAAGAAGGAGCTTCCAAAGCCGCCCATGCCCGGCCGGCGGCCGCGCCGGCGCGGCTGTTGGCGCGCGCGGTCGACGCGCACGATTCCTTCGAAGGCGACCGGAGGCACGACGAGCTTGCCAGCGGCCTCGGGCACCAGCGAGTAGGTGCGTTCGACACCGCGGTAGCTGCGGCCGCCGATCTGCTCCTCGAAGTTGCGGTCGTCGCCGAGGCGTTCGACGGTGGCTCCCGCCACTTCCGGCTCGCCGAGCGTGCCTTCGAGCAGTTCCGGCCCGGCATAGACGCGCACGCGCAGGAGCACGCGCTGCTCTTCGTAGGGACGCGGCTCCTCGACCGTCGTGCGAACGAATACGCTCTCGCCGGGGGCCGCGCGTGTGGCAGCGGCCGACCCGGGCGCGCCCGCGCTCGGCGTCTGCGCCTGCGCCGGCGCGGAGACACGAAGGGTGACGGGCGCGGTCGTCGCCTGCCCGACGCGAAGCGGCGGCACCGTGACCTCGCCCTGCTCGAGCGGGAGCAGTGTGAGGTTCCAGTCGACACTCGAGTCGTGCGCGCCGTTGATGAAGGTCTCGCGCCGGCTGCGGCCGACGTCGAGAACCTGGAAGTGCTCCTCGAGCGGGGCGAGATCGGGCTCGGCCGAACGCAGCGCGCCGCGCAGCCGGATCTGCAGTGTCACAGGCTCGCCCGCGCGAACCTGCGTCGAGCTGATGCGCGTCTCGACGGACTGCTGTGCCGCAGTCGCGGAGAAGCCGGGCAGCAGCAACGCGACGGCCAGACAGGTACGAAGCAGTCCACGGAATCTCACGGCCGTCCTCCCTTGCGTCGGGTCGCTTGCTTGCGCTGGTAGTCGCGCCGGATCTTCTCGCGCAGCAATCCGCCCGGGTCGTCCGGCAGGCGCGCCATCCAGCGCGCCATTTCCTGGTCCTCGGGCGAGACGGGCACGCCGCGGGTCGTCGCACCCGGGCCGTGCTGGCCCGGTTGCTGCGGCTGCGCCGCGTTGCTTGCTGCGGCAGCCGTTGCCTGCGCCTGCTCGTCGCCGGGCTCGCCCTGGGCCTGCTCCTGCTGCGCGCCGCGCGCGTCCTGCGGCGGACCCTGGTCGCCCTGTTCGGGCCGTCCAGCCTCGGAGCGCTCCTCGCCCGCCTGCTCACCGGCTGTGGCGTCGGCCGCCTCGGCAGCGCCGTCGCGCTGGTCCTGACTCGCGTCCGCGGACTCGCCCTGCTGCGATTGCTCGCCCTGTCCGGACTGCGACTGTTCGCCCTGCTCGCCCTGCTCGGACTGCGACTGTTCGCCCTGCTCGGACTGCGACTGTTCGCCCTGCTCGCCCTGCCCGGACTGCGACTGCTCGCCCTGCCCGGACTGCGACTGTTCGCCCTGCTCGGACTGCGACTGTTCGCCCTGCTCGCCCTGTCCGGACTGCGACTGCTCGCTCTTCTTGCCCTGTTCACCCTGTTGCGACTGGGACTGCTGCTTCTTCTGCTCTTCGAGAAGCCGGGCGACGAGCTCGCGGTTGAAGCGTGCATCCTCGTCGTCGGGCTGCTCCGCGAGCGCTGCGTCGTAGGCTGCGAGTGCCTGTTCGAGCTGGCCTGCTCGTGCGAGTGCGTTGCCGCGGTTGTACTGCGCGCGCGGGTCGTCACGTCGTGCGAGCAGCTCGGCAGCGCCGCTGTAGTCGCCCGCGCGATAGCGCGCGGCGGCCTTCCACGCCGGGTCCTCGAAGGTTTCGGCCGACGTGGCGTAGTCCTGCTCTTCGAAGGCACGGGCCGCGCGCTGGTCGGGACGCTCGAACCAGTTGTGCCAGTCGCTCGCGCGCGCAAGCCAGCCCGGCCGTTCATTCGCCGGTTCGAGTTCGGACTGCGCGCGGGTTGCAGCGGGCGTGTCGCCGGGGGGAGTCGCGCTGGCGGCCCGGGCACCGGCGGCTGGCAGCTGCAGGCACAGCGCCAGCAGCGCGGCCCCCACCCATCCCTTGCGAAAGCCGATCGGCGCGAGCAGCAGCGGTAGCCACACGAGCCAGGCGCCCATGTCCTTCCAGTCGTCCGTTTCGACTTCGCTCTTCGCGAGCCGGGTGCCGAAATCGACGTCGTCGGTGTCCGGCAGCAGCTGCGCGAGGTCGGAATCGTCGGCGCTGAGCGCGGCGATCGTACCGTCGCCGGCACGCGCGACGTCGGCAAGGTGCGCGCTGTTGCCGGCGATGGACAGCACCGACAGGTGTGCGCCGGCGCGCGCCACCCGTTCTGCGGCTTCGAGTGTCGCACGCGGGTCGTCGTCGCTGTCGTCGGCGACGAGCAGCAGTGTCGCACCGCTCGTGCCGGCGGGTTCGAGCAGCGCCAACGCCTCGTCGATCCCACGCGCCGGATGGACGCTACGCCCGGGTGCCAGCCGGGTATCGAGCAGCGGGATCAGCTCGCGCAGCACCTCGCGGTCGTCGGTGAGCGGCGTCGCCGCGAAGGCTTCCTCGCGGAAGACGACCAGTGCGGCCGACCCGCCGTGGAGCCGCTCGAGCGCGTCGCCGAGCTTGTGGCGCGCGCGCGCGATCCGGCTGGGTGCGACGTCGCGTTGGTTCATCGACGGCGCCAGGCTCAACACGAAGACCGTGCGCGCCGGCACTTCGAAGGCGACCTGCGGCAGCCGCTCCCAGGTCGGCCCGGCGAGCGCGATGCAGCTCGCGATCCACGCGAGTGCGAAGGCGGCGAGCGGCCAGCGCGGTGCGCGGCTGCCGCGTGTCGTGAGCAGGTGCCGCAGTAGATGGGGTTCGCAGACGCGCGCCCACGCCCCCTCGCCGCCCCGGCGCCGCCAGGCCCAGAAGAGCAGGGGCACCAGCGCGAGCGTTGCCCACAACCACGCCGGGCGGAGGAAATGGAAGCTGTCGGGAATCATGCGAGGCTCCTTCGCGGCAGCGTCGCCCACAGGTCTCCGATCGCGCGTCCGGCAGCCAGCAGGCCGACGAGTGCCAGTGCACTGCCGAGCGGCCAGTAGAAGAGGGCCTTCACCGGTTGCACCGTCGCGCTCTCGCCTTCCGTCGGTTCGAGGCGGTCGATCGCGGCGTAGACGTTCAGCAGGCTCTCGGTGTCATCGGCGCGGAAGTAGCTGCCGCCGGTCGCGTCGGCGATGGCGCGCAGCGTCTTCTCGTCGAGGTCGCTGCGTCCGGGCAGGACACGACGCCCGAAGAGCGTCGAAACCACCCGGTCCGGGCTGCCGACGCCGATCGTGTAGATGCGCACGCCGGCGTCGCGCGCCATCCGGGCGGCCTCGAGGGGGTCGAGCACGCCGGCGTTGCTCGCGCCGTCGGAGAGCAGCACGAGCACCCGTTCATCCGAGGGGCGCTTGCGCAGGTGCTTGACCGCGAGCCCGATCGCGTCGCCGATCGCCGTCTCCTCGCCCGCGAGGCCGACCTCGGACTCGTCGAGCAGCTCGGCGACCGTCTCGAGGTCGGGCGTCACCGGCGCCTGCAGGAAGGCACGCGTCCCGAACAGCACCAGGCCGACGCGGTCGCCCTTGCGGTCGAGGACGAACTGGCGCGCCACGGCGCGCACCACCCGGAAGCGGTCGACGCTGCGGCCCTGCACTTCGAAGTCCTCGGTCGCCATGCTTCCGGAGAGGTCGAGCGCGAGCATCAGGTCGCGTCCCTGTGACGGGACGGGCTGTGCTTCTCCGACCCACAGGGGTTGCGCCGCAGCGACGACCAGCAGCACCCAGGCCGCGACCTTCAACGCGAGCGACAGCAGTGCACGCAGCGATCGGGTGGCCTCGCTGCGGTCGACGAGTGGAGCGATCTGCGTGTAGAAGGGGATGCGCAGTGCGCCTTCGGTGTCCGGCGCAGCCGGCCACAACCACCACACCAGCAGTGGCAGCGGTAGGGCCAGGAAGGCCCACGGCAGTGCGAATTCGATCATCCCTGCTCCTCGATCCATGCGCGTACGAAAGCGATCCAGCGCTCGGGGTCGGCCTTGGCTTCGTCGATGTCCCCCCATGCGGCGTGCGTGATCTCTCTCGCGACCTCCGGCGTGCACGGCCCGTCGGCCGACGCGTGCCGACACAGGAGCGCGTACCACTCGTCGCCATGCAGTGCGGCGACTTCCTCCGCCGGGTAGCGGGCGAGCGCAGCGCGGCGCAGCAGCGCCGACAGTGCCGTGGCCAATTCGAGCGCGTCGCCGTGTTCCGCGAACGACGCTTCGATGGCAGCGAGTTCCCGTGCTGCGGCTTCGTTCCAGGGCATGGGGCGACGATGGCGCGAGCGACGCACGAGCAGCACCGCGACGACGGCGGCCATCACCACTGCGGCCAGCAGCCACCAGCCTGGCGCAGGCGGCCAGAAGGAAACGGGCTCGGGAAGATGGATGTCGCGCAGTGCCTCGAGCGAGGCGCCGGCGGCTTGCTGGGCGGCCGGTCCCATCAGACGCTCCTCGCGAGCGACGCGGGTCGGCCGTTGCGACTGGGTCCGGGCCGCGACACTCGCGCGGCGCTGCGCGCCGGCAAGACGTCCTCGATGGCGCCATCCGTGCGCAGTGCGAGCGCCTGCGCGCCGTCGCGCACGCGCAGCTCGCGCAGCCGGTTCACGCGCTGCTCGAAGGGCGACCGATAGGCGCGTCGCCACTCGTCCGAGCCCCGCGCAACCAGGGTGTGGACGCTGCGGCCGTCGTGGACGCGGTACTGACCGGGCGGCGGCGGATCGCCTTCGAGCGGGTCGTGCACGTGCACCAGCACCAGCTCGCAGGCGCGTGCGAAGTAGCGCAGCTGTCGCAGCGCCGCGTCGTCGAGGTCGTAGAAGTCGCTGATCACGACCACGCGGCTGCCCGCGCGGACGCGTCGGCGCAGCAGGTCGAGACGGACGCTGAGCGGCCGCAGCAGGCCTTCGCCCGCCGGGCCGTCCCCGTTGCCCGGCGCGGAGGTGGCCGCGCCATCGCCGCCGAGGGGCAGCTCCTGCTCCGCGGTCGCTGCGGCGAGTGCATCGAAGAAGCGGAACAGGTTGCGTCGCGTGCGGCCGAGGGGGCACTCGCGGATGCGGCCCGCGGTGGTGACGACGCCGCCGATCCGTTCGCCGGCGCCGTGCGCCTCCCAGGCCATCAGCGCCGCAGCCCGGGCAGCCGCGACGGATTTGTAGACACCGCGGGTCGCGAAGTGCATGGTCGGCGCTACGTCGACCACGAACCACACCGGGCGCTCTCGTTCGGCTTCGAAGAGCTTGCTATGCGCGCGGCCGGTCCGCGCGGTCACACGCCAGTCGATCGAACGGATGTCGTCGCCGGCCTGGTAGGCGCGCACCTCGGAGAACTCCATGCCCGGGCCGTGCAGGCGCGACGCGTGCGGGCCCGCGAGGCGGGTCGCGACGCGGCGGCCGCTGCCGACGTCGCGCGTGGCGCCGATGCGGCGGCCGAGTGCGACCAGCTCGGAGCGCGTCGCGACGATGCCGTCGCGTGCGGCCTCGTTCTCGGCGAACGCGGGCGTCGGGGTCGCGGAAGTGGCGGGCGTCATTCGCGAAGCCCCCACTACGGCAGCGGGACGACGCGCAGCAGGCGCGCCACGAAGTCGTCGGGCGTCACGCCGTCGGCCTCGGCCTCGTAGGTCAGCAGCACCCGGTGGCGCAGCACGTCCGGCGCGGCGGCGTGCAGGTCGTCGGGCGTCACGTAGTCGCGACCGGCGAGCCAGGCGACCGCGCGCGCACAGCGGTCGAGCGCAATCGTGCCGCGCGGGCTGGCGCCCCACTCGACCAGGCGACCGAGTTCGGCGTCGTAGCGCGCGGGGTCTCGTGTCGCGACGACGAGCTGCACCAGGTACTCCTCCAGTGCCGGTGCGAGGTGCACGTCGAGAACCGCGCGGCGCGCGTCGAAGATCACCTCTTGCGAGACCTTCTCGAAGGGCCGTTCGGCAGTGCCGCGCGCCTGCTCTCGCACGAGCTGCAGGACGCGGCGTTCGGCGCGCGCATCCGGGTAGCCGACGCGGACGTGCAGCAGGAAGCGGTCGAGCTGGGCCTCGGGCAGCGGGTAGGTGCCCTCCTGCTCGATCGGGTTCTGCGTCGCCATGACCAGGAAGAGTTCGGGCAGCGGGAACGAGTGACGCCCGGCGGTGACCTGGCGCTCGGCCATCGCCTCGAGCAGCGCCGACTGCACCTTCGCGGGCGCGCGGTTGATCTCGTCCGCCAGGATCAGGTTGTTGAAGATGGGGCCGCGCTCGAAGCGGAAGGTGCCGGTCTCGGGCTGGAAGATCTCGGTCCCGGTCAGGTCCGCGGGCAGCAGGTCGGGCGTGAACTGGATGCGGTGCTCGTCGCCTTCGATGGCGTTGGCGAGCGTCTTGACGGCGGTCGTCTTGGCGAGGCCGGGGGCGCCCTCGACGAGCAGGTGGCCGTCCGCCAGCAGGCAGACGAGCAGCTTCTCGACCAGGTCGGGCTGGCCGACGACGTGCTCTTCGAGGTGTGCGCGCAGACGGGTGAAGGCCTCGCGCGGGTCGCTGCCGCTCGCGCAGGCGGCACGCGCAGCGCCGCCGCTCGCGCTGCCCGACGGCGTGGCTTCGGATGCGGGATCGGAACGGGTCTCCAGGGCCTCCACGGCGGTCTCCTCTTCTGCGTGGGTTCCGGGCGAGTATCGGACCCGCTCGTGACCCCAGTGTTTCAGGCAGATGAACTCTCGTTCATCTGGCGCCCCCGAAGGGGAGCGGCGCGGGCCTGGCACCTCGGCTGCGACGGTCCAGCCCGCCAGCGGAGCGGGAGACGGGGAAGGGCCGGCAGCCCGCGGGCGCACGCTCGGCGACGGCGCCCGGGCTCAGCCGTGTCCGGCGTGGCCGCGCTTCGCCTCGCCGTCCGTTCCGTCCGCCACGGCGCTCGCGAGCCTCGGGCGCCCTCGCAGCAGCCGGCCTGCCGCGGTGTTGAGCGAAGGCACAGGCCGCGAGAAGCTCACGCCGGCCACGCGCTGGGACGCGAACTCCACCAGCACGCAGCCCACGAGGCTGCCGGCGATCAAGGGCAGCGCGTGTGGGCTCTCCTGGTTGGCGTGGAGCACGAGCGTGGCGAGCGCGGACGAGGTGGCGAGCGCGGCGAGCAGCGCGACGGCGCGGCTCGCACCGATCTGCGGGGCGAGCCGCAGCGCTGCCAGGTTGACGGCCGTGAAAATGAGCAGGAAGCCCGCGCTCGCCACGATTGCGATCGCGCGCACGTCGAAGGCGTTCGCGAGCCCCAGCGAGAGCAACCCCGTTGCCAGCACTGCGGCCACCGGTCGTGTTCGCAGCCTGCGATCGAAGAGCTCGGGCAGTTCGTGGTCGCGCACGAGCGCGAGCGTCAGCCGCGCGTTGCCGTAGATGGTGGCGTTGATCGCCGACGCCGTGGACAGCAGCGCAGCGATGCCGACGAGCACGAAGCCCACCTGGCCGAGGCTGGGACGGGCGGCGGCCGCGAGCGCGTACTCCTGCTGGCGTGCGATCGCTTCGGGCGCGAGCGAGCCGACCGTCACGGCCGCGAGCAGCACGTAGAGAAGCGTCACGAGGACGACGGAGAGGTAGAGCGAGCGCGGCAGCGTCCGCTTCGGGTCGACGACGTCGTCGCCCGCATTGGCGATCAGTTCGAAGCCTTCGTAGGCGACGAAGATGACCATGCCGCCGACCACGAGGCTGGGCAGGGGTGGCCACTGCGCGGGCTCGAAGCGCGCCGCGTCGACGGAACCGGCGCCAGCGACCACGACGAGTGCGAGGATGGCGAGCTTGACGATCACGATCGAGGTCTCGGCCCTGCTGACGACCTGCGCATCGAAGAGGTTGATCGCGAGTGGCAGCGCGATCGCCGCACTCAGCAGCGTGTGTTCGAGCAGCGGTGTGGGGTCGGGCGTGAGCAGGCGCGCTCCGTAGGCGCCGAAGGCCCGCGCATACAGGGCGACCGTAACGAGGTAGCTGAACCACAGCAGCAGGTTGACCGAGCCGCTCCACAGGTCGACGCCGAAGGCGCGATCGATGAACGCGACCGTGCCGCCGGCGCCGGGCCGGTCGCGCGAGAACTGGGCATACGAGTAGGCGGAGAGCAGCGCCACGATGCCCGCGATCGTGAAGGCGACCGGCGTGCCGCCGCCGGCGAGCTGGACGGCCGTGCCGAGGACGGCGAAGATGCCGCCGCCGACCATCCCGCCGATGCCGATCGCGGTGGTGCCGAGCAGTCCGACCCGCCGCCCGTCGCCGTTCGCGCTCGCCGGCCCGGCGCCGCTCGGATCGGCGGGGCCGGCGGTCACGGCAGACGGCGCACTCGCGCGCGCCGTCGGGGCGCAGTCGCCCGAAGAGGGAGGGGCATGTCGGCGCGCATCGGGATCCTCGCAGCACTCGTTCGGGGCGCTGGAGCATACACCGCTCGCCGGCGGCGCCGTTCCTTCACGGGCGCTGCGGCGCGCGCGGGCGTGGCGTGAGCTGGCTGCGCGAGCTGCGCCGGCGACGGATCCGTCGTCGTCCCTTTCCGGCGGCCTGGCGCGAGTGGCTGCAGCGGCGCGCGCCTTTCTACGAGGCGCTGCCCGACCCGGACCGCCGCAAGTTCGAGAGCGACCTGATGGTCTTCGAGCGCGAGAAGGCCTTCATCGGAGCGGGTGGCCTGGAAGTCGACGAGGAGGTGCGCGTGGTGGTGTCGGCGGCTGCCGTGCGGCTCGTCGTCCGCCTCGATCTGACGTACTACGACCGCGTCCACGAGATCATCGTATACCCGGGCGCCTATCTGCACCCCGACGAGGACGGCGTCATTCTCGGCGAGGTGAGTTCCTGGAACACTGTCGTGCTCTCGTGGAAGGACGTGGTCGCAGGGCTGCAGAACCCGCGCGACGGACGCGACACGGCGACGCACGAGTTCGCCCATGTGCTCGACCGCGCCAGTGGCGCCTTCGACGGCACGCCGAAGCTGCGCGCGCGCGAAGACTACGGGCCGTGGGCGCGCGTGCTGAGCGCGCACTTCCTGCGCCTGCGCGCCGGCGACGGGGGGGAGCGCGCGCTGCTGCGCGACTACGCCGCCACCAACGAGGCCGAGTTCTTCGCCGTCGCGACCGAGGTGTTCTTCGAGAAGCCCCGGCTGATGCGCCGGCGGGCGCCGGACCTCTACGAGGAGCTGAGACACTTCTACGGCTTCGATCCGGCCGCCGTGCCCCCCGAGGCGGCGCGCTCGTAGGCGTGGGGGCGGCCTCGTATACTGCGCGGCCATGAGCAGCGACGACGCCCCGCAGCCGCCCGACAAACAGAACGCCGGCCCCGGCTATTCGCGCACCGAGCCGCCGAAGCGCGAGGGCGTGCCCTCGCGGCTCGGTGGCATGCAGCCCGGCGCGAACTTCTCGCTCTGGTACTACCTGAGC
>Ga0114931_10008324_pt1 | contig 12576 bp, 13 predicted proteins | sample 2SBtaG_FD_89579 | JGI IMG/M metagenome (GOLD analysis project Ga0114931, IMG submission 89579) | Deep subsurface microbial communities from Kolumbo volcano to uncover new lineages of life (NeLLi) - 2SBTROV14_V59a metaG | ecosystem: Environmental > Aquatic > Marine > Volcanic | place: Kolumbo...
GGCTATGTCGGGCGGCGTGGACAGTTCGGTCGTGGCCGCGCAGCTGGCCAGCAAAGGCTATGACGTGGTCGGCGTGACGCTGCAGTTGTATGACCACGGTGCCGCGCTGGCGAAAAAGGGCGCCTGCTGCGCGGGCATCGATATTCACGACGCACGCCGCGTGGCGCAGGAGATGGGCTTTCCGCATTATGTGCTGGACTATGAGAACATCTTTCAGGACGCGGTGATCGACGAATTCGCCGACAGCTATCTGGCCGGCGCTACACCGGTGCCCTGCATCCGCTGCAACGAGCGTGTAAAGTTCAAGGACCTGCTGGAAACCGCTCGCAATCTTGACGCCGACTGCATGGCGACCGGGCACTACATTCAGCGCAAGGTCGGCCCCAACGGCCCCGAACTCCACGCGGCGGCCGATCCCTCCCGCGACCAGAGCTATTTCCTCTTCCCGACGACCCGCGAACAGCTTGACTTCCTGCGTTTTCCCCTCGGCCACCTGCCTTCCAAGGATGCAACGCGCGCCCTTGCGGCTCAATTTGGTCTCAGCGTCGCCGACAAGCCCGACAGCCAGGACATCTGCTTCGTGCCCAACGGCAACTATGGCGCGGTGATCGAAAAACTGCGCCCCGAAGCGGCCGACCCCGGCGACATCGTCGACCTTGCGGGGCATCTGCTGGGGCAGCATCGCGGGGTGATTCATTACACCGTCGGCCAACGGCGCGGCCTGGGCATCGGCGGGCTCGAAGACCCGCTGTACGTAGTGCGCCTGGACGCCGATCACCGCCAGGTCATCGTCGGCCCGAAGGAGGCACTGCAAACCCGTCACATCTCGGTGCATGAAATCAACTGGCTAGGGGATGCACCCTTTGACAGCCGCACGGAGTGGCGCGTCCGCGTCAAGGTGCGCTCCACCCGACCGGAGCGCGCCGCCATCCTGCGCCCGCTGTCGCCGACCACTGCCGAGGTCGAACTGCTGACCCCCGAAGAAGGCGTTGCGCCGGGGCAGGCCTGCGTCTTTTATCAGGATGCCGGTAGCCGGATCCTTGGCGGCGGCTGGATCAGGCGCGGCTCGTAGCTTCTTTTTCGCGAAAATATCCCCGCCGGAGGCCAAAAATCATTTTCTGCACGAACCGGCCGGAATCAACGCTCAAGTTGCGCCAGAACCGAGCGCGCCGCCCGCAGTGCCGGGGCTTCCTGACCGCGCCCCAGCCGTTCCATCGTCAGGGCCATTTGCGCCAACTGGGCCTTGGGATTTTCCAGAACCCGCGCCAATCCGGCCGCAATCTCGGGCGCCCTGCACCTCGCACCCAGGTATTCCGGCACCACCCGCGTGTCAGTCACCAGATTGACCAACGTCACCGTGTCGATCCGCGCGAGGCGCCAGATGATCTGACGGCTGAGCCAGTTGAAGTCATAGGCGATCACCATCGGGGTATTTGCGGCCGCCAGCTCCAGCGACACGGTCCCCGAGGCCGCCAGCGCCGCATCCGCCGCCGCGAAGGCCGCGCGTTTTTCCGCCGGACCCGAGGTCGCCGGGTCCAGCAGGATCGTGTCTTTCGGCCAGCCCCGGATCAAGTCGCGCACCTGCGCCGCGACCGCCGCCGCTGCCGGCACCACGACGCGGGTTTTCGGGTATTGGCGCACCAGCGTGGTCAGCGCCGCCCCGAACCTTGGCGCCAGCCGACTTACCTCACCTTTGCGCGACCCCGGCAGCGCCAGAACCAGTGGAGCATCCCCCAGACTGTGATGGGCCCGAAAAGCCGCAACATCCGCGGGGCTGGCCTGTGGCTCGGCGACCACCGGGTGACCGACGAAATCGCAACTCATGCCGGCTGCCTGCATGTAGCGGGGCTCGAAAGGCAACAGGGCCAGCACATGGTCGATCACCCGCGCCATCCTGGCCGCCCGGCCCGGCCGCCAGGCCCAGACCGACGGCGCCACATAATGGATCGTGCGGATATCCGAGGCCTCCTTGACCCGCCGCGCCACCCGCAGGCTGAAATCCGGGCTGTCGATGGTAACGAGCGCCGCCGGCTTCTGATCCAGCACAGCATTTGCGGTCCCTTTGATGCGGCGCATCAACTGGCGGTATCTGGGCAGCACTTCGGCAATGCCCATCACCGACAGCTCCTCCATCGGAAACAGGCTTTGCAACCCCTCGGCCTCCATCAAGGGGCCACCGACGCCGCTGAAAACCGCGTCGGGGCGCAGCTGTTTCAGACCCGCCATCAGCGCCGCTCCCAGCCGGTCGCCGGACGGTTCTCCGGCGATCAGGAAAAACCGGGTCATCGGGACAGCACGAAAAGGCCGCTGTCCCGGACGATCTGGCGCATCGCCGGTTGATCAAACACCAGCACCCCTTCCGCCGCGATGACAATTCCGGCCAGCCCGGCCGCCGCAGCGGCGCGCAGGGTTTGCGGCCCGATCGCGGGCATGTCAAAACGCAGATCCTGCCCCACCTTGGGTTGTTTCACCATCACCCCTGGCGTGCGGCGCAAATAGGCCGGGGTCTCGGCCACGAAACGCAACATCGCGTCGGTGCCTTGCAGGGTCTCGACCCCCAGAACCTGGCCGCCGGCCACCACAGCGCACTGCGCCATATCCAGTGGCGCAAGGGCCTGCAGGATATCCCCAGCCCGCGCCGCATCGGCCAGATCACCCTTGCCGGGCTCCGGGCCAATCCGTGCGCCGGCCAGCAGAGTCAGATCCGGGGTCACCGCCTGCGCACCCCTGACGCAAAACCCCTGTTCCTCGAACACCGAGGCCACCTCGCGCAGCAAGCCGTCATCACCCTGCCCCATCGCCGCCATCAGCCGGGGCGCCAGCGCCATCATGGTTTCGTCGAACCGTGCCGGATCAAGGGCCGGGCGCGCCATCGACCCGGCAAACACCACCTGATCGACCGCGCGTTCATGGAGGGCCGCAAAAAGAGTTCCGATCCGCTCGAACCCGGCCTCCAGATGGTCAAGGCCCGCGGGCACGTCGACATCGATACCGGCGAAGGTGACAAACACCGCACCCGGCACCGATCGGGCCAGAATCTGCGGCAGATCCCCCTGCCCGGCAAGTATCGCAAGCCGCCCCGCCATCGCGCTATTTCGGCGTCAGGAAAGAGCGGCCGCTCTGACCGGTGATGAATTCGATGATTTGGAGCACATAAGCGCTGTCAGTCTCGGCTCCCAGGCGCTCGGCACGCTCCTGAAAGGCACCCTCGCCTTGCGCCAGCATCTGGTAGGCGGCGCGCAGCGCGGTGATGTCGGCGCGCGACACCCCCTTGCGCTTCAGCCCCACCAGATTGAGCCCGTCCAGGTCGCCGCGCGGCCCCTGCACCAGCCCATAAGGGATCACGTCATTGGTCACCATCGTGACCGCCCCGATGATCGCGCCGCGCCCGACACGCACGAACTGGTGTATGCCCGACAGGCCGCCGATGATCACGTCATCCTCGACCACGCAATGGCCGGCCAGTGCCGCCTGGTTGGCCATCACCACCCGATTGCCGACCTGTGCGTCGTGCCCGACATGAGCGCCGGTCATGAAAAGACCATCGTCGCCAACCCGCGTCACGCCGCCCCCGCCACGGGTGCCGGTGTTTATCGTCACGCCTTCGCGGATGCGGTTGCGCGCGCCGATAACCAGGCGGGTTTCTTCACCCTCGTATTTCAGATCCTGGGGAATTTCGCCGATGCAGGCATAGGGAAACAGCACCGAATGCGCACCGATCTCGGTCACCCCGGTGACCACCACGTGGCTTTTCAGCTCGACGCCGTCATTCAGGTGAACGCGCCCGCCAATCACGCAAAAAGGACCCACTTCGCACCCGGCACCGATCCGCGCCCCGTCCTCAATGACGGCGCTGGCATGAATTCGGGCCGTGGGGTCGACTGCCATCTTCAGGCGCCCTGCAAATCCAGCATCGCGGTGATGTCGGCCTCCGCCGCAACCTCGCCCTCGACCGAGGCGACGCCGTGGAATTTCCAGATCTTGGTACCCTTGCGCATCACTTGCATATCGAGTTCCAGCACATCGCCGGGCACCACCATCCGGCGAAACTTGCATTTTTCGATCGACATGAAATAGACTAGAAAATTCTTGTCGACCAGATCGAGACTGAGGCCCACCAGAACCGCGGCGGTCTGTGCCATCGCCTCGATGATCGTGACGCCCGGCATGATCGGCGTGCCCGGAAAATGGCCCTGAAAATGGGGTTCGTTGAACGTCACATTCTTGATGCCGACCGCGCCCTTGTCGGGCACGATGTCGCGCACCTTGTCGACAAGAAGAAAGGGATAGCGGTGGGGAAGTATCCGCTGGATCAGTTCAATATCAGCGGTGGTGATCTGTTCTGTCATGTCCCGTCGTCTTTCGTTTCTTGTTTTACCGCGGCCTGCCTAGCAAGTTGGCTGTCGCCAGACAAGCGCCCTTGCGTCGCCCCCAGCCGCCCCGCCTGGCCTGCCTTGAGGCCTCTCCGCATGACCGGATGCTATTTTTCAACCTTGCCGTCGCCCAGGGTCGCGTCAATGCGGCGCAGGGCGTCGTCGGTGATGTCGACCGCGTCGGTCGCCACCAGAATTGCGCGCCGGTCAAGGATCGCGGACGCTTGCCGGTCCTTCAGGATTTCGGTCAGGATCGGAATGACCTTGCCGAAAAATATCTTCTGCTCCTCTTCCTGCTGGCGGGCGAGCGCGCGCGCCTTGCCGTCCTGCGCCTTGCGAATACCCTGCACCTTGCTGTCGAACGCGTCTGCCAGAACTCGAAACTCGCTTGGCTTCATGGTCTTTCGCTTGGCGGTCAGGTCTTTCTCCTCAGCGGCGAGGGCGGCCTCGATCTTGCGGTTTTCCGCCGTCAGTGCGGCAGCGGCGACCTCGCGTTCTCGCACGACCCGTTCGCCATAAAGCGATTGACTGAACAGCCGTTCCTGATTGACGGTCAGGACGGCCTGCAGCTGCGGCGCGGTGGTTTGCTGGGCGTGCGCCGGCAAGGCGCCGCTCCCGACAAGGGCGCCGAGCAACAGAACTGCGAACAGGCCCGCACGCCACGCATTTTCCGCGCCGCGCCTCATTTCAAAACTGGGTCGAAATTGTCAGATCGAAATTGCGCTCCAGATCATAGGGCTGTTTGACCAGCACCTTGGAAAAATTGAACCGCAAGGGGCCGATCGCCGTATCCCAGAAGATCGACACCCCGACAGAGGAACGCCAGTGCAGACTGTCATCGACGCCGGTGCCATAGAGGTTGTCGAGATTCCAGACCGAGCCGCCGTCCAGAAAGACGCCACCCGTGATGCCGTATTCCTCGGGCAGGCCCAGCGGGAACTGCGCCTCAAGGCGGGCCGCGACGTAATAATTGCCCCCAAGGGCATCGCCGGTGGTGGTGTCGCGCGGGCCAACGCCATTGGGCTCAAAGCCGCGCATCCGGCGGATGGTCAGGAAAAAGCGGTCGGTGACCCGGCTTTCATCCCCGTTGAGCATCACCAGAGCCCCCCCTTCGAGCGCTGCGCGAAGGGTCACTTCCTCGTTCAGAACCTTGGTTTCTGCCCCGAGCGTCGCTTGCGACAGAACGTAGTCCTGGTCGCCCCCCACACCGCCGAAATCCTGACTGAAACGAACCAGAAAACCGGCGTTGGGGTTCAGCCCGGTGCGACGGGTGTCAAAGCTGTAGGTGTAGCCGATCGAACTGGCCAGCCTCTGGCCCAATGCTTCCTCGTTGATGAGGATCGGCGAGGAGCCGGGTTCGACATTGTGGACGTCATCCGCCTTGGCCGTATAGCGGACCCCGAGCCGGCCATTTTCGCTGATCGGAAACTCGAGACCGGTCGAAAGCGAAGCAATCCGCGTGCTGAAGTTGGAATTGGACTGGTTGGAGGTGATGTAATTGAGGTCGATCGTGTATTTCAGATCGCGCCCCAGAAAAGCCGGCTCCGTGAACTTGAAGGCGAAAGAGGAGTCGGCACTCGCGGTGTTGAAAGAGAAATTCAAGCCCTGGCCACGACCCAGAAAATTGCGTTCCTTGAGTCCGACAGACAGTCCCACTCCGGTATCAGAGGAAAACGATGCCCCGAAATTCAGGCTGCCGGTGGGTTTTTCCTCGACATTGACGCCAACGATCACTTGATCGGGTGAACTGCCTTCGCGGGCCTTGACCTAGGTCTTCTTGAAAAACCCGAGCGCCTTGATGCGCTCCGAGGCATCGCGGATTTCACGCGGGTTGAACGGGTCACCCTCGACGGTTCTGAACTGGCGACGGATCACTCGGTCCAACGTGGTCGCATTGCCTTCGATGTCGATGCGCTCGACAAAGACCCGCGGCCCCTTGGTGACGGCGAATTCCACGTCCAGTGTCAGATCCCGGTCATTACGGGTCACGTGGGGCTCAACCCGAATGAAATCCAGTCCCTTTTTCAATGCCAGTCGCTCCATTCTCGTGATGGTGTTGTCGACCGCAGTCGGGGTGTAGGTCATGCCCGGCCGGATTTTCGAGGCTTTCTGGAATTCCTCGGGGTCGATCCCGTCAAGGTCGGAGACGGTGGTGATCTTGCCGAACTGGTATTTCTGGCCTTCGTGGATCTTGAAGGTGATGAAAAACCCGTTGCGTTTGCGCGCCAGTTCCGAAGTCACCGACAGGATCTGGAAATCAACATAGCCGCGCGACAGGTAGAAATCCCGCAACACCTGCCGATCAAACTGGATGCGGTCGGCAATGAAGGTATCACGCTTGATGATTGCGCGCAGCAGGCCGGCCTGTTTGGTGGCCAGAACCCGACGCAAACGGCGGTCCGAAAAGGCGCGGTTTCCGACGAACCCCAGACGCTCGATCTCGGTGACGCGGCCCTCGACCACCTCGAACACCAGATCAACCCGGTTTTCGCTGCGCCGAATGATTTTCGGGGTCACGCTGGCCGCATAGCGGGCCGCCTGGCGATAGGCGTCAGTGATTGCGGCAGCGTCAGCCTCGGCCACCGACGGGCTGTAGACATGTCGTGACTTGGAGCGGATGATCTTCATGAGATCGGCATCTTTCAGGCGCTTGTTGCCTTCGATGCTGATGACGTTGATGGTGGGATATTCGCGCACCTTGATGGTCAGCGTGCCGCCGCGCGGCTGCAGGTCGACCTCCTCGAAAAGGCCCGAATCGACAATATGCTGGTAAGCGTCGTTCAGTTCCGCCGCAGACAGTGTCTGGCCGCGACTGATTCCGGCATAGGACAGAATGGTGGCAGCATCGACCCGCTGATTGCCGCTGATTTGCACCGAGGTAAAGCGATAGCTCTGTGCCTCGGCCCGCGGTGTGCCGATCAATGAAATCACCCCGATAGCCAGGAAAACAACCATCAATACGCGGTGCATGATCACCGTGGCGCGGCCATGGCACGCGCTGTCTCTGTCCCTGTAGCAGCTCATTTGCCCCGATCCGTTTTTTTTGAATACCCTTGCGATCTGACTACCCTTTTGGCGGGAACTTGTCAAAAGACGAAAAAGCCTCGCCACTCCCGAGAAGCGGCGGCGATGTCCGGGCAATTTCAGTATTCAGGCCAGTACCAAGGGGCCGACGTCGGAGCGGGCAGCCCCGAGGGCCGGTATCGGGACCGGTATCGGGGCCGGTATCGGGACAGGGCGCAGCCAGACAGCAGCCGGCGCCGCGCAGTTTCAGAGGGAGCCGAGATAGGCGCCCAGCATCAGGCCCCCTGCGATGGTGCCGAGATACAGAATACGATCCCAGTTCAGATCCATCAAAAGACTGAGGCCACGATAGCCATTGCTGATTGCTTGCATGGGTCCATTCCCCGCCTGTTTGCTCCGTCATGCAAGTCTTAACAGAGGATTGTGGCCGAAATTTGGCACCCAGAGCCCGTGGCATGCGTCACCCCATGCAGTCAGCGGCAAAAAAGATCATTTGTAAGGCCGAACACCATCAGCGACAGCACCAGCACCAGCCCGATCGACATCAGGATCCGCATCACACGGTCGCTCGGCGGTTTGCCCGCCACGGCCTCCCAGCCGAAAAAGGCCAGATGGCCGCCGTCCAGCATCGGGATCGGGAACAGATTCAAAAGCCCGACCGCCGCCGACAGAAGCGCGATGAAGGAAATGAAGCTGCTGGCACCCTCGCTGGCCATTTCTCCGGAGGACTGGGCGATGCCCAAGGGGCCGGAAATATTGCACGAACTGATCTGTCCGGCGATCATGTGATAGAGGCCCGACAGGCTGAGTTTTATCACGCCGTAGGTCTGCTCGACACCGATCCTGGCCGCCTCGAGCGGACCGGCACGCCGACTTGCGGGCTCAAAGAACAGGCTGCTCTGGATACCCATCAGCCAGCGGGTGCGAAAGCCGCCGTCGGGGGTCGGCGTATCGCGCCGCCGCGGTGCCAGGGTGATCGGGATCACCTTGCCGTTGCGCCACACCTGCAAATGGATCGGTTTGCCGTTCGATGCTTCAACGATGTCGATCATATCATTGAAACGGATAATCTTTTTGCCATCGATCGACTCAATCACGTCGCCGCGTTTGATGCCGGCGTCGCGCGCCGCCGATTTGATCTGCACCTGCGCCACCCGCGCCGGAACCATTGGCGGGCCCTTCACCGTCAGCGTCTGATCGCCGCGGCGCACAGTATAGTCCAGCAGCGGCTTGTCCGGCAGGGTGTCCACCAGATCGGACAGCCCCTTGCCCTCGGGAATATCGCGCCCCTCGATCTGCAAAAGGGTGTCGCCCGGCTGCACGGTGATACCGCTTTGCGGCAGCGGGTAGATTTTCTTGACGCTGGGCGGATTTTGCGCGACCCCGACGCTGAGCGCGAGACCCGAAAACAGCACGATCGCCAACAGGAAGTTGAAGAACGGACCGGCCAGCACCGTCAGGGTGCGCGCCCACAGCGGCGCGCCGTGCATGGTGTGGCGCCGTTCCTCGGGGCTGAGGGTGCTGATCGCCTCCTCGTCCTTGCCCGAGGCCGCGTCGGAATCGCCCATGAACCGGACGTAGCCGCCAAACGGCAGCGCCGCGACCTGCCAGCGGGTGCCGCGCCGATCCTTGCGCGACCACAGCACCGGACCGAATCCCAGCGAAAACACCTCGGCATGGATGCCCGACCAGCGGCCGACGATGTAATGGCCGTATTCATGCACCGCGACGATGATCGAAAGGGCAATGACAAAGGCGCCGATGGTGAACAGCACCCCGCCGAACGAGGGGATCAGTGTCGCGAAATCCATTGTTGTGCCGTCCTTTTCATGCCTGTAGCCGCGCCATCGCACCGCCTGCCCGTTGTCGTGCCAGATGGTCGATTTCAAGGATGTTTTCAAGGGTCATTGCGGCATTGTTGAGGCCGCCCTGCCCCGCGCAGGCCTCAAGCGTCGCCGCCACCACATCCGCCATCTGCTGAAATCCGATCTGCCCGGAAATGAACCCGTCCAGGGCGCGTTCCTTGGCGGCGTTGAAGATCGCCCCGCTCAATCCGCCGGCCTCCATCACCACCCGCGCCAGTTCCAGCGCCGGATATCGCGCCGGTTCCGGGGCCCGGAATTCGAGCGTGCCGACCGTGGCCAGATCGAGGCGCGCGACCGGCAGATCGCGCCGCGCCGGATAGTGCAGCGCATAGCCGATCGCGTGGCGCATGTCGGGCGCCCCCAAATGGGACATCAGCGCCCCGTCCGCAAACCCAACCAGCGCATGCACCAGCGACTGCGGGTGGATCAGGACCTCGATCCGATCTGACGGAAAGCCAAAACACTCTTTAGTTTCGATAACTTCCATGGCCTTGTTGAACATGGATGCACTGTCGATGGTGATCCGTTGCCCCATGTCCCAGTTGGGATGGGTCATGGCCTGCTGCGGCGTTGCAACGGCCAGCCGCTCGATCGGCCAGTCGCGAAAGGCACCGCCCGAAGCGGTCAGAATGACCCGCTCGACAGCGCTGTGATCTTCGCCCGTCAGGGCCTGGAAAACGGCGCTGTGTTCGCTGTCGACCGGCAGTATGCGGGCGCCATGACGTCGCGCGGTTTCCAGCAGCAGCGGCCCGGCGGTGACCAGGCTTTCCTTGTTGGCAAGCGCCAGGGTTGTGCCGTGGCGCAAGGCCGCCAGACCGGGCGCCAGACCGGCGGCGCCGATGATCGCGCTCATCACCCAATCGGCGGGACGGTCGGCCGCCTCCAACAAGGCGGAGGGGCCGGCGGCCGCCTCAACCGCGCTGCCGGCAAGGGCGGTGCGCAGGTCCTCCAGCAATTCCGGAAAGGCGGTTACCGCCAGATCAGCCTGAAGGGCGCGGGCATCTGCCGCAAGCCGCGCGATGTTGCGCCCGCCGGTCAAGGCCACCACGTGGTAGTCCTGCGGCGCGCGCGCGATCAGATCGATCGTGCTCTGGCCGATCGATCCGGTGGCGCCAAATATCGTGATCCTCCGCCGCGCCATCAAAAGGCCGCCAGATGCAACATGTTGAAAGCCATCATAAAAAGCAACAGCACCGCCGCCCCGACCATACCATCAAAGCGGTCGAAGACGCCGCCATGACCGGGGATCAGTTGCGAACTGTCCTTGATCCCCATGCGCCGCTTCAGGGTGCTTTCGGCGATGTCGCCCATCTGCGCGGCGAAGGCCACCACCATGCTGACCCAGATCAGGTGTGGACCGGCCTTGCCCATCAAGACGAAAATCGCCCCCACTAGTCCCGCCAGGGCCCAGCCGCCGAGGGTGCCCGACCAGGTTTTCTTTGGGCTGATTCGGGGCCAGAATTTCGGCCCTCCGAGAGATTTTCCCACGAAATAGCCGGCAATATCGGAGGCCACCACTACCAGCACCAGCCACAGCATCCAGATGACCCCGCCCTGCACCCGGAGCAGGAAAAACCCCAGTCCGGCCAGCAGAACCCACAGAGCATACAGAAAAAAGAGGCCGCGATGGCGCCGCAAGAGACCGACGCCCACCAGCGCCGGCGCCAGTGTCACCGGGACCACAAAAACCGGCGGCAGGACCTGTGTCAGAATCATCGCGCCAAAAGCCAGCGCCCCCAGCTGCCAGGCCGGGACGCGCTGGGCAGGATTGGTCATGCGCCCGATCTCCCAGACCAGCAGCGCCGTCACCAGCGAGACCATCGCGATATAGGACGCCCCGCCCATCCAGACGCCACCGATCCCCAGCACCGCGATCACCACCCCCGACAGCAGGCGGGGCCCGAGGTCGCTCCATTTCGGGATCTCCTTCATCCCGATACTGCACCAAAGCGGCGGTCGCGCTGGTCAAAGCGGGCAAGCACCCTGCCGAACTCCTTGGCATCGAAATCGGGCCACAGGGTATCGACGAACTCGTATTCCGCATAGGCCGACTGCCACAGCAGGAAGTTGGAGATTCGCGCTTCGCCGGAGGTGCGGATCACCAGATCAGGGTCCGGCAGCACAAAGGTATCGAGAAACCGCGGCAGGGTTTCCTCGTCAACATCCTCGGGGCACAGGCGACCTTCGGCAACTTCCTGGGCCAGCCTCCTTGTGGCGCGCGCTACCTCGTCACGCCCCCCGTAGTTCAAGGCGATTGTCAGATGTACCCGATCATTGGGAGCTGTCAGCGCTTCCAGCTCGTCCATCAAGGTGATCAGCTTGCGATCCAGCCGCACCCGGTCGCCGATGAAACGCACCCGCACTCCGCGTTGAAAGAGGTCGCGCGCTTCTTTCTGAATGTAGCGGCGAAACAGCGACATCAGCCCCGCGACCTCGTGCTGCGTGCGCTTCCAGTTCTCGGTCGAAAAGGCAAAGATCGTCAGGTATTTGACTCCCAGATCGGGGCAGGCCTCGACCACCTCGCGCACCCGCCGCGCGCCGGCATGGTGGCCAAACAGCCGCGGTTTTCCGCGCAGCCGGGCCCAGCGGCCGTTGCCATCCATGATAATGGCCACATGCAAGGGGGTTTTCCCCGCCTTATCGCTTACGGCCACACGCACAGCCCCTTTACCCAAACAGCGGCCCTCAGACCTGCATGATTTCCTGTTGCTTGGCGTCCAGCGCCTTGTCGACCAGGGCGATGTGCCTGTCGGTAATTGTCTGGATCTCGTCGGACCAGATTTTCTGATCGTCCTCGCTCATGCCCTCGGCCTTGGCCTTTTTCAGATGGTCCATGCCATCGCGGCGCACGTTGCGGATGGCGATGCGGGCGTTCTCGGCATAGTGCCCGGCAACCTTGCTCAGTTCTCGGCGGCGTTCCTCGTTCAGCTCCGGGATCGGCAGACGTATGATTGTGCCATCGAGTTGCGGATTGATGCCGAGACCGGATTCGCGAATCGCCTTTTCGACCTTCTGGACCATCGACTTGTCCCAGACATTGATGGTGACCATGCGCGGTTCGGGCACGTTCACGGTGCCGACCTGGTTGATCGGCGTCATTGCGCCGTAGTTCTCCACCATCACCGGATCCAGCATCGAGGCCGAGGCCCGTCCGGTGCGCAGACTGGCAAATTCACTGCGCAGGGCGCTCATCGCGCCATCCATGCGGCGCTCCAGATCGTCTACATCGATTTCAATATCATCATCGGACATGCTCAATCTCTTCTTCTGGCTCTTCTTCTGGCGCGGCGCGGTGCCGCTTTGCTGGCACTATA
>Ga0114931_10008325_pt1 | contig 12575 bp, 8 predicted proteins | sample 2SBtaG_FD_89579 | JGI IMG/M metagenome (GOLD analysis project Ga0114931, IMG submission 89579) | Deep subsurface microbial communities from Kolumbo volcano to uncover new lineages of life (NeLLi) - 2SBTROV14_V59a metaG | ecosystem: Environmental > Aquatic > Marine > Volcanic | place: Kolumbo...
GGAAAGAAATTGTTTAAAGCTATTTCAGACAGATTAGACAGGCATGCTTCACTACCAAAATATTGTGTGACTATTCATCCCCTAGTGAATTAGTGGTGGGTTATTTATTGCGAGTTACCTAAGTCCATTAGATTTTTAATGGCAACATTAATGCTGTTCTTGTTTCTGACCAGGCCGGTTTCGAGACAGGTAAAACCGGCCTGCATCAGTAATACCAGAATGGCGCTAACAATAATCCAGAGGATGTTTAACATAGAGAAAGTTTTTAAGCTTAATGACGAGTGCGTTTATGTTGTAGTATAGCAGTAGTTCTTAACTCTACTTTGTTACCGTGAAAGCCCTTTATATCAAGAGACTCGGTGACTTGATTTGTTTGTAGGTATCGATGATGGAGGTGTCACCGTCAAGCTTGCAGGGGGGTATTCATAGCATCCTTCAAATCAGGTCACCAGAGTCTTAAACGCAGTGGATTTTCATTTTTAGGGGAAATGGAAGCGCCATCATAATCGTTAACAAAAATTCAGCGCAAAAAGGGTAAATTCTTTTCCAACAATCACCCTATTTTCTAAATATTCCCTTGACATGTTCAAACATATCTTGGAGTGAATTTTCTTTAATGGTCTGCAATAGCTCATCGACTTTAAAGGCGTGATGTCTTTCATAAACAACACCATGTTGTGGCGCATAGGCCAAACCGGTTTCACGAGCATGGTTAACAAAACCTTCATTTTTCCAAAAGAAAGCGCCCGGCATAGTAGTAGGAATCACCAACACGAAAAACAAAGATCGTCCCAATATTGCCATTATCCACAAGGTTATAGACAAAACAATAACTGTCAGAAGACCCAATACCCCTGACAAACCAGTAAAAACAATCGTGGTCACCACAGTAAAACTAAAGGCCAGCAACCCATTACGTAAAATATAAGATTTCCCGTATTGAGTCGTCTGACGATAATAAGAGGCGGTACCTTCGTTATCTATCGCCTGCATATCACGGGCATGAACAATATGCCCCATGCCTTCGATTAACAACCCCAGGCTCATTATAATAGCCAATGTATGAATCAATTCTGTGGTTGCCGATAAAGGCAGCATTATTAGGCTGATAGTGGCAATAATGAAGGCGCCTAAACTGAGCATGGATCCCAAAAATGCCGTTCCGGTTTGCCAATGGTTCCAGAATGGACGAGCTGGAATACGGTACAGTTTATACATAAAGTACAATCCGACCGGACCACTGACCACGGCAATCCATGCGAAAACAGTGGCAAAAAAATCCATAAAGGTATTATCGAATAATGCACAAAATGTATATCCCAACAGGCCAGTATAAAACAATGAGACACCGGCGATTTCCCGACTGACCGGCGACCATCTCAAATTATTAAATCCTCGGTAAAAACGGTGCGGTTTGCCTAAATGCATATTCAGTTTATACAGACCGATGGTGCTAATCACCACAATGGTCGCTAATAAGGGCATCTGAATAGAATATTCCTGCAACAGGGCAAAACCCGGTAGATCGACTAAAGATCCCAAAACCAGCATTACTACGGCGCCAACACAGGCTTGGGTAAATAATGTGAAAATCACATGGGCACTTTCATGACTGGTCAATAATTGTCGCAGATTCCAGTGTTTTTCATGACCCAGCTTGTCATCGACTGCCGGTTTATACCGGCCTTCGCTGTCATCCTTGTGATATTTCACCGGCATGCTATCAGTCCGGGTCATTTCCCGATGAGTTTGATGTTTCTGTTGAAAACGAATATTCGGATGGGTAATATCCGTGGTTGGAAAACCGGGGATCTCGGCTATTGCCTGATCGCGGTTTTGCGGAATATTTTCAATGACACCAAAATCCAGCGCATTACCCAAGCAGGCGGCAACACAAGAAGGTTTTAATCCAACCTCGAGCCTGTCAACGCACATATTGCATTTACTAACCTGTCCTTTCACCGGATCCAGTTGCGGCGCATTATAAGGGCAGACCCAGGTACAATAACCGCAACCGAAACAGATGTCAGGATCCTGCAATACCGCGCCATATTCGGCAAATTTGGTATAGGCCCGGGTTGGGCATCCCTTTAAACAAACCGGATCATCGCAATGGTTACAGGCCATCGAGATATTCAGGCGTTGGTAATCCGGATAGCTACCGCCTTCAACAAAACCGACTGAACGAAAGGCAATATGCGCAGGATTATCATTTTTCTCACTGCAAGCCGCTTCACAGGCATGACAACCGATACAATTGTCTGCATTAAGAAAAAATCCGTGCTGTTTGTAACGATTAGGGTTGTCACCAATAGCCACATCCTGATTTATATTCAGGCTGCTATCTCTCAGCTCGTTCTCGGGTTCTGTCAGTTCTATATTTTTTCCGTAGCGGTTCTTTGCCTGGGTTTCTTTATCCCAGAGAAATGCATATTTGGGTTCATCACTTCTTACTTTAATCATAAATTTTTTGTGTCTTTAACTCTTTAGAAGCCGTGTAAAGATAAGTCGCTCTTAAATTGGGCTATTCTGTAGGTGTTGAATTCTCCACAAAATGCGAATGAATTCGCACCTTGAATGTTGTTGCCTTTATTAAATAACAGTGATTTCTATTAGAAGCCATGTCATTAAAGCCAATGGACTTAAAATTGACGAGCTTCCTTATTGATGATTGCCGCTTCTTCCTGATTGACAGGCTCAATACAAACTGCCGATTGCTTGAATGCCGGCTGCCGGGAATAAGGATCCAATAACCCCAGGGTCAATCTATTCACACAATCAAAAAAATGAAAGGGAATAAATACCATGTTTCTAGGCACCCGTTGCGTCAGCATCACCATCACCACCGCATCGCTTCGGCGCGATATGACCCGCACATAAGTCTGATGCAGGATACCTAATTCAGCCGCTGCATCAGGATTCATTTCCATAAACGGCGTGGGGCTGTATTTATTGTTGTTACCGATTTTTCCGGTACGCGTGCGTGAATGAAAATGCTCTACCAATCGTCCTGAATTCAACCAAAATGGGTATTGTTCGTCAGGCACTTCGTTATTATCGATAAACGGCAACGGAATCAGTTTGGCTTTGCCGTCAGCAAAACGAAACGTTCCTGATTCGGTATATAAGCGCTTTCCACCCTTAGGCGGTTGTTCCCCGCGTTTAGCCTGTTCTTCAGTATAAGGCCATTGAATACCACGGTTCTGTTCGATCAAATCATGAGTCATGCCAGAAATATCCACCAAGCGTCCTTTGGACAATTGCCGCATTTCTTCAAACACTTCAACAGCCTTGTCCGGAAACTGCATATTTTTAGATTGCTCGAATTGCGCTGCAAGCGCATTAAAAATATGCAGGTCTGTTTTGGTATTGGCATAAGGTTCTTTGACCTTGCGAATAATATTAACCCGTCTTTCGGTATTGGTGAAACAGCCTTCTTTTTCCGCCCAGACTGCGGCTGGAAAAAAAATATGCGCATATTCGGTGGTTTCAACATCCAGGTAAGTATCCTGTACCACCAGACATTCCAGTTTTTCCAGGGTTTTACGAATCCGTGCGGTGTTCGGCATGGAGGTCATTGGATTGGTGCCCACCAACCACAAGCCTTTGATATCGCCGGTTTCAATAGCCGGAAAAATATCAGTTTCGGTCAGGCCGCGTTGCTTGGGAAAAAATTCAGGATCCACATTCCAGAATTTACCTATTTCTTCCCGGTCTTGCTGGTTTTCAAGATAGCGATAACCCGGTAACCCCGAACACGAAGACCACTCCCGGGTTCCCATGGCATTACATTGGCCGGTAATGGATAAACTACTACCGCCTTTTTTACCAATATTTCCGGTTAACAAGCTTAAATTATTCAAGCCGACCACGCCATCAGAGCCATGGGTACTTTGATTGATGCCCATAGTCCAGATATTCATTGCGGCGCCGGCATGGGCATATAATCGTGCCACATGGCGAATGCTATCTTCATCGATTCCACAAATTTTTGCGGAAGTCGTGGGATCGTAGCTCTGAACTTCATTTTCCAGCTGTTCAAAACCAGTGGTATTGGCCTCTATATAATCCCGGTCTTCCAGACCTTCAGCCAAAATCACATGCATCAAGGCGTTCTGCAACGCCACATCGGTGCCGGGAGTAATCGGTAAATGCATATCGGCATTTTGCGCCAGCATGGTGACCCGGGGATCAACGACAATCAGAGGGAAACGGCGTTTTTCCTGGGCTTCTTTCAGGCGCCAGTAAATAATCGGATGCTGTTCCGGCAGATTCGATCCCCAGGCAATCAAACAATCGGTGTGTTCGAAATCTTCATAACATCCGGGAGGACCGTCGGAACCAAATGAACGTTTGTAACCGGAAACCGCCGAAGCCATACATAAAGTGGTATTGCCATCATAGTTATTGGAACCAATGATGCCACGCACTAACTTGCCCAGGGTATAAAAACCTTCAGTTAAAATCTGACCGGTGGAAACAATGGCAAAGGCGTCACGACCATAAGCGGTTTGGATGCGTTTGATTTCTGAGGCCATTTTAGCTGTCGCTGTATCCCAGTCCGATTCCTGCCAGGGATCATGATAATCGCTCCTGAACAAAGGCGTGGTACCGCGACCGGAGGATTCAAATAATTCATGTTCGAAAATACCTTTCAGGCATAACTTTCCTTGATTGACATCTGCTCCACCGACTCCTCGGGAAGCCACCGGAATACCTTCCTTATTGGTGCCGATTTCTATTGAACAGCCAGTAGAACAGTAACTGCAGGTTGAATACGTCCACTTTTCCACCTGTTTATCAGCAATGGTTATGGGGTTTTTCTTGTGTCGACCAAATAGCATATCGTTTTATGTTTTGTTGCCGAAACCAAGAGTCATTAAAAAGCAACGGCAATATTTATTTTGAATTTCTAAAAAAAGGTGCTTATCCAAAAAGGCAAGCGCCAATGCTCAAGTCTGAAAACCAAAAGGGAGCAATAGATGGAAAGCAAGCTATATGCCAAAAATTGAGATGTTATAACCAACTGATTTTAAAATCATTTAAAAACCAAGTAAATTTGTATAAAATAGTTTTAAGCATTCGCAACCCATCTTGGTGCGGCCCTGTTATTTATGGTGCGATTTCAGGTTTTCGAGAGGTTGAAACGCGGTGAAATTTGACAAAGCATAGGTAACAAAAGCCTTCAAAAACTGCAGATTCCTATTGCATCGGCTAAACGACAGCTATCAATCCGATAGACTCTTAGCGATTGATAAAATACAGCAGTAGCAGATTACTTAGCAGTAATAACCCTGACACCATTTTTTTGAACATCAACGGATTACGCTCGATGATCGGCAAGGTATCAGTCGATTTAAGAAACTCGGGATTCGGCGTGGAAAGGTCATGAACAAATTCGGAGAGCGTTTCATACCTGGCCTGAGGTGCAATTGAAGTCGCTTTTTTCAAGGTCCCGTCTATCCAGTGCGGAACCATGGCATTTTTATGAAAACTGGGAACATATTCCAGTTTGGCAAGACTCATTTTATTGGGTTTTTCAGGAATATCTTTGCCAAAAGGCAAGGAGCTGTTGATCATTTCATAAGCAATGACTACAAGCGAATAAATATCAGAACTGGCTGTTCCCTGTCGTCCCAAATGATATTCTGGCGCCGTATAATTCAACGTCCCCAAGATGTTCTCTTCACCCTGCTCCAAAGCCAGAGGCGCAATTTCGGCAATACCGGCAATTTTGACCGAACCAAAATCAATAATCTTCACGGTACCATGGCTATCAATCATAATATTCTCAGGCTTTAAATCCTGATGCAACATTTCCATGCGATGAAACGCCCTCAACCCTTTAGCAATTTGTTTGACAATCTTCCGGGCTTCTCTTATGTCAGGTTTAGGATGGTCATTCATCCACTCTCTCAGAGTTTGTCCATCAAGATATTCAGTCACATAATAAATATAACTTTTTTTTCTGTCAGAACTCAATACTTTCAACACATTATCATGACGAATACGCTTGCCCGCCCATTCTTCATGCAAAAAATGCTCAATATAGTAAGTATCATCATCATATAACACCGAGGGGGTTTTCAAAATCACCCTCGTTTCTGTTAAGGTGTCGAACGCACGATAAATCTGTGTGCGATTACTGGCATGAAGCTCGGCTTCAATGCGATAACCGTCAACCACCATACCCGTCGTCAATGGCGGGGGGAAAGGTAGATTAGCGTGGCGACGGATTATTTCATCTTCTTTGGCCGATGGTAGCTCATCAATATTCAGCATTTGACAAGTGAGATTATCATCACTTTTATTTGCGGCGGCCTGGTGCATCAGTTTCTGCGCACGCTGATTTAGATCACCCTCGCCTTGAATAATTATTTTTAAGGTTTTTTCATCAATAAATTCGTGGACACCGTCCGTAGTCATGATAAACAAATCCCCTTTTTCCAGAGGAAAGGACTTGAAGTCCACCTCCAGGTGAGGTTCTATCCCCATAGCCCGATTCAAGTAATTTTTATCAGCGGAAATCTGAATACGATGATCACGGGTCATCAACTCCAGATTACCTTTACGCAAACGATAGACCCTAGAATCACCGATATGGAAAATATAACCAGTCGTTGACTTACAGACCAGAATGCTTAAAGTACTGACCATTCCTTTAGTGGACTCGTACTGCTGATGCCCCTGACTATACAACCAGGAATTGGTGGCCGAAAGAATCTTTTGTCCAGCATTTTTCACAGTCCAGGAGTCTGGCGTACTGTAATAGTCAGTTAGAAAGCTGATAACACAGCATTGACTGGCTTGTTTACCGGCATCGCTGCCACTCATGCCATCGGCAATCGCCACAGCCAGTCCCTTATGAGTCAATTGTGGTTCATCAGGAATCTTGGCGCCAAAACTATCCTCATTATCAGTTTTAATACCTTTATCACTAAAGGCGCCGATACTGACTTTCAATGCTGTCTTTTTCATTGCTAATCTAATTCAATCATTTCGACCGTACCGTCTTCCAGCACTTCTGCCATATGACCCGCAGGCTCTTCAATAAACTGGACAGCAATTAAAACAATCAATGCACCTGCCGCAATCACGGTAAAAAAGATAGCGGGAGAAACAAATGACAGCACGGTCAGAAATAACACCGCCCCTACGTTACCATAAGCTCCAACCATTCCCGCGATTTGTCCGGTCAAACGACGTTTAATCAGTGGCACCATGGCAAACACAGCGCCTTCACCCGCCTGCACAAAAAAGGAACATGCCATTGTCATAACGACAGCTAATGCTACCGGCCATTCCGGTGTTATTAGTGACATGCAAAAATAACCAAGCGCCAAACCTAAAATAAAAATCGTTAATGATAATTTACGCCCAAATTTATCACTAATCCAGCCACCCCCAGGGCGGGCAATCAGATTCATAAATGCAAAACCGGAAGCCAGCAACCCGGCTTGCACCATAGAGACACCTTGTGTTTCATGAAAGGTTTCATAAAAAAATATGGGTAACATGGAAACTACCGCCAATTCAGAACCAAAGGTAATTAAATAAGCCAGATCCAGAATGGCCACCTGTTTGAATTTATATTTATGAATTTCTTCTATCGGATGACTGAGATGCTCCTCATTGACATGCACCATTTTATAAACATTATAAAAAAACAATACCCATATACCGCTGTATATACATAACGCTGCAAACTCTGATAACAAATTAACGCCTTCTGGTGATAATTTCCAGGTCAGCAACGTCAGCGTTGCATACAAAGGAATGGTCATTAAAACGTAAAAGAACAAATCCCATATACTGGTCACTTCCATGGCTCCGGCTTTCTTTGGTTTAAAATAGCTTGAGCCTTTCGGCGTATCGGAAACGCTGAAAAAATAAATAACCGAATAAAGCAATGCAATGATTCCAGTCGATGCAATCGCATAACGCCAGCCTTCATCGCCGCCAAAGATTAAGGCCAGGGTCGGTAAAGTCATTGCGGCAGCGGCTGAACCAAAATTACCCCAACCCCCATAGATACCCTCAGCTACCCCGACCTGTTTGGCCGGAAACCATTCGCCTACCATACGGATACCAATGACAAAACCGGCGCCGACAAATCCCATTAAAAATCTGGCCAGCGCTAATTGCTCAAAACTATCCGCAAAGGCGAACATAAAGCATGGTAGGCTGCCTAACGCCAAAAGGGTTGAATAGGTTCGTTTGGGGCCAAATTTGTCTACCAATATACCGATAGCAATACGTGCCGGAATCGTTAAGGCAACATTCAAAATCAGAATGGTTTTGATTTCCGCTTTGCTCATCTGCAAAGTATCAGCAATTATCAGCATTAATGGCGCATGATTAAACCATACTACAAAACTGATGAAAAAGGCGACCCAGGTCATATGTAACACTTTAATACGACCGGAAAAAGAAAAGAGATTGAGTTTGTTAGATGACATAATGAAAGTTACATTTTTATTTAAACTGATTATTTTTAAGCATAATGTATACCATCATCATATTTTTATAATTTAAAGCATATTATTGTATTGCCAGCACTGTTTTGCACCAAGACAGCTCAATGTTTTTGCCCGCTATTGATTATTTTTGCACCATTTTGGATCAAATCTTCCGATTATCGCTCACTTTACTTTATCTGATTATTATCAATCAATAACTTGTCTCTATTGGCATAAACACTGCTTGCTAATATATATACTGTTATATCCTGAGGTGGAGAATGAACACAAAACAAACACTTATCGTCATTGGAAATGGCATGGTCGGCCAAAACTTCTTGGAAACCCTGGTCAAAAGCGACATGAAAGACAAATATGACATTGTGATCTTTTGCGAAGAGCCCAGGCCTGCGTATGATCGGGTTCATTTGACAGAATACTTCAGCGGCAAAACAGCAGATGACCTTTCTCTGGTGAGTGATAATTTTTTTACCAAACATGATATTACTGTTCACATAGGCGACCGGGCCAATCAGATCGACACCGAGAATCAACAGATACTTTCTGAAAAAGGCGTTACCCTTCATTATGACAAACTAGTACTAGCCACCGGTTCGTTTCCATTTGTTCCCCCTGTACCTGGACATGAACGAAAACAATGCCTGGTTTATCGCACTATTGAAGACCTTGAAGCTATCACCGCAGCCGCTCAAAATGCTAAAGTCGGCGCGGTGGTTGGCGGCGGCCTATTGGGGCTGGAAGCTGCCAAAGCATTGAAGGACTTGGGACTGGAAACGCATGTGGTGGAATTTGCCCCTCGACTGATGGCTGTTCAACTGGATGAAGGTGGCGGCGCCATGCTCCGAAAAAAAATAGAAGATCTTGGGGTTACTGTTCATACAGGTAAAAATACTACCAACATAGACGATGGCAAGCATTGTTTCCACAAGATGTCCTTTGCCGATGGCGAGGAACTGGAAACCGATATTGTTCTGTTCTCAGCCGGTATTCGCCCACGAGATGATATTGCTCGAGACTCCGGTCTGGAAATCGGGCCCCGCGGCGGCATCGTCATTGACAATCAGTGCAAAACCTCTGACACAAATATTTACGCCATTGGGGAATGTGCCTTGTGGGATGGCAAAATATTTGGCCTGGTTGCTCCCGGTTACACTATGGCCAGAACCGTTGTCGCTGACCTGGCAGGCAATGAAGGAAGCTTTACCGGCGCAGACATGAGCACCAAACTAAAACTGATGGGGGTTGATGTCGCCAGCATTGGTGATGCCCATGCCAAATCACAGGGAGCGCTGGTTTATACTTATCAGGACGGAGCTTCAGAGGTGTATAAACGCCTTATTGTCAGTGAAGACAAGAAACGACTATTAGGCGCTGTACTGGTCGGCGATGCATCCGGTTACAGCACCTTACTGCAATACTGTTTAAATGCTATCGAACTGCCGGAAAATCCGGATTCACTGATCCTACCACACCGCTCCGATGAATCGGTCGGATTGGGCCCCGATGCCCTGCCTGAATCGGCACAAATATGTTCCTGCTATGATGTATCCAAAGGGCAAATTTGTTCAGCCATTGAAAATGGTTGCATGACGGTACCAGCATTAAAAGGAGAAACTCAGGCTGCTACAGGTTGCGGCGGCTGTGCAACCCTACTTAAATCAGTACTTGACTGTGAACTGGAAAAAGCCGGTATTGAAGTCAACACCGATATTTGTGAACATTTCCCGCATACTCGCCAGGATCTCTATAATCTGGTCATGGTTGGCGAAATAAAAACCTTCGATGAATTACTGGAAAAACATGGCAAAGGCCGTGGTTGTGAGATTTGCCGGCAGGCAGCAGGCTCAATCCTCGCCTCTTACTGGAATGAATATGTTTTAAAAAATGAACATCTCAGCCTGCAAGATACCAACGATACCTTTCTGGCCAATATGCAAAAAGATGGTACTTATTCGGTCGTACCCCGGGTTACCGGTGGTGAATTAACACCAGACATGCTAATTGCAGCCGGGCAAGTGGCGAAGAAATATAATCTTTATACCAAAATCACTGGCGGCCAGCGTATTGACCTATTTGGTGCACGAGTCGATCAATTACCGTCTATCTGGAAAGAATTGATTGATGCCGGCTATGAAAGCGGCCATGCCTACGGTAAATCATTGCGTACTGTCAAATCCTGTGTTGGTAGCACTTGGTGTCGTTTCGGCGTTGATGATAGTGTCGGCCTGGCGGTAGAATTAGAAAATCGCTACAAAGGCCTGCGGGCTCCCCATAAAATCAAAATGGCCGTTTCCGGTTGCACCCGCGAATGTGCTGAAGCACAAGGCAAGGATATTGGCGTTATCGCTACAGAAGGCGGTTGGAATCTGTATGTGTGCGGCAACGGCGGCATGAAACCGCGTCATGCTGATTTATTCGCTACCAATCTGGACAAGGAAACTCTAGTTAAGTTTATCGACCGGATTTTAATTTTTTATGTGCGAACAGCGGACAAAATGCAAAGAACCTCAGTGTGGATGGAAAATATGGAAGGCGGTCTGGATTATCTACAGGCCGTTGTTATCGACGATAAACTGGGAATTAGCGAGCAACTGGAAATGCAAATGCAACACATCATTGACAGCTATCAATGCGAATGGAAAACAACTATTGAAGATGAAAGCCGACTGAAGCGTTTCCGTCACTTTGTCAACAGTGATAAAACCGATGATAATATTATTTTTGTGGAAGAGCGCGGGCAAATTCGTCCCGCTAACGAAGAAGAACGTGAGTCCAACAAAATAGCGGGGGAGGCTTGAGCATGAGTCAATGGATAGATATTTGCAGCACTGAAGATTTACAACCGGATTCTGGTATTTGCGCCCTGGTTGATCATAAACAGGTCGCTATTTTTTATATGGCTAAAGACAATGCCGTTTACGCTATTGATAACTACGACCCGTTCGGCAAGGCCAATGTACTGTCACGCGGAATGATTGGGGATTTAGATGGTGAACCCATGGTGGCATCGCCGTTATACAAACAACACTTTAATCTCAAAACCGGTAGCTGTTTTGAAGACGACAATGTTAAAGTAAGAAATTATCCTATTCGTATGACCAATGGTCGTGTTGAAATCAGTGTTGCGGAGTAAATAATGAGCTATAAATACTACATTGCCGATGTATTCACTCAACAGGTTTTTAATGGTGCTCAAATTGCTGTTTTCCCATATGCAGAAGACCTGAATGCTGAACAAATGACTTCAATCGCCAAAGAATTGAATCTTTCTGAAACAGTGTTTGTTTTCCATCCGGAAAATGAACCGAATCGTCGGCGCATGCGTATTTTTTCACCACTAGGTGAAAAAGATTACGCAGGTCACCCGGTTATTGCTACCGCCTATATTCTGGGTCATTGCGGCGATATCGAATTATCCACCCCTATTACCCCCATCATTTTTGAACAGAACAGCGGACCCATTGAAGTCAATATATCCGCCGATAACGGTAAACCGACCTTTATTCAGTTTAGTAACAAGGTTTCATCGATCATTGATCGTTTTGTACCGGCCGATGATGAGTTAGCGTCATTCCTGTCGATTAAGGTTTCCGAACTTGATCACAAAAAATATTCACCACGCCTGGTGTCCTGTGGACAGCCTTATCTGATCGTACCGGTGTGGAATTACAACAGCGTTAGAAATGCCCGTTTTAACTATACAGCCTGGGGGCAATCGACAGCACCACAAACCGCAGCCCAGGAGATTTTACTGTTTTCTCCGAAAACCCCTTTCCCCGACTCGGATTTTAATGTCCGTTTACTGGGACCAAATATCGGTCTGCATGATGACCCCCCGGTTGGTAGTGGCATTCCTGCTTTTTCCTCATATCTGTGCTCATTTGATTTTACTCAAAAGGGAACGCATACCTTTGCCATTGACCGTGGTGATAAGAATAGCCGCTGTAGCCTGTTAAACATTGAAATGGACAATAAAAAAGAAGCGTCGCAATTGCCGTTAAGAGTTGGAGGAGAAGCAGTAATTTTTGCAGAGGGTTCCATCTTTATTTGATTTGAAAGAGTGTATTTAGTATCTGAACGAAAAAGCAGCAAAAA
>Ga0114931_10008326_pt1 | contig 12574 bp, 11 predicted proteins | sample 2SBtaG_FD_89579 | JGI IMG/M metagenome (GOLD analysis project Ga0114931, IMG submission 89579) | Deep subsurface microbial communities from Kolumbo volcano to uncover new lineages of life (NeLLi) - 2SBTROV14_V59a metaG | ecosystem: Environmental > Aquatic > Marine > Volcanic | place: Kolumbo...
GTAATTCAGCAGCCCCCAGCCCTGTTGGCCCGCGAAGGCCGCCATACCGACGGCCGCGGTTGGAAATATCAGACGTAACAGAAAAGTGTTGAAAAACACCAGCCCCAGGTTGTTCAGCCAGCGGACAGCCTTGGACACGGTTAATGCCCGCCGCGGTGCCAGGACTTCCCACAGCGCCATGATGGCGAAAACGCCAAAAAAGAATCCCATTCGAATGGGTACTTCGTTATTCATGATCACGCTATCCAGATTCACGTACCTGCCTCCCGGTGGCGGTCTCGATTGCCTCTGCCCGCACCACTGCTATAATCATACAGCGTAGAAACAATTATTCAATCGATTAGTTGAATAGTAGCTTAGCGGAAAACACCACTATGTCAAGCAGGCACTTCAAACACGATTTGTTCAATCAGTTTGCCCGCGTGGGCAAGGCTATCAGTAATGGTAACCGATTGGAATTATTGGAATATATAGCTCAGGGCGAACGCAGTGTAGAGGCGCTGGCGCAGGTGGCCGGATTAACCGTGGCCAACACCTCCCAGCATCTGCAACAGCTGCGCCAGGCGGGGCTGCTCGTCGCCAGAAAAGAAGGGCTTAAAGTCTACTACCGACTCAGCGGTAATGATGTTATTGAACTACTGGACGCTTTGCGTCATGTCGCGGAACGACGCATTGCCGATGTTGAGCGCCTGGTGGACACTTACCTGACGGTAAAAGACGATCTCGAAGCCTTACCGCGCGAAGAACTAATCGAACGCGCCAGAAACCACCTGGTCACCGTATTGGATGTTCGTCCCGAGCAGGAATACGAAGCCGGCCACGTGCCGGGCGCGGTCAATGTACCCTTGGATAAGCTCGAACAGTATCTGGAAAAACTTTCCCCCGAACAGGAAGTCGTCGCCTACTGCCGTGGACCGCATTGCCTACTCGCTTTTGATGCCGTCGCCGCACTGCGCGCCCGGGGTTTTAAGGCCAGGCGCCTGCAAGACGGTTTTCCCGAATGGCAATCGGCGGGCCTGCCGGTTGAATCCGTCAACCCTGCAAAATAGACTAGGTAAGGAACCTTTTGAAATCAGACCGGTCACTCCATGCGAAGGTTGAGCCTATCAAGTTTGCTTGAATTTGAGCCGATACCCTTCTATATTACGGGACACTTATGCGTCATTTCTTCAAACGACTATCGACCGCCTGGCTGATACTGGCACTGGTCGTAACCCCCTTACAGGCCCTGGCGTCGCCTGTCGCACAGCTTGCGGGTAACGATTGCCCCATGGCGCAGATGGACCAACAAAATCTGCACGCCGATCAGGCCGCGCCGGCTTGCCCGCATTGTGTCGATCACAGTTGCGACGATGGCCAATGTGCCGCCAACGGCTGCTTTTCGGCAAATCTGCCGTTGAATCTGACCGCCGCATTACAGTTCGCCGGCAATGGATCAGGTCCTGTTATGCGCGCTGATTCTGACCGAAACAACGAGTCTCTGAATATTCCACCTCTGCTCCGACCCCCGGTAGTCTAGTACCCCTCCCGGGCGCCCGTCGCCCACCCCCCCATTGTATTGCAATCGCTGGACCCATTGGAGAATGGTCATGCTTTACCTGTCTGCAGGCGCCCACCGGGTGCTGATGATTTTTCTGATCGCGTTGACGCCCGCTTCCGGCACACAGGCAGCGTTGACACTGAAAGCTTCCGAACAGTTGGCGCTGGCGGCCGACCCCGCCATTGTCGCCGGCCGTTCGCGCGCCCAGGCTCTGCAGGACCAGGCGGTAGCCGACGGCCAGTTACCCGACCCTAAACTGCTGGTTGGTGTCTGGAACGTGCCGCTGGACGATTTCAGTATGAAAAAAGAACCGGCGTCCCAGTTTCGTACCGGTATCCGCCAGGCATTCCCACGCGGACACAGCCTGCGCTACCGCCGGCAACGTACCGAATGGTTGAGCGTTGCAGAAACCGCACGCATGCAAAATACCCGTAAGGAAATACAGCGCGACGTACGGCAGAAATTCCTGGAGTTGTATTATCAGGAAAAAGCCGCGGGCATTATCGAACGGACCCACAAACTGTTTGAACAACTGGTGGATATCACCCGTGCACACTACGCGTCCGGTCGCGTCAGCCAACAGGATGTGTTGCAGGCGCAACTGGAACTGTCACGTCTGGACGACCGCGCGACACGCATCGAGGAACGACGCGATGTTCAACGCGCCAGTCTGTCGCGCTGGATCGGCGATGCCGCCTGGCAAGCGATAGACCCGCAATTCCCCAAACTCGCCGACGTCCCTCCCTATGAGGAACTGAAGTCGACACTCCCCAAACACCCGGCGATTAAATCCGCCAGTGCCCGCGTCGAAGCCAGCCAGCAAAGCGTTAAAGAAGCGCGCGAACAATACAAGCCCGGTTTTGACGTCGGCCTGGAATACCGCAAACGCTTCGGCAACAACGCTGACGGCAGTGACCGGCCGGACCAGATGGCCGCCATGGTCACCCTCGATTTGCCGTTATTCACCGAAAAACGCCAGGACAAACGCCTGTCCGCCAGCCAGCAGAAAACCCAGGCCGCCATCCAGATGCGCGAACAAAAACTGCGCGAGTTGCAGCGTACGCTGGCCAGCGACTACGCGCGTTGGCAACGCCTGGGCGAACAGGAAACCCTCTACCACGAACGTCTGCTGCACGAAGCCGGCGACAATGCCGAAGCAGCGGTGAATGCCTATCAGAGTGGCCTGAACGAATTCACCACGCTGATGAGAGCCCGTATTACCGAACTCGATATTCGCTTGCGCGATATACGCATCCGCATCGATCGCGCCAAAACACAGACACGCCTGCTTTATCTGGCACCAGGAGAAAATCCATGAACGGTCATAGTGTAATTCCTTTGCCGTCATTCCGGCACATGCCGGGATCCAGTCTTTTCAATGCCATGAGTTCCGGCATGCGCCGGAATGGCGTATTAATCAGAGTGTCCCTAATACTGGCAGTAATGATTTCCGGCCTGTTAATACCCGACCGGCCGGCTTACAGCGCCAACGATGAAAAACAAATTCTCTACTGGGTCGCACCCATGGACCCCAATTACCGCCGTGACCAGCCCGGCAAACCGCCGATGGGCATGGACCTGGTACCGGTGTACGCGGACGATAGCAACACCGAAGGCGGTGTCGTCAGTATCGATCCTGCCGTGGTGCAGAATCTGGGCGTAAAAACAGCGGTAGTAGAGCGTGGAAAATTATGGCGTCGCATCGACACGGTAGGCTATGTCGCTTTCGACGAACGCAAAATCAGTCATCTGCATCTGCGTACCGACGGCTGGATCGAGAAATTATTGGTCAAATCCAACGGTGAGCGGGTTAAAAAAAGTGACCTGCTGTTCGAGCTCTATTCTCCCGACTTGGTTAACGCCCAGGAAGAGTATATCCAGGCGCTGCGCGGTAACAATGACTATCTGAAACGCGCTTCCCGGGATCGTCTCGATGCCTTGGGCGTCAGCAGCGGTCAGATCAAGGAAATCGGCCGCAAGCGTCGCGCTTCCCAGCACATTCGCATTTATGCCCCGCAGGACGGCGTCGTCGATAAGCTCACCGTACGCGAAGGCATGTATGTCAAACCGGCGACCGAGGTCATGGCCTTGGCCGATCTATCCAGTGTGTGGTTGTTGGTGGATGTCTTCGAACGCCAGTCCGACTGGGTGAAACCGGGCCAGCCTGCCGAGGTACGGCTGGGTTATCTGCCAGGGCGGGTCTGGGAAGGCAAAGTCGAGTTTGTCTACCCGACCATCGACCCGAAAACCCGCACCTTACAGGCACGACTACAGTTCGATAATCCGGACGAGGCCCTCAAACCCGATATGTATGCCACCGTCAATATCTACGCCGGGCCGAAACAGGATGTCCTGAGTATCCCGCGCGAAGCACTGATCAAAAGCGCTGAAGGTCAACGCGTCGTTGTCGCCCTCGGAGACGGAAAGTTCAGATCACAGGCCGTACGCGCCGGCATGGAAAGTGGCGACTTTGTAGAAATTATCGCCGGCCTTGAGGAAGGCACTCGTATCGTGACTTCCGGTCAATTCCTGATCGACTCCGAAGCCAGTTTGAAAGCCAGCCTGGAACGTATGGACAATCCGTCCACGGGAGACGCCGAGCAATGATCGTCAATGTTATTTACTGGTCGGTTAAAAACCGTTTTCTGGTCCTGTTATTGACCTTTATCCTCACCGGCTGGGGAGTCTATGCGTTGAAAAACACGCCACTGGATGCTATTCCCGACCTGTCAGACGTACAGGTCATCATCAAGACCACCTACCCCGGGCAGGCTCCCCAGGTGGTTGAAGACCAGGTGACCTACCCGTTGACCACCACGATGCTGTCGGTGCCCAAGGCCACCACGGTACGCGGTTACTCTTTCTTTGGGGACTCGTATGTGTATGTGCTGTTCGAAGACGGCACCGACCTCTACTGGGCGCGTTCACGCGTGCTTGAATACCTCAGCCAGGTACAGAACCGCCTGCCAGCCACCGCATCGACCGCCTTGGGACCGGACGCCACCGGGGTTGGCTGGGTCTATGAGTACGCGCTGGTAGACCGCAGTGGCCAGCACAATCTGGCCGAATTGCGCAGTCTGCAGGACTGGTTTCTGAAGTTTGAACTACAAACCGTACCCGGCGTATCCGAAGTAGCGACGGTCGGCGGCATGGTGCGCCAGTATCAGGTTGTCGTCGATCCCAACAGACTGCGCTCCTATGGTATCCCGCTGTCGGAAGTCAAACGCGCTATACAGCGCGGCAACCAGGAGGTCGGCGGTTCAGTCATAGAAATGGCTGAAGCGGAGTACATGGTTCGCGCCACCGGTTACATCAAGGGCATCGATGAGCTGCGCAAGATTCCACTGGGCATCAATGCCAACGGCACGCCGATACTGCTGGCTGATATCGCCGACGTCCGCCTGGGGCCGCAGATGCGGCGTGGTATCGCTGAACTCGACGGCGAAGGTGAGGTGGCCGGTGGCGTTGTCATCATGCGTTGGGGTGAAAACGCGCTGGCAACCATCAAGGGAGTCAAAGAAAAGCTCGCGTCCTTATCGCGCAGTCTACCGGATGGCGTTGAAATCGTGCCAACCTATGACCGTTCCGGCCTGATTGAACGCGCAATAGACACACTCCAAGAGAAGCTGGTTGAGGAATTTATTGTCGTCATATTGGTCTGTGCGGTATTTCTGTTTCATCTGCGCTCCGCATTGGTCGTCATCTTCAGCCTTCCCGTCGGAATTCTGGTGGCTTTCATCATTATGCACGCCCAGGGGATCAACGCCAACATTATGTCATTGGGCGGTATTGCCATTGCCATTGGCGCGATGGTCGATGCCGCCATCGTCATGATAGAAAATGTGCATAAACACTTGGAACACGAACACATCAGCGAACATAATCGTTGGGAACTAATGGCCCGTGCCGCGTCGGAAGTCGGCCCTGCGCTGTTCTTTTCGCTCCTGATCATCACCCTGAGCTTTTTGCCGGTGTTTACCCTCGAGGCCCAGGAAGGCCGCTTGTTCTCACCGCTGGCATTCACCAAAACCTATGCCATGGCGGGCGCCGCGGGATTGTCCATTACTCTGGTGCCGGTTCTCATGGGTTATTTTATCCGGGGACGGATCGTTGCCGAAGACAAAAACCCTATCAATCGCTTCCTAATTGCGGCCTATACACCGCTCATTAACTGGGTACTACGCGCACCTAAAACTGTGTTGCTGGTTTCGACGCTGGCCGCCGCCTCCATGATCTGGCCGCTTGCCGGTTGGTGGCCACTGAACGGCAGCCTGGGCTCGGAATTCATGCCCGACCTCGACGAAGGTGATCTGTTGTATATGCCCAGCACTTTCCCGGCAGTTTCGATCGGCAAGGCGCAACAAGTGCTCGAACAAACCGATCGCTTGATTAAAACGGTACCGGAAGTTGCGCGCGTGTTCGGCAAGATGGGGCGGGCCGAATCGGCAACCGACCCGGCGCCACTGACAATGATCGAAACTACCGTCCAACTGAAGCCGCACGACCAGTGGCGCGCAGGTATGACACTGGAAGAGCTTCGGCGTGAGTTGGATGCAGTGGTAAAAATCCCCGGCATGAGTAACGCCTGGGTCATGCCCATCAAAAATCGCATCGACATGCTCGCCACCGGCATTAAAACGCCGGTCGAAATTAAAGTCGCGGGCCCCGATCTAGCAGTTATTCAGGATATCGGCAAGAACATCGAACGCGCACTGACCCCGGTAAAAGGTACTGTCTCGGTATTTTCTGAGCGCGTAGTCGGTGGGCGCTACGTCTTGGTCGATATCAATCGGACGGCGGCTTCCCGCTACGGATTGAATGTCGCCGATATCCAGGAAATCGTCAGTACGGCGGTCGGCGGCATGAATGTCACGGAAAGTGTCGAAGGCCTGGAACGCTACCCTGTCAATGTACGCTATCCGCGTGCAGTCCGAGACTCCGAAACCAAGCTTGCCGAACTGCCGATCCAAACGCCGGTCGGTGCACAAATTGCGCTCGGTGACGTCGCCGATGTCCGTATTGTCGGCGGACCGGGGCTGATCAAGAGCGAGAACGCCCGTCTGAACGGCTGGATATATATCGATATTCGGGGACGTGATCTGGGTTCCTATGTAAAAGACGCCAAGCAGGTGGTTGCCGAACAGGTGAAGTTGCCGGCCGGTTACTCATTAAACTGGTCAGGACAATACGAATACATGGAGCGCGCCAAGGAGCGTTTATCGACCGTGGTGCCCGTCACACTGGCGATTATCGTACTGCTCCTGTATCTCAACTTTCGCCGCGCTACCGAAGTGTTCATCATCCTGGCGACCCTGCCACTGGCGCTGGTCGGCGGTATCTGGTTGCTGTACTGGTTGAACTACGACCTGTCCGTAGCGGTGGGTGTTGGCTTTATTGCCCTGGCCGGTGTATCTGTTGAGATCGGCGTAGTCATGCTCGTCTATCTGAATCAGGCGTTCCGCCATCGCCAGGAAAAAGCGCTCAGTGAACAGCGCCCAGTTGACGCCAACGAACTGCGCCGGGCTGTCATCGAAGGCGCCCTATTGCGGGTTCGACCCATCATGATGACCGTCGCCGCCATCATTGCCGGTCTGCTGCCCATCATGTTAGGTAGTGGCACCGGCTCGGAAGTCATGCGCCGCATCGCCGCCCCTATGGTCGGTGGCATGGTCAGCGCAACAATATTGACACTGCTGGTAATCCCGGCAGCTTTTCTAATCTGGCGAAGTCGGCAAATAGGCAAATCGCCCGACATATACACAGCGTCCAACCCTTGACCTATGGGTAACACATAGGTCTTAGGCTTACGCTGCATTCATTAAATAGAGGAGAAAACGCCATGAATACCAAATCAATCTCAATCGCCATACTGTTGTTCACATTGGCTGCATCCGGTTTCAGCATCGAGGCCACGGCAACGCCCTACCCGCTGACAGAAAAACTCCAGCAATGTGAAACCGCCTTTAAGAACGCGCATAGTGGAAAAACGACGCAAGTCGAAGCCGCCAAGGCAAGACAAAAGCATATGAAACTGGTTCGCGAAATCCTGCAACAAATGAATTTGCGTAACACTGGACTTGCCGATAAGGGTGAACCACTGTCACAGAAGGAGGTTATGCAAAATTTGACTGTGATGGGGAGGTTACTTGAAATGCTGGCAGCTGATCATCAGGCACCCCAAGCCGATTGATCCTATGTGTACTAATTGTCTACATCCGGCATAAAACTCGTGCGGCCCGGTTTTTCCAGCGGGCCGCACGGCACGGTCGAACAAAGGCCAAGGATCTACTGAACATGTTAACCGTCACTCAACTGGCTCGCCGCGGCAATACGACACCAGAAACAGTGCGCCACTACACGCGCCTGGGACTCCTAAAGCCGATACGCCACCCGGAAAATGGCTATCGCCTGTACCAACAGCGCGATATTAATCGTCTACTATTTATCCGGCGGGCTAAACATCTGGGATTTACCCTCAATGAAATAAGGGACATCACCCGGGATGCCGACCAACAAGAATCCCCATGCCCAAAGGTAAGGCAAATTCTAGAACAACGCATCAGCGATAACCGCCGTCAACTTAACGAACTTATCGACTTGCAGGTCCGCATGGAACGAGCCCTCAAGCAGTGGGCAACCATGCCTGATGGAGTACCGGACGGCCATTCCGTGTGCCATCTCATTGAGTCATTCGAAGGGAGTGCTATCAGAGTATAACGACATGTGACCACAGGAGAAGGAGACTTGAAATGAACGTAATGATCCTAGCAACGCGAAACTGCAGCCACTATACAAACCTGTCCCACGAACTGGATGACCTGGGTGTCGAACACGAAGTCATATTTGTCGAAGATCATCCGGAATTAGCTGAAAAGTACATGATTCGCCATTCACCCAATCTCGTAATGGACGGCAAACTCATTTGCCGTGGTCAGCCGTCGGAACATCAGTTGCGCGAAATGCTCACTGGAAACGGAGATTGATCATGGAATATTGCAAAGTGACAGCCATCATCCGCGTTGAAAAAGTTACCGCGGTGGAAAAACACCTGATTGAGGCCGGCGCCTGTGGCATGACCGTCACTCAAGTTAAGGGTTGCGGTGAGTGGATGGACTTTTATCAGGAGGACTGGATGGTCACCCATGCCCGTATCGAAATCTTCACCTCGAGCGATAACGCTGAATTCCTCGCCAGCACCATAATGAATGAGGCCTATACGGGTGATGTCGGCGATGGAATCGTCGCGATCCAACCGGTGCAGCAGATTTACCGTATCCGCACCCGCTCAGCAGGTGTCCCTAACAAACTGTAGCCGGCAGTAGCCCCTCACGATTCAATATAGGAGCAAAATGATGTCAAAAGATCCGGTTTGTGGCATGCAGGTCAATGCAGATAGCCCTTTCCACCATATCCATGGTGGTGAAACCTATCTGTTCTGTAGCGCGTCGTGCCGGGACAAATTCGTTGCGCACCCCGATCGTTATCTCCTTTCACGCGCGACACAGCACGATTCCAGCTGTTCAGATAACAGTTGCAACTTGAGTGCGAGCATCTACACCTGCCCGATGCATCCGGAAGTTATTCAGGATCATCCGGGTACCTGCCCAAAATGCGGCATGGCGCTGGAACCACGAACAGTAGCTGTTGAAGAAAGTAATGAAGAGCTGAACGATATGAGTCGCCGCTTTTGGTTCAGTACCCTGTTGGCAGCACCGGTTTTTCTGCTCGCCATGGTTGCCGATCTGGCACCGCAGTGGTTGCCCGTCAAACTCTCCATGTCCGCCGTACAGTGGATCGAATTTGTGCTGGCAACACCCGTAGTGCTGTGGGGTGGTTGGCCGTTTTTTGTACGTGGCTGGCGGTCGGTCATCAGCTGGAACCTCAACATGTTCACTCTGATCGGCCTGGGTGTTGCCGTAGCCTGGACATACAGTGTCATAGCACTACTGTTTCCGCAGCTATTTCCACCCTCAATGCAGCATGCAAGCGGCACCGTATCGGTTTATTTCGAAGCCGCGGCGGTCATTACCGCCTTGGTACTACTCGGACAGGTATTGGAGTTGCGCGCACGCTCACGCACCAATTCCGCCATCAAAATGTTGTTGCAATTAGCGCCGAACACCGCACGTATTCTGCACACGGACGGCAGTGAAGAAGATATACCCTTGGAACAGGTACAAACTAATGACCGGCTTCGCGTTCGTCCTGGCGAAAAAGTCCCGGTTGACGGCCTCATCCTCGAGGGTGACAGTAGTATTGATGAATCCATGGTGACCGGTGAACCTATGCCGGTGCACAAGTCAGCCGGCGACCCTGTTATTGGCGCGACAATCAACGGTACCGGATCGCTATTGATGCGCGCTGAAAAAGTCGGCGCCGATACACTGCTGTCACAAATTATCAACATGGTCGCCGAGGCACAACGTTCCCGCGCACCCATCCAAAAGCTCGCCGACCTGGTTTCCGCTTATTTCGTGCCCACCGTAGTGATCACTGCTGCTGTCGCCTTCGGTATCTGGTGGTCCTGGGGACCCGAACCGCGCCTGGCACATGCCATAGTCAATGCCGTTGCAGTACTCATCATCGCCTGCCCCTGTGCGCTGGGGCTAGCAACACCTATTTCGATCATGGTCGGTACCGGCCGGGGCGCCGTGGCCGGCGTATTGATTAAAAATGCCGAAGCCTTGGAGATTATGGAAAAAGTCGACACCCTGGTCGTCGACAAAACCGGCACCCTGACCGAGGGAAAACCCAAATTGGTAACCGTCAGTCCGGTAATGGATTTACCGGAACACACCTTGCTGCGACTCGTAGCCAGCCTGGAACGCGCCAGCGAACATCCACTGGCCCAAGCCATTGTCGAAGGCAGTACGGATAGGGGCATTGAATTGACGACTGCGCAAGAGTTTAACTCGGTTACCGGTCAGGGTGTCACTGGCAAAGTTGATGGTCACAAAGTAGCGTTGGGCAATATCACGCTACTGAAAAACCTCGGCATCGAGGCGGGTGAGCTACCACAGCGCGCTAACGCCTTACGTAGCAAGGGCCAAACCGTTATATTTGTCGCGGTCGACAATGTGTCTGCCGGCCTGATCGGTGTAGCCGACCCCATCAAAACAGCGACACCGGTTGCTATCGGTGATCTGCATGCCGAAGGCCTGACAGTTGTTATGCTGACAGGCGACAGCCGAACCACGGCCGATGCCGTTGCACGAAATCTGGAGATTGACCGGGTTGAAGCCGAGGTACTCCCGGAACAGAAAGCCGCCGTGGTCAAACAATTGCAAGCCGAGGGCCGTATCGTTGCCATGGCCGGCGATGGCATCAATGATGCGCCGGCGCTGGCCCAGGCCCATGTCGGTATCGCCATGGGCACCGGTACCGATGTTGCCATGGAAAGCGCCGGTATCACGTTGGTTAAAGGCGACTTACGCGGCATTGTGCGGGCACGCCGCCTGAGCCAGGCAACCATGCGCAATATACGCCAAAATCTTTTTTTCGCTTTCGTCTACAATTCGCTGGGTGTCCCGCTTGCAGCCGGTGCGCTTTATCCGGCCTTTGGTATATTGCTATCGCCGATTATCGCAGCGACCGCAATGAGCTTCAGCTCTGTATCGGTTATTACCAATGCATTGCGGCTACGGCATACACGTTTGTGAGAGGTGTAAACAACTGCAATCGCCCAACAACAGCGTGATCGATATTTCCGGCGCCGGGCCGGCCGGTCTGAGCGCCGCGCTGGCTGTCGTGAAAACCGGAGCACAGGCTCGCGTCTACGAGAGAAAAAACAATGTCGGCGCTCGCTTTCATGGTGATTTCCAGGGGCTGGAAAACTGGACGACTGAAAGCGACGTACTGGAAGAACTCGAACAGCTCGGTGTGACGGCGGATTTCGAATACACCCCTTTCCACGAAGTACTTTGCTTCGCTCCCGGCGGGATTGAACGCGTCGTCCGTTCGCAACGCCCGTTATTCTATTTATTGCGTCGTGGGCAGGACAGCGGCACGCTGGATCAGTGCCTGAAACAGCAGGCGCTCGACGCCGGTGTGGACATCCGCTTCAACGAAAGCTTAAGTTGCTTGCCGCGCGGCGGCATTGTCACCGAAGGACCGCATCGCGCCGACGCTATCGCCGCCGGCTATTTGTTTGACACCGATAGGGCTGACGCTGCCTATGCCGCGGTCTCTGAACAACTGGCGCCGGGTGGCTACGCCTACCTGTTGATTTGTAGCGGCCGCGCCACCCTGGCGACCTGTCTGTTCCGCGATTTTCATCAAGAACGCACCTACCTGCAGCGCTGTGTGGACTTTTTCACCGCCAAAACCGGCATTCGCATGGCGGCGCCGCGCCGCTTCGGCGGCAGTGGTAATTTCGGTTTGCCAAAACGGGTGCACAAAGGCGGTATACTCTACGCGGGTGAAGCAGCGGGTTTCCAGGACCCGCTGTTCGGTTTCGGCATCCGCTGGGCATTGCTGTCGGGTGCCGCCGCCGGCAGGGCGCTGGCGGACCGGCAACCGGCCGCTTATGAGACCTTCTGGAAACACCGGCTGCGGGACTACCATAAAACCGCCGCCTGTAACCGCTGGCTTTATGCCCGCCTGGGTGACCGCGGTTATCGTGAACTGTTGAAACACTACCCGGCCGCTCGGGACATTCGCGAACGTATGCACCACGCTTACGCGCCACGCCTGTGGAAACGACTCTGGTACGATATCTTCTTGTATCGGCATCAAACAGCCGTTTTGAATATTCACCATAGCTGTGACTGTACGTGATGCCGCTGTCAACGACACACCGCCCGTGCGTGAGAAAGTCCGTCACCTCGGCGTTCTATTTGGATAGACAATGAACAAAATAAGCATCGAACTGTTTACCGATGTACTCTGCATCTGGGCCTACGGTGCCCAGATCCGTATCGATCAACTGGCCAGCGACTATGGGGCGAAGATCGAACTTCGTTACCGATTCATTCCGGTGTTCGCTGCCGCTGAAGCACGTATTGACCGGACTTGGGGAAATCGTGGCGGCTATGA
>Ga0114931_10008327_pt1 | contig 12573 bp, 7 predicted proteins | sample 2SBtaG_FD_89579 | JGI IMG/M metagenome (GOLD analysis project Ga0114931, IMG submission 89579) | Deep subsurface microbial communities from Kolumbo volcano to uncover new lineages of life (NeLLi) - 2SBTROV14_V59a metaG | ecosystem: Environmental > Aquatic > Marine > Volcanic | place: Kolumbo...
CGGATAAAAATCATCTGTATTTGGAAGAAACAGATAATCTGTTTCAAGTCCTGATAAATGTGTTTTGTCCTTTTCCAAATTTCTCGGATACGTAGATAAATCTTCTGTGGGTGCAAACTGAGTGGGATTAACAAAAATAGAAACAAAAGTAACATCATTATTTTTTTTTGATTCTCTTACAAGGGATAAATGACCTTCATGCAGAAATCCCATTGTCGGAACAAATCCTATTGATTTTCCTGCATTCTTCAGTTTTTTTGATAAAGAATAGATCTCATCAATTGATGAAATTGTAATCGGTTTTTTGAGCATCAGTCCAGCAGATTTAATACGTTTGAAATAGTAGCCTTCAATTCTTTTCGGTTTGCAATTATATCTACAAAACCTTGTTCTTTTAAAAACTCTGACCGCTGAAATCCTTTCGGCAAATCCTTGCCGATTGTTTGTTTAATTACTCTTGGACCTGCAAAACCTATGAGTGCTTGTGGCTCAGCAATGTGAACATCACCAAGCATAGCATAACTTGCCGAAGTACCGCCGGTAGTTGGATCTGTCAACAAAGAAATGTACGGTATTTTTGCGTCTGCAAGTCTTGCTAATCTTGAGCTTGTTTTTGCCAATTGCATAAGTGAATAAGCACCTTCCATCATTCGTGCACCGCCACTCGCAGATAAAATTATCAATGGAATTTTATTTTTATAAGCTTTATCAATTACTCTTGCAAGTTTTTCACCGACAACAGAGCCCATAGAACCACCGATAAATTTAAAATCCATACAGCCGAACGCTACACTCCTACCGTTAATTTTACCGGTGCCTGTTGTTACGGCATCGTTAAGTCCTGTTTTTTTTATTGTTTCTTTTACACGCTCTTTATATTTTTTTCTGTCGGTAAATTTAAGTGGATCTGCAGATCTCATTTTTTTATCCATCTCTTTAAATGAGCCTTTATCTAAAAGAATGTTTATATACTCTTTGCTGCCTATTCTAAAATGATAATTACATTTTAAACAAGTCCAAAGATTTTCTGCCAAATGTTTTGTGTGAATAATCTCACCGCAGCTAGGACATTTTTCCCACAACCCGTCGGGTAAATCTTTTTTATGTGAATCCGGGGAAATATTTTGTTTTGATCTTCTAAACCATGCCATTTTAATTACTCTATTACGTCTGCAAAAATATTTAAATATGTTTTTGGATGAATCGGATCGTTGGAAATAATCCTTACAGATCTTCTTGTTTTTCCAAGCTGTGTTGTTGAATCAAATTCAACTTTAATTTTCCCTTCACCGCCGGGAGGTATTTCATTCTTACTAATTATAGCCGCTGTACAACCACAAGACGTTTTTATGTTTTTGATTTTCAAAGTTGCTTTACCTTTATTTAAAAACTTAAAAATATAAAATTCTATTTTCCCTTTTTTTAAAGTTCCAAAATCGTACGTTGTTTTTGGAAAATATATCACTGGAATTTTTGTTCCTTTTGATATTTTAACTTCCTTTACTTTTATATAGGCTTTAATAGTAAGTTGTAATTTAGGGTTGTCACTTGCATTTGAATAAACTGTTATAAATTCCCTCTGTTTCCTCTCTCTTACATCAGGATTATATTGTATGTAAAGTTCCGATGAATCTGAAGGCGGGATAATTTTTTTGAACATTCTTGTTTGTACGCTAAATGAGGAAACTCCAATAGATTTAACCCTGAGCGTATCAGTACCTTTATTGTAAATCTCAAATTTTGTATAAACTTTTTTATTTTGAACAATTTTACCAAAGTCGGCAACCATATAATCAGAACTAATTTTTGCTTGCCTGGTTTGACAAAATTGTGTGGAAAAGCCTACTAGAAATACTAATATAATTTTTTTTAACATATATTATCTCTTAACTAAAAAATTCTTCAAATAATTTGGTTCTAAAAAGTCATATTCCTTTGTTTTAACTGCCGCACCAAAAATTTTGCTCCACAACGCAATATAAAATGGATCAGGTGCACCAATAGGAATAATTAAATTACAATTAATTATTTTATCATCAAACGAAATATTCGTAATTATTGGCTCTTTTCCAATTATATCTTTTAAATCATCAATTTTTTTTATTTGTAAGGATATTAAATATTCTATTTTTTTTCCCCCTAAATTTATTTTGGTAAAATAAGCTTCATCAGAATTAACTCTTTCAGCAATTGATATTTCTGAATTAACTTTAAAATACTTTTTTACTTGTAAGGCTATTGCTTCAAATGTGGGAACAGGAGTAATAGGTAAATTACCACCGAGGACAAGTCCTTTGGCAGCTGACATCCCAATCCGCAAACCGGTAAATGAACCGGGTCCGGTAGATACGGCAATTTCTCCTACTTCATCTATATTTATATCGGCTGTATTTAGCACATAATTTATTGATGAGAATATTTTTTCAGAGTGAGAATTTTTCAAATTGATTTTTTATTCAAAATATTTTTCATCGGAAAAATAAAGACAAACACCACAAATTTTTTCAGATGTTTCTATTGCTAATATCGGCTTATTGTTATTCATATTTTTTAAATTCAATACTTCGCGTAAAATTAGAATTTAAATTAATATTTATTTCAATTCTTTTATCGGGTAAAACATCTACAAATAAATTTCCCCATTCAATAAAAGAAATTGCTTCTTTATCGTTTATATAATCCTCAATACCAATGTCATACAATTCATTTACTTTATCTACTCTGTAAAAATCTAAATGATAAAATTTACCAATACCTACGTATTCATTTACTATTGCAAAAGTTGGACTGGTTACGTCATATATATTAAAATTGAGTAAAACATTTTTTATAAAAAATGTTTTACCGGTTCCAAGTTCACCATTTAATATTACAACATCTCCTGTGGTTATTTCTTTAGAAAATTCATTTGCCAATTCCTTAGTTTCAACTTCCGTTAGTACCGTATACACTGAAGGAAAACGCATTTTTCTATTTCGGTTCCATTTTAATTACCGGTAAAATCATTTCTTCCATAGAAATACCTCCATGCTGAAAAGTATCTTTATAATATGTTAAATACTTATGATATTCAGTCGGGTATACAAAATAATAATCTTCTTTTGCAATAATATAATTTATTGTTAATCCTGCTCTCGGCAATTTAAATTCTACTGGATCTTTAATAAAAACAGCATGTTTATTATCCACTTTTAAATTCCGTCCGTATTTAAATCTTAAGTTAACAGCCGCTTCCCTATCACCCAAAACTTTTGCGCCTCTCAATGCACGGATACTGCCATGGTCTGTTGTTATAATTACTTTTGCGTTTGGAATTTTTGCAATTTCTTTAAATGTTGAAACTAAAGATGAATGCCTAAACCAAGCATTAGTTAATGAACGGTATGCAGATTCATCCGGAGCAATTTCTTTTAACAAATCGGAATCAGACCTACCGTGAACAAGCATATCTAAAAAGTTAACTACTACAGCTGTAAAATGATTGCTTTGGTAGGATAAAATATTCCTTTCAAAATTTCTCCCTACTTCCGGATCAATAATTTTAATATACTGCAGGTCATTGCGAAGTTTTATATTTTCCCTTTCTAAATATTTACGAAGTAATTCTTTTTCATATTTATTCATGCTCCTTTCATCAGATTTTTCAGATATCCAAAGATCAGGATACATTTTTTCAATTTCAGAAGGAAATAATCCGCTAAATAATGCGTTACGTGAATATGGAGTAGCTGTTGGAAGAATTGAGTAATAATATTCTTTTTCAATATTATAATCATCCAATAACAATTTTTCCATTACCATCCATTGATCCACTCTCAAACAATCCAAAACAAAAAAGAACACAACCGACTTCTCATCCTTTAAATATGGATTAACATATTTTGAAATTATTTCATTAGATAGAATTGGAGTATCTGTTTCGTCTTGAGAATAAAGCCAATTCTTATAATTATTCTCAACAAATTTAGAGAACTGTTTATTAGCTTCGCGCTTCTGTTCGGTTAAAGTCTGTCTTAAATCTACTTCAGGGTGTTCGTCAAGTTCTAAATCCCAATTAACTAATTTTAAATAAATTTCTATCCATTCGGCAAAATCTAAATTAGAAAGTAGAGCTTGTGAAATGGAATTAAAATCGAGTAAATAATCTTTAGCAGTGTATTCATTTGAAATTTTCTTTCCTTGTAAAATTTTTTTACAAACTAAGAAAACTTGACTTGGATTAACAGGCTTTGTTAAGTAATCACTTATTTTACTACCAATAGCTTCATTCATCAAATATTCTTCTTCGCTTTTAGTAACCATTACTACAGGCAAATTAGGATCAATTTCTTTTAATACACTTAATGTTTCAAGACCACCCATACCTGCCATCATTTCATCAAGAAAGATAAGATCATACTTATTTTCTTTAGCGCGTGTTATTGCATCTTCACCGTTAGTTGCAGTATCAACACTAAAACCTTTTTCAGTTAAAAACAAAACGTGTGAACGTAGTAGTTCAATTTCATCATCAACCCACAATATTTTTCCGTGTTCCATTTAACAAATACCTCAATTTATTTTAACAACCTAATTGTTGCTATGCTTAAAAATTTATTTAAATATTTTTCTCTCTTTTACTGAATGGCAATATGAACATCCAACCCTGCTTCATTTGTTTTTGAAGGTGGAATTCTTGACGCTCCTTCGGGTTCAATAGATGAATTTCTGTAAAATACAGACAGAGTAACTTTAGAACTTATTGTATATTTTACTCTCGGTTCAATTGTTACACGAATAGTTCCGTCTTGCGGAGTACCGTTTTCATTAAATTCAAGCATATTAAATATTATTGAAGAATTTCTACTCCTTGTATAAGATAAAGTAATTTCAATGTCATTTTTTAAAGCAACACCAAATAATGGTAAATTAAAACCGGTTTTTGAATATCCGAATGTTATACCAATATCCTTTGTAAACGTTTCAATTATATTTCTTGTCGAAACACCAAGGCTGAATATAGTTCTTGTTGAATATTTTATGCTACTTATTAAATTTCCTTTCCACAATCTAGCAAATGTCATATTCAATCCCAGCAATGGAGTAAATCCATATTGGACTTTTTGAATTTGCGTCTCTTGATTACCATCAGGTGTAACTTTCCATCCTTCGGTATAACTTGAACTGTATGTATGGTTAAGTGTAACACGCTGCATAATTTTTTTGAAAATTGGAAGTTTTTCTAGACCGGTCCAGGTAATTCTCCAATTTGGACGAGGTATGAATCTTGAAACATCTTTTAAGAAACCAAGTTTTGAAGCAACAGGAAAGCTTTCAAATCCTTGTACAAAAGCCTCAGATAAATTTTTAGCAGGATTAGGATCATTGGGATTAAACAAATCGTGAACTTGCTTAATTCCTGAGTTAAACGATTTTAGGAAAAGAACAGGAGGAAATGAAAGAAATGTTCTGCTTATTGTTCCTGTTGAAGAAATAATCGAGACAGAAGTATTACCAAATTGATCTGATTTTAGAGTTGTTGTTTTATTAATAGTCCAACCCACAGACCAATTTAAATCAAGTTTAGCTCCCGGCCAAAGAGGACGTGATGTTTTAAATTCTACATTATTTTTTTGTGCAAAAACGTCCTGTAAATCGCCATTAGGCGCACGTCTGCCAACGTTATCGTTCAAACCAAGCATAAAACCTTGTGAAGGACCATTGTTTTCTTTGAAAGTTAGCCCCCAGAAATTTTTAAAACCGGAGCCGGTAGCGGCAATACCATTCTTAGATAAACTAGTTGTCATATTAAAATTCATCGTTATGGTTTCGTAATCAAAGAAAATGGCTTTAGCTACAGACTTAAGAAAAAGAATCCCTGTTGATATGGGTGAACCTTTCTCATTTGTCTTTTTTGTTTTAATAGAGTCGCCCCTAACAATTAAAGTATTGTTTTTAAGAGTCTTTTTAACATTTTTTACTGTATCGGTTTTTTCTTCCGGTATAGGTCTTAGGACTCTATTCCTTCCCCTAGAAATCCTACGTGTTGGTACTGTTCTTTTTGTTTCTTTTTTAGTAGAAGATGTAAATAAAGGAGCAGTTAATGCTTTCAATCTTAAATTAAGTGATATATTTATTCTATTGGAAAATCCTGCACTTCTACCTAATATTGGTTGGCGAAAGTCATTAGTCCATCTATAATTTACGGAATATCCTGCTGTAATTGATAAAAACTTTTTGATATCCCAAAGTGAAGGGAGCTGTGGTATAGCTCTAATATTTATATTTTGTTGATATAAAAAATCTTTTCCAAAAAATGTACCTCCAAATATATCTTTCCATATTTCACTTTCGGTTCTTTGATTACCATTAGCATCGGTTTCAAGAAAAGCTAATGAAGATTGAATATTCAATTTATAAGTAGTGGTTAAATTTAATAACCCGCCTTCTGTCATTTTCCAATCAAAATTAAAACCCCGGGTTGTTGTAAAATCTCTTGATACAATAGGTGAGACGGGATTATTACCTTGAGGTCTTTGTATACTTATATTGCGGTTTCTTTTGGCAGTTACATTAAGCGAAAAAGTCTGCGGAACAAAATAAATTTTTACATCTTTATAATCCTTAAATATAGATAAAAAAGAGCCTAATATTGGAATCTTAACAGGTTTAAAATAATAGTCCGAACCCAACCTAAGATTATAATTAAAGCTTGCATTCCAGACCCAGGATTTATTTTCTTGTATAACAGGGCTTCTACTAAATGTCTTGTTATATGTAAAACCAAAAGACATAGCGTTAATAATATCCCTTATATACCATTTAGAAGTTGGAATTTTAAAATTTATATTTGTCGCTGACCAACTATCGGAGCTACTGAAAGTTTCACTTTCTTCCATAAGTTGTTGGGGCGTTTTTAAATTAGTTGAAGTTGAATCATTTGTTTTTGCTGCCAGTTTTTTTGCTGCTCCATTTACAAGCACATCCGTCCCAGGAATATATTCAGGCTTCCCTAAAGCTTCAGTGTGAGAATAATTTACTTTAAAATTACTACCCGCTAAATTGAAGGGTAAAATTTTTAACAAATCAATATTAGAAGAAAGGCTCCAATTTCTTTGTCTTATTCTCGAACCGAATCTATCAGCTAATCTATGGAAAAACGGACTTTTTTCGCTTATATTAAAATTTAAATTTATAAAATCAGCCATCTTTAAATTTGAAGTAATATTATATGCCCAACCCGGCCTGTTATCGGCACCAATTACTCTTAATTCATCTACCCAAACTTCTCCTGAAACAGGACCTGGAGTTAATGGATTACCTCTATTATATACACCAACAGTAACAAATCTAATGGAAGTTAATGTTGGCAGGCCTTTAACTACATAAAAATTATTCGGTTTTCCCGGTACAGGGCTTTTTATAATCTGGTTAATAGAATCACGCGCTTCTTTTATTGCAGTCAGTTCATCAAATTTAATTGTAATATTGTTATCAACCCAACCCGGCCTTATAGGTTCCCTATACTCATAATAATTATTTGTATCGCTACCAAATCTAAAAAATACTTCAGTAGGATAATCTTTAGAATCTGAAGATGATATAGAACCCGGGCCTGTGTTTTCATCTCCGTGAATAAATAATTTCATAGTTGTATAATTGAATACATCAAGAGGTCTTACCAAATATTTTACAGCCTGCCTGTTTTCGCCTTCAGGTAAATCCTTTATTATAAGGTCTAATGATTGTTCATTGCTTAAAACCGTTTCATTAGGCTTTGTTGGATCTTGTACTCTTAAACCTTCAGCAGGGCTATTATAATTGGGATTATCTTCAATATTTATTACAGAAACCGACATAACCGAGTCTTCAGGTAATAGCTTCTGCCATTGATTACCTACTAAATTAAATTCTGCAATACGCAAATGAACTGTTTCTGCAGTACCTGTTACTACAAGCCTAATTGTTTCAACAGAAGATAAACTTGGCTGTCCTACTTTTAATAAAAAGTCTTTAAGAGGTATTCTATATAAATACCAACCCTTGTTTGCACCGCTTCCTGCTATAGCTGCACTGTTTGTATCAAGCGGAACTGCATATCTAAAATAGCTGTTAACCTGGTCCAAGTTACTGTTTAGGTTCAAATCTTCTGTATCCGGTATACGGCCTAAATCAATACGCTGAGCATTACCTTGAGTACCATTAAAATTAAAATAATCAAAAATACTTCCTGTACCAGGCAGAAAGGATCGAAAATCATCACCACTGGGATCCGTTTTATTACTGTTATATTTGGACCTCTCTTCAGGGTCTGTTAAACCGTCAATGCCCGTATCTTCTTTACCATCAGGGTCTATTACACCGTTTCCATTTTTGTCTTCAGTATCCAGTCTATTGTTTGGTATTACATCTTCGCTAATTCTACCAAGGTCTATATAAACTTTTGCATCCTTTTGTGCCTCTGACGAATTCATCCAAAATTCTATAAACTCAATATTTTGTTCTAATAAATTATTTGCAGTAGTAGATAATAAACGCATAATACCACCCCAATTTTTACTTCTATTAGCTAAATCAGGAGTGTAATTATAAGTACCGGGTGTATCGGGTAAAAATACATAATCAAGTACACTAACTTGTTCATTAGACCTGGCAACTTTTTTCTTTTCTCCCCAAATGTCTCTAACGTTTACATCCGAAGGTGTTCTGGAAAACCAAAAGCTCTTACCTTTAAAATCCATCATTTTTTGTTTTGTTAAACCATTTAATAAGGGAAGTCTGTCAGGCGCACTTAAATCTTTCCACCCGGTAGAATTAACACCAATAGGAATAATTCTTTTCGCTCCTTCGAAATCATCAATATATGCAATGCTCTTTCCGGCATCATCCGGAATTACACTTTTCTTTGTGTTGGGATCAGGTTTCGTATAGGCATATTCACCCGAGACCGAGAGAGTTGACTTTGCTTTTGTAGATATAACTTTATCTAAAGCTTTTGTTAAAAAAGGTAAATCTGTACTGGTTTTAAAATCAATTCCGTAAATTGTGTTACTTAACGGTTCTTCTCCAATTCTAACTTTTTCACTCAGAGTCTGTTGGTTAAGATTTAGAACTGTAAAACCAAGTTTTGATTTATCGGAAATATTTATTATACCCCTTGCACCGAGTAATGTTTTTGATGCTAATTGGAATAGGTCATTTTGTTCATAAGTAATACTTAAATTTGCGCCCGGTACAAGTGCGGCATCGTTTCTTATTGTTAGCTGACCTATTGTGTAATCAACTGTATAATCTACACCTTTTGTTAGTACTCTCCCGTCAAGTAAAACCCGTACTGAATTTTCTACTACATTAAATCCTAATTGATATACGGATGTTACATCACCCGAGAACTTACCAGTCATCAGCCATTTATCTTTTAAGTTGTTCTGACGTGCAAAGGTTTTTGTGGTATCATAAATTGATTGATAAGCAAACGATTTAGGTATAGAAGGATTTAAGTCTTTTCCAAACGGTTCTAATGTGGGAAAAACTATTTCGCCGGTTGCCGGAAATATGGTTAATCTCGGACGATAGTCAAATATATCATCAGGGTTCGGATTATTTGATACGTCAATAAGATCAAGACCAAAAGCATTTAATAGTTTTACCGGACCGGCCGGTGTTGATAATTCAGTTACGGGGTCTTGACCGTCTAATTGATATTTAATCTTAAATTCAAAACCTTCTTTTTTAATATTTCTTCCGCCAATTGGATAAATATTTTTAAGTAATAATTTCCAAGCTTCTGCAAAATTACCGCCGGGTTGTAAATTACGCGGCTTTATTAATTTAAGTACAAGTTTTGACGTAGTATCTGCACCTGCAGAATTTAAGAATTCACCATAAAATAAGTCATCACTTGTAGAAGGTCCGTTTTCAACTCTGTAAGCGACTGCAATTATATCATTATCTTGTACTTGAGTATTAAATGTAATAAATCCTGTTTCGGGATGTAAAGTATAATCTACGCCGGGAGTAAGAAGCACAAACCTTCCTGTTTCTGACTGCCCCGGGACTGCTGAAATATCACCTCTAAGTTTATCTGAATATTTTTTACCCGCAGTTAATGGGGGCAAATTGATATACGCGTTAGCATTTCTTTCTTTTGATCTATCAACAGCAACGACCGTTACGCTCCTCCAAACCTCAATATTGTTTACAAAATATTGTACATGTTGAATAGGTGTTGCTTGCCCGAAATAATCATTAAATATATTCAAGCCAGGTGCAGTACTTGCATAAAGAGTGTCTAAAAAATAATGATTTGTTGAATAGTCATAAGCTTTTATAGTAAAATCCGAAGACTTTGAACCGCCGGAGACATTAACGGTTTTAATTTTACCTTTCTTTTGACTTGCTATAGTTGTTAATGAAAAAGGACCGAATTGGAATTTTCCTTTAAGTCCAAATAGAGCTTCACTTCCACCCACTAAAGGAGATGTTTGTAGTGCAACATTGCCTGCTTCAATACTTTTAATAATTTCATCTTCGTACCCGGTATATTTTATTTTTAACTGATTTTCATATTGAAATGTTCTCTCCGTATTCCAATCTGCATTTATATTAAGCTTATCACCAATAGTACCTTTCACATTTATTTGTACCTGCTGTTTAAAATCCGGTTCACTTCTGGTATTACCAAGTAAAGAAGCACTTACGCCCTGTGTTGTTTCGCTTTTGAAAGCACCGTGTATGTCAACTGCACCTCCAATTTTTAAACTAATTTTTGGTGGACCAAAAATACTTAGAACTCCAACGCTCGGTAACGGTATTTCAAAATTTGTAATATCCTTTATGAGCTGGCCCAATTCTTTTGTCGATGACTTAAATTGATATTTAGCAACCAATTTATTCCATTCATTTTCTTCGTTATTTTCCAATTGAAGTTTTATGTATTCATTAACCGGTATTTTTAAAATAATCTTTGACTGGATGCCGTAAATGAATTGTTTTATAATTACAAATTTTCCAGTCGAATCTATTTCCACGGTTCTTCTTCTAAATGAACTTGAAGGCTGTAAGAAAATTGGCGATATTCTTTTTTGCTTAAATTTTACAAAAGGTGAATACTTTGGCTGATATTTTAGATTCTCTATTCTTGCAGTAGAATCTATGGACATTTGCAGCAATTGAAGTGAATCTTTATTGACTTTAACAGTTTTATTTTTTTTCAATAATGAATCGGGTATTACTTTAAGAGAATCTATAGTATTTGTTTTGTCAGTTGAATCTTGAACAACAGCTTGAAATGGGAGGTTATTTTTATTTACTAATGTTTTCCCGTTTTCTGAATTTAGCTTTTCAGATAGCTTAAGCAAAGAATTGATCTTTATGCAACTTCCAATCCACAATGCTCTATTTATTTGAGCTTTGGGGCTAGAAGTAAATCCTAAGTTCAATAAAGCATAAAAGAATATTACAGGTAATACAAATATGCCCGTTAACTTTCTAAGAATATTATTTATACTAAAAATGATAAACCCTTAAAGTGATTTTTTTCAGAAACAGAAAGTATAAATAATCTATAAAATTCTCCATATTGTTTTCAAAAAATTATGTATAACTCAACAAATATTCAATATATTTAAATATTTTAATAATATTAAAATTACAGAACTATTCTTTAGTAAATCGCTTTATTAATTTTTTATGTTCTGAAAATTCTTTCATTAGCTCTTCTCTTCTGCCTAATGTAAAGTCATCAAAATCAAATCCCGGTGCTACTGTGCAGCCGACTAATCCAAATGACTTTTTATCAACAACCTCAGCGCAAAACCAGTTCCCTTTCTCAATAATCATTTGTAAAGTTTCACCATTTTTTAAATTTTTACCTAATAAATTTATTTTTAATTCGCCGTTATTTTTTAGTTTATAAATTTTAATTGCAGTTCCATCATAAAAATGCCAAATTTCATCAGATTTGATTTTATGAAAAAGGGATTTATCATTTTCATTAAGTAAAAAATAAATTGAGGTAGAGAAATTTTTATGACCGTTATATCTGTCAGGTAAATTATCTTTAAGGATAATTTCATCACTGCGATAAACCTCTTTAAAATATCCACCTTCGGGGTGTTCCTTAAGTCCGAGTTCTTTTATATAATATTTTACTTTTTTTATCATAAACAATAATAGATAATTTAGATTCAAATTTAGAGTTAATTTCCCCAAACTTAAAAAAAAGAAGTAAAATTAATTTGGATTATAGAGTAAAAATAAATTTGAGATCATTAAGAGAGATTCAGCAAGCTAAAGTATTTTAAATTATTCAGCACTCATTATTTAAGTAAAGCTTTAATGGCTTCAAGAATTGATTCTAAATGATGTTTGTCTATAATTGATATATTTTGCTTCATTCAAAATTACTTTTTTATATCTTGGTTTTATATATTTTTCTCTGCAAATATCAACTTCTAAATTTAGGTTATATTTAATATACGCTTTAAGTTTTCTTTTAATATCAAAAAGGTTTTGTGTATTCTCTTCAAATTCAACAATCAAATCAATATCGCTTCCATTTTCATTGTCTCCTCTTGTATAAGAGCCAAACAA
>Ga0114931_10008328_pt1 | contig 12573 bp, 12 predicted proteins | sample 2SBtaG_FD_89579 | JGI IMG/M metagenome (GOLD analysis project Ga0114931, IMG submission 89579) | Deep subsurface microbial communities from Kolumbo volcano to uncover new lineages of life (NeLLi) - 2SBTROV14_V59a metaG | ecosystem: Environmental > Aquatic > Marine > Volcanic | place: Kolumbo...
ATGGGCGCGAACGCGGCTTGGCTCCTCCTGGGAACACAAGCCGAGGCGCGCCGAGAGGTCAAATGCCAGCGCACAGCCGATCGCCACCCCCTCGCCATGCAAAAGCCGCGCCCCGTCATATCGGGTTGCCGCCTCCAGCGCGTGACAAAAGGTATGCCCGAGGTTGAGAAGCGCCCGGTCGCCCTCTTCGGTCTCGTCGCGCGTGACGATCGCCGCCTTCATCTCGACCGAGCGCCGCACGGCGTGAATGCGCGCCGCGCGCTGGCCCCCGGCAACGGATGAGCCGTGTTCTTCAAGCCATTGCCAAAACGCGATATCTCCCAGGAGTCCATATTTGATCACCTCGCCGTAACCGGCAAGAAAATCCCGCTCCGGCAAGGTCGAGAGCACATCCGTATCGGCGAGAACGAGGCTCGGCTGATGAAAGGCGCCGACGAGGTTCTTGCCCTGTGGCGCGTTGATCCCGGTCTTGCCGCCCACCGAGCTGTCGACCTGCGCCAAGAGCGAGGTCGGCAGTTGCACGAAGCGCACCCCCCGGCGCAGCACTGCCGCGGCAAAACCGGCGAGATCGCCGATCACCCCGCCGCCCAGGGCGACAACCATGTCACGGCGTTCGACCCGCTCATCGAGCAGCCACTCCACCGCGCGCTCGAAATGCGGCCAGGATTTCGTTGCCTCGCCCGCCGGCAGGACCAGCGAGGACGCCGCCACCCCTTGGGCCTGCAACCCCGCGCGGAGCGTCTGCAGATGATGACGGGCAACGTTTTCGTCGGTGATCACGGCCAGTTTCGGGCGCGCAAGCAGCGGTGCGATCAACTCTCCCGCGCGGGGCAGAAGCCCGGGGCCGACATGGATATCATAGGCCCGCTCGCCGAGCGGCACATGCACGATCTCGCTCATTTGCATTTCTCCAGGACATCGGCGCGCGTTGCCAGCGTCTCGATCACCTTTCCGGCCATGGTGTCGATCGAATACGCCTCATCCGCCCTGACTCGAAAATCGGCCAGGCGATAGAGCGGCACCCGCGCCTCATAGAGCGCAGCCAGCGTTTCAAAAGGATCAGATGTGCGCAACAACGGCCGGGTATCCTTGTGTTTTACACGATTCTACAAGAGGTCGAGATCGGCATCGAGCCACAGCGAAACGCCTTTGCCGGAAATCATCTGGCGCGTCTGCGCACAGAGAAATGCACCGCCGCCGATCGACAGAATGGCGCGCTCTTCATCGAGCAGGCGACCGATCACCAATCGCTCGCGGTCGCGAAAGAAGGCCTCGCCATCGCGGGCGAAAATCTCGGTGATGGTCATGTTGGCCGCGCGCTCGATCTCGGCATCCGAATCGACGAACGCCACCCCGAGCCGTGCCGCCACCGCCCGGCCGACGGCGGTCTTGCCGGCTCCCATCATGCCGACCATGACCACCGTCTTGTGCAATCTCCACTGCCCGGATCCGGCCAAGTCCCGGCGCCTCCCTGCCAAAATTCGCGCGTTGCGCATTCAATGACGTGATATTGTTCGAAAGGCCAGCTATAAAAGCGCAAATTCATCCCTCCGAACGGCAAGGAAAACCATGTTTCGCCTTATCAAATGGCTGTTCTACCTCGCCATTGCGGGCTTTCTCGCGCTCACCGCCTACGCCTATCTCGGCCCGTTCTTCGGGGCCGATTTCTCGCCGCCGCAAGAGGAAATCCGCAAGGAAATCATCCTTGAAACGAAGTAGCGCGATACTGGCCCTGCTGCTTGGGCCGGGGCTGGCGACGGCAGAGGCGCCGCTTTCGGCCATCGACTGGCTGACAGAGCCCCCCCCGGTCAGCGTGGCGCAGCCGCTCCTGCACCGCCTCGACCGGCCGCCCGCGGGCGCCCGCGTGCCCGATGTCACGGTCGCCCCCCTCGAGGCCGCCCGCCCCGACACCGTCGGCCTTTTGCCACCCGCGATCACCGGGTTGCCGCATGACCTGTGGGCGGCCAGCCGCGCGGGGCATCTCATCGCGCAGATCGAGACCCTGCCCGACACGCCGCTGCCGGCGGCGCAGGCGCTTTACTACACGCTGCTTCTGGCCGAGGCGGACCCGCCGCTCGATGCCGGACGAGATGCCCGGTTCCTGCGCGCGCGGCTCGACACGCTGCGCCGCTTTGGCGCGGTCGATGCGGCGCTCGCACTCGCCGAAAGGGCGGGTCCGGCGACACCGGCGCTGTTTGACACCTGGCTGGATCTCGCGCTTCTCAAGGGGGTCGAGGACGCGCCCTGCGCGGCGCTCATGCGCAGGCCGCAGCTTTCCGCCAGCTACGGGAGGCGCATCTTCTGCACCGCGCGTGCCGGCGACTGGCCGACGGCGGCGCTGATTTTTGATGACGCCCGAGCGCTGGGGCTGCTTGATTCGCTCGAGAGCGCGCTCCTGAGCCGGTTTCTCGACCCGGAGGCGATGCCGGCGGGCCCGGATCTGCCGCCGCCGCGGCAGATGACGCCGCTCATCTTTCGCCTTTTCGAGGCCAATGGCCGCCCCCTGCCCACCGGTAGCCTGCCGCGCGCCTATGCGGTGGCCGATCTGCGCGGAACGATGGGCTGGAAGGCCGAGATCGAGGCGGCCGAGCGGCTGGCGCGTGCCGGGGCGGTGCCGGCGAACCGCCTGCTGGGGCTTTATACGGCGCGCGCGCCTGCCGCCTCGGGCGGGGTGTGGGAGCGGGTGCGCGCCATCCAGGCGCTTGATACGGCGCTCGGGAAGGGGGATCGCCAGGCGATCGCGGCGGCGTTGCCGCGGGCATGGAGGGCGATGAGCGGCAATGGGCTGGGCATCGTCCTTGCCACCCTTTTCGGCGACAAGCTGGCGCGGCTCGACCTGCCCGATGAGGCCGCGCTCGCCCATCGGATCGCGCTGCTCGCGCCCGATGACGGCCCGCCCCCGCCGGCTCCGCCCGACTTGCCGCGCGGGCTGCGCTTTGCCGACAGCCTCGCGCGCGGGGCGCCCGAGCCGGCGGGGGCGCAAAGCCCGACCGAGCGAGCCATCCTCGCCGCCTTCACCGCCGCCGCGCCCCCGCCCGATCAGGCCCGTCTGCTGGCGCGGGGACAGTTGGGCGAGGCGATCCTCGCGGCGGCGGCGGGGCTTGACCGGCGCGGATCAAAGCGCGCTCTGGAAGCGGCGCTGGCGACGCTGCGTCATGTCGGCCTGGAGAAGGTCGCCCGTCGCGCGGCGCTGCAGATCCTGCTCTTGCCGGGGCCGGGATGAGCGCCGCGGGGCAATGGATCGCGCCCTTTCTGGAGGCGCGCGCGGCCGAACTTGGCGCCGCCCGAAACACGCTCTTGGCCTATGCGCGCGATCTGCAGGACTTCACCGCCTGGCTCGCGGCGCGGGGCGGCGCGCCCGAGACGACCACGCAGACGGATATCGAGGCCTATCTCGGCGATTGCGAGGCGCGCGGGCTGGCGGTGGCGACGCGGGCGCGGCGCCTGTCGGCGATCCGCCAACTCTTCGGGTTCGCCTTCGAGGAGGGGTTGCGCGCCGACAATCCGGCGCTGCGCATCCGCGGCCCGGGTCGCGCGCGCAAGCTGCCGCACACGCTCAGCGAGGAAGAGGTCGAGCGGCTCTTGCAGGCGGCGCGACGGCTCGGGCGGAGCCCGGTCGAACGGGGGCGCAACACCTGCCTGATGGAGCTGCTCTATGCCACCGGCATGCGGGTGAGCGAGCTTGTCTCGCTGCCGGTTGCGGCGGCGCGCGGGCGGCCCGAGATGCTGCTTGTCACCGGCAAGGGCGGGCGCGAGCGGCTTGTGCCGCTCTCGGCGACGGCGCGCGAGGCGCTCGACGAATGGCTTGTCCTGCGCCAGCGCGGCGAAGACGCAGCCCGCGCCGCGGGCAGGCCCGTCTCGCCCTGGCTCTTTCCCTCGCGGGGCAAGTCGGGTCACATGACCAGAAACCGTTTTTATTTGTTGATCAAGGAATTGGCCGTCGAAGCGAATGTTTCTGCGGCGACCGTCACGCCGCATGTGCTGCGCCACGCCTTTGCCACCCATCTGCTCGCCAATGGCGCCGATCTGAGGGTCATCCAGACGCTTCTGGGTCATGCCGATCTCAGCACCACCGAGATCTATACCCATGTTCTCGACGAGCGGCTGAAAGCGCTGGTCGAGACGCATCACCCGCTGGCCCGCGCGGCGCGGCGCAAATCGGGCGGCAAGACATCTTCCGAAGGCCAGTAGCCCGAGACGAGGGCGCGCTCATAGCCCTGCGTGAGCCCCGCCGCGACCATCGCCGCGCACGCCGCGCGATGATCGTAAGCGAGGCGGTGGATCGAGGCGCGCCCCTCTTCGAGCAGCGCAAACCGGGTCTCGGGCGCACCGTCATTGGGGGGCATGCCGACGGCGCCGGCATTGATCCACTCCACGCCAGCGACGCGGCGGCGAAAGGCCAGCCCGCAATGCCCGGCCACCACCGTCTCGACCGGCCCGGCAAGGGCGGTGATCGCCGCCACCTCCTCGGCGAATTCCACCTCCCTTGAGGAAGGCCACAGAAAGCGGCTGATATCGGTCGCGCCGCCATGAATCACCGCGTGGCGGCGCCCGGCATGGGTGAAGGTGGCGATCTCCGGCAGATCCGCCATCCAGCCGCGCTCATCGCCGCCCAGCTCGGCGCCGGCATGGGCATACCACCCCGCCGACAGCCTGTCGCAGGTGCTGCCCGGCGCGAAACCGCAGCCGCAACCGGGGGCCTGCGCGGCCAGCCGCTGCTCGCAGTTTCCGGCGACCACGCGCACCCCCCAGTCGCGGATTTCCGCCACTGTTTCGCGCGGGCTGGCACAATAGGCGACCACGTCGCCGGTGCAGATGGTGTGCGCGGCGTCAATCCCCCGCGCCCGCGCCCAGGCGCGCAGCGCCCGGGTGGCCTCAAGGTTGGAACACGGCCCCCCGAAGAGCAGCACCGGCCCCGGCAAAACGCCCAGATCCCTTACCTTCCTGCCCGTTTTCATGCCCGATCATCCTTGATCCGTTCGCTCAAACGCCCCATAACCCGACGCATCACGGCGTGTTGCGCCCGATCGCGGCCTCCCGCCCCGTCTCACCGAAGGCGCGCACCCGGCACGACGGCGGAAGCGATCCGCGCCCGGCCATGGGCGGTTTTCGGCCATGCGCAACATGCCCTAAAAGGACAAAGCCCCCGATGGAACCCTCATCACCGATACTTGATGCCGGCTTCTGGACAAGCTGCGCGGCGATCCTCGCCCTGCTCGTGCTCTCGGCGTTTTTCTCGGGCAGCGAAACCGCCCTGACGGCCGCCTCGCGCGGCAAGCTCAGGGCGCATGCCGACAAGGGCGACAAAGGCGCCGATCAGGCGCTCAGGATCACCGAGGACACCGAACGCCTGATCGGCTCGGTTCTGCTCGGCAACAACCTCGTCAACATCCTCGCCGCATCGCTGGCTACCGCCCTCTTCACCCGGATTTTCGGCGACAGCGGCGTGGCGCTGGCAACGCTGGTAATGACGCTTCTGGTGCTGATCTTCGCCGAGGTTCTGCCCAAGACCTATGCGATCACCAACGCCGAAGCCGCCGCCGCGCGCACCGCCCCGCTGATCCGCCCGATCATCGCCGCCTTCGCGCCGGTGGTCGGTGCGGTGCGCCTGCTGGTGCGGCTGATCCTGCGCTGCGCCGGAGTGCGCATTGATCCGCATGGCAGGGTTCTGGCGGTGCGCGAGGAAATCGCCGGCGCGCTGTCGCTTGGCCATTCCGAGGGCGTGGTCGAAAAGGAAGACCGCGACCGTATCCTCGGCGCGCTCGATCTCGGCGAGCGCACGGTCGAGGAAATCATGCTGCACCGCTCGCAGATCGAGATGATCGACGCCGCCGACACGCCCGAGGCGATCGTCCAGCAATGCCTGCAAAGCAGCCACACCCGCCTGCCGGTGTTTCGCAACGATCCCGACAACATCATCGGCGTGATCCATGCCAAGGATCTCCTGCGCGCCATCTACGGCCTGTTCACCACTGAAGGAATCTCCGGCAAGACACTGGAAAAATTCTCAATTTCCGATGTGTTGATGAAGCCGTATTTTGTGCCGGAAACCACCACGCTCGACGATCAGATGCGCCAGTTCCTGCGTTTGAGGACGCATTTCGGGCTGGTGGTGGATGAATACGGTGCGCTTCAGGGGCTGATCACGCTGGAGGACATCCTCGAGGAAATCGTCGGCGAGATCGCCGATGAGTTCGACCCCGATGCCGACCAGCCGATTCGCCGCACGGAGGATGGCCAGTATCTTGTCGACGGGGCGATGACGATCCGCGATCTCAATCGCGCCACCGACTGGGCGCTCCCTGACGAGGCGGCCAATACGGTTGCCGGCCTGGTCATTCACGAGGCGCAGATCATCCCCGAACTGCATCAGGTGTTCAACCTCTACGGCTTCCGTTTCGAGGTCGTCGCCAGGGAGGGCAACCGGATCACCAGGCTGAAGATTCGCAGGCTCTGAGGCGTCGCCGGGCGCGCGGCGGGCGGCCTCAGCGGCAGCGGGCGATCGCCTCGGCCATACCGGTCAGCAGCGCGGTGTAGAAATCCGGCCCCCGCGCCAGCCCCGCCCCCAACGGGTCGAGCACCGCGATTCGCGCCGCGCCGCCGTCAAGCACGGCGGCGATCACCCGAGGGTCGGATTGCGGCGGCGCAAGAACGCAGTCGATCTTCATCCCGCCCAGCCGGTCGCGCAACCGCGCCAGCCGCGCCGGCCCCGGCGGGCGGGCATCGGCAACCGAGATCGCCCCCACCACCGACAGGCCGAAGCGGCGCTCGAAATATTGGTAGGCGTCGTGGTAGACGATGAAACGCGCGCTCTCTAGCGGTGCGAGAATGGCCGCAACCCTGCGCATCGCGGCGTCGATCCCGGCCTTGCCGGCGGCGGCGTTTTGCAGGTAGAGCGCGGCATTTTCGGGGTCGCGTTCGCCGAGAGCCCGGGCAATCGCATCGAGCCAGATCTTGCCGTTTTCCGGGTCGAGCCAGGCGTGCGGATCGAGCCCCCCATGATCATGATCATGCCCCTCGTCGGCACCCTGCAGCGGCGCTTGCAGAGCGAAAAGCGCCATCTCGCGGGCCGGATGGCGGATCGTGCCGGGCACGTCGATCAGGGTAATCACCCGGGCATCGCCGGCAAGGTTTTCGAGCACCCGGTCGAGCCACGGCGTCAGCCCGCCGCCGACGCGAAAGATCACATCCGCGGTATCGAGCGCCGCTGCCTCCGAGGGTCGCAGCGCATGGTGATGGGGCGAGGCGCCGGGGCGCAGTATGTTCACCGGCTCGCCCACGCCCTGCATCACCTGCGCAACCAGTGACTGCACCGGGGCAATATCGGTGACGACACGCGGCGCGGCCGCGACGGGCAAGGCCAGCAGGGCCAGTATCAGGCAGAGGCATCTCGACAGCATGGGGCGGACGGTCCTTTCAGGGCAAAGAGGCGCCGGGACGGTTGATAAATGATATAGTATAACATATCAAGGGCTGTGCCGGACAGTCCCGGAACCATCCCTGTGCGGAGACAGCAATGATCGGATTCGACCCCCATGACCACCGCGCCTGCATCGACGCGGCGCTGCGCACGGTCGAGGAGCGCTGCCGCGCCGAAGGGCTGCAGCTGACGCCCGTGCGCCGGCGGGTTCTCGAAATCCTGCTCGCCGGGCACCGCGCGCTCGGGGCCTATGAAATCCTCGACCACCTCGGCAAGGAGGGCTTCGGGACACAGCCGCCGGTGGCCTATCGGGCTCTCGATTTCCTCATCCATCATGGCTTTGCCCACAAGATTGAGCGCCTCAACGCCTTTGTCGCCTGCTCCCGGCTCGGGGTGGCGCATGCGCCGGCCTTCCTGATCTGCCGGCTGTGCGGACGCGTCGCCGAAGCCACCGCCGCCCCCGACCGCGGCGCGCTGGCGCAGGCGGCAAGCGCAACGCGCTTCACGATCGAGCGCGTCGTGGTCGAGGCCTTCGGCGTCTGCCCGACCTGCGCCGCAGTTGCGCCATGACCGCGCATGACCGCACCATGAGCGCCCCCGCCCCGCTTCTCGCCATCAGCGCCCTCGACGTGGTGCTTGGCCGAACGACGATTCTCAAGGACGTGACGCTTTCGATTGTCCCGGGCGAGATCGTCACCATCGTTGGCCCCAACGGGTCGGGCAAGTCAACGCTCTTGCGCGCGGCGCTCGGCGCGGTTCGCCCCGCGGCGGGGAACGTGTGGCGCAAGCCGGGGCTGCGCCTCGGCTATGTCCCGCAGAAGCTGCATATCGAGCCCGCCCTGCCGCTCAGCGTGCGCCGTTTTCTCGGCCTGCCGGTGCGGGTGAGCCAGGCGCAGGCCAGGGACGCGCTCGAGAGCGCCGGCGCCGGCGGGCTGGAGACCCACCAGATGATCAGCCTCTCGGGCGGACAGATGCAGCGCGTGCTGCTGGCGCGGGCGCTCTTGAACCGGCCCGAATTGCTGATCCTCGACGAGCCGACGCAGGCGCTCGACCAGCCCGGCGCGGCCGCTTTCTATCGCCGCATCGCGCAGCTGCGTGAAACCACCGGTTGCGCGGTGCTGATGGTCAGTCACGACCTGCATGTGGTGATGGCGGCCTCCGACCGGGTGATCTGTCTCAACCGACATATCTGCTGCCAGGGAGAACCCGAGCATGTCGCCTCGGCGCCGCAATACCGGGCGCTTTTCGGCACCGGAACCGGCGGCGCGCTGGCGCTTTACCGCCACCAGCATGACCACGCCCATGACCACGCCCATGACAGCGGCGGCGCGCCGGTTCGCGGCACGGCTCAGGAGGCCGAAAGATGAGCCTGCTGGACGATTTCGCCCTGCGCGCCGCGCTCGCCGGGCTTGGGGTGGCGCTCGCCGCGGCCCCTCTGGGCTGTTTCGTGATCTGGCGGCGGATGGTCTTTTTCGGCGATGCCACCGCCCATGCCGCGATCCTCGGGGTGGCGCTGGCGCTGGCGTTCTCGCTGTCGGTCTTTGCCGGCGTGCTGGCGGTGGCGCTGGCGATGGCGCTGACGGTTTCGGCGCTCTCGGAACGCACTGTCGGCATCGACGCGCTGCTCGGCGTGCTCGCCCATGCGGCGCTCGCCTTCGGGCTGGTGGCGGTGAGTTTCGTCCACGGTGTGCGCGTCGATCTGTCCGCCTATCTCTTCGGCGACATTCTGGCGGTGTCGCGTGGCGATCTCGCGGTCATCTGGGGCGGCGCGGCGCTGGTTCTGGCGCTGATGGCATGGCGGTGGAGCGCGCTCCTGACGGCGACGCTCGGCGCCGACCTCGCACAAGCCGCCGGCATCGCCCCGCGGCGCGAGCAACTGGTGCTGACGCTGGCGATGGCGATGGTGGTGGCGGTGGCGATCAAGGTCGTCGGCGCGCTGCTGATCACCGCGCTGCTCATCATCCCCGCCGCCGCCGCCCGGGCACTGGCCAGAACCCCGGAAGAAATGGCCCTCGCCGCGGCCGGGATCGGCGCGCTTGCCGCTCTCGGCGGGCTATGGCTGGCCTTTCGGGCCGACACCCCGGCCGGGCCGACGATCATCTGCGCGGCGGCGGTGATCTTCGCCCTCCTGAGCGCGATCGGCGGCTGGTTGCGCCCCCGCGACCGGGGTTCCTGAGACCACAACAACCAGGCCGGCGGTGATCTGCCGCCACCGGGCTTCATCGTTCCGGCAAATACTCCGGGGAGTTTGAGGGGCAGCGCCCCTCATCGCCTGCCACCGCGCCCCCCAGCCTGAAAACGACACATGCCGTCGCGAAACGGCATGCGATGCGACGATGCGCCTCCACTCTCGGCATCAGGATATTGCCGGAGGATCCCATGAAAACCACCACACGGGTTTGCATCATCGGCGGCGGCGTCGTCGGATGCAGCGTCGCCTACCACCTGACCAGGCTCGGCTGGTCCGACGTCCTCCTGCTGGAGCGCTCGGAGCTCACCTCGGGCTCCACATGGCACGCCGCCGGCGGCTTTCACACCCTCAATGGCGACACCAACATGGCCGCGCTTCAAGGCTACACGATCCGCCTTTACCGGGAACTCGAAGAGATCACCGGCCTCTCCTGCGGGCTGCACCATGTCGGCGGGCTGACGCTGGCGCAAGATCGCGACCGGATGGACATGCTGCTGGCCGAGCGCGCCAAACACCGCTACATGGGGCTGGAGACTGAGATCATCGGCCCCGACGAGATCGCCCGCCGCGCGCCCGTCACCAATACCGCGGGGCTCCTCGGCGCGCTCTATGACCCGCTCGACGGTCATCTGGACCCGTCGGGCACCACCCATGCCTATGCCAAGGCCGCGCGCATCGGCGGCGCCACCATCGCGACCCATTGCATGGTGCACGAGACCATCCCGCGCGCCGACGGCACATGGACCGTGGTCACCGACAAGGGCACCATCCATGCCGAGCATGTCGTCAACGCCGCCGGGCTCTGGGCGCGCGAAGTGGCGGCGATGGCAGGCACCTACCTGCCGCTTCTGCCGATGGAGCACCAGTATCTGGTCACCGAAGAGGTGCCGGAGATCGCCGAGATCATCGCCGCGGGCGGCGAGCACCCCCATGTCATGAACCCGGCCGGCGAGTGCTATCTGCGCCAGGAGGGGCGCGGGCTGTGCATCGGCTTTTACGAGCAGCCCTGCCGACCCTGGGCCGTGGACGGCACGCCGTGGGAGTTCGGCCACGAGCTTCTGCCCGATGATTTCGACAAGATCGCCGACAGCATCGAATTTGCCTATCGCCGCTTCCCCGCGCTCGAACGCGCCGGCATCAAGTCGGTCATCCACGGCCCCTTCACCTTCGCTCCCGACGGCAACCCCCTGATCGGCCCGGTGCCGGGGCTGCGCAATTACTGGTCGGCCTGCGCGGTGATGGCGGGCTTTTCCCAAGGCGGCGGCGTCGGATTGATGCTGGCACAGTGGATGGTGGAGAGCGAATGCGAGCGCGACGTCTCAGCGATGGACGTGGCCCGCTTTGGCGACTGGATCACCCCCGGCTATACCCGGGCGAAGGTCGTCGAGAATTATCAGAAGCGCTTCTCTGTGAGCTACCCCAACGAGGAGCTGCCCGCCGCGCGCCCGTTTCGGACCACGCCGATCTATGACATCTTCGACCAGCTCGGCGCGGTCTGGGGGCATCAATACGGGCTCGAAGTGGCCAACTACTTCGCCGAAGAGGGCGAAGCGCGCCTTGAGACGCCCTCGTTCCGCCGCTCGAACGCTTTTGAGGCCACGCGGCGCGAGGTCAGGGCGGTGCGCGAAGCCGTGGGCATCAACGAAGTGCACAATTTCGGCAAGTACCGCGTGACGGGCGCCAACGCCCGCGCCTGGCTCGACCGGATCATGGCCGGGCGCATCCCCCGCCCCGGTCGCGTGACGCTCAGCCCGATGCTCTCGCCCAGGGGGCGGCTCTGGGGCGATTTCACCATCTCCTGCCTCGATGAACAAACCTTCCACCTCACCGCCTCCTATGGCGCGCAGGGCTGGCACATGCGCTGGTTCGAGCACAACGCCGCGCCAGATGTGCGGGTCGAGAACATCTCCGACCGCCTCACCGGCTTTCAGATCGCGGGGCCGCGCGCGCGCGAGGTGCTTGTGGCCTGCACCCGCGACCCGCTCGGGGAGATGAAATTCATGGATGTCCGCCGCGCCACGATCGGCATGGTCGACTGCCTCGTGCAACGGCTCAGCTATACGGGCGATCTGGGCTATGAGATCTATTGCGATCCGATGGCGCAGCGCGCGCTGTGGGAGGTGCTCTGGTCCGAAGGTCGAAAGCAGGCGATGAAACCGTTCGGGATGCGGGCGATGATGTCGCTTCGCCTCGATCGCTTCTTCGGCGCATGGCTGCGCGAGTTCTCGCCCGACTACACCCCCGGCGAGACCGGCATGGACCGCTTCATCGCATGGTCCAAGAAGGCCGATTTCATCGGCCGCGCCGCCGCCGAGGCCGAGCGTGAAGCGGGCTCCCCACGGGTGCTCGTGCCTTTCGCCGTCGAGGCCGAGGATGCCGATGTGCACGGCGATGAGCCCGTCTGGATCGACGGCGAGGTTGCGGGCTTTTGCACCTCGGGTGGCTATTCGCATACCACCGACACGTCACTCGCTCTGGCGCTCATCCCGCGGGCGGCGGCCCGCGAGGGGCTGATGGCGCAGATCGAGATCCTCGGACAAAGACGCCCCGCGCGCCTGCTGGGGACGCCACTTTTCGACCCCCGGGGCGCGCGCTTGCACGGCTGATTGCCGCCTAGCCTTGCGGCCACTGGCGCAATGCCTCCGGCGGGAGTATTTGAGGAACGATGAAGGGATCGCATCTCAGGGCTTCATCGTTCTGGAAATACTCCGGGGTGAATTGCCCCGGAGACTCTCCGGGGCAAGAGGGGCAGCGCCCCTCTCCGGTGCCGGGATCCCCCGCGTGACGGGGGTGGCGATCCTGATCCCGGCCGCCGGGCAATCGGCGCGCATGAAGGGGCGCGACAAGCTGCTCGAGCCGGTTCACGGCGAGGTCTTGCTGCGCCGTCAGGCACGCCTTGCATGTGCGAGCGGACGGCCGGTGCTGGTCACGCTGCCACTGCGGGCCGCGGCGCGGCGCAGGG
>Ga0114931_10008329_pt1 | contig 12572 bp, 13 predicted proteins | sample 2SBtaG_FD_89579 | JGI IMG/M metagenome (GOLD analysis project Ga0114931, IMG submission 89579) | Deep subsurface microbial communities from Kolumbo volcano to uncover new lineages of life (NeLLi) - 2SBTROV14_V59a metaG | ecosystem: Environmental > Aquatic > Marine > Volcanic | place: Kolumbo...
ATATTGGTTTCACAGTGTTTTCAAGAAATCTTAGCTTCACCCATAGGTTAAGCGAGCATTTTTTGGAAGCGCTGTGGAATCAAGAGCTTGTGCTATGCGCCGTCATGAAGGTACGGATTCAGGATCATGTTTTGACCTGCCCATCTCAACGAACGTGGGTTATGTTGAGATGGGCAGGTCAAAACATGATGTCTAGCCGGTTTAGAATGGAGTGTGCCGGGATACATTGAGCGGGTATGGAACCTGGAGGCGTTGTCAGGGTCGTCACTGGGATTTATGCCTATCGAGGAGCTGTTGCGCTGCTGTTTGGCATGTGCTGGTCAGGTGTGTATGACCATTTCACCTGGCATGGTGCGGCCGCATAGGGGATGATACGCTTCGCGGCGACGCTCCCCGTGCAGACCAGATGATCTGTCAATTTGTTAGGATTAAATACTATGAACAGAAGTATACTTATTGTTTTATTTTTAACTGTGGGTTTAACTGCCTGCGATTCCCCGTCGTCCAATGTCGGCAGCGCGTTGGAAACGTTGTCCGGCCCCGACCTGAAGCGCTCCCATGATCCGCAACTGGTGCTGCAGGGCGAGTCAGTCTTCAGGAAGAACTGCGCCCGCTGTCATGGCCAGCGAGGCGAGGGCGATCCAAATTGGCGTCGGCGCAATGCTGAAGGCATGTATCCGCCTCCGCCCCTGAACGGAACCGGGCACGCGTGGCACCACTCAAAAGAGTGGTTGAAGGAGATGATTCTCAACGGCAGCGAACCCAAGGGCAGGATGCCGGCCTGGCGCGGCAGGCTGAGCGAGGCGGAGATTGACGCGGTGATCGAGTGGTTCCAGTCGCGCTGGCCCGATCCGGTCTATGCTGCATGGTATGAGAACCAGGCGCGTGCCCGCGGGCTGAAATAGCAAAAATTGTGCGGAATTTGTTCAAATCAATGAGGGAGAAATCAGATGTCGAATTATGGTTTTAGCGTAAAAGTGGCGTGCGGCTTCGACGAGGCCGTGGCCAAGGTGACCGAGGCGCTGGGCAACGAGGGTTTCGGTGTGCTCACCGATATCGATGTCCAGGCCACCATGAAAAAGAAGCTGGATATCGACAGTGCGCCTTACCGCATTCTCGGCGCCTGCAATCCACCCCTGGCACACCAGGCCATCAGTGCCGACCCGGATATCGGTCTGCTGTTGCCCTGCAATGTGGTGGTGCGTCAGGAAGAGGATGGCTCGGTGACGGTCGCCTTCATGGATCCGGCAGCGGTGCTGCAACTGGTGGACAAAGAGGGTGTGGCGGAACTGGCGGAGACGGTACGCGGCAAACTGATGAAAGTGCGCGATGCCCTGGGTTAGCGCAGCGTAACCCAACATTTACGTCTGACTTGATATGTCAACTCAGCAGAACACCATCCATCTCTCCATCGGCGGCATGAGCTGCGCTGGCTGCGTTGCCGCGGTGGAGCAGGCGCTGCAGCAGGCTCCCGGGGTGGAACATGCCAGCGTCAACTTCGCCGAACACACCGCCGATGTGCAGGGTGATGTGCAGGCCGATACCCTGGTCAAGGCGGTGGAGGCGGCCGGTTACGAGGCGGCCGAGCTGCAGGGCACCGAGGAGGAGGCCGAGGAGAAAGAGGCGGCCGAGCTGGCCCACTACCGCGAGCTGCTGAAAAAGACAGTAGTGGCTGCCGTGGTCGGTACACCGCTGCTGTTGATGAGTGTCTCGGACAACATGCCGGAATTGAGCGGGGCGGGGCGCTGGTTTTGGCTGGTGACGGGGCTGATCACACTGGCGGTGATGCGCTATACCGGCGGCGGCTTTTTCACCGGGGCCTGGAAGTCGTTCCGTAATCACAACGCCAACATGGATACCCTGATCGCCCTGGGCACCGGCGCGGCCTGGCTGTTCTCCATGCTTATCACGCTGGTGCCGGCACTGGTGCCGGAGCAGGCGCGCCATGTCTATTTCGATGCGGCGCTGATTATTATCGCCCTGATCAATTTCGGTTCCGCGCTGGAGATGCGTGCCCGTGGCAAGACCTCAGAGGCCATCAAGCGCCTCATCGGTCTGCAACCGAAAACGGCCCGGGTGGTGCGTAACGGGCAGGAGCAGGACGTGCCTATCGAGCAGGTCGGCCTGGACGAGACCCTGCGGGTGAGGCCGGGTGAGAAGATCGCCGTGGACGGCGAGATCATCGAGGGCCATTCCAGCATCGACGAGGCCATGCTCACCGGCGAGCCCCTGCCGGTGGAAAAACAGGTCGGCGACGAGGTGGCCGCCGGCACGATGAACAAGTCGGGGACTTTTTTGTATCGCGCCACCCGCATCGGCAAGGACACCGCCCTGGCGCGCATCATCCAGATGGTGCGCCAGGCGCAGAACGCCAAACCGGCCATCGGTCGCCTGGCCGACCGCATCGCCGGGGTGTTCGTGCCCACGGTACTGATTATTGCCGTGATCACTTTTGTTATCTGGTTCAATTTTGGTCCCGACCCCAAGATCTCCTACATGCTGGTGGCCACCATGACAGTGCTGATCATCGCCTGCCCCTGCGCCCTGGGGCTGGCCACGCCCATCTCGATCATGGTGGGGGTGGGCAAGGCAGCCGAGTACGGGGTGTTGATCCGCAACGGCGAGGCGCTGCAGCGGGCCGGCCAGTTGACCGCGGTAGTGCTGGACAAGACCGGCACCGTCACCGAGGGCCGTCCGGCGGTGACCGAGTTGATCACCACCGACGGGGATGAGGCGCAGCTATTACAGTTGGCCGCCAGCCTGGAGGCCGGTTCCGAACATCCCCTGGCCGAGGCCATCGTCAGTGCCGCCCGGGAGCGCAATCTGCATTTGGCGTCGGCGCAAAATTTCAATGCCATTACCGGTCATGGCGTAGAAGGGGATGTGGCTGGTAGCCGGGTGCTGCTGGGCAACAAAAAGCTGCTGCATGATCACGGTATCGAAATCAGCGCCCATGAGGCCAGGGCGCGGGAACTGGCCGATCGGGGCGGCACCCCCATGTTCGTCGCCGCCGACGGTCGTTACCTCGGCATCGTTGCCGTGGCCGACAAGATCAAGGAAGATTCCCGGGCCGCCATCGACCGGTTGCATCAAAATGGTCTCAAGGTGGTGATGATCACCGGCGACAACCGCGTTACCGCCGAGGCGGTGGCCAGCCAGGTGGGTATCGATGAGGTGATGGCCGAGGTGCTGCCGCAGGACAAGGCTGACAAGGTGGCTGAACTGCAGCGTCGCGGCGAGGTGGTGGCCATGGTGGGCGACGGCATCAATGACGCCCCGGCCCTGGCGCGCGCCGATGTGGGCTTTGCCATTGGTTCCGGCACCGATGTGGCCATCGAAAGCGCTGATATCACTCTGATGCGCGGTTCGCTGCACGGTGTGGCCGATGCCATCAGTATTTCCAATGCCACGGTGCGCAATATCAAGCAGAACCTGTTGGGTGCCTTTGTCTACAACAGCCTGGGAATTCCCATCGCCGCCGGCATCCTGTTTCCCTTCACCGGCCTGCTGCTCAACCCCATGATCGCCGGCGCGGCCATGGCCATGTCTTCGGTCACTGTGGTGAGCAACGCCAATCGTTTGCGCTGGTTCAAACCGGAAAGAGCTGCTGCATGAGTGTGATGATCAATCTGCTGGGGTTGTTGCTGATCGGCTTTATTGTCTGGTGGTTCTGGCTGGCCCGTTCCGGGGAGGCCAAGACGGTAACCAATACCGTGGATGTGATCGTCGCTGATGGCGTCTATAGCCCCGCCGCCATTGAAGTGAAACAAGGCGAGACGGTTAAGCTGAACTTCATCCGCCGCGATGCCTCACCCTGTGCCGAAAAGGTGATCTTCGCCGACCTTGGGGTTAGCGCCGAGTTGCCGATAAATCAAACCAGGCAGGTGGAAATCACGCCGCAGCAACGCGGCGAGTTCGAGTTTACCTGCCAGATGGGGATGTATCGCGGCAAGCTCATAGTAAAGTGATTTTTCTAAAGATTTCTGTCCGGATCTGACAAAGCACCCTGGTCAGGGGTATAATGTTCACCCTCATAATACTCGACACGCTTAACCCACATTTCTCACCACCGTCTCGCTACGAACGGTGGTGAGAAATGCGGGTTAAGGCTTGCGTAGTTGGGAAAATTCCATGATTTGAAGTTTATTCAGAGTTTGAGGGAGTTTGCATAATGGCGGTATCTGCAGGTAGAAAGCCGGTGATGACGATCTATTCGGACAGAAATTGTCCCTACAGTCACCGGGCCAGGATGGTCCTGACAGAAAAGAACATCAGCGCCGAAGTCATTATCCTCGATGATCACCACCTGCCCGAAGACCTGCTCGACCTAAACCCCTACAACTCCCTGCCTACACTGGTGGATCGTGATCTGGTGCTGTATCACTCGCGTATCATCATGGAGTATCTGAACGAGCGCTTTCCCCATCCTCCGCTGATGCCGGTGGACCCGGTGTCGCACGCCCGGAGCCGCCTGTTTCTCTACCGCATCGAGCGTGACTGGTACAGCCTCCTGGACGACCTGACCGGTGAGGACAACAGCCTGGCCGGCACGGCCCGCAACATCCTGCGTGACGGCCTGATGTCGGTTGCACCCATCTTTGAACAAAAACCTTACTTTATGAGCAATGAGTTCAGCCTGGTGGATTGCACCCTGGCGACGCTGTTGTGGCGCCTGCCCATGTACCAGATCGAGCTGCCGTCGCAGGCCGGGCCCCTGCTGAAATATGCCGAACGCATTTTCGGGCGCGAGGCATTTCAGGCCAGCCTGACGGATGAAGAGCGCGCGATTCGCTGTTAACCCGTATATTGCAACAGCATCCGAGATGCTGGTGCAATATGCGGGTTAAGCTGACAAGAAACAGGTGATATGCAGCAAAAAGGATTTAACAGATGATTTCATCTCGTCCCTATTTGATCCGGGCCATTTATGACTGGATTGCCGATAGCAATATGACCCCCTACCTGCTGGTGAATGCGGAGGCGGACAATGTCACCGTGCCGGAGCAGTTTGTCCAGGACGGTCGCATCATCCTGAATATTAGCCCCCAGGCGGTGCGTTCGCTGGAGCTGACCAACGACTGGGTCATGTTCAGCGCCCGTTTCAGCGGTGTTTCCATGGAGGTCAGCGTGCCGCCCCAGGCGGTGATGGCGGTCTACGCCAAGGAAAACGGCCGTGGCATGGTCTTCTCCGATGATGATGAGGCGCTGGATGACGAGCCGGGGCCGGAACCACCGGATAATGAGCCTTCAGGTCCATCGGGCAAGAAGCGCCCCAACCTGAGGGTGGTGAAGTAGGGATTAAAAAAGGCGGGTCTTCCCGCCTTTTTGTTTGGTGCGCTATCAACCATTCGCCTGACAGGACGCTAACCCGCATTTCTCACCACCCTTCTACTGCGACGGCCCAATGTCGCGCCCTGCCTGGCGTTCGCTGCTATTCGCAGCTCACCCTCTGTCACGAACGCCAGGCAGGCCGCCCCCTTGAACCGCCTCGCTACGAACGGTGGTGAGAAATGCGGGTTAGTCACTTTCCCTGGTCAGAACCAGATCCTCGCTGGTGCGGATGCGCAGGATAATGACCACCGGAATCACCAGCAAACCTACCACAGTCAGCTGCAGCGCAGTGGAATCCAGCATTGATACCGAGATGGCCCCCGAGCAGATCAGGCTGGCGATGGCGATGATTTTGGCGCGCCGCGGCATGGAGCGGGTTGCCTGCCAGTTTTTGATCATGGGGCCAAAGATACGGCTGTCCAGCAGCCACTGGTGAAAGCGTGGCGAGGACTTGGCGAAACAGGCTGCCGCCCCCAGCACGAAGCAGGTGGTGGGCATGACCGGCAGAATGGCGCCGATGACTGCCAGGGCCAGAAAAACAAAGCCAAGGATGATCTGAAAGGTTTTCATTATTATTGCGTCCCGCCGTTGAATCTTGCCGATACCTGTCTATGTATCGGTCGGCGGGTCGTACAGCTAAAGCAATCAGCCCGCATTTCTCACCACCGTTCGTAGCGAGACGGTTCAAGGGGGCGGCCTGCCTGGCATTCGTGACGTCACTGGGCTTTGGACGAAGCATGGATAGCGCAGCCCAAAGGCATAGGCATACTTGACAGTCTGTCGAGCAATCCGGCCGAGCGAACGCCAGGCAGGGCGCGACATTGGCCGTCGCAGTAGAAGGGTGTTGAGAAATGCGGGTTAATAGTGTCCTGGTAGAGAGAGCGGGTCATCTGCCAGAATCCAGATTTCAGTTGCAGTGAAGTGGCCGTTTCTATCTCTTGTGAATGTGCAACCAACCTGATTGCCTTTTCTGATTTCATAAATTGAGCCTGTGCTTGAATCGAGTTGATGGACCTTTATCGTTTCGTTGAAATTGAACATGGCATCGTTGATGACGATGGTTTTATTGACAACGTCGATTTGAGTGACCACGCCTGAGTGAGGGAAGAATCTGGGATGGTCATTTGGCATGGCTGCGAGAGTGGGCCGCATAAACAGGATGAATGTCACGAAGTATGCCAGTGTCTTGATGGTTGTTTTCACAGTGTTATCTCCTTTAACGGCTGATTTCTTCCCATGAAAGTCGGCCGGTGTTGCCGCCCCCCAGTTCTTCAATATTGTCCTGTTGTATCTGATTTCCATTCTCTGTGCTGGTGCCTGGTGTATAGCGCACATCACCCATGAATGATGATCCGGTTGGCAGGCCATCGTTGTAGTGGACGCCGCCAGCTGCCACATCAACAAGAGTCCCGTTGGTGACCAGGTCGGTAGTGTTGACACTGCCGTTACCATCGTAGTCAAACACGGCTGTATCAGGCCGTCCGCCATTGCTGTATTTGACTGACATCAACCAGCCGTCACCGCCGTATGAGCAGGGGTCGCTCGAAGGGATCATGGTATTGAAGTAGACAATGTCACCACGCACGAATGGGGTGCTGACGACACGTTCACCTGATGTTGGAAGGTCAATGAACCAGCCATATTTTTTGTTGGCACCGCCCGAAGCGTAATCCACACTGTTGTTGGTTGGGACACGGATATCGGCATTAAATCCGCTTTCAAATGTCTGTGCAACCAGATTGCTACGTGACAATTCTTTTGTCCCCCGATCCCAAACGCCATAAAACGACTGAGTGTTGGTAGTGAGATTGTCGCCATCGGCAAGGTATTGTCCGCTGCCGAATAGAACCATCAGATTTGGGGTGTTGCCGCTGTCGGATTCAGTGGGGTGATTTACTATCGATGGTGCGCTGGTGATAGGTTGGTTTGTCGTGGCGGTAAAGAGTGGCTTTGGCGTTGAGCCGGTTTTGTAGGCGACATCCCACTGATTGTCATTACTGGAGGAAAGATCAAACGCCCACATGTTTCCCTGCAGATCGCCGGCATAAACCCGGTCAGCAGTGCCGTTGCCATCCAGGTCGACTACGGCTGGATCGGATAAACCATTACGGTTGGAAGCGGAGCCAGCACCGGTGGTGATCTTGATGTAATCGCTTGCTGACCAGGTGCCGTCCAGGCCGCCTTCAAGGAAGATAATAAACAATTTTGCTTCGCCGCTGCCGCCAGGATCATCGTTATAGCCATTACCGAAAATCGCGGCCCACTGACCGTTGTTTAAAAGCGTTATAACAGGTTTGCTGAAGCTGTAGCCCAGGTCGGCATCATCGCTGCTGTCGAATTCCCACAAGACAAGATCGGCAGCATTGGCGGTAGTGAAATTGTTTGGGTCGGTTACATCGAGGGCAAAAAGGCCGCGCCCGCCACCACGCTCACCGCCGATCAAAACAGTACGCCATTCGGTGCTGCCAGTGGGTGAGTTCTTGATGTAGGCATCGCTTATGGTAGGTGTCAGGTCAACATAATAGTGGTGGTTGTAACCCTGTTCCGTCAGATAATGCAGGCCGCTGTTCGGTGAGGTTGAAAATAGGTCGCTGGGGATGTATGCCAGGACCTCGTTGCCGGTATCTTCATTAAAGCCGTGCAGCATGCCGTCATTGGCGCCAACATAAATAACACCATCACGCGTGGTGCTGGAGGAAAAGCTTGAGTAGGCGTTAGTGCCGGTTGGGAAGGGGCTGGTGTCGGGCCAGTCAACTTGTGGTTTTCCGACATACACAGGACCGGCATGAACCATGTCACCCAGGCGACTGCCGCGTACCCGGAAGTTGTTGTTGGTGCCTTCATCGCTTCTGTTGCCTTTGATGAAGTCGAGTCGTGCCTGGCCGATTGCAACGCTATCCTGTCCACCATTGGCGTTGGTGCGCAGATCGTTCTGTTGTGCAGTAGTCAGATTGCTCCATTCCAAACTTACGCCATCGGTACCATTGTTTGTCAGAATTACTCGCGGTGAGGTCGTCAGGTTGCGTGCATCAAGCTGGTCAGCTGCGCTCCAGCTTCTGGTCGAGCTGATATATCCGTTCGTTGAGTCGAGTGGATAGGATTCCAGGTCACCGCTCCAGCCACTGGAATTGAATAGGGCAAGATAGACAGCGCTGTTGGTGCTCAAGGTGCTGCTGTTAAAGGCAACAGCAGCCGCAGCCCCGGTCCTGTCGCTGATGGAGGCAAGGGCGCTGGTCAGGCTGTCAATCAGCTCCTGTGGATCCTGCGCGCTCAGGAATGAGCCGCGGCCGTTATAGGCGGCATGCCACATATCGTCGATACGTTCGTCGTCTTGGGTGTCCGTTGGGTCAGGCCAGGTAAATCCTATATCTGTAGGTGAGTTTGTGGCCGGATCAATGGTGCCGGTGACACCGAAGGCGACACTGAAGGTAACGAGGTGTTGATGACTCGCTTCATCCAGGCCGGTGACAATTGGAACGTTATCGGCGAGGGCGCTTTTCAGATCGCGTTCATAATAATGCATCGCCACATCGGCCAGTGTAACACTGAATGCATCGCCGTAACTTCCGCCATCGAAAGCAGTGTTGTTGTCGCCGTCAGAATTGCCGATACCGGTAGGTGGTGAGCCGTTCCAGTAGCCGTCAGATATGATGACGTCGAAGTTCTGCTGGCATGCGCCACCTGCTGATGATGAGAGAATAGGAGAACTGGAACCCTCAAACAGATTGCCGACGGAGTTGAGTGCGCTACGCGCCGGTGTGCCTGGGCAGGATGTAAAGTTGCAGGGAATGCTGGTGCCATAGATGTCCTGCAAAAGCGACAATTTGTTTGCCGCGGTGCTCATCGAAGAGGCATTCATCACAAGCCCACCATTATAGACTTGCAGACCCATGCGTTTTTTGTCTGTGGCATTGACAACATTGCCAATTGCTTTTTTGGCTACATAACTGCGTTTGCGGTAGTAGGTATACCAGTTGGCGAAGTTCTGAATCTCCTCGGCATAGGTACATACCGGTGCGGCTGCACAGTCCTCTCGGCCATTGCTGTGTGTGTAGGTTGCTGTTGATGATGTGATTTGGACCAGGGCATGGGCATCGGAGGCGTCTACAACACCATTACTATTGCTGTCCGTCCAAGTGTAATACTGGGCAGGATAGATGGTATCGACAAACCATCCCCCCTTGCTTGGGGCATAGTTAAAAAAACTGATTGATTGAGTCAGATTCAGCGTGTTGCCTCCTGGATTTGTCGGGTCGACGGGGGCGGCGGTTGGTGTCGAATCGTTGTAAAGCACACTGCCGCCGGCATCGGAACCCTGCCAAGGCTCATAGGTGGTTTCAGGGTTGTAGTAGAGGGCGTTGAAGTCGCTATTTCGCGCTACCCAGGCACCGCTCACGGCAGATTCCGATGGTGTGACATAGGGATAACAGGTTGGATTGCATCCTGCGGTGATGTACGACGAATCCAGGCCGTTATTGCGGCTGGGCAATATGTAGTAGTTTCCTGTCCAGCCACCGATATTGGGCAGGCCACTGACGCCGTTCTGGACCAAGGCCTCCCATTCCATACTGCCCGAGTCATCGAGCAGGAAAAAGACATTGGGTTCTGTCGCCGTGCTTAAGAACAGTGGACTGTCAGCCAGCGTGCCGGGTGCAGGCAATGCCAGGGCCGGCATCAGCATAATGACAAAAACAAGGCAAATTGAACGTGTGATTTGGAATCTAGTTATCTTCATAGGTCACCTGATCAGAACTTGCGTGCATAGTGGCTTTGCAGTGTCACTTGGGCATTGTCAGATCCACCTGTGCCACGAGCTGTAATGCGGAATTGCTTTAATGTCGCACCGCTGGCCGCACCATAGCCGCCCATGTTTAGCTGTGTTGAGCCGGAAACCGTTTCGCCAAGGTATTTGACGATGTAGCGGGGTTGGTTGTTAACGCCGGCAATCGTGCCGGAGAAAACCAGCGAGTTAGCGGTACTCCAGCTGTTATCGGAGAAATAATCCGGTTCGGCATTTGTTTCACCATAAAGTCCGCCTGTGCCATCGAATGCGGCTGTGGAGACGATACCATCGAGAAAATGCTCAGCATCGCGCAAGGCGGCTTCAGCCGCCTGGAAGGCCAGGGTCTGGTCGCGCATATTGCCGCTCATGTTTTCTTCCAGTATGTTTTCACGCATACTGGTGACGCCGATCATGGTCAGCACAACCAGGACCAGCAGTGTGATAATCAACACGGCACCATGTTGGCGTCTAACGGCTGTGAGTTGGCAATTCATCAGCTTCATGACATTCGATTCCGTATTGCGATCGTAGAGGTGAAGGTTTTGCGCATGCGGCCGTCACCGTCGTTACTGAGGTTGGTGTTTTCAGTACGTAGTGTGAGCGTGATTCTCAGGCTGACTACCCGGGTCATATCAAGACCTGCATCATTGGCGGAAAGATAGCGGTTAGCAGAGTCATCACCATCGGTGTCTTCGCCATAGAGAATTTGCATATCTTCGACGCCTTCAATCAGCTCCTGACTGCTTCCGTTGATGTTTCGGAACAAGCTGGGTTCACCTGAAGTGCCTGTTTGTATGGAATAGGTAATCCTCTGTACTTTGTAGACCTGGGCTTCTCCCTGGTATGTTTTCGAGAGGTCGCCGGTTTTGTTGCCCGGCGTAATGCCCGGTACTCCCGTGTTATGGTTTATCTGGGATGTGGCACCGCTAGTGTTTACGTTGGTGGCCTGTAAAATATCGGCAGCAGTGCAATCGCTTACCATCAGGATGTCGCCGGCGGCAAAGTCGGCGCCTGCGCTGACATGCAGGCTGGAGGATGGCGTTGGCATATAGGGTGTTTCAATTGTGATGCCGGAAGCATAGCCTCCCTGCAGTGTCAGCGTGTCTGGATTGGTGCCATCATCAGTCCCACTAACACCTCCGGTGGTGAAATTCATGTAGCCTGTGCCTGTGTCATCGAGATCACTGCTGACATTACTGAGATCGCCATGACAACCCCAAAAATCAGACAGGCGAACATCTTTACCCATTATCTGTATGGCAAACCGCCCATTTTCCTGTAGGCGGGATAGCTCGGACTGAAGCAGATAGGAGCGCTTGTTGCTCATGAAAATCTGCATTACACCTGCGCTCAAAATCAGGCCGATGGTGATGGCCACCATCAGTTCGATCAAACTCAATCCGTGTTGTCTGCTAAGTAATCTCATAACTCTGTTGCCATCGTGAAACATTTCAAATCGCCACTGCCACAATTCGTTCCCGTGGCACCGGTGCGATCGTCATCCCACATCACGGTGATGCTGAAATTCGTACCATCGCCTGTTACCGTGCCCTGGCCGGAGGGGAGCGTCGCTGCTAATGATTGGTTCCATTCGCGGGCGTCATATTGAGCCATTTGCGAGGGCGTGCAGTCGGTAGAGATGCAGCCTGGATCGTTGGGGATGCCGGAAATATTGTTGTAATTGCCGGAGGTGACGGCGGCCATGTTGGCACGCATTCGATCGATCATGTCATAGGCGAGTACTGTGGCCTGGCTGCGCAGATAGGCTGAATGGTTATATTTGAGGCCATTCAGCTGCAGGCTGGCCAAGCCTACCAGGCCGATCGATAGAACTACGATCGCGACGAGTATCTCGATCATGGTGAAACCCTGATTGTTCTTTTGTATAGAGATGCGCATGATTCAGAATCACTCCAACTAAAGGCTGCAGCTTGTCAGGCCGCCCCCTTGAACCGTCTCGCTACGAACGGTGGTGAGAAATGCGGGCTAGTCGCATGGATGCTGATGGACTTTGATTGATCGTTGAAACCGCGGTTGTCACACAAGACGAAATTGCCCTGTTGGGTATCACCGTTGATCTGCTGACTGATCATCCAGGCGGGTACGATTGCAGCAACGGCGAACGTTACCATCAGCTCAATCAGGGTAGAGCCATGTTGAGTAGTGATTCTGCCAATGTTGCGGGATTTGATCATATCGGCTGTTCCAGCGCTGATTGCCCTTAAATTTGGAGATTTCATCTGATTACATCGGAAGTTTCCTTTCATTGCTTTAGGAATTCTCTGCTTTCAGAATTCTAAATAAGGGATGGTTCTGCAAAAATGTGATACCCCTCACAAAAATAGTAAGGACTAGCCCGCATTTCTCACCACCGTTCGTAGCGAGACGGTTCAAGGGGGCGGTCTGCCTGGCGTTCGTGACCGAGCTGGGCGTTGGGCGAAGCAGGGATAGCGCAGCC
>Ga0114931_10008330_pt1 | contig 12571 bp, 6 predicted proteins | sample 2SBtaG_FD_89579 | JGI IMG/M metagenome (GOLD analysis project Ga0114931, IMG submission 89579) | Deep subsurface microbial communities from Kolumbo volcano to uncover new lineages of life (NeLLi) - 2SBTROV14_V59a metaG | ecosystem: Environmental > Aquatic > Marine > Volcanic | place: Kolumbo...
AGCGCGCCCTCGCCCTCGGCAACGGCGCCCTCGCACTCGCAGCGCTCCCGACGGCCGTCCAGCAACGAGACTCACGGCGACGCTTCCTGGCCGGCCTCCTCGCCGGGCTCGGAGTTGCAGCCCTGCCGGGGGCCTGCGCAACGGCCCTGCTGGCCGAGGTGGCCGTCCCAAGGGAGCTCCGCGCCTATGCCCGGGTCGAAGGGCTCCTCGACGGCTTCCTCCCCGCGGCCTAGCGGGGCGACGGCGCGCCTCGCAGACTCGGGCGGTCGCCGGAACGCCGCTGGGCGGAACGACGTGGTGGCGGTGGGTGGGCTCGAACCACCGACCTCGGCTTTATGAGAGCCGCGCTCTAACCGGCTGAGCTACACCGCCACGCAGAGGCGCCTGGGTCGAGCCCAAGGGCCGCGAGCGGCGTAGGTTAGCGAAGGCCGAAATCCTGGGAAGCGTCGGGCAGATCCTGCGGGCTCGGAGCCCCGTCCGTCTTCGAGCCGAACAGGTAGGCCTCGATCGCCTCCAGCCGGCGACGCAGATCAGCGAGGTCGGTCCCGCTGGCAACGCCCGGGGCCGGGGCCGCTGAGCCCGGGGTCGCGGGCGCAGCAGCCACGGTGGGCGAAGCAGCCTGGGCCGGTTCGATCCCCGAAACGAATCGTCCGATCTTCTCCGCCGTCTCATCGAGCTTCGGGATGATGTCGCCCACCGTGCCCGACTGGATGAAGACGCGGCGCGCTTCCGGATTCTCACCGTCCTGATACGACCGCGCCTCCACGCACTGCACGTCGAGGGAGGCTCCCTCACCAAACTGGGTAAAAGATCCGAACACGACGAATCGGGCGCCGTGCTCGACGCCGGCTCGAGCGGCCTTCAGGGGGTCTGTCGTCGCCTGAGAGTCGCCGTCCACGATCAGCACGGCCACAGCGGGATTCCGCCCGAGCCGCGAAGCGAGCATGTCCGAGAGACCGCTCCGCAGGTACTCCTGCTCACCGATCGAGTTCACGACCATCGGAAGAATCGCCACACGCGCTCGAAGGTCCATCTCGCCCGAGGCGCCCACATCATCCGCCCACGCCCCGCCGGCAACGAGCATTCCCACAGCAACTGCGACCCAACCCATCGAAACACGCAACGTCAGTCCCCAAAAGCCCGGACACCACCACCCAGTGCCCCGAGGTGCGTGGGTTTTCTACCAATCAGCAAGGGACGGGTCAAGCGCTGGGTCGAAGGAACTCTAACGTGGTCCGGGCCCAATCACCGAGAGGCTGCATATGGGCAGCCTCTGCGATCCTGATGCACGATGCAAGGAGCACTTCCGCTCTTTCGAAATCGCCCTGCCTACGCCGCCGGACTAGCAGGTCTGATAGACCATACTGCGCATGTGCCCTCCACGGGTCAGAGTCACAAGCGTCAGCTATCGCCAATGCCACAGAGAACTGCGACTCCGCCTCGCGATAGCGGCCCATGGTCACAGCTAAGCGACCAAGGAAATGCGCGACCGGCCTGAATACTGCGACCCCAAAGCCAACAACAACGCATTCATTCCGATGAGGCCACAAGAGCTCGAATATTTCGGAAGCCCGACGACGATCGCCGACTGCCGCACAGCCCTCTGCCAGCATCGCCATGCCGATGAGCCATTCGACATTTCGTGGGATTTTTGAGAACCCTGTTCTTGCAATCGTCTCGAAGCTCACTTTTGCCGCCAACCTATCGCCCGACTCCCAATATAGGTAGGGCAAGCTACAGCGATAAGCACCGACGCGCTGATATTTTCGCCACTGCTCCTGGGCGATCTCCGCAGCATCACCGATCGGTCCGTATTCCATCTTCTCGTAAACACGATGAACTACTCGGCAGTGATCAGCATTCCGATCTCCGGCCTCCCGAGCCTCTTCAACAAACGTATCAGTCGCATTCATTGCTGCATCTCGATCCCCAACGACCATTGCTGCCATAGCCCTGAAGAGATGTACGAACCACAGCGAATTTGAATGCCCAATTAGTCTCGCTTTCGCGCCAAACACTTCTATTTCTTGCTTTGCTTCGGCCATCATTCCCATCTGCAGGAGGCTTGAGATCCGATACACGCGATACACAAGTTCCATCTCGTGCTCGCCCGCGTCTGAGGCCATTCGCAACGCAGAAGCTGCAACCGCCTCCTTCTCCTGCGGATTCGAGGGATCCCAGATGGCAACCTCGCGGGCGGTCATAGCGAAGGCCAACACTCCTCCTCCTACCGTGCTAGCCAGCTCAACCGCCCCATCCGCAAGCGCCTTCCGATATGGCCGATCGCTCGTCCAGTAGAGCGCCATCGCTAATCGGGCGTCACACTCGACTCGCATCTCGATAGGAGTCTCCGCTGAGAACCGTGACCGAGCATCCTCCAACGCTCCAACAAGGAACTCATCAACTACGCCCACTTCAATCGCGAAGAATCCGGGAGAATAGGCTAGCGCCGCGCGTGCCATTCGCTCCGAATCGCCAAGCCTACGCGCTAGCAGAAACGCACGGCGAGCATCATCTTGTCCTTGAACTCGACCCCCACTTCGATGCTCCGATTCAGCAAGGCATGTCAACAAGTCGCAACGGCGTGCTTCATCAACACGCTCTCCCTCGGCCAGGACTCGCAACGCATCCGAGTAGTGCCTCGCCGCAGCTCCAAAGGCGAATCGGTCCACAGCCCACGAAGCGGCCTTCTCGCAGGAGGCAATTCGTTCCTCCACTGATATCGAGCCACCGCCCATCACTCCGTGATTCGCCCATTCAGCTAGGCGCTCACCCGGCACCTCCCCGTAAACCTGCTCAAGAGCTCTAAAGGCCCGAGCGTGCAGATCGGCATCCTTCCCATTCGAGCCGTCACACAACGCATCGCGAAGGAGAATATGGGCGAACTGCAGCCCATTACCCTTGGTCAAGGCCCGGGCTTCTACCCCCTCCCTTATCGCATTCTCCAAGTGCTCGCGTCTCCAGCCCAGCACCAAACGAAGCACGTCGAGGTCAAGTGCTCGCCCGAGCGGTGCGGCCGCTCGCAGCAGATCCTGACAATCCTCACTCAGGCCATCAATATGTCGAAGCACAGCTTCCCTAGTCGCTCGTGGAAGAGTGATAGCCGGCCCCAACAGAGTCTCTTCATGAAAGTCTGCAGCTAACAGAATGTCGGCGATCTTCGTCAGAAAGAACGGGTTACCGGAAGTCAGCTCAAAAATCCGAGAGGCGAGACTACTCCCTACGGACACACCGGCTCTTTGCTGCACGAGATCCTGAGACTCAGCACAGCTCAGTCCAGGCAGTTCCATCCGGATACCACCACCCGCACGATCCATCTTTGCCAACTCTCGAGTTAGACCCTCCCTTAGTTCAGCGCTTCGATACGAGATGACGCTCAGTAATCGGGGGAGCGCACGGGAGATGAATCGCAGCGCCGCCGCAGATCCTGAATCGATCCTATGAAAATCATCTACGACGAGGATGGTTCGCGGCGAGCTGATGAGCAAAGAAAACGCTTTCGTGATCGCCCGAAGGACCTCATACCGCCCTTTAGCACCAGAATCTGCCGAGCTAAAGCGAGGTAGGGCTACGTTGCTTCTGTCCGCAAGCAACTGGTCGATAAGCCTAATACTCTGGTCTTCGAGAAGACCGAAATCTACGCCCGGCGAACTCTGGATTTGCTTAAGCAGATCAACAATGGGCCCATACGGTGGGCCCCCAATTGTCTCCCAGCAGTTGGCGACCAGCACGCGGTCGCCCTCGCCGAGTCTCTCAGAAACAAATCGCTCCAACAGGCGGCTCTTGCCGGACCCAGCCGGTCCGGTCAAGAACACCAACGCTTCTTCAGACCTCGACACCCAAGCATGTAGCCTAGCTACTTCCGGAACACGGCCCACGAATATCGATGATTCGTTCGCTTCGACCAGGTGAACCAATCGCGGACCGAGGTTATCCCGCGCGCCAGCGGCAAGCTTGACTTCCGCAATGAACCGGTAGCCGCGCCCGTATACGCTTTGAATGAACCGGGGCGGCTTACTCGAATCTCCCAAGGCTTTACGTAAGGCCGAAATCGCGGTGGGTATTGTTGAGGCGGCCAGATCTCGCCCGGCCCATATCGCTCTATGAATCTCGGACCGGGTCACGAGCCTTGCACGATTTTCGATTAGGTGGAGAAGAAGCGAGAATCCTACTGGTCCGAGCGAGATCGGACATCCCTTGGCGCGCAGTTCCTTTCGATCCGTATCAAGTGTGTACTCGCAAAACAGGTACCGCACGGCATCCTCGCCACCTCAATCCTACAATGATGCCAGCTTCATCTACCAGTGCGAATTTTGAACAATCTCCGGAACCAGAACCAGCGATGGCACTGATCAGAGAATCATCAGTTAGATGTCCCTCTACCCCGCGACAACTGCTCTCTGCAGTCCGTCCGACTTACTCGACTGGCAACGATAACGTCCAAGTGCTTTCGTCACCTTGGTTACTGATGCTAACGGAAGCGTCAATCTCGGAAGCCAATAGTCCACACACTACTACTTCACTCCGGTCAGCATCCTCACCCTGACCCATCTTTGACTCCTCGATCGATTTGTGATCTCTTTTCGCGAACAGGCGAAGCCCCGGACGACGTGGATCCCCAATGCCGAGAACGGTCACAACCCCACCCGCTCCTGCCGTCATTGCCGCCCACTCGATCATGTGCACCAAGAGCTGCAGCAGTCGCCCCGGCGGAGCTTTGACCTCCACCGTTGATGGCGCCAGTTCTAGATCAACTCGAACGACCTTCTCAGCACACCACTTCCCAAGAATCGCTCGAGCAGTCTCAACTCGCTCGCCAAGATCGCAACGCGCCGGATCGTGCCTGGTAAGCATCTCTCCGAACCCTTCGACCACGGACATCGCTAGTCTCAACTCCTGCTTCGCACTTGGGGCCATCGCGGTCTGACCCGCCAGGACCCGCTCCAAGGCCCGAGACGTCTCCCGAACCATACTATTCCCCAGCGCGCGATCTATCTCAGCCGACTCCATGTCAACAGCGCTCTCTGCGATCTCCTGATGCCCGACCTTGCAAAGGTAGAACGCGTTCTCCAGGCAGACTGAGAACTGCGCGGCCAGCCCCTGTAGGAGCGTCTGGCGACCCGCCATGATCGCCTTCCCTCCACGACGATTGTCAACTGCAAGGAGGCCCAAAAGCCTGTTCCGGCCGCTTAGAGGTAACGCCACGACTTCCTCCGATCCGATCATTGTCAGTACCGAACGCATTTCAGAACTGGAGTCACGCACGTGCCCACGCGTTAGCCGTACAGGTTGACCAGCACGCAGAGCCGAAAACAGGTGGGGTGATCCTTCGCTGGAAAGACCCGCTAGGAACTCGTGCCCTTCAATTCTCGGGAACGTGCTGTGCAGTCGGAGAACGCTAGCTTCGCGATCCGTGAGAAACAATGACACGCCGTCAAAGTGGAGGTCGCTCACTATCGCCCGATAGACACAATCGATCAGCGAGTCCAAGCCAGTCCGTGCGGCGAGACGTTGACTTATCTCGTTCAGCGTTCTGAGTTCGGCGATGAGTTCCCCCCTCTCCGCTTCCAATGCGTAAAGTCCAATTGCTTGGCGGATGATCGCTCGCATCTCGTCCGGATCCCACGGTTTCGCAACGTACCGATAGATGAAACCATCGTTGATCGCCTCTGCAAGAGTTCCCGCATCCCCGTAGGCAGTAACTAGGAGCCGAACAGTCCGGGGGGCCATCTCCCGAACACGCGCCAAAAACTCGGTTCCCATCATCTCGGGCATCCGATGATCTGACAAGACCACCGCAATCGGATTCTCGGCTAGACGTGCCAACCCCTCGTGCCCATTCTTCGCCTTCACAATTGAAAAGTCTCGCCGAAACGCCAACTCGAACGCGCGAAGATTGCTAGGCTCGTCGTCCACGTACAGCACCGGAAATCTGCTGTAATCGAGATTAGAAGGCGACCTGGTCGGCATCAGGCATTCTCCTGCGGGAGCCAGATCCGGAACTCCGCGCCTTCGCCCGGTGCGGAACGCAGTTCGATTGACCCCCGATGTTCCGCAACCACTCGCCGGCAGATGGAAAGCCCTAGGCCGGTCCCCTCGCCGGCAGGTTTAGTCGAGAAGAACGGGTCGAAGACGCGACTGCTGATCTCCGGCGGTACACCGCATGCGTTGTCCTTTATCGAGACCACGACGCCCCCACCCGTCTTCGAGAGGCTCACAACAACACGACCTTCGCCGCCGCTGCGGCTATCGAACGCCTCCGCCGAGTTCTTCAGAATGTTCAGAAAGACCTGTCCAAGCGCCTGTCCGTCGGCTTGGATCAGAGGCAAGTCATGCTGCGCGGTCACGATTACGTCAACATCGCTTCTCTGAAACGTATAGCGTGTCAGTTGCAGCGCGGAATCCATAACGCGCGCGACGTCAACACTGCTACGGCCACCCAACGCCGGCGAAGAGAAGTCACGCAGGTCCCCGACCAACTGCCCCGTGCGGCCAAGTCCAGTCGACACGATCTCGCTTAACTCCTCCAAGCCCTCTATCGCTTCAGTCAGTTCACTGCTCTCAAGGAGTCGCCGAAGATTCGCCTGGGAAGCAGACTCGACAGACTTTCGAATCTGACCAAGACATCCTCGCATATCATCCAGAAACGTTCCCATTGCGTCCGCTGCGCTCTTGGCGAAGTTCACAGGGTTGTTCACCTCGTGGGCGATACCGGCCGCCAGTTCGCCGACTGCTGCCAGCCGCTCCGCTTGCACCATGTTTGTTTCGGCCTCCTTCAACTCATCCATGGCACGGGCCAACTGGGCGTTTGAATCCCTGAGCGCTTCGTTCTGCGTGGCCAGTTCGTCTTGAAGAGCTCGCAGCCGTATTAGTGAGCGTACTCGAGCAAGCAGTTCGCGAGAGTGGAATGGCTTCGTAATGTAGTCATCTGCTCCAATCTCGAGACCCTTGATTTTCATCTCACGTTCAGCCTTTGACGTGATCAGGACAACCGGAATACCCCGCGTGCCTGCTTCCCGCTTCAGATGGGCACAGAGATCAACCCCAGACACTTCGGGCATCATGACGTCGGTTAGAACAAGATCGGGCTTCTCTTTCTCGACTGCTTCTAGGCCTTCACGTCCGTCGTTTGCGAATCGAACGTTGAACTCCTTGGCCAACAGGTCGCCAAGGAGCCTTCGCATGTCGGGGTTGTCTTCACAGACTAGAATCGTGTTGCGCCACCGCCCGTCGGAGAATGGCCTCGAAGGCGATGGCGTTCTACTGTTCGATGCCTTTTCTACCGTTCGGGTTAGCTCGCAGTAGTGAAGCTTCGTTCGATCGACTGGTACAGAGGACGCCCCGCTTACACAAAGCCCCTGGTCATGGCTAACAGGCGAGGATCCCGGGATAAACAACGCCTCGTCGGCAAGCGGATCAGCCCTACCCTGCGGCAATTGAACGCAAACAGTCGTCCCGAAGCCGACGCCCGGGCTCTCAGCCCAAATGTCTCCGTTGTGCAACACGACAAGCTCTTTCGATAAAGAGAGCCCAATCCCTGTCCCTTCGTGCTTCCGAGTTTCTGACGAGTCTACTTGCGCGAATCGGTCGAAGATTCGAGCTAGCTGACTCGTGTCAAGCCCTGTTCCAGTGTCTTGTACCGCAATGCTGACCCCGCCTGACTCGGCCGGGCTGATAGCCACGCGCACAGCGCCGCCGCGACCGGTGAACTTTAGCGAGTTGCCGATTAGGTTAAGCACAATCGTCTCGAGCGCATCGGGGTCTGCGTTGAGCTCTAGTGCGGACGGACCGTCTCGCAGGGTCAGAGCGATGCCCTTATTCTTCGCCAGAGGCTTCGCTCCTTCGACGAGCTGGCGAACTACTTCGACTGCGTTGATGGGCCGTCGATGAATCGCGAGTTGTTTACTTTCCGCCTTTGCGAGATCCAGCAGATCGTTGATCAGCTTGAGGAGACGCAGAGCGTTCGTATGCATAGTCTCCGTATACGATCGCTGCTGCTCGGTCAGAGGGCCGAACTCTTCGTTCATCAAGCTCTCAAGCGGCGCCAATGTCAACGTTAGAGGCGTTCGTAGTTCGTGGTGAACATTTGCGGTAAACCGCGCTTTGAGTCGATCCATCTCCTTGAGGTGGTCCCTCGCCTCTTCAATCTCGCGCCTCTGAGCGAAATCGTTCAGCCGTAGACGCTCGAGCGCGGCGGTGCTCGCGACACATTCCACTGCCGCTCCGAGAACGAAGAAGGCCGGGGCCAATAGCTCGTTCGCACGAAGAGGGTTTCCGGACAGTACCGGAAGGCAGACGAAGGCCGTCGACATGACGGACACTGCGAGTGCTGCCTGTCTAACGGAAAGAGGGAGCATCACCGGAATCCCGAGAAACAGAATCATCATGCCCGGCCAGTAACTGCTAGAAGTTCCCCCAGCGAGACCGATCACAGATAACATTCCGAGACCAGTCAGATAGAGGCCTGCAATCATGGTTCTGACGGGATTTCCTCGGGCTAGCCCCCAATAGACGAACCCCATCAACATGTCCCACAGAAGACGAACGGCGAGAAGATCCTCGAACCGATCCGGGCGAGCCTTCCAGTCTAGAGCGATGAAGGCTGTATTCAGGCCAACGACGACTAGGACACCTATCCGCGCGGAGTCAGTCGTCCGCGAGCCGTTCATTTCGGCGCGATAGCTACGATAAAGGCTTTCAGGGGGCATAGCGGCACCGGGGGTGTTCGATGCCGAACAAATCGACGAATCAAAGGCTATGCTTTAGACGTTGCCTGGCAAGCGCGGCTTAGGTGCGCCGCCCGGAGGCAAGGGCGACTTGGGGTGGGTGACCAAAACTCCAACTGCCTTCTACTTGCACAAAGCCTGCTTGTTTGAGCAGGCCGACGAGTTCGTTCTTGTCCCAAAATTGAAAGCGCCCCTCTTCCTCCAGCGCCAACAATCGCGATCCTTGATTCAGGAGGTCTCGCTGAAGCGATTCGAAATTCTCCTCAGCATCCGCACCGAACAACGCTCGAACTCTCAGCGGATCGAACTCCCTAAGCCCATCAACATAGATCTTCGACAGATCAGCGTCCCGCCTAGGGCATGACACTACGATCCTTCCGCCCGGCCTTAGAACTCTCCGAACATCCGCCAGCAGCTGATCGGGCCTACCAAGATAGCTAAGGAGTAGCGAGACAAGGACTGCGTCGAACACCTCAGAACTCAGCGGAATAATCCCGCGGTCTAGGTCGGCGACCACATCTCCTATCTTGGAGGAGTCTCGAACCAACCGCTCGCGCCCTCTTTTCAGCGCTTCGGGCAGCAGATCCACCCCGACGATATCCACTTCTTTGGCACAGCTACTGCGCTCGATTGCAACGGCGAAATCGCCGGCTCCAGCACCTAGATCAAGCACGCGATCACGGGGGCTGAGCCTCAGCAAACTGATCTGCTCGCTCATCAGGCGTCGGTAGGCGGCGGTCGCAGATAGGATCTCCATACCGACAGTTCCATCTCGGCCAAGCACATAGCGGCGCCAGAACTCGCGAAGATCGGCGACACTCGAAGGACGCCGTCCTCGTTCGGCCGATGACTTCGCAGCCAATAGCCTCCCGCGAGGAACCACTGATCCGAGACGGCGCCCAAACGCGATTCGTCCGATTTCCTCGGCAACAAGCTCGAATGTCTCGATCGCCTGTTTACTTGAGCGGAGTTGATGGCCAGTCGGAACCTCGATAAGCCGGCGATCCCTAACCTCTCCCGCTGACATCAGCTCGCGAACGCGCCCGAGTTCGATCCAGCCATCGTACCGACCATGGATCCAGGTAATAGGCACACTGATTCTCGCCATGTCGCGCCGCGCATCCTCGAAGAGACCTAACTCCGCGTCTAGGACATCGCGACCGGTAAGGTCCATGTCCGCCAGCACACCGGCAACCTCGTGCCTCCCAAACTTTGCGCCGGCTTCGATTCCGAACGCGTAGTCTATCCCTCCAGAAGCGGCTCGCAGGCCGGACTGGAGATCTACCATTCCAACCAAACTGACCCAGCCCTTGATCAGGCCCAGAGGATCCGTAGAGACAGCACGTCGACCTTCGATTGCAGCGAGACTCGCGGTCACGAGGATCACCTTAGACGGCCGAAACTCGCTCGAATCCGCGAGGAACCGCAAAGTCGAGTGAATGTCATCCACTGCTTGCGAGAAGCGAAACCTCAGGTACTCGTTGCCCCGGCCTCTGCACGCCGGATCCACCCAAGATTCCCCTCGCCTGTTTGTGCCATCAAACCTGACGATCAATGCTGATTCACCAGCAGCCGCGAACGTTTCGCTCAGAACTGCCGCAAGTGGAAGCATCGTCTCCTTGGTTCTGCCCCAAGCTGGCGCGATCACAACCGCTAATCCGCCGGAACCGGAACCGACGCGATCTGCGATTCCGACTATCTCTTGGTCAAGGCTATTCCGATAGCGAATCACTTCGACTGCGCCCGCCCCGACGTCGACCCCCAAGGCGCGAGACAGACGGCCAGTAGCTGCTCCGACCGCCGACCCAAGGTATCGGAGATCGTGGTGGATTCTATCCCTAAAGGGGGTGTTGAGGATTCGATCCCGTGTGGTGACTGCGATCAGGTCGCCGTACGGAACCGGAGACACCGACAACCCGACGCGTTTCCATGCGCCACACGAGGTGACGTTCCTTACGAGTCCGAACCTGCGGCGAACTGCATCTCTATCGTCAGCAAATGATAGGTTCGCGACTGATCCAACAGGGCACTTGCTCTTGCTCTCGACTAGTAGGCCCACGCCGTCGTAGGATCGGTCGATGAGACGACCACTCAGACGCCGGCCTGCAACATCCAACTCAACACCAGGTCCATCCGCTCCCAGTGACGCTCGACGAATACCGCGGCGTTCGGATTGGTGAAGAGCATTTGGGATAGCTACTTCGATTTGCTCATCGCTACACCTGCCGAGAACGTCAGCCGCAAAACAGTATCTGCTCCCTTCGAGATCGAAGCCAAAGTACACCTGTGTAGCGCGGTCAAGTTCGCAATTCTCAGTGCTGAGAATCGCGGTGTCGTCCAAGACGGCGACAACCTTGGCGGTTCGTTGGCTAATATTGCTATCGATCCCGCTGGACAACTGCGTTCCAGCGTTAGCGGCACGCTGAAGAACTTGGCGGATGGCTTCCGGCGCGTCGATCGTCGAGCGATTCAGCAAGCGGAGGCTGTCAACATTCAAAACTTCGGCGCTAAGGCCCATGACACCTCCGCGACCGGACCAGACTTCGACTCAGCAAGCAGCCTGGTTACCCACTCGACGGGCTCGCAAGAAGCTACCGCAACTAAATGATTCTACAACGATTTATTCTCGATGCTCCAGACACCGGGACCGATCCCTGACGGACGAATCACTGTTGCCCAAGGCTCTCAGAAGACGGTAATGCGATCGAACTTGGTATGAGAGGGATCGTCCACATCGGTACGAAATCCCATGCTTTCGCGCCTCCGCCTCCAGCAACAATGCAACCCTCGGGTAGTAGGTGTGACGCAAGCCCGGGAACAAGTGATGGGCAGCCTGATGGTTCAGACCCCCGGCGAACCATTGCAATACCGGGCCCAATCTGAAGTCGACGGTAGAAGCCAATTGCCGCTCCGACCACGACAAGTCAGGCAAGGCCGCCAAGCACAGATGCTCAGCCTCTTCGACTGCATGAGCAAGCTGAAACGTGAGGGCAGCAATAAAGCCGCCTGTCATCTGGAACACTAGAAAGAAAACTAGGCCCCTCCCCGCCCCGAGGGCCAACGATGGCAAAGTGAACGCCCAAGAAATGAACAGAGCTTTCGAAAGCCAGAACCCTAGAACCGCATCAGCTTCCATAGCGGGAAAGGCGAACCCACCGATCCGCCCGCGCCACAACTCCCTTATGTCACTGAAGAGTGCCCATTTCAGCGTCGCGAACGGATACAAGAACCAGCAATAGACGTGTTGAAATCGATGCCATGGGTGCAACCTTTGCTCGGGATGAAGACGGAGCAGCTGGGAAGTATCAAGATCGTTGTCGATACCTTCAACATTCGGGCTTGAATGGTGTAGGTGATTGTGTTTCCAGCGCCAGAGATAGGAACTCATACCCAAGCAATCCAAGACACGGGCGGCGGCACGGTTTGCCCAGGCGCGATCAGAAAACGCGCCGTGCCCACCATCGTGCTGGACGTTGAACGCTAGGCCCGCGAGTGCTATTCCGGTCGAGATCGATCCGAGCAGTAGACAGCTGGTCGTCTTGGACTGAACTACCACCGTGTACGACACAGCAAAGCCGGCGAAAAGGACTGTGGCCTTGACGTAGTGCGCTAACGCTGCCCGCCGAGAACCTGCGCGATCTGCCAGCATCGCGTGTACGCGAGCCTTCAGACTCCAGAAGAAATCCGTCGGCTCGGACGAAAGGCGCGCGCTTCCGGTGGCCACGCGCGACTTACTCCCCGGGCAGCTCGACCTTGCTCAGCTTCACTCCGGCTTCGCGGAGGATCTCGAGCGAGGTTTTGCCGAGGGGATAGTCGCCGTTGTAGACGACGGCGGTGATCCCACC
>Ga0114931_10008331_pt1 | contig 12570 bp, 15 predicted proteins | sample 2SBtaG_FD_89579 | JGI IMG/M metagenome (GOLD analysis project Ga0114931, IMG submission 89579) | Deep subsurface microbial communities from Kolumbo volcano to uncover new lineages of life (NeLLi) - 2SBTROV14_V59a metaG | ecosystem: Environmental > Aquatic > Marine > Volcanic | place: Kolumbo...
CCCTTGCGGCCATGGCGGCCGAAAGAGGTGAACCATTCCGGTCCCTTCTCCACGATGTCACGTACCCAGTAGAGGGTTTCCATATTGTGTTCCAGAGTCGGACGGCCGAACAAGCCGACCTCGGCCAGGTAAGGGGGACGCAGTCTCGGCATGCCGCGCTTGCCTTCGATGGATTCCACCATCGCCGACTCTTCGCCACAAATGTAGGCACCTGCCCCCCTCCTGAGCTCGATGGGGAGCAGAGGGGCCTTGACCGGCGGTTGCTGACGTAACTTGTCCAGTTCCGTCTGGAGGATCCGCCGGCAGGCGGGATATTCGTCCCGGAGGTAGATATAAACGCGTTCGCAGCCCACCACCTGAGCGGCAACGAGCATCCCTTCCAGGAAACGGTGAGGATCGGATTCCAGGTAGTGCCGATCTTTGAAGGTTCCCGGCTCCCCTTCGTCGATGTTAACCGCCAGATAGCGGGGGGCCGGTTGTTTTTTCACGATCTCCCATTTGAGCCCGGCTGGAAAGCCCGCCCCACCGAGACCCCGTAGTCCCGAGCCTTTCATGGCGGCGATCACGGTTTCCGGGTTCCGGCCTCCATCCATCAGTCCTTTGAGCAGGTCGTAACCCCCTTTTGCCAGATAACTCTGGTAGTCGGTATAGTCTGGAACCCTTGCTTCAAACGAGCGAGTCTCCACAGCCGCCGCCACCTCCTCAGGGGTGGCCCGGTCGATTGGATTGCGCCCGACGATGGCCACCGGGGCATACTGGCAACGGCCCACACAAGGAGCAGGGATCACCCGTACCGCTTCGCCAAGACCGCGCCGCAACGCCTCCAGGAGTTCACGGGCACCATTCATCTAACAGCTGAGCGATTCACACACCCGGATCGTCAAGGGCGGAGGTGGCGTTTCGCCATCCTTCACCACGTCGAAATGATGGTAGAAACTGGCCACCTCATAAACCTCGACCGGCGACAGTTTCATCTCATGCGCCAGGGCCACAATGTGTTTGGCGGCAATATGATGATAGGCGTCCTGGATCTTATGCAGGTATTCGATCAGGAGATCCCTGCGCCTCGGCTCTTCCCCGAGCAGGCTGCGTACATCTTCCAGCGCCTTCAGATCGACGGGACGCCCCCGTGCCACTCGTGGTTTCCTTTTCACATCGCGGGCCTGTTGCGCAGTCATACAGCTACCTTTACCTTACAAACTGATTACATTCCAGCAAGTTTAAACAGAGATACCCAGCGAGTTCAAACCGTAATTGTTGACTGCTTAATTTCATTTTACGAAACAAACATCCTCGGCGGCCTGTTCCAATTGCTTCAGCTTGTTCCTCAACTTCCTGGCCTGAGGAGGATCACGGAACAAACCCCCTTGTTCCCCCGGCATGGAGTGCAAATTCCGGAACACCACCGCCTCAGAATACTCCTGATAATTCATGTGTCTGGCCAACTCATCGAGCATACAGCTGCAATGGTAGAGATTGTCGTAGTTCTGTCCTCCATGATCGCGCATACACTGGAACACATACTCCACCCTGGCCTGGGTGGGAAAATCATTCAGTGGCCGTGGTGATTGTTCTACGCTGGCGGCTACTGCCTCCCCTTGAGAACCTCCAGTCTGGCTTGCACATCCCCCCAGCAACATCAGGACTCCACAAACCATGGCAATAAAGCTCCGGCTGCTTCTCATCGACTCTCCTTCATGCTTGATTTTCAACCTTGATCTGGCAAACCTTCCCGTCCGGACTTTTACTTACCCAAGACCACGTCATTCAAACAGGTAACGCCTCACCCCAAGAGGCGGGTGATCCGATAAGATTCTTTTCCCCAAAGAAACAGGCCATTGTCAGACAGCAAAGGAACTCTATATTACTCTGCCAGAGTCCAATATTAGAACTAAAATTAAAAAACACCCCTACCCAATAAGGCAAGAACACGATGAGCAGTAACCATACCCCGCTCACAACCTTCGACGAAATGCCGGAGTGGGCCGGACCGCCCTTTCCCGATGAGGGCCATGAAACCCCATCCCCATCCGCCACCCAACGACTATGGATGACGATAAAATCGGCACCCTGGCACAAATGGATGATGATGGCCGGCGTCACCTATACCGTGATTTGGAGCATTCTGTTGTATTTTGGCTGGAAAGGGTCACCGAATTGGATCACCTGGATGGACCTGGCCACTGGCGCAGTCCTTATACACCTGGTCTATCTCCTCCACCGGGAAACCGACTTCAGTCACCTCAGCCTGTTGCTCCGCATCTTACAGATGATCAGCCTGTTCTATGCCACCGCATGGACCGTGATCATCATGTTTATGTTCGGCGTTGAAATCCTGCTGCCACTGGATTTCATTTCGCTCTATGTGACCATCAGCCTGATGCGGCAATTGGCCAGATCATTGGGAATTTCCCCGCACCTGCATCAGAACCGCTCCAAAGAGAAGCAATCACTGACCTGAAAATGGAAGGCTGGCGGATCAGTCCCCGGAATCGGACCCTGGCGCCACCACGTTGTCGATCAGGCGCGTCTGACCCAGGCGGGCCGCAGCCAGAATCACCAGGGGGCGATCATCCTGGGTGGCAGGGGCAAGATCGGTGCGGCGGATTTCCAGGTATTCGGGATTGAAACCCGCCTGTTCGAGCCTTCCCCATTGATGAGCGATCAATGCAGGAAAATCGCTCTCACCTGCGGTGACCGCATCCCGGATGCCACAAAGGCAACGATATAACTTTGCCGCCTTGGCCCGCTACCCGGGACTCAGATAGCGGTTACGGGAACTCATGGCCAACCCATCGGATTCGCGTACCGTAGGTACCGAGACAATTTTCACGGGGAAATGCAGCTCGGCCACCATTTGGCGAATCACCTGGAGTTGCTGATAGTCTTTTTCCCCGAAGACCGCCACCTCCAGCCTCACCAGGTTGAACAGCTTGGCCACCACCGTTGTCACCCCACGGAAATGGCCGGGACGATGCGCGCCACAAAGGATTGCCGTGATCTGCGGCACTTCGACCACTGTCGACTCGTCCAAAGAACGTGGATAGATCTCGGTGGTGGCTGGCGTGAACACAAGATCCACCCCGAACGCCTGGAGCTTCAATCGATCCTCCCCCGGGGTTCTGGGATAACGCGCGAAATCCTCTCCGGGACCAAACTGGAGCGGATTGACGAAAATGCTGACCACGACATGGTCTGCCCGTTGCTTCGCCGCCTCGACCAGGCTCAGATGTCCGGCATGGAGATTGCCCATGGTGGGAACCAGGGCGACGGTTTCCCCCTGACCACGCCATCTGGCCAGTGCTTGCTCAAGTTCAACGATGGTCTCGACGATTCGCATAGGGGTGGAATAGCTTCGCTCGATGTCTCAATACCCATGCTCGGACGCTGGGAAGCTGCCCTCTTTGACCGCTTTGACATAAGCCCTCAGGGCACCCTCGATTGTCCCTGACCCGGCGAGAAAATCGCGGACGAAACGGGGCGGACTTTCCCCACCCATACCCAACATGTCATAGAGGACCAGCACCTGTCCATCACAACACCCACCGGCCCCGATGCCGATGGTCGGCACCGAAACATCGGCAGTCACAGTTTCTGCGAGGGTTCCTGGAATGCATTCGAGCACCAGCAGGTCGATTACCGCCTCCTCCAGCAAGCACGCCTCCTCAAGCAGGTACTGGGCATCCGGGGCGTCCCGCCCCTGCACCCGATACCCCCCCAGGCGATGGATGAACTGAGGCAACAGTCCCAAATGCCCACACACCGGGATGCCCTCGGCCACCAGGGCCCGCACCACCTCCAACCTGGAACGCCCTCCTTCCAGCTTGACCATCCTGGCCCCCGCCTGCAACAACTTCGTGGCGCTTTCCACTGCCTGGAAAGGAGTGACGTAACTGGCAAAGGGGAGGTCCGATACCACTAGGGAGCGATTCACGACCCTGGTGACACACGAAGTATGGTAGATCATGTCAGCGAGCGTCACCGGCACTGTCGTCCCATGCCCTTGAATCACCATTCCGAGGGAGTCGCCCACCAAAAGCACCTCCACCCCACAGTGATCAAGCAACCTCGCGAAAGTCGCGTCATACACCGTCAGACAAGCGATTTTTTCTTCCCGCCGCTTATACTCCCGGAGGACGGGCACCGTCAATTTTTCCTTGCCGTTCATAAGCGCTCCAGATCGACTGGGGGGCATTTTTTCAACAGGCTTCCCAGGGTTCCCATCCCCGGAATCAAGAGGTTCCGGGGAGCGATTTCAGCCAAGGGGTAAAGGACAAAAGGGCGCACTGCCAGACCATAATGAGGCAGCGTCAACACCTCCGTGCGGATGCAGGCACGGCCATACAGCAACAGATCGAGGTCGATGGTCCGGGGGCCCCACCGCTCTCCCCGCCGGATTCTGCCTTGGGCGCTCTCGATCCCTTGCAGGGACTGCAGCAGATCGAAAGGCGGCAACACGGTTTCCACCGCCATCACCGCATTGATATAGGCAGGCTGATACTTGGGCCCCATGGGCGCGCTTCGATAAAGAGCGGAGAAAGCAATCTCGAACACTCCCGCCAAACCGGCGATAGCACTCCTGGCTCTTGCCACTTGAGCCACCGGCTCATCCAAATTACTGCCCAGACCGATATAGGCAGGCATGGCTGTGATCACGAGGAAGCCGGCTCCTTACTGCCAACCACCCGGGGCTTGGAACGGCGTCGCCGGCGACGCCTCGGCCCTGTGGTCATCTTACGCCGTCCATCCTCATCGGCCTCGTAAAAACGGGTCCACCAGGCGGCCAGCTCCGGATCGGCCTCGCCGGCTTCACTGCGCAACAGCATAAAGTCATAGGCAGCCTTGAAACGGGGATGCGCCAAAAGCCGCAAAGGGCGCCGCCCGGACCTTTTTTCGAAACGAGGCTGGAGGGTCCAGACTTCGCGCATGGGCAGTGTGACCCGTCTGGGAATGGCGACATGCCTGATCTGTTCGCTCAGGATCTCGCTGACTGCATCCTGCATCGCGATGACCGGCGCGCACCCTTCGGCCTGAAGTCGTTCCGCCGCCACTCGTACCGGCTCCCACAACAAAGCCGCATAGAGAAAATAGGGCGCCACCGGTTTGCCTTCCTGGATTCTGTGATCCGTATTTTGCAGAGCCTTGGCGAGGAAGACCAGGGGGTAACCTTGCCTTTCCTGCGCCAAAGACTCTTCGGTGGCAGGAAACAGGTAAGCAAATAGTTGGTAGTGGCGCAAATGCTCGAAAGTCTGGGTTGCGCTTCCGGACAGGAAAAGTTTGATCACCTCGTCATAAAGGCGTGCCGGTGGGACATCAGATAACAGGGATGCCAGATGAGGAATATGGGTTTCGCAGTTCTCATCCAGATTGAAACCGAGTTTGGTTTTGAATCTCACTGCCCTGAGCATCCTTACGGGGTCTTCGCGAAAACGTTGGGAAGGGTCACCAATCAATCGCAACAACCCATGACGCAGATCCTCCATGCCGCCCACATAATCCACCACAGAAAAATCCGCAATGTCGTAGTACAAGGCATTGACGGAGAAATCCCTGCGCCAGGCATCCTCCTCTATGGTGCCATAGACGTTGTCACGCAATACTCTGCCGGTGTCTTCTTCCCTGACCCAGTCACCACCTGACTCCGAGGTGGCGGCGGCGCGAAACGTGGCAACCTCGATGATCTCGGAGCGGAAATGCACGTGGGCCAGACGGAAACGACGACCGATCAGGCGGCAGTTGCGAAACAACTCTCTGACTTGCTCGGGATGGGCATCGGTCGCCACGTCGAAATCCTTGAGTTCCCGCCCCAACAACAGGTCGCGCACGCACCCGCCTACCAGACAGGCACGGAAACCGGCTTTTTTCAGCCGGTAGAGCACCTTCAGAGCATTGGGGCTGATCTGAGCCCGGGAGATGGAATGCTCGGAGCGGGAATAGACTCGCTGCTGAGGGCGAGAACGATCCGGCTTCAGAAGTTTCTTGACTAAATTAAATATTGGCAAAGCTCAATGACGTCGTATTTTTTGATGCCTATATTCCCATGTTGCTCAAGGCCACCATGATGTCATTGAGAATCGCGGTGAGCCTGGGATGGGCGACCTCTAAATGCATGAGTTCCTGCTCCAATTCCTGGACCAGGCTATGATGGCTTTCCCGGTCAGCGGATTTTTCCTCCAGTTGGCTCTCCACCCTGGCGGCCAAGGACTCCAGACGCTGACGGGAAGATTCGTCGATCTCCTGCTTTTTGAGTTCCTCCCGGAGACGTTCCAAACCCTTACTGAGCTTGTGCTTTTCCTGATCGGTCATAGTGTTCTCCAGACGGTAAATGGGGAAATCCTACCACAGCCTTCCCGGCCGTGGTATTTGAAAAGCATCGTTCTGGCCTGCCAAGCAGTACTTTATTGGCTTATAATGGGTAGGGCTTGAAATCGTAAATATTGCCTGTACAAGTATAAAATTGAGAGGAGGTATCCATAAATCATGAACATCAATGCTTATAAGATTACGATAAGGCATGAAGAGTTCCTAGCGCATCCTGCATTGACATCACTGCTGGTAGTCTTGTTCTTCGCCTTGACGTTTTCCAGGCTTCCTGCCCTTCTGTATATGATCATGCTGGCTGTAGAAATCTACATTGCCATGTACTTCGGGGCACGTTTTGCGGCCCTCGAGCAGGAGGGTGAAAACTCCAAGACCAGCACTGCCACAAGCGAAGAATCCGCCTAACCAGCAAAACGGGAATCACCCATGGACTTTACCCCCCACACAGGCGCCATTGAAAAGAAGCGAACCCATTGTCTGATCGTCGGCTCCTATGACAACCACAAACTCACCCCGGCTGCTGAAATTATCGACCAGGAAAGCAATGGCCTTCTGAGCAAGATTCTCAGGCGGGAAGGTTTCAAGGCCAACCCTGGCGACACTCTGCTGCTACACCAATTATCAGGATGCCGGGCAGACAAGGTGCTGGTGGTGGGGCTGGGAAAGAAGAAAGAGCTGATTGGCATCCGCTTCGTCAAAGCACTCGAAAGGGCGGTGAAAGCGGTCGCCTCCACCCGCTCGAAACAGGTGCTTTGTGCGCTTTTGGACGCCCAGGTGGAAGGCTTCGATCTACGCTGGAAGGCCCGGCAGACTGCATTACGTTTTGCAACCGGCTGTTATCGCTTCACGGAGATGAAAAGCGAACCTGGCGAGGTGCCTGAACTTTCCTCAGTCGAAATCCACGCCTCCAGCAAACAGGAAAGCAGCGAAATCGAGACGGGTGCCCGCCAGGGAAAGGCCATTGCCTCCGGCATGAAATCAGCCAAGGACCTCGCCAATTTGCCCGGCAACGTCTGCACACCCACTTATCTGGCGGAACAGGCCCTCGAGTTGGCCGACCGCCACAGCAAGCTCAAGGTCACGATTCTGGAAGAGCGGGACATGGAAAAGCTGGGAATGGGCGCCTTGTTGTCGGTCTCAAGGGGCAGTCGCCAACCAGCCAAACTGATCGTACTGGAATACCAGGGCGGGAAACCCAAGGCCAAACCCATTGTGCTGGTGGGCAAGGGGTTGACTTTCGATGCGGGGGGGATTTAGCTGAAACCCGCCCAAAACATGGATGAAATGAAATACGACATGTGCGGCGGAGCCAGCGTGCTGGGTACTGTCGAGGCCGCATTGGAAATGGAGCTGCCCCTGAATCTGGTTGGGGTGATCCCTTCTTCGGAAAATCTCCCGGATGGGGACGCCAACAAACCCGGCGATATCATCAACAGTATGGCCGGCATCACCATCGAAGTCCTCAATACCGATGCCGAAGGTCGTTTGATTCTTTGCGACGCCCTGACATACAGTGAACGCTTCGATCCAAAACTGGTCATCGACATCGCCACCTTGACCGGAGCCTGCGTGGTCGCCTTGGGGCGTCCGGCTTCCGGCCTGTTGGGGAATGACGATGGACTTTGCCAGGCCCTGCTTGACGCCGCTGAAACCAGTCTCGACCGAGCTTGGCGGCTGCCATTGTGGGATGAATACCAAGATCAACTGAAATCCAATTTTGCCGACATTGCCAACATCGGTGGCCGTGAGGCTGGCACGATCACCGCCGCCTGTTTTCTCTCCCGCTTCACCAAAAAGTTCAAATGGGCCCATCTGGATATCGCCGGAACTGCCTGGAATAGTGGTCAGAACAAGGGGGCCACAGGGCGGCCGGTACCCCTACTGACCCAGTTTCTGCTAGATCAGACCAACACATGACCCAGGTGGATTTCTATGTCCTCTCCACCACTGATCCCACAGCCCGCCGGGTTTTTTCCTGCCGGCTGGCGGAAAAAGCCTGGAAAGCCGGGCACCGGGTGTACTTCCGGGTTTCCGATGCCACCGAGGCTGGCATTCTCGATGACCTTCTGTGGACATTCCGCCAAGGCAGTTTCGTCCCTCACTCCTTGACCGGGAGTGAAACCGACAATCCACCTGTGGCCGTGCTGATCGGAACCGGCAAGGCACCCGAAACTCACCGTGGGTTGCTCATCAACCTCACGGCTTCCCCCCCGGAAGACTGGCAAAGTTTTCCACGAATCGCTGAAATCGTGATTGCCGACGAGACCATACGCAGGGAAGGCAGGAACAAATTCCGCTTCTACCAGACCCATAATCTGAAACCAGTCACCCACAAGCTTGATTGAAAGGCCCACCCCGCCTACGACAACTCACTGCCAATCCCCCCCTGCTCACGCTGATATGTTTGGCCGGCTCAGCCTGAAAACCCGTGTCAACCTGATCATTGCCTCAATTCTCGGATTGATCGTCATCCTGGGAAACATCCTGGTTATCCATCATGCCCGCGAATCGGTGGCCGAGGAAACCGAATCCGCGCTCAGACTGAGTCAAGAAACGATAGAGGCCAGTCGTCTTCTTGGCCCCATACCCGATTCCCAGGCCGAACATTGGATGGTCCTGATGGAGAGGCTCAATCGCACCCGCCATGTAAAACTCCACGTCTCCGAGAATGACAGCCGCCCACCCTGGCTCCCCGGCACTCCCCATGTCAGAGGGATCCCGAAGTGGTTTGTCGCCGCCGTGGCGCCGCCTCGAAGGATGGTGGAGCTCCAGATCCCCACCCAAGAGGGGAGTCTTATGCGGGTCTTCATGATGGCTGATCCGGCGGATGAAATCATCGAGGCATGGAACGAAACGTGGATGTTTTTTGCGTTGATTCTCCTGCTGGCAATCGGTTTCTTTGTATCGCTGTCCTGGGTGATCGGAAGGGCCTTTCACCCGGTGGATGCGATCCTTGAAGGCTTGGTGGCCCTGGAAGAGGGTAACTACCAACATCGCCTGGCAGATTTTCCCCAACCTGAATGGACCCGCATTGCCACCGCTTTCAATCATTGTGCAGCCATGCTGGAACAATCGAAGACGGACAACCTCCGCCTCACCAAACAGCTATTAATGGTTGAAGAAGAAGAACGACGCACCCTGGCATGTGAACTTCACGACGAGCTCGGGCAAACCCTGAGCGCCATTAAAGTGATGGCCCTGTCACTGCAGCAACATCGCCGGAAAGAGCAGATCAAGGAAGCGCTCGAACTCATCTGCCAGCAGGTGGATCATCTGTTCGAAACCCTCCAATCCATGACTCAAAGGCTTCGTCCCCTGATGCTTGACGATCTGGGTCTCACAGCGGCAATCGACAGCCTCATCTCCTCCTGGCAACAAAAACAGGGAATAAAAACGCAAATTCAACTGGAATGCGATCCCCGCATCGACAGTTTACCGAAGGAAAAACAAATTCACGTCTACCGTATCATCCAGGAGGGTTTGACCAATGTCTTCAGGCATGCAAAGGCACGATCGGTTCGAATCAACCTAGCCCTCGAAGAAGGCCCACCACCCAGGCTTACCCTGATGATAAAAGACGACGGCATTGGTTGCGATCATCCTCACTCCACCGGCTTCGGCCTTCGCGGAATGCGGGAAAGGGTGAACAGCCTTGGTGGGCATTTCAAGCTGTCATCAGCTGCTGGGCAGGGTTTCACCATCCACATCGACTTACCTTTCGTCGGCGACGAAAAAACATTCTCATAACTGTCTTTCACCCTTGAATACCCCTGGAACACATTAAATATCCCTTGCCCGCCCCTTTTTCAGGATTTTTTCCACTCCTTATTTTTAGACTATATTTTAGATACCCGCTGAATCAGGGAGCTCGGGAGGGGCGATCGGTTTTGTTTAAAAAATCCTGGCCGCAATCAACAAACGATCTGCGGGCGGCTCATCATGCACCCTTCGTCATTGACTCCTGAGCCATTGACACCGCAAAGCTGCGGAACGAGTGAAGCGACCGGCGGCCCGGCTATGACTTTCCATAGGAGCAATATTCAATGAAATATCTCAATACTCTTTTCATTACCCTCATAACCAGTATCGTTGCCTCACCCTCCTTTGCAGGTGGCGCCCCTGAGCCTGGCTGTTATCGACCCCTGAAAGGGTTTGCCACTTCAATTTGCAGCGATAGCACCTGTGCCAAGCAGGAAGGGGTCTATCACATCCTTCTGAAAAATGAGGCGCATATTTTAAGACTCAGGGGGAATTTCCAAGGTTATGTGATTCAGTCACCCAACCAATGCGGCGGTTTCACTCTCAATCATCAGTTTATAGAGAGACGCTATCAAGGCACGATGAGTTCCGGGGGTGATCAAGCCTGCCCTATTGGCGGTGATGGCATCACTACGCTCGAAGTCCATGAGACGATTAACCTCCAAGTGGGAAATGGTATTTATGCAGAGCTGGAATCTGGAATACTCGAGTTCACTGGAACCATTCATCTGACGACGGGAATCAACACCTTTAAGCTTGTGTCTGGCGCAGGAGAGATATGCTTCGACGATAATGACAGTGACAGTCAAGATAAAAATTGATTTTTTCAATTAAAGGGGGGGGCTGGAGGAATTTTGACGACTTCAACATCCCAGTCCCTCGCTATTTACCACATTGGCTCTCACTTGCAGATGCCTGCTCAATAGCAAACCGGCTCAGGATCCAGATATCGCCACAGATACCACGCTGCAACCGTGCGAAAAGGACGCCACCGCTCGCTAAACGCATCCAGATCATGCTTTTTCAGCTTTTCCAGATCAAAATACAGCCTCCCGACGGCCTTTTGCAGACCGATATCAGCCGTAGAAAACACATCCGGTTCATGGAGATGGAAAATTGCAAACATTTCCACCGTCCAATGACCGACCCCTTTGATTTTCAATAATTCCTCCCTTACTTCCTCAAAGCTGCGTCCCTCCCAATAGGCATCAGTAATTTTTCTCTCTTCATAATACAGGGCGATATTCCTCAGATAACGCACCTTGGAAGTGGACAGACCCACCCCCTTCAGTTCCTGTTCCGATATTCCCAGTATCGTAGCGGGCGCGATCCCACCCACGTGCCCCACCAATCTCGCCCATACCCTGTCAGCGACTTTGATGGAGATCTGCTGCCCCACGATGGCTCGTGTCAAGGTATGAAACGAATCTCCGGTCCTGACCAAGGGTTCCGGGTAACGTGCCATCAACCGGGCCATCACCTTGTCTTCCCGCTCGAGAAAAAGCTTGGCTAATTGCCAATAATCGGGGACGATCATAGCGGACGTATTCTCTTGAGAGTGATAAAATTAAAAGATTTACATTAAAGCAAACTACGCAGACGATGGAAAAGACTTACGACCCTCACGCAATCGAACAGCGCTGGTACAAAATCTGGGAAGAAAAAGGCTATTTTGCTCCCTCGGGGAAAGGCAAACCCTATTGCATCATGATTCCGCCTCCCAATGTGACCGGCAGCCTGCACATGGGTCATGCTTTTCAGGACACGATCATGGATGGATTGATCCGTTATCACCGGATGCGTGGTGACAATACCTTGTGGCAGCCAGGCACAGATCATGCCGGCATCGCCACTCAGATGGTGGTGGAAAGGATTCTGGAGCGCGAGAATCTCACCCGGCATGACCTTGGACGTGAGCGGTTCGTTCAGCGCGTCTGGGAGTGGAAGGAACACTCCGGCGGCACCATCACCCGTCAACTCCGCCGCCTCGGCGCTTCCGTCGACTGGTCCCGGGAGCGATTCACCATGGACGAGGGGCTTTCTAGAGCGGTACGCGAGGTCTTCGTCAAACTGTACGAAGAAGGGCTCATCTACCGTGGCAAACGCCTGGTCAATTGGGATCCGGTATTACACACAGCAGTCTCCGATCTCGAGGTCATTTCAGAAGAAGAAGGAGGACACCTCTGGCATATCCGCTATCCCCTGACCGATGGAAGCGGCTACCTGGTGGTTGCCACTACCCGCCCAGAAACGATGCTGGGTGACGTCGCCGTCGCTGTACATCCCGAGGATGAACGTTACCGTCATTTGATTGGCAAGAAAATCGAACTTCCCTTGAGCCATCGGGAGATACCCATCATAGCCGATTCCTATGTCGACCCGGAATTTGGTACCGGTTGCGTCAAAATCACCCCCGCTCACGACTTCAACGACTACGAGGTAGGCAAAAGACATCACCTTCCTCAGATCAATATTTTCACCCCTGACGCC
>Ga0114931_10008332_pt1 | contig 12569 bp, 10 predicted proteins | sample 2SBtaG_FD_89579 | JGI IMG/M metagenome (GOLD analysis project Ga0114931, IMG submission 89579) | Deep subsurface microbial communities from Kolumbo volcano to uncover new lineages of life (NeLLi) - 2SBTROV14_V59a metaG | ecosystem: Environmental > Aquatic > Marine > Volcanic | place: Kolumbo...
AGTCTTGGACTGGTGGTCCCATTTAATTTGTCGTAGACAAATTAAAGTTCGTTTCACGAACTTTGTGGAATAATCATGGTCCGAGAAAACCGACCGAGCCCGAAGGGCGAAGCATGCCACCAGAAAGTTCGCTTAGCGAACTTTAATTCGCTACAGCGAATTAATTGACTGGTGGTGTCGGTTTTCGATTGACTATTTTTTTTATTCTATTTCTTCTATTTCAGCATCTTTTGTAGGATCTTCTGCTGATTCATCTGATGTTTCTGGACTTTCCTGTTCATCTGATTTTTCAGGTTCACTACTTGAGTCTGCTTTGCCAACAACTTCAATACTGCCATTTCTGCCAGTTGTAACCTGAATCTGTCCTTGCCATTCTGTTGCATAACCATCAATAATCTTGATTTTATCGCCTGTTTTAATCTGTTCAATCTGTTCATTCCAAAGAGATAATTTGCACTGGCCAGAATCATCCTTAATAATAGCTGAGCATACTTTCCCAGGTTTGCCAAATTTTTGGAATTCTCTGACTTCTGTCATTTCTATAACTTCAGCTTCAATGTTAATGTTTCCCTGTCTTGGTTGTAATTCTTTGATTTGCATAAATATCATCCTCCTGATAGTTGCAGACAAGCAGATTTTATTTAAATTTTTTGCATAAAAATCCGGAAAAAATTAGAAAAAGAAAAAATCAATTGTAAACTTATAAATTACTAAATTTAAGCTTCCCATTAACAAGACCATTTAGGGTTTGTGCAAGTTTGTCAATCTTCACACGGACCTGTTCCCCTGTATCTCTCTCCCTGATTGTCACACTCTTGTCATCTTCTGTATCAAAATCATATGTAACACAGAAAGGAACACCAGTTTCATCAGCTCTTGCGTATCTTCTGCCAATGCTTCCTGACCTGTCATACAATGTTGGAAGTTCAATTTTGAGTTTATCATACAGTTCTTTTGCCTGTTCTTTTAGCTTGTTAACAAGTGGGAATACTGCAACTTTGAATGGTGCAAGTTTTGGATGTAGTTTAAGAACAACAACTTCACTTCCTTTTTCATCTTTTCTTGTTGTGTATGCATCAAACATGAACACTAAAAATGCCCTGTCAACACCCTGAGAAGGTTCACAGACAACGTAAGGAACAATTTTTTTCTTTGTTTCTTCGTCATACAGGCTAAGATCTGTTTTTGAATGTTTGATATGTTGGCTCAAATCAAAGTCTGTCCTGTTTGCCATGCCCTGAAGTTCTTTCCATCCAAATGGGAAATTGTATTCTAAGTCCCATGTATCAAGAGCATAATGACTTTTTTCAGTATCAATGTGTTGTCTTATTCTGAAATTATCTGTATTTGCACCTAATTTCTCAAACCATTGAAGTTCTGTTGCTAGCCAGTAAGCATGCCATGGTGTCTTGATTATTTTTTTATCAAGTGCCTCTTTCATACTCATCTTTTTAGAATCTGTTTTGTCTTTTTGCATGCAGGCATCATATATTCTTACTTTGTAATCTTCAACTTCTTTTAACCATGGACATTTGTCAACTTCATCAGGATGGATGAAGTATTCAATCTCCATCTGTTCAAATTCCCTGCATCTGAACAGGAATGCTCTTGGGCTGATTTCATTTCGAAATGCTCTTCCCATCTGTGCAATACCAAATGGAAGTTTAAGTCGCATGTTTTCCTGGACCAGTCGAAAATTAGTAAACATAAGTTGTGCTGTTTCTGGCCGCAGATATGCAATGGACTTTGCATCTTTTTTTGGACCAACATTTGTCTGGAACATCAGGTTGAAATCTTCGACTTCCTGAAAATCTCCTTTACAATTTGGACATTTAAGAGAATTTTTCTTAATTAGCTCGTTGACTTCCGGAGCTTTTATTCCATCTGCTGCAATCTTTAACTCATCTTCAAGAAAATGATCAGCACGGATTTTTTCTTTACATTCCTTGCATGTAATCATAAGGTCAGCAAAACTGCCAACATGACCAGATGCTACCCATACTGTTGGATGTGTAATTATGCTTCCATCAATTCCAACAACATCATCACGCTGTGTAACATGGGTTTTCCACCAGTCAGCCTTGAGGTTGTTCTTCATCTCAACACCCAATGGGCCATAGTCAAAAAAACCTTTTAGTCCGCCGTATATTTCTGAATTAGGATATACAAAACCTTTTCTTTTGCAAAAAGTTGCCATTTCGTCTATTGTTAATGTCATTTTAGCCATAGATTTTATAGAGAGTATAAAAATGTTGTTAGAAACCGGATGCACTCTAGAAACCTTAGATTATTTTCTGATAAACCATATTTTTATTTTTTCAACCAAACAATCTCATCATCATTCAGATCCAGTTCATCTGCAATTAGCATACCTTTTTCATTCTCAAACATTTTTTTAATGTATGGTAAAGTATCTTTAAGCGCGACCTTGGCTGAGATATGTGTTTTTTCTGCAATCTTTTGCGCTATTGATTTTCGCTTTGCAAATTTATTGTTCGCCATCCACATCTTAAGTATTCTTTTTGTCTGTTGATAATCAATAATGTTCTTGTTTTTTTTATGTTTTGATGTTGCGACGCCAGCGCTGAGTAGTGAGTTCATGTAAATAAGAAATCGCCAGTGTTGTCTTCTTTTGATACGTCTTCTGTAAACATCTGCTTTTGAGATAGCATCATAAGCTCTTGCTAGGTCTTTTGGTTCTTTATATTCCATCGGCAGGTTCCAGTCAAGCCATAACATCAGATCGTCAAAATTAAAATCAACATTATTAAGAGCACCAAGAGCAATCTTTGCATCTTTTGTCTTGAATATCTTTAAGAGAGCATCATTAATACTTTCTGTCTGTTTTCTGTCAGAGAGTTCTTCTAAATCCTTTCTCTGTAGTTTTTTATATGTTGAAAGTGTCTGAAGGTCATTTATTGCAGCTCGCATATCTCCACCGCTTCTGCGGGCAAGACTCTTTAGAGCCATATCTTCATATTCAATACTTTCTTTATCACAGATGAAATATAGTCTGCTCAAAATATCCTTGTGGTCCAGCGGAGCAAAAGCAACTACACCACATAGTTTTCTAATCTTTGAAAATTTTCTATCATAGGCGTCAAGTGCTGTTAAGATTATGGGATGGGAAGAATTTTTTATTACCTGCGCAAGTGCAGGAATTCCACCTCTGTCTTTTGTGCCAGAGAGTCCGTCAATTTCATCAATAAGAATTATTTTACCTTTAGCAAAAAGACTCATCTGTTTTGAAGCGCCTCCAACAATTGACTGAATCTTATCCTTGTTTCGAAAATCTGAAGCATTTATCTCAATTATTTCAAGGTCGTACTCACTGCCTACTGCATAAACTGAAGAAGTTTTGCCTGTTCCCGATGGTCCGTAGATGATTAGTGCTTTTTTCTTTTGCTTCTTATAATCCTGTATGAAATCTCTTAGACTCTTTATTGCCTTATCTTGGCCGACAATCTCATTTGAATTAGGCAGGTACTTTTTTATCCACGGGAGTGACATAAATATTAGTAGAACAAAATAAAGTTTATTAAAGTTTGCAAATATTGGGCGCATCCTGAATAGATAATATTTGTATATTCACAATCCTGGAACCTAGATTTTTAATATGGGGTGGATTGCCCCATATCAACTTAAGCGTCGAGCACGATTGTCAAACAATCGATGCTCATGCTGACTTAGTTCGTCATGGACGAGCTAAAGTTTGCCGTTGGCAAACTATCTGCTGTTCAGGTGTCAGTATACATAATTGTGTTATTCCGGATGTGACCTATTAAACTAAAACCTTATAAAACCTATTTTTTTTCACTGTTTTCAATGGACAACATTATAATAAAAGGTGCAAGGCAGCATAATCTGCAAAACATAGACGTAACATTGCCAAGGAATAAATTCATCGTCATAACCGGGCTTTCTGGCAGTGGTAAGTCCACGCTTGCATTTGATACATTATATGCAGAAGGTCAGCGCAGGTATGTTGAAAGCCTGAGTGCTTATGCAAGGCAGTTTCTTGGCCAGATGAGCAAACCAGATGTTGATTCAATCGATGGGCTTTCTCCTGCAATATCAATTGACCAGAAAACAACAAGCAAGAATCCAAGAAGCACTGTTGGAACAGTAACAGAAGTGTATGATTATTTTCGTCTGCTTTTTGCGCGCATTGGAACACCTTTTTGCCCAGAGCATAATATTCCAATAAGAGCACAGTCTCCTGAACGTATTGCACAAAACATTTTTCTTGAAAATCAAGGGATGGTAACAATATTTGCGCCAATAATAAGACAGAAAAAAGGAACATATGAAAAATTAGTTGAAGATTTGGGTAAAGAAGGTTTTTCTCGTGTTAGGATAAATGGAAAGATCCAAAGGACAGAGGAGAAACCAAAACTTGAGCGTTATAAAAAACATGATATTGATGTTGTGATTGACAGGGTGAATGTCAAAGATAAATCAAGGCTTACAGAAGCTGTTGAAAAAGCACTTTTGAAAGGGAAAGGGCTCTTGCTTTGCGAGTGTGGTAATTCTGAAAAAACATATTCAGCAAAAATGGCATGCCCAAAATGTGGCCTTGCGTTTGAAGAGCTTCAACCAAGGATGTTTTCATTCAACAGCCCATTTGGAGCTTGCGAAACATGTTCTGGTCTTGGAATAAAGATGGAATTTGACCCTGACTTAATAATACCTGATAAAAGTAAATGTATTGCAGAAGGTGCTGTTATGCTATACAGGAATGCAATTGATGGATGGCGTGGTCAATACTTAGCAGCAGTTGCAAAACATTTCAAATTCGATGTATTGACTCCGATAAATGAGCTGACAAAAGAACAGTATAATGTTTTGATGTTTGGCTCAGATGAACACATCAGGTTTAATATGAAAATGAAAGGTGGTGAAGCAAACTGGAATTCAACAGGCACTTGGGAAGGCTTGGTTCCACAATCAGAACGACTTTTCAGACAAACAGAATCAGATTACAGAAAAAGAGAGCTTGAAAAATTCATGCTTGTTTCAAAATGTCCAACATGTAAAGGTATGCGGCTTAGCAAAAAAGCCTTGGCAGTCAAAATCTCAGATAGCTCAATAATTGATGTTACAAATCTTTCAATAACAGATTGCATTAAATGGTTTAATACTCTTTTGCTTTCAGAAAAACAAATGGAAATAGCATACCAAGTGCTAAAAGAAATAAAATTCAGACTGTCTTTTCTTGAGCAGGTAGGCCTTGGTTATCTTACTATCTCCAGAAACTCAGGAACTCTTTCAGGTGGAGAAGCACAACGAATCAGGCTTGCAACACAGATTGGTTCAAACCTTGTTGGTGTTTTATACATTCTTGATGAGCCCTCAATTGGCCTTCACCAGAGAAATAATTACAAACTTATCAAGACATTGCATAAACTTCGCGACCTTGGAAACACACTGATTGTTGTTGAGCATGATGAGGATACAATAAGAAATGCTGATCATGTTATTGATATTGGTCCTGGTGCAGGTATTTATGGCGGCAGGATAATTGCACAGGGCACACCAAAACAAATAGAAAAAACAAAGGAATCGCTTACTGGCCAGTACCTTTCAGGCAAACTGAAAATAGATGTTCCTAAAACACGGCGGACATCAAAGCGAACTTTAGAAATAATTGGCGCGAAAGAGCATAATCTAAAAAATATTAATGTTGATATTCCATTGGGTGTGCTCACTATTGTTACAGGTGTTTCTGGCAGTGGCAAATCAACCTTGATATATGATATTCTTTACAGAGCGCTTATGAAGAAACTGCATAACTCAAGAAAAGTGCCTGGAAAACATGATAGGATTGAGCTAAAAAATGAGATTGATAAAGTGATTGTGATTGACCAGTCACCAATTGGAAGAACACCAAGAAGCAACCCTGCAACGTACACAAAAGTCTTTGATGAGATACGGAAGATATTTGCCATGATTCCAGAGGCAAAGATTAGAGGATATAAACCAGGCAGGTTTAGCTTTAATGTTAAGGGCGGGCGGTGTGAAGCATGTCAGGGTGATGGTCTGATAAAGATTGAAATGAACTTTTTGCCAGATGTTTATATTGAATGTGAGGAATGCAAAGGCAGGCGATATAATAAGGAAACATTGCAGGTAAGGTATAAAGGCAAAAGTATTTCTGATGTTCTTGCATTGAGTGTCTTGGAAGCATCAGAGTTATTTAAGAATATACCACTCATTGCAAGAAAACTTGACACTCTAAATAGAGTAGGTCTTGATTATATTAAACTTGGACAGAGTTCTGTTACACTTTCAGGAGGAGAAGCTCAGAGAATTAAATTAACCAGAGAACTCTCAAAAAAAGCCACAGGAAAGACATTGTATCTTCTTGATGAGCCAACAACAGGTCTTCATTTCCATGACATAAAAAAACTAATCAAGGTGCTTAATGATTTGGTAGACACAGGAAACAGCGTTGTTGTGATTGAGCATAACCTTGATGTCATAAAATGTGCTGACCATATAATCGACCTCGGTCCAGAAGGAGGCGATGAAGGTGGTTATATTGTTGCAAAAGGAACACCTGAAGAGGTTTCCAAGAACAAAAAGAGTTTTACTGGAGAGTTCTTGAAAAAGATGGTTTGATCATATTCCATATGCAAACAATCTTTTAATGTAATTTTTATGTTGATTTTCCTCCCCTTTTGTTTGCAAATTTTTATCTAATTGTTTTGCAATGTCAAGATTTTTGTGTGGAAGTGTGTAATATTTAAGTGATCTCTTACTTGAAACATTCTTCCTGGAAGAACAAGGAGTTTTTGGATGAAGCGCCAAACCAAAAAATTTAAAAAAGAAAATAGTTCGCTTAACGAACTATATAGGTTTTTATTATGTCACAAGAAATCATCGATAAAGTAGCATTGGATTTTATGCGCTTATTTCCTTTCCTGTACAAAAACTTGCTCAGTGCAGAAAAAGAACTACCAGGAAATGACTCTCGTTTTCAAATAAGTATTCTGGCTTTACTTAAACATAAGGGCCCTAGTCGAATTATTGACATAGGTAAACGTCTCTTGCTCTCAAAACCATACATGAGTACACTTATTAGTAGACTAATTCAAGAAGGAAAGGCAAAGAAACAATCTGATAAACAAGATAAGCGTGCTATGATTATTACTATTACTAAAAAAGGGGAAAAAACACTTTTGGAATGTAAACAACTCATTAGGGAACAACTCAGTAATGAACTCAAACAATTAAAAAAAGAAGATATTAAACAACTGCACGAATCACTGCAGCAAGCACGTATTATTATGCAGCAATTATAAGAGGAACACAGATGTCGGAGCAACCAATAAAAGAACATTTTTTTATAAGACTTAAGAAGCACCCATTCATCACAGAGATAATAATTCTTATAGTTATACTCTTAGCAATTAGTATCACAATGCTTATCATGCACATGGAGAGCAGAGTATACATTGAAAACGCACAAATAACAACACCTATTATTTCTCTTAACTCACCAAAAATAGGCGTACTTGACAAAACAAAAGTAGAAATAAGAGAAAAAGTACATAAGGGTGCAATCGTTGCAACAGTAAACGATCAATCAATCCGAACACTCACCTCAGGTATAATAGTTGATGTGCTAGACGCACCAGGAGAAACAGTCACACCACAAACAACACTCGTCAAAATGATAGACCCCAGTAAATTTGAACTCGTTGGACAAGTAGATGAAAACAAAGGACTAGCTGATATTAAGGCAGGACAACAGGTTGTTTTCACGGTTGATGCATTCGGTAACAAAAAATATGAAGGTATGGTGAACGTCATCACACCAACAGCGCACGCATCAGACGTGGTTTTCAGCATTTCAGATAAGAGAGCGACACAACAATTTGACGTTCGCGTCACGTTCAACGCAGGGCAATATCCTGAACTCAAAAATGGCATGTCAGCCAAGATGTGGGTTTACAAATAATGACAGAAGACAACCTGAAATGGTGGGTACTTGGAACAGTAATAGTAGGAACTTTTCTTGGTAGGCTTGATCAGACCATAGTTAATATTGCTTTACCAAAAATAATTGATGATTTCAGCATAGGAGTTTCATCAGCGGCTTTTATAGGAACTGCTTACATTCTTGCCAACGCTGTCTTTGTTCCTGTTTGGGGAAAACTCGGAGATACTATTGGGCGAAAAAAAGTATACATGATTGGTTTTAGTATTTTTATTGTAGGTTCTATTCTTGCAGGACTTTCTTGGAATTTAACTTCAATGATAGTCTTCCGAGTCATACAAGCTATCGCAGGATCTGCTGATTACCCAACAGCCATGGCAATTATAGCCGTGACTTTCAAAGAAGAAAGGGATCGAGCAAAAGCTCTAGGCCTATGGTCAACTTCATTTGCTGCAGCAAGTGTTTTTGGACCACTCATAGGTGGTCCGCTCATCGACGTTTTTGGTTGGCGTAGCGTTTTTCTTATCAACTTACCAGTAGGACTCGTTGGGATGGGTATGGCATCATATTTCATAAGGGAATCAGTTTCAAAAAATAAAAATAGTCACTTTGACTGGTGGGGTGCCATAACATTAGGCATCATGCTCTCATCATTAGTTCTCGTTCTCGATAAAGGAGTAAATTGGGGTTGGTTCTCCAGTAAGAGCATCATAGTCTATCTTATCACCATTATATTCACCATCATTTTCATTAAGATAGAAAACAGACAAGTAGAACCAATAGTGGATTTCAATTTTTTCAGGAACTCAATATTTATGGGTGCACTTGCTAATAATTTCATTGTTTTTATGGGACTCATGGGCAGCATCTTCCTCATACCTATTTTTGTCAGCACATTCCTAGGATTTAATGCAACAAAAACTGGTCTTGTATTCATACCAATGGCTCTTTGCATGGTCATAGGGGCGCAACTTGGCAGTAGGCTCACAGGCAAAGTGCGTTCTCACTATGTCATCACTGTGAGTACATTTGTTACAGCAACGGGTCTTTACCTCTTCTCTATTTTCCTAGATTCTCGTTCAGGAGTAATTGATATAATTATACCACTAAGTATTATGGCATTTGGATTAGGTTTTGGCATGGCACAACGAACAGCAGCAATAGCGGCAGCAGTACCTGAAAAAGAAATAGGTGTCGCTTCATCAGTACTAGCACTAGCAAGGAATATCGCGGGAGCATTCGGCATTGCCATCTTCGCTACATTGCTCGATAACTCTATCAAGAATCATGTTGTGGCCACAGCAACACATAGTAGTATACACGCAACAAGCATAGTAGGTTACCAACAAGCAATAGGGCTTATAGTACTCAACGCACAAATAGGTGGTTATAAAACAGTCTTCATCATCTCAGGAATTGTTGTATTCATAGGAGCAATTGTCGCATACTTTGTCAAATTAGATAAAGAGCCAGCCAAGAATGGACTAATCTTGAGAAAATAAAAGAAACTCAATAAAGGATTTGAAGATATAGATAAAGATGAAGAGGGCCTAGTCGCAATTATGGACGATGAATATTTAGGAAAATTCGGTGTGGATGCAATGGCACTTCTTGATAAGGCGAACACAGAGACTTATGGTTCTCCACAGCCAACAAATGTTAGCATTAATATTGGAAAAAATCCAGGAATCCTTATCAGCGGTCATGATTATTCCACTCAATGGGACAATCCAACACAAACATTTTAATACAACTAATTATTCTTCTTAGCCAGGTGAGATTATATGTTTTGTTATCAATGTGAGGAGACTTTGAGTGGTAAAGCTTGCACAAATGGTGGTGTATGTGGAAAGACTACAGAAGTGTCAGATTTACAGGATGAACTGATTTTTCTACTTAAACATATTGCAAAAACTGATACATATGACAATTTTATTATTGATTCTTTGTTTGCAACAGTTACTAACACAAATTTTGACCCTGAATATTTCAGGCAAAAAATTGCTGAAGCAAAAACACATGTGGATGTTACAGATGATGAGATCAATAAAAATGCAGGCATACTTTCAGAAGAGAATGAGGATCTGCGTTCACTTAAGGAATTACTGATATATGGTCTGAAAGGTATGGCAGCATACCTGCATCATGCAAGAGTGCTTGGATATGACAATAAAAATATTAATGATTTTGTAAAAAAAGCACTTTTGGCAACACTTGAGAAAAAATCAGCAGAAGAACTTACTACTCTTGTTCTTGAATGCGGAAAAGTTGGGTTAGATACAATGAAACTTCTTGATTTGGCAAACACAAAGTTTTATGGTTCTCCACAGCCAACAAATGTTAGCATTAATGTTGGAAAAAATCCAGGAATCCTTATCAGCGGCCATGATTTAAAAGATATGGAAAATTTGCTCAAGCAGACAGAGAACAGCGGTGTCGATGTCTATACTCATGGTGAAATGTTGCCTGCAAATGCGTATCCAGAGTTCAAGAAGTATGGGCACCTGAAAGGTAATTATGGTGGTTCATGGTGGAGACAAAAAACAGAGTTTGAAAAATTCAACGGACCTATACTGATGACAACAAACTGTCTTGTCCCACCAAAAGAGTCTTACAAAGACAGGGTATACATAAAAGGTGTTGTTGGTTTTAATGGGTTAAAAAGAGTTGATGATGATTTTACAGAGATTATTGAGCATGCAAAGACCTGCAAAGCACCTGAGAAAATTGAAGAGGGTCTGGTTACTATAGGTTATGCACATGATTCTATACTATTAGCATCTGAAAAAATTATTGCAGCAGTAAACACAGGCAGAATAAGAAAATTCATTGTGATGGCTGGGTGTGATGGCAGGCACGACAGAGAATATTACACAGAATTTGCAAAAGCATTGCCAAAAGATACTGTTATTCTTACAGCTGGGTGCGCAAAGTATCGTTACAACAAGCTTGGACTTGGTGATATTGATGGGATACCACGGGTAATTGATGCTGGACAATGCAATGATTCGTATTCACTTATTGTTGTTGCAGGGAAACTTGCAGAAGCCTTTGGAGTTGATATAAATACTCTTCCAATAACATACAATATCGCATGGTTTGAGCAAAAAGCAGTCCTTGTTTTGCTTTCACTTTTGAGCATAGGTGTTAAGAATATTCATCTGGGACCAAAACTTCCTGCATTTGTATCGCCTGGTGTGTTAAAAGTTTTACAGGATAAGTTTAATCTTATGCCAAACTCAACTGTTGAAGAAGATTTGAGAGTGCTTGCTTAGCCGAAGACATCTTTATACGGAACATATTCTGTTAAATAGATCTCTGTTAATCTTTTATGTTCTTTTTCAAACTTTGGAATATTTTTTTCCATAATGTGCGTGTTCCACAGCCAGCCAAGTGATTCATTGAGGTATCCAATAGGTAGTGAACTTTTATCACTGTATATAAGACCGTTTTCATGCAAAATAAATTCTTTTGCTATTTTTTCTGTTAAACTTTCATATTTTTTAGGATCATTCTTAAATGTATTATTCTCTGTATAGTTCGTACCTACTGGAAACTCACCTGGAGCCCACTGATATTTAATTGGCTTTGACATTTATTTATGGGTTTATGAATTTATTTAATAAACTATCTATACACAAAGCAAATTTTTGAAAAATCAGGTCTATACCCACAGATGAACAAGCATGTATACAAGAAACATAGGAGTAAAGGTTATCCACCATTTGATTTTGTTCCACTTGTAGATATTTTTGCCTGCAAATGGTTTCATAGGAAGCATCTGGATGACTGATATTGCCATAGCAAGTATCATTGCCATCTGAAGATAAAGAGATGGAGCAAACCAGTTCCATATTAGAAATATTATGGATACCATAAAACTTACTGTATTTATTGTATATTGTATTCTTGCTTCTCTCTTGGTTTTCTTATCACTTACTGTGTAGCCTGCTAAAGCAAACGTGTTACCAAGCCAACCAGTAATAATAGTTATAATACTACCCCATATCCAGGTTTTGTATTCTGTGTGCAGTTCATGGACTTTGTCCATATACAACCGCACAAGATGCCTTATTGCATAAATCAGACTGTTAACCAGGAAATTTATTCCTATTAATACCATAATGGTTGTGGCTGAGTCCCAGTATTCATATGATATTGCAAGAGCAAATATAAATGCAGCACTTAGAATAGCAATCCATTCACGTACCTTTATTCTAATTCCTTTTATCTTGATACCTCTGTATTTTTTATTCAGTTCTTTCTTTTTAGCATATTTCATTAGCTTGGATGAAAAAAATAGTCTTATTATTTTCTTAAAGATTGGAAGTAAAAATCTCCATAACCACAGTAAGAACACTCCAATTGCTGTTGCTGCAGTGGGAACAAATTTTATAGGTATTATTCTTGCTAGAGGGGATCGTTCTGGATGTTTTCTTGTATTTTCATATCCTACTTTGTCACTGAAAATCATTATTTTTTGATTGTTATTTGATAAAAAACTCAAGAACCCAATTGATAGTTCATTCTTTTCAATTGTGAAGTTCATTGATTCAAACTTAGAAGTGACTGAATTTTGATTAGGTCCTCCCATGAGAATGATTGTCTTGTTAGCAAGCATATCACT
>Ga0114931_10008333_pt1 | contig 12569 bp, 14 predicted proteins | sample 2SBtaG_FD_89579 | JGI IMG/M metagenome (GOLD analysis project Ga0114931, IMG submission 89579) | Deep subsurface microbial communities from Kolumbo volcano to uncover new lineages of life (NeLLi) - 2SBTROV14_V59a metaG | ecosystem: Environmental > Aquatic > Marine > Volcanic | place: Kolumbo...
CCCATACACCTGGAACTGCTCGTCCCACACCCGCTGGATCTCGGGGCACAACTCGGCATCCCGCTGGGCCCGGGGCGGGAGGCGGCTGGAATCCGCTTGCCGCGCCTTCTGCTCGTAGTAGGTAGACGGAGCGATCGGCACCTCCCGGCAGATCGGCTCGACTCCGTACGTCTCGCGGTGGGTATCAATGAACTGCACCATTACTGGGGTCGGCGGTCGAGCTCCGCCTGCGCAGAATAGGCCGATGCCTTGCGGAGAATCTCATTTGCCCACTTCAGTTCGCGGTTCTTCCGCTCAAGACGCTTCAACCGCTGCTGGTCGTCGGTCGTCAGGCCGGCACGGTGCCCGTCATCCCGCTCAACCTGCCGCACTCAGTGCCGCAGCGTCTCGCCGCCACAGCCGATCTTCTCGGCTATCGATGTGATCGCGGCCCACTGCGAGGAATACTCGCGCTCGTGCTCCAGCACCATCCGCACTGCCCGCTCCCGCACCTCCGGGGAGTATCGGCTTCGTCTTGTCATGACTCCATCCTCTCAAGAAATGGAGCCTCCAGCAACCGCGGGGCGATTCAAATGTGACTGACGGTGAAACCCGAAAAGGATTGCAAAGTGGGACGCGGCCATTCCCTTCTTTCGAGGACGCGAGTCGTGTGACGCAAAAGCGGTCCGCCATGACGCAATATCGACCTAGATTCACACGCGGGCAGATGCAATCAATCGTTTACTAGCATTCTCGCTCACGGGATTCGGAAGTCCCTGGGGGGGTTCTTAGAAGAAGTCCAGTGTGATTGTGATTTGATAGTTGGTTTATTGAGCTATCTATGATGGATGGAACAGAACGCGTGCAGGAGGCAGCCGTTGCCGTTGCACACCTCGTTACCGATCCCCGAATCGTTCGACGCGGAGTATCTGGAGTATTACCAGATGCTGCCGCTCGAGGTGGTCAGCGGCCGGCTGCGTGTCGCCGTGGCCGGCCAACCCAACCGGGACGCATTGGAGGACCTGGAGCAGAGCTACGGTGTTGACGTGGTGACGGAACCAGTCGACGAGCAAGACCTCGCGGACGCTATTCGCCGGACCTTTGCGGCCACCGAATCGGTCCTGGAACTCGTCAAGGACCTCGATGGGACCGTGGCTGATGACGGGGGTGCCGGTGACCCCCAACTGGCCGACGTCCGCAACTCGGCCAACCAGCCATTCGTCATTCGCTTTGTCAACCTGCTGATCCGGGACGCCCACGATTCCTCGGCCAGCGACATCCACCTCGAGGCCGGGCGTGCAGGACTCAGGGTGCGACTCCGGATCGACGGGGTACTCACCGAGCTGCCCGCGCCGTCGCAGGCCCTCCAGGCGGCTGTAGTGTCACGTATCAAGCTTCTCGCCGAACTGGACATCGCGGAACGCCGCCTACCCCAGGACGGTCGCATCCGGGTCCGACTCGAGGAGCGCGAGCTGGACCTCCGGGTCTCCACGACCCCCACACTATTCGGAGAGTCGGTGGTGCTGCGCCTTCTCGACCGTGGCGGGCGGCCGGTGAGTCTGCCAGACCTGGGACTGGCTGCGAGTATGCTGGCCGAAGTGGAACGATTGTGCCAGCGATCTCACGGCATCGTCCTCACCACCGGGACCACGGGGAGCGGCAAGACCACGACCCTCTACGCCGCGTTGGGTCTCCGGCATCCGACCGAGGAAAAAATCGTTACCGTCGAGGATCCCGTGGAGTACTACCTGGCGGGCGTCACCCAGGTGCCGGTTCACTCCAAGGCCGGTGTCACGTTCGCCGCGGCCCTCCGGTCAATCCTGCGGCAAGACCCCGATGTCCTCATGGTTGGTGAGATGCGCGATCCGGAGACCGCTGCCGTCGCCGTACAATCAGCCATGACTGGGCACCTGGTGTTCTCCACTCTCCATACCAATGATGCCGTGAGCGCCATTACCCGTTTGGTCGATCTGGGAGTGGAGCCCTACATGATCGCGGCCACCGTGGAGGGCATCCTGGCCCAACGGTTGGTGCGCAAGGTCTGTCCCGACTGCCGCGAACCCTACCAACCCGACGCCCCGAAGCTGGCCCTCTTGGCATGCCGGCCCGTAGGGGCAGGGACGCACTGGCAGAAATTGGAACGTGGAGTGGGCTGCCAACTGTGCCGCCACACTGGATACCTGGGACGCACCGGGGTGTACCAACTGCTGGTCATGACGGATGAGCTGCGGGACGCCCTGTTAGGGGGTCCCAACCTGACGGAACTCAGGGATATCGCTCATCGCCAGGGCATGGTCACGTTGCGCCAGGACGGATGGGACAAGGTCCGGTCCGGGATCACCACAGTCGAGGAGGTGCTTCGTGTTGCTGGAGAGTAGCTGGCGTGGGAGGCACGGGTTCACTCTGATCGAGATATTGGTGGTGATCACCGTGATCGCTATCCTGGCGGCGTTGGTGACCCCAATGGTGTTCAGCCACGTGGGGGACGCCAAGCTGGTTGCGGCCCGCGCCCAGATCGAAGTGTTCGGGTTGTCGCTTGACGCCTACCGCCTGGACAACGACTACTACCCGTCGGCCGCCCAGGGCCTCGAGGCCCTGGTCACAGAACCGCAAACGGAACCGGTGCCACGCCGGTGGCGTGGACCGTATCTCAGGCGCGGAGTGCCGGTCGATCCCTGGGGGCGGGCGTACCTCTACCGCTCTCCCGGCCGACTAGGCCCTGATACGTACGATTTGCTGAGCTACGGTCGTGACGGTGTGGCGGGCGGGAGCGGCGAGGACGGCGACGTCACCTCGTGGGAAGCGTCGCAGGCCAGATGACGGGATACGCCTACCGAGCCGCCCAGCCCAATGGGGCAATCGTGCGCGGCACGATCGAGGCCTCCAGCGTCAGTGACGCGATGGCACGTTTGTCAACCCAGGCCCTGTCACCCATAGCCGTCGAGCCCAGTGCCACGACGCCTCGGCGGCGGCTGGTAGGACGGCGACAACTGGCGATCGTCTTCCGGAGCATCTCTTCGCTGGTCACCGCCGGCGTGCCCCTCGAACGGGCGCTGGCGGCCTCGGAGGACCTGACGGAGGCGCGCCTCCGGGAGGCGCTGGTGCACGCCCGCAGCGAACTGCGTAACGGCCGGAGTCTCGGTGAGGCCCTGGGTGGAAGTAGCAGCGTTGTGCCACCGGTGGTCTCGGGCATCATTCGGGCCGGCGAACGGGGTAGCCAGCTCCAGTCGGCACTCGAGGAAGTCGCCGATCAGTTGGAGCGGGAAGCCGATCTCCTGGGCCACATCCGCCAGGCGCTGGCCTATCCGCTACTGCTCGCCGTTGCGGGCTCGGCTTCGGTGATCGTCATTGGGACAGTCGTGGTGCCGAAGTTCGCCCAACTTCTTGCCGACCTCGGTCAGCAATTGCCCCCGGCCACCAGGTTGTTGCTCGGGATGTCCTCGCTGCTGAGCCACTACGGGTTGGGGTTGTTTGCCGTTCTGCTCGTCGCTGGAGTCATGGGGGTTCGTTGGCGCACGTCCGCTTCGGGGCGAAGAGCGAGCGACTCGGTAATGCTCCGTATGCCGATCCTCGGACGCATTCGCCTTGGCCTGGCGAGCGCCCGGATCGGCCGTGCCCTCGGCACCATGCTGAAGGCCGGGATGCCACTCTTGCCGGCGCTCACCGGCGCTGCTGAAGCATGCGGCGACGTGGCCGTTTCGGAGCGACTTGCCCGGGCACGCGAACGGGTGGCACAAGGCGAGCCACTGGCCCCCTCCCTGAGAACCGAGGCGGTGCTGGTCCCCAGCGCCGTGCACCTGATCGCCGTCGGCGAGTCGAGCGGACAGCTGGGTATCATGGCCCAGCGGGCCGGCGACCTGGCTGCCCAGGAAGCCGAGCGATCCCTCAAGACCATGGTCGGCCTGATGGAACCGGCACTGGTGGTGTTCTTCGGCGGCCTGGTCGCCTGGGTCGCCGCTGCGCTGCTGCAAGCGGTGTATTCCGTGAGACCTTAGTTAGTGCGCAGGACGCAGGGCGCAGCGAACACAGTGAGCGAAAACAGTGAACTGAAGGTACGAGATTCTAATGCACCTTACAGCCCAATACCGCCGGTTACCGCCTGTTAACACCCGCGGTTTCACTCTCGTCGAACTCTTGGTCGTGCTCGTCATCCTGGGATTCATCGCATCCATGAGCGCCTTCGCCGTCGCCGGTCTGCGGTTGCCGGAGTCTGGTAAAGTGACCGCTTCTACAGATAGGGCGCGCGCGAAGGCCATCGGCAGCGGGCGCGCTGTGACAATACGGCTCTTGGTTGCTCCCGCTTCGGCGCCGCGGGTCTTGCGATTCCTTCCCGACGGCCGCGCTGTGGGGGAGGGGTTGGATCCTCTAACAGGTAGGTGGATCGAGGGACTCCGCTGATGTTGATGTATCGATCCACAACCGCCAATCACCGTGGAGTCGCACTGCTGGAAGCGTTGATTGCGTTGACGATCCTGTCGGTGGCCGCGGCGGGAGCGCTCGGTGCGGTCGCCGAGTCCCTCCGGAGCGAACGCGGCATGATCGAGCGTGAGCGGTCCATGGAGCAAGCGCATCGCGTCATGAAGACCCTGAGCCTGTTGGGCCGCGGTGATCTTGACCTGCGGCTGGGCCAGCGTGAGCTGGGCGAGTTTCTGGTCGAGGTTCAGCGGCCGAGACAGACGCTCTATCGGATCGCCCTGGCGAATACCGAGGCTCCTGAGGTCGAGCTGCTTGTCACCGTTGTCTACCGCCCGGACCCACAACAATGAAGCGGCGAGCCCGCGGGTTCACCCTCCTGGAGCTCATGCTGGCCATGGTGATCGGCGCCATGATGGTACTGATCGCCCATCGGTCGTTTGCGGCGGTGACCGAAGGATGGAAACGGCTGGAACAGTACCGGCTGGGCCACGACCGGATCATGAACGCCCACCGGTGGCTGGAGTCCACCTTCCTCTCGCTTGAAGTCGATCGGGTACACGGTTCGTTCGACGGCCAACGCGAGCGGGTCAGCTTCGACAGCTGGCTGGAGTCCCCCGACGGGTGGTTCGAACGTGTTCGCCTCACCATCGCCCGGGACAACGACCGTCTCGTCGCTACCGGTGTTCCCTGGGGGACAGTGCAGTTGTCTGCCGACGTCGACTCGGTAGCGTTCGACTACCTCTTGGCGCTCGGAGCCACCAGCGGTTGGGTCGGGGAGTGGCACTCACCGGTGAGGGCGCCGCTCGCCGTGCGGATGCGCGTCCTTCAAGCGCGCGGCTCCCGCAGGATCGACACCCTGCTGTTCCTCATCAAGGAGCGGGGATGAACCGTCAGGGCTTCTCTCTGCTCACCGTCCTATGGACCGTGACGCTGCTGTCGGTAGTGAGCGGGGCCGTGCTGGCCGGCGCCCGTATCGGTAGCGCGGCCACGAGGAACAGGCTTTACCTCACACGATCCGGCTGGGCGCGGGAAGCTTGCCTCGAGATCCTCAAGGGAGACTATGCGGAGCGGCAGGAGTTACCCGCGCCGGATGACTCGATATCCCTGGGCCGTGATACCTGGTGTCGAGTCACGGTGGAGGACCCGGGCGCTCTTCTCCATCTCAACCGCGCCTCGCCATCCCAGCTGCGGGCGCTCATGGGGGTGGACTCGGTGGTGGCGGCTGTGCTCGATTGGCGCGACGACGACCACGACGCCCGAAATCATGGGGCAGAGGATGACTGGTATCGAGCCCGCGGGCGGCGCCAGGCGCGAGACAGCGGCTTTGCCGACCCCAGTGAACTGGCATACGTGAAGGGAGTGCTCGGGGAAGATTACCGTCGGCTCATCCCGCTGGTGACCGTCCGCGGCACCGGAGCGATCAACCTGAATAGTGCGCCGCGTTCGGTGCTACAGACGATTCCCCAGCTGAGCGGCGAAGCGATCAACCGGCTGTTGTTCCGGCGCGAGAGCGCCCAGCCGATAACCACCGCGGAACATCTCGCCGCCATACTGTCACCCAACGCCCGGCAACGGTTGCTGAAGGACTACGCTGGATTTCTCTCACGGGTTTCCTTCAAGCCTCAGGTCTTGGTGGCGCACGTTGAGGGTTGGGTGAGCCGGTCACCGGTGCGGGCCCGTATGGTCGTCACGTTGGTGCCGATCGGGCAACGCCTGGCTGTGGTCCGGCGGGAGGTATCGTGAGGCCGGCGGTGCGGTTGCGGGTTCGACCCGGTCGCGTCACCGGCATGATGCGGCGTGGACGACACCTCATCTGGCGTGGTGAAGCGCGCTTCGAGAGCACGGGCGAGTTGGCAGATGTCATAGTTCGACTTGCTGGCCATGCCGACGCAACGATGAAAGGTGCCCGACTGTCGGTCGAACTGGTAAGGCCGCTCGTTCAATTGCGAGAGCTGACCCGGTTACCCCCGGTACGGCAGTCGGATCTGGTTCGACTCGTCGGCCAGCAACGCAGCCGGTTCTTCCGCAAGAATGGCCGTACCCTCGTGAGTGATGCCGTGTGGCTCGAACGACGACGAGGTGGTCCCTGCAGGGCCCTTGGCGCGGCGGTCGACGAAGTGCTCGTCCGGTCGCTGGTGGAGGGCGCCGAGCAAGCCGGGCTCGAATTGGAGAGTGTACGGCCAAGTCATGTGGGGCGCGCGTTGAATCTGCTACCCGATGACGAGCGTCAACAACAGCGCGTTCGCCTTCGGCGGAATACCGTTCGGCTGTATGTCACGGCCGCGGCCCTGTGGCTCTTGGTGGGCACGGGTTACCTGGTTCAACTGACTTCGTCGGCCAGGGAAGTGGCGGGTGAGCTGACGGCGATCGAGGCTCCGCTCGCGGCGTTGCGCCAGGTCCGGCGGGAGTTGGGGCTAGCGACCGAGGGCCTCGATGCGGTCCAATTCACCCAGACGACCCGTTCGGATCTCCTCAACACCATCCACCGCGTGGCCGCTGCACTACCAGACTCGGCGTACGTCAACTCCTTCAGTTGGGACGAGCTCGGCGCCGGCCGCATCACCGGCGTGGCCCGGCGGGCGGTCAAGGTGGTGAACGAACTCGAAAGCGCCGATGCCGTCGTCGACCCCCGGTTGGATGGTCAACCCATGCGGCGCTTGGTCAGGGAGAAGCGCTGGGAGACCTTCACCATCGTCTACGGGCTGGAGGTGAGACCGTGACCCCGCGCGACCGCCGGGCCTTGAAGTGGGGTGCCGCCCTGCTCGTAGTGGCGATCGTGGGCTTACGGGGGGTGCCAGGGGTCTTGGGACAGGTGAGGATGATCAGTGATCGCGTCAGTGCCCAACGACACCTGCTGGCCCGCGGCCGGTGGGAATTGGCGCAGGCCGACATGTTGGAAGACTCGGTGCACTCTATCCAGCAGGCGGTCATCGCCCTGGCGCCCGAGCTGCTCAGCGGCGGCGATGCGGTCGCGGCTGCCGAAAGGCTCGAGGGTATTGTAACTGTCGCGGCAATCGGCGGCGCCAAGATCGAAGCCGTAGACTTTGTGTCCGATTCGATGCGCGCCGGACATCTCCGCCGCGCCACTATCCGGACGACACTCGAATCCGACTTGCCGGGATTGTTGGCGGTACTGGGCCGACTCAGCTCCGGAGATCCGGCCGTCAGGGTGCTGAGCATCCAGGTCACGGCCACCAACCCGGAAGCCGTTGAAGAAGTCCAGGTGCTGCGGGCCCAGCTATTGGTGTAGGGTTGGTTTCTCGAAGGCAGGTCCGGCAACGGAGGCGAGGGTGAGTGACCTGCGGCTGGTCCGGCTCGTTGCCCAGGCGCTCATCCTCGGTGCGTTGGTGGCCGGTGGCATGGTGCTCACTCCAGCACCACTGCTCGTCTTCGGCTCCGAGCAAGGACCGGCACGAGGGGCAGCTCACGGACGAGAAAGCTCTGCCGCTTTGGATTCCCTCATTTCGGCATCTGCCTCCGAGGCGCCCTTTCGGGCCAGTCGCACGCCCGCCACTCGGCGCTACGACCCACTGAACAACGATCCCGCTCTTCCGACCGAGCCGCCGGCGCCACCCAAGCCACTGCTCCGGCTAAGCGGCATCGTGTGGGGTGAGCGGCCTTCAGCGGTGATCGAGGGATTGCCCGGAGCGAGCGGTCCGCGGGTGGTACGGAGCGGCGACGTGGTGGGTGAGCTGCGGGTCCGTCGCGTGGCTCGCGAGCAGGTGATTGTTGCGGGCTTGGATACGCTGTGGGTGTTGCTGGTGGAGGAGCCGTGGAGGTAAGGCGGTTGGTAAGGCGGTAAGGCGGTATGGCGGCAGGAAGAAGCGTTCCCAATTGTCTGTATGAGGCATACATGAGAGTTTGGCGGGTCTATCTCATTGCGGTCGTGGCGGTAGGGGCGGCACCGGTCCTGGTGGCGCAGGACACGGTCGGCGTGGCGCTGGTGAACGACAGCGTCACCATCCGGTTCGTGGATGCCGACCTTCGGGCCGTGGTTCAGACTCTGGGCGGCTACCTGATCAAACCGGTGCTGACGGCCAATATTCCCGGCACGCGGGTGTCGTTTGAGACACCGGAGCCGGTGGAGCGGTCGCTGATCCCAACACTGCTGCGTGGGTTGGTCGAGTCTCAAGGGCTGCAGTACCTGGAGGATTCGACGTTCGTGCGGATAATGCCGGGGCCAACCGGCCGCGGAGAGGCGAGAGCGGACCGGGGAAAGGACCAACAGGACCAGATCCCTATCCTCCTTCATGTCGTGCGACTCAAGCATGCCCGAGCCGCCGACGTGGCCGCCACCATCAACATTCTGTTTGGTGGCGCTGGAGAGTTCTCGGGATCCGGCGGGCTGCCGCCGACATTGTCTGACGATCTGCGACGGAATCGCATGCCGCGCCTGAATGATCGTCCGCCTGAGATATCCCTCGAGGGTGCGGTGGAGCCGGTGTCCACCTTGCAGGCGCCGAGCGTGGTAGTACCCGACGCGCTCACCAATTCATTGTTGATACGGGCTTCAGAGGAGGACTTCGCCGTATTGTCCGAAGCGATCGAGTATCTCGATATAAGACCGCTTCAAGTGCTGATCGAGGTCCTGATCGTCGAGGCGAGAAGCGACGATTCATTTTCACTCACGGCCAGTCTGTTCGTGCCGCCCCAGCCGCTCGGAGTTGGCGGTACCGTCGGTGGCGGGTTTTCCGGCTCCGGTGTGGGAGACCTGGTGATCGAGTTACTCAAGGTAGGTAAGTACCAGATCGACGCGGTCATCAGAGCCCAGCAGTCGAAGGGCAACGTAAAGATCATGTCGCGACCCGTCCTGGTTACCACCAACAATACCGAGGCCAGTTTCCTCGTCGGCACCCAACAGCCCTTTGTCCAGGTCAGCCGCTCGTTGCCCACCGACGCTCCAACCCGAGATCAAGTCGTGCAATACCGAGATGTCGGCACCAAGTTGACCATCCGACCGACGATCAACCAGGATGGATATGTATCGCTCGTGGTGCAACAGGAGATCAACCAGGCCACCGGCGAGGTGCAATTCGACGCTCCCGTGATTGCCACACGTGAAGCCAGTACGCAGGTGCTCATTCGCGATGGGCAGACCATCGTTCTCGGAGGCATCAAAGAGAAGCAGCAGGAGAAGGTCCAGTCGGGCGTCCCCATCCTCTCGTCGATCCCCATCATCGGCGGGTTGTTCGGATCGGCCCAGCGTCGGACGCGTGAAACGGAACTCTTCATCTTCCTCACGCCCAGGATCCTGGCCACCGACGACGACGTGGATCGGGTGACCCTGCCCAAGATTCCGGAGGCCGAAGCCGACCGACTGGAGGAAGCGACACGGGTTGGGGCGGAGGCTCCCGGGAGACTAGCGCCAGGTAGGGACATGGTCCAGCGTGGCGACACGATCCCGGTGAGGAACGAGCCATGAACGGTAATGGACCCATCAACGGTAATGGAGCCCGGCTTTCGACCAGCAGCCCCATCGTTGGCCGGTCACCGGGGATGCGCCGGGCGCTCGGGCTGGTGGAGCGGTTCGCCTCGACCGATATCCCCATACTGCTGGTGGGAGAGACCGGGACGGGCAAGGAGTTGTTCGCCCAGGAGATTCATCGCTTGTCCTCACGGCCCGGCGAGTTGGTGGACGTCAACTGCGCCGCTATACCGCGGGACTTGGTGGAGGGCGAGCTATTCGGCCACATACGCGGGGCCTTCACCGGAGCCGTAACCGGAAACCATGGGCTCATAGCCGAGGCCCACCAGGGGACGCTCTTCCTTGACGAGCTACTGAGCCTTCCTCCGGAGGGTCAGGCGAAGCTATTGCGCGTGCTGGATAGCGGCGAGGTACGACACCTGGGAGACACCAAAAAAAAACTGGTGGATCTGCGCGTCGTGGCCGCCGCCCAGGAGGACCTCTTGCAGTATGTGGAGCAGGGGAGGTTGCGGCACGACCTGTACCAACGTCTCACAGGTGTCGTGGTTAACTTACCGCCGCTCCGGGACCGTCGCGAGGACCTGCTGGCACTGACGCGTCACTTCATGACGGCGGTCGGACGACGATTGCATGAGGCCGCTTTGCCCGCAGTATTACAATATGATTGGCCGGGGAACGTGCGCGAGTTGAAAGCCGTCGTCTCCCGAGCTGCGCGTCTGAATCCTGACGAAGTCCTCGAGCCCGCGGCATTGGTGCAGGCTATCGGACTCGGGGTACCAACTGGCAGTCGCCCTCAGACAGGCGTGCCGATCACCCCTGCCGAAGAGAGGCTCCTTGAGGCCTGCCGTCGAGCTCAATGCGACGCCGAGCGTGCCGCCGAGCTACTGGGTGTGAGTCGAGCGACGCTCTACCGCCGGCTCAAGTGCCATGGCCTGTCTCTCAAGCTCATTGCCAGGGACGTGAGAATTCTTGAGACAAATTGAGAATTCTCAAAAATTCTCACGGCCCCGTGATTCGCCGAAACTCCCAAGTGTAAGCTATCGAACGTATTAGGCCACCGACGTGCGGCGGCATGCCTCGTGCCTTTACCTGAGTCCGAACCCCCGCTCAGGAGCCCATCGTGTCGCGTCGTTTCGTCGTTCCCAGTCTACTCGTCCTCAGTCTCGTTATGACACCAACCAGCCTCACTGCGCAGTCGAAGGCCACCCCCGATTCCTGGAGCCTCAGCGCCAGTGTTCAGGGGGATCGTCACGTCGCGCCGGCCGGAGCGAGTGGCGGGGTCGTGGTCTTCTATGTGACCAACACGGGCACCGCACGAAACCGGGTTCTACTCAGCTGCCGTGGGACGGATGGCGTGATCTGCGACGGTCTCGACGTCAAGCGGCTCAACCTGAAGCACGGAATGACCAAACGGGTAGTGGCCACGATCACGGTCGGGGCGGGGAGCGGGACCGTTACCTTGAACGCCGAGGGTACCTATGGGAGTTCGGCCGTGGCGGAGTCGCCGATCACCGTGGTGACGGGGACGGTAGGCGGCAGGGGCGTCACCGCGGCAGCTTCCTGTGGCGTGGAATGCGGCGGTGGAGGCCCAACGTATGGTGTGGACGTAGGAAACCCATCGCCGGTGATGAAGCCTGCCAATTCTGGGCCGCACACGACCTATTTCACGGTGTACAACAGTGGCAGTACGTCCAACACGTACGTGTTCAGTTGCAGCACATTCGGTGGGGTTACCTGCAATAGTGTGACGCCGTTCACCATGGCGCTCGCATCCCTCGATGACAACGTTGTTGCGGTGACGTATTCTGTAGGCTCCACCAACGGCACCCTTCGCCTCAAGGCCACAGGTTTCCAGGCGACCGACATTGGCACCATGGCCGTAACAGCGGGAAACGCGGCTCCGATCGTGTCGCTGGCCCCGCACAATTCTCGGTATCACGATGTGTCCAAGTGCCTTGCCGCGTGTTTCGGCGCTGTCTGGAGCCACTCGACCCCGGCCTATTTCTCCATGGATGTGGCTCGGAGTCTGACGCTGGTCTACAACAGCAGCACTGTCGAGCCCACACCGGTTGTGTTTGCCAATGTGAACACCCCATCAGGGTTCAATCCGACGACCTATAGCCTCCAGGCGAAGCTGGTACCTACTGGGACGTTCCTCACCCTCCTGAACGGCGCGACGGTGGCGTACTACACAGCCTCAGGGACAGCGATCAACCGCGTGGCGGTGGCATTCGATGCCCAGGCCAATGGATTGGCTACGGGGTGGCACGATATCGATTTGATCGTAACGGGCAACTACAGCTCCGGCGGTCCAGCCTCTACCATCGTCACGACACGGGTCTTGGTTGTCGATGAGACCAACAGTGCCTTCGGCTCGGGAGTCATGGTGGCCGGGCTTGAGCGCCTCTACTTCAAGACCGGGTCTTACTCGGTGGCCGTGACCGAGGGGGATGGCTCGATCGCGTACTACAACCGCACAGGATCGAGCGCACCATTCCAGAATCCCGGTGGCACAACACTATCGCTGGAGGAGACTGGCAGCGTATACCGGCGGATGGGCCTGGACAGCTCCTACGTCGAGTTCAATGCAGTGGGTCGGATGACGAAGGCGGTGGATCGATTTGGGAACACGACCACTTTTTCCTGGGACGCACAGTCAGACACCTTGCTGACATCAATTCAAGACCCAATGGGGAAGACGATAACACTTGCGTATACGGGAGGCACCCTCAACACCGTGACCGACCCG